>Ga0137418_10002851_pt1 | contig 15832 bp, 14 predicted proteins | sample CZODoug3_1_2_16f_FD_122242 | JGI IMG/M metagenome (GOLD analysis project Ga0137418, IMG submission 122242) | Vadose zone soil fungal communities from Angelo Coast Range Reserve, California, USA - CZODoug3_1_2_16fungal (Hybrid Assembly) | ecosystem: Environmental > Terrestrial > Soil > Vadose... | reverse complement strand
GCGACTTGTGATCGTGATAGCAACGAACGTGGTGTGATCTGGAATGCGCTGTATCGCGAGTCTCCAGAAGCAACAGCTTCGAGCTGCGATCAGGGGCTGGATTCAATCTTGACCCGAGCGCTGGAATGCCCGATTTCGCTGCCATGCCTGCAGCGCTCGCGCCTTCGGCTGCTGAGGCGAGCAATGCGCCCACCAGTGTCTCTCTTTCACGCTGGAAATGCAGAACGTCCCAGTGGTCGCCGACCTTTTTGACGAAGCGTGATCAGATGAGATCCCGCCGACTCAGTCTCGTTCGGAAGACCTGGCCGATGGCAGCACTCTTTCTGTTGCTGCCATCAGCTGCCGTGCGCGCCCAAACATCCATGACCGCCTTCCTCCCCGAAGTGAATTCGAACTTTCGTTTCAGTTCCAGTGTACGTCTGGTCTTCGATGCCAAGGGCTACATGGAAGACGGCGACCTGAACCGCGCTCAGGTGGGGCCGAGCCTGCAGTTCAACACTCGTCCACTCGAGAAACTCAAGCGAATCACCATTTTCGACATGGACGACATGAAGCCCATGCCAGTGGTGTTCACCATCGGATATCGCTATCTCCCATCGAGCGTACAGCCCGCTATCCACCGTTTGCAACCGATTGTCATGTTTCACATCCCATTTCCCGGGACCATTCTGCTGTCGGACAGGAACCGCGGGGACCTTGACTGGTCGAACAGCAGTTTCCGCTGGACGTATCGAAACCGATTCACAGGCGAGCGGCGCTTGACGATTCACTCCTACCATCCGGGGGCGTACGCCAGCGCCGAGTTCTTCTACCAGAGCCAATACGCGAAATGGAGTTCAACGCACCTCTTCGCGGGTTGCCTTTTTCCACTAAGCAAGCACATTCAGCTCGATACCTACTACGAGCACGCGAACAACACGGGACCACAACCGAATCATCAGGTAAACGCCGCTGGCTTGATCATCGACCTCTATTTTCCTCCATATAAACACTGAGCAAGGTCCAAGCGTCACAAGCGAAACTTGCCGCTGTCAGGTCAAGCCCTTTTCCCTCACCGATCCTTCAAACCCCGACAAAGCGCACGCCGCACTGGACGCTCCGTATCTCGTGCTGAACTGGCCGGGTCCCCATCCTTGCGGGTTTGGTTCATGCAAGGGTGGGTCTTGGGTTTACCTTCGTGCGGCATGCCCATGCCTTTCGGGGCGCGGCGTTTTGACCTGGTGCGATCAAAAAAATCCGCATCCATTCACTCGCTCGACCGGTGCTGCTTAGCTTTGTTCCCACATAGTTAATACCAATTCTCACTTTGGTACTATACAATCTAGCTATCCTGCCCTATCATATACCGTGAAATCGCCACTCGCTACGCTTCCCGCATCTAACCCCTTTCTTTTCTGCACCAACCCGCTTGTGCGCTTCAACTTCGTCTCACGAACCCGCTTCGCTCTTTCTCGCCACTCGCCACTCGTCACTCGCTACTCTCCCCTAACTCCTTTATCTACCGCTTTTACGCCGAATCTCTGTCTAAGTCCTTTATCTACCGCTTTTACGCAAATCAACCGGGGTGTACCCCCTCTAAGGAAAGAAAAAATGAACGCCACACAACCCAGCATCATCAACGAACCTGCAACCACTGCAGCTCCCCGCTGCCAGCATCGCTCCCTCAAAGGCCGCTGCCGCCAGCTCGCCTCCGGCCCTGACGGAACTCTCTGCTTCGATCACGCCCGCGCCGAGCAGCAAGCCAAAAACGACTTCAGCCTGCTCGCCCCTCTCGTGCGCAAATGCGAAGACTTTCAGTCCGCCGAGGCCCTCAACGAAACGCTCGGCAATCTCCACAATCTACTCGCCGAAGGCCGCATCTCCCCGCGTCGCGCCGCCGTCATCGCCTATGTCGATAGCCTCATCCTCCGCACTCTCCCCGCCATGGCCAAGGAAGATGGCGCAACGTCCATCATCTTCGATATGCCCGGCCCTGACCGTGATCGACCCGAACGCGACAAAGTCCCGACACCGGAGCCCACCTACGCCGACCTGCGCACGTGACTCCGTGCCCCATCTCCTCTAACCTTTGCCTTGGTCCTACATCGAACTCTTAGAAACCACTGAAGGCAAACGGGAGATGCAATGGAAACACGCAGACTAGGCAATTCGGACCTGCAAATAACTCGTGTCGGCTACGGAGCATGGGCTGTAGGCGGTGGCGGGTGGCAATTCGGCTGGGGCCCGCAAGATGACGACGATTCGGTTGCCGCAATTCACCGCTCCCTCGAGCTCGGCGTCAACTGGATCGATACCGCCGCCGTCTACGGCCTCGGTCACTCCGAGGAAGTAGTGGCCCGCGCTCTGCGAGACTGGAAAGGCCCGTGCCCCCTAGTCTTCACCAAATGCGCCATGCGCTGGGACAAAGACGGCCGCGTCACGAAAGTCCACTCGGCGGAATCCATTCGCCAGGAATGCGAGGATAGTCTCCGCCGCCTGCACGTCGATGTAATCGATCTCTATCAAATTCACTGGCCGCCCGAAGACAACGGTCCCGGCGTCGAAGAATCCTGGCGCACCATGGCCGCGCTTCAAAAAGAGGGGAAAGTCCGCTGGATCGGCGTTTCCAATTACGACGTTCCGCAACTACAACGCTGCGAAAAAATCGCTCCCGTCACATCCCTCCAGCCGCCGTACTCGCTGATTCGCCGCCAGATCGAAAATGAAATCCTGCCCCACTGTGAACGCCGCGGCATCGGCGTGATCGCCTACTCGCCAATGGCTTCGGGACTGCTCACCGGCGCCATGACCCGCGAGCGCATCGCGAAATTTCCCGAAGACGATTGGCGCAAAAACAGTTCCGAATTTCGCGAGCCCAAGCTTTCTAAAAATCTCGAGCTCGTTGAGCGTTTGAAAAAAGTCGCCGCACGCTACAAAGCAACTCCCGGCGCCATCGCCATCGCTTGGACCCTGCGTCTTCCCGCCGTCACCGGCGCCATCGTAGGAGCACGCAATGCCAAGCAAGCCGAAGAAGTCATGCGCGCCGGCGCCATCAAGCTATCGCCGCAAGACATAGCCGAAATCGAAGGCGTCGCCACCCAAGTGGCAAGGTAAATTCGCAAGCCAAAGTCACGATGAAACAAAATGCGCAAACGCTTAGGGGAGAAAAATGGATTTGGGCTTACGCGGGAAAATCGCAGTGGTCTCTGGTTCGACTGCAGGGATCGGCTTGGCCATCGCCGCCGCGCTCGCCGCGGAGGGTGCGAAGGTTGTCGTAAACGGCCGCACGAAGTTACGCGTTGACGCCGCGCTGATCTCGCTTCAGCAAAGTATCCCCGGTGCGGATCTCCGCGGCGTTCCCGCCGACCTCGGCACCGCTGCAGGCGTGGAAGCATTTCTTCGCCAAGTTCCCGCCGCCGACGTGCTCGTCAATAATCTCGGCATCTTCGAGCCCAAGCCATTCTTGGAAATTCCGGATGCCGACTGGAAGCGCTTCTTTGAAGTGAACGTGCTGAGCGGTGTGCGGCTCGCGCGCGCGTATCTGCCCGGAATGCTGCAGAAACAGTGGGGCCGCATTATCTTCATCTCCAGCGAATCCGCCCAGCACATTCCCGCCGAAATGATTCACTACGGCATGACAAAAACCGCGCAAGTCGCGGTCGCCCGCGGTCTCGCCGAATCCGTAGCGGGCACGGGCGTAACCGTCAACTCCGTTCTGCCCGGTCCGACTGCCTCCGAAGGCGTGGGCGGCTTCCTCGAAAACATGGCCAAGCAGCAAAACGTTTCCACCGCCGAGATCGAAAAACAATTCTTCGCGAGTGTTCGCCCCACCTCGCTGCTAAAGCGCTTTGAAACTCCGGAAGAGGTCGCCTCCGTGGTGGCGTTCGTAGCTAGCACGCAAGCCGTAGCGATTAACGGCGCGGCCGTCCGCGCCGAAGGCGGTGTAGTCCGCAGCATCTTCTAGAAGCAAGCAACAATGCTTATGAAAAAAGATTTTGCAGGCACTGAAAGGCTAAGCGCGCAAGTAATCGGGCTTCCAGGTCTTCACCATCTGCTTGATTGCTTTGCGCTCGCTCATTTTTTCGTCGAGCACTTTCCGCGCCAGTGCCGGCAGTTCCGCGTCGCTGGCAAAGCGCAGCGAAACAAGCTGCGGCACGGTGAATTCCCCAATCCGCGGCTTTAGGTCCGCCGGCAAAACGCGCTCGCAGCGCAGCCGCTCTTCCAGTCGGATCACCCGGTCCTGCACCCGGAGCGCCATTATTCGCGCGGTAAGAAAACCTACCGCCAATCCCAGCGCGAGCAACACTCTCTCCAGCCCGTCCCACGAAAAACCGAGCCTCCACAGCCGGGAAAGGGACCAGATAAGATTAATGGCCATCACCGGCATAACGAAGAAATGAAATGGCGGGTAAAATCTCCCGTGATTCGCAAAATTCTGTTCAGCCATGGCTACACCTCCTCTTGTGCGCCAGATTCTATCAAAGTCGCTGCCGGACTTTGTCTTCCGCATGCCGCGCCGTCTCGAACCGTTTCTTTTTCTTGCAATTTGCGCCCGACATTCAATCGGAGGAAAATATTCGAGGCTGCGAAATACTCAGCGGAGACGCAAATGGCGAAAGCAACGTGGGCGGGAAAAATTATCGCGGATAGCAGGGAGACGGTTGTGGTCGAAGGGAATCAATATTTTCCGGCGCACGCGGTGAAAAAAGAATTCCTCAGGCCCAGCAAGCACACCAGCGAATGCCCCTGGAAGGGAACGGCGCATTACTACAACCTGGAAGTCGACGGCATGGAGAACGAAAACGCCGCCTGGTATTACCCGCACCCGAAACCAGCCGCCGCCGAAATCAAGGATCACGTCGCCTTCTGGAAAGGCGTCCGCGTAGAAGCGTGAGCAATCGTAATCTATGATTTATTTTGCTAACTCGTTTTTGAACACCGCGCCGTCCTTCATCACAAAGCGCATGTGCTCGAGCACGCCAACATCCTTCAGCGGATCGCCGCTCACCGCGACGATGTCCGCAAAGGCTCCCGGAGCGACCACCCCGATCTCGCCTTTCATATCCAACATTTCCGCCGCCCGCGAAGTCGCGGACTGAATTGCATCGCCCGGCGCCATGCCCAATCCCACCATGCGTTTGAATTCCTGCGCCATCGAGTCGGTCCAGGGCATGCCGCCAATGTCCGTGCCAAACACGATTTTCAAGTGCGCGTTCACCGCCTTCTTGAAACTAATTTCATGCGTAGCCGCACGCGCGCGATCGCGTTTTCCTCCCGGCGAATCCGCGGGCGCCCAATCACCGTAGTACGGAGTAATCGTCGGGCAATACCAGGTTCCTTGCTTCGCCATTTGCGCGATTTGCGCGTCCGTGATCTCAAGTCCGTGTTCGATGGAATCGCAACCGCCGTCGAGAGCGCGCTGCAAGCCGATTCCGTTGTATGCGTGGCACGCCACTTTTTTCTGCCAGCCGTGCGCTTCATCAACGATCGCTTTCAGCTCTTCCACCGTCAGCGTAGGCTGGGAGACCAAATTTCCTTGCTTGTCCACCCACGAGCGATGCGTCATATAAACCTTGATCCAGTCCGCGCCATGTTCGAGTTGCTGGCGCGCGGCCTTGCGCGCTTCGACTGGGCCATCGACGAGTTGCGCGCCTTTTGGCATTTCGAGTTCGGGCGCGTAGCCTTCGAGATTGTATCCGCCGGTGGTGGAAATGGCGCGCGTCGCGCCGAAGATTCGCGGGCCGGGAATCGTGCCTTCTTCGATGGCTTGTTTTATTTCGATGTCGCCGTAGCCGGCTCCTTCTGTTTCCAAATCGCGGATAGTGGTGAAGCCTTGCTCTAACGCGCGGCGGCACGCGAATGTTGCGCGGGCGGCGCGCAATGCGATGCCTGCATTCAGAATATTCACGTCGTAGCCGCCCTTCGCAGGATCTTCGCCCCAGAGAAAAATATGCGTATGCGAATCGATCATGCCGGGCAATACCGTGGCGGAGGACAAATCGATCACGGCGGCGCCGGTTGGGATTTGCGCGGATGCTTCGGCGATTTTCTCGATGCGATTTGCGCGTACGAAAATCAATTGGTTCTTTCGGGGCTGCGCGTTCGAACCGTCAATTAGAGTGCCGGCACGAATTATGGTGATTTGATCGGGCGCCGCAGCGGGAGATTGTGCACGAATTGTAGTTGCAGCAATGGCGAGCGAAAAGATCAGTAGCGATAGGCTCTTTTTCATTTATTTGTCCTTGATGACGCGCGATAGCTTGCCGTAAGCGGAGGCTTAATGCAACACGGAGAAGCGTTAAGGCTATAGCGGCAGAGGAAAGGAGCAGGTACATACCTTTTTATGTACTTTTTAACGGATGGGCTATTGCTCGCCGCAAGTCTTTACGTTGGGATAGACGTGTTGGGACAAAGACTAAAAGCCACAGGGCTCCAGGCCGGCTTTACTCGAGCGCCAAGAACGACGAATTTTATGTTCGTGAGGGAACTATGAAGCGTAGCGCATGGATCTATGCGTTTGTCTTTTGCCTTTTTTTGCCGCTCAATTGCAGGGCACAAAAGTTGGGTCAGATTGAGTGCAGCCGACAGGAGGGTTACGTTTACCTCTACAGTTCCATGGCCACGATGGAGATCAGTACGACACTGAAGTGCGGGCAGCGCGTGACCGTTCTGGATCGCTCGGATAATGTTCTCTACGTTCGAACGGATACGGGCGAACAAGGCTTCGTTCCGCTGAGTAATGTCGGGTTCTTCAAGCCAGGCACAACGCCTAAAGCCGCTCCAGCGCCGGTGAAACGAGAGCTGACGCACTACGATAATGCGGCTCGGGTCGCCGGGGCTTCGCATCCTGCCGCTTCAGTGGACGAGCTCATTTTGCCGAACCAGATGGCGGTGCATCTGAAACTTGGGCGCGCGCTTTCTTCCGAAACGGCGAAGGTGGGTGAAGAGGTGAATTTCGAAGTGGCCGAGCCCGTGGTCGTGCACGGGAGAACGATCATCGAGAAGGGCGCCCCGGCAGCGGGAGCGGTGACGGAGGCGGAACCGAAGGGACGCATGGGCAAAGCCGGCAAGCTCAACGTCGGCGTGAATTCGGTGAAACTTGCGAATGGCGAGAGTTTGCCGCTGCGGTCATTTGGGATCAACTCCAGCAGCGAGCAGAAGTCTGGAATGTCGCTGCCTAAGCTGCACGGAAAAGAGATGACGCTGGCGCAAGGCATGGAAATGACAGCGTACGTTGATGGCGACCAGCATCTGAGCGCCGCAAAGTTTGCGGCGGCTTCCGCGACAACAGCGCAATCGGCAGACACGAAGCCGTAACTCCTAGCAAACGGCTAGACAGCGACGGGACTCACTTCGCGTGCGTGTGATCTGCTGGAATTTCCAACAGCCTCAGTTTCAGGGATCTGCATCCTCCAACCGGCAAGCAGTAAAGGAAGAACGTTTCTGGTGTCATTGCTGATTCCTTCCGACTTGCCGATCATTGCGGGCTATAATAATCGCAATGCGACCGACCGGAGGGCGTCATGCCGCTTGCAGCCGGGGCTCGGTGCGGACCGTATGAAATCATTTCGCTGCTGGGAACCGGCGGTATGGGCGAAGTTTATCGGGCCCGGGATCCCCGACTTGGCCGCGACATTGCCATCAAGTTCCTGCCGGACAATCTAGTCGTCGGCCGGGAACGTCTCGACCGGTTCGAACAGGAAGCGCGTTCAGCTTCGGCTCTCAATCACCCCAACATCGTCACCATCTATGAACTCGGGCACGTTGAGTCCACGCACTACATCGCCATGGAGCTCATCGAGGGACGAACTCTGCGCGAGTTGCTGGCCTGCGGCTCCATGCCGGTATTAAAGATAATCCAAATCGCGGCGCAGATCGCCGATGGTCTAGCAAAGGCCCACGAGGTCGGCATCATACACAGGGATCTAAAACCCGAGAACCTGATGGTCTCGTCGGAAGGATTGGTGAAAATTCTTGACTTCGGGCTGGCAAAACTTGCAGGTGTGGGCGGCGAGTTGTTTGGCGCGGGCACTATCGATCTCCAAACTAGCGCCGGCGCCGTACTTGGCACTGTCGAATACATGTCACCTGAGCAGGCGAGCGGAGGATTGATCGATTTACGCTCAGACCAGTTTTCGTTCGGCCTGGTACTTTATGAGATGGTGACGGGAAAACGGGCGTATCAAAGGACCACAAAACTGGAGTCGCTAGTTGCAATTCTCCGAGAAACGCCAGAGCCCATTGGTTCTTTACCTCAGGATCTCCCAATTCCGCTGTGCTGGGTCATTGAGCGCTGCCTTGCCCGCGAGCCCGAAAAGCGCTACATCTCAACGCGTGACCTTGCTCGCGACCTCGCCTCTATGCGCGACCATTTATCGGGCCCGCAACTGAAGCCTCTCAAGACGCGCCCAAGCAATCTACCTCCGCAGCGTACTGGGTTGGTGGGGCGAGACCTCGAAGTGGCTGCCGCCAAGGAGCTGTTGCGCCGGCCGAATATGCGATTGGTTACTATTACCGGCCCGGCCGGCATCGGAAAAACAAGGCTCGCCTTGCAATTAGCGGGAGAAATAACTCAAGACTTTCTCGGCGGTGTTTATTTTGTCCCGCTTGCAGCTGTCGGTGATCCACGCTTGATTGCTTCTGTGATCGTACAAACGCTTGGAATCCCGGAAAATGGAGGCCAGGCACCTCTCGAGACGCTGAAAGAATTCTGGCGGAGTTCACTGCCAACACCAATGCTGATCGTCCTCGACAACTTCGAGCACTTAGTTTCGGCGGCACCGATGCTGGCCGAACTTCTTGCTATTGGTGGTAGCGGTCTAAAATTCCTGGTGACCAGTCGCGCGCCTTTGCACGTGTACGGCGAGCAGGAATTTCCCGTCGCCCCACTCTCTTTACCAGATCCCCGCTCGTTACCCTCTCTCGAAGCGCTGTCGCAATATTCGGCCATAGCGCTATTCGTCCAGCGCGCCTCGGCAGTCAAGCCGGATTTTGAACTCGCCGAACAAAACGCGGCGGCTATAGCCGAAATTTGCGCACGGCTGGACGGGCTGCCACTTGCCATCGAGCTCGCCGCTGCCCGCATCAAGCTACTGTCGCCCTCCGCTATGCGGACGCGGCTGGCGAGCCGGCTGCAACTCTTGACGGGCGGCGCGCGGGACTTGCCAACAAGGCAACAGACTCTTCGTGGCGCAATAGACTGGAGCTACGACCTTCTGAACCCTGCCGAGCAAAGGCTTTTCAGACGGCTTTCGGTTTTCGTGGGCGGGGGCACTCTGGAAGCAGTGGAAGCGGTGTGCAACACGAAAAACGACCTTGGATTTGACTTGCTCGATGGGATGGCTTCGATTGTAGATAAAAGCCTGGTCCAGCAGGTTGACCAACCTTCCGGGGATTTGCGCTTCGTGATGCTCGAAACGATTCGCGAATATGCCTTGGACAAATTGACGGCAAGCGGGGAAGGGGACCTGACGAAGCGCGCTCACGCAGCATACTACCTTGTATTGGCCGAAGAGGGAGCTTCCGATGAAGCTGGCACGGAAAATTCGGAATGGCTGAATTGCCTTGAAACCGAACACAATAATCTCCTTTCCGCGCTCGATTGGTTGACGCACACCGGTAATGCCGATTGGGCAGTACGCTTCGGCACAGCTCTTTTTCGCTTTTGGGAGACGCGCGAATATCTCACGGAAGGACGGGATCGGCTGGGCAAAATTCTCAAGCTGGAAGGAGCGATGGAACCGACCGAAGCGCGAGGACGAGCGCTTTTTGCTGCGGGCGTTTTAGCAGGCGAGCAGGGAGGCTATGCTTCCGCAGATAGGCTCATTGATGAGAGTTTGCAGATCGCTCGTAAATCGGGGGACGAACGCGGCGTCGCCGTGTGTCTGAACGCTCTGGCGGTTCACGCTCGAGACCGCGGCGACATCGCCGTGGCTCGCCGCCTGTTTGAAGAGTGCTTGGCGCTTTGGAGGAGATTTGGCGACCCACTGACTATCGCCCGATCCCTCAGCAACTTGGCGAGTATCGTCAGGTTGCAGGGTGATTATGCGCGCGCACGCTCCTTCTACGCGGAATGCTTGTCGATTTTCCGGGAATCTAACGACCGAACAGGAATTGCCTGGTCGCTGAACTATCAAGGAGACGTCGCGCGTGACCAAGGCGACGTCGAATCCGCGCGGTCGCTTTATGAGGAGGGTCTTGAAACGTTTCGCGAGGTCGGTGATCGATGGGGAATAGGTGGCTCACTCGCTGACTTGGGAAACTTGGCTCGGGATCGGGAGAACTATGATGTGGCGGAGTCGCTCTATAGGGAAAGCATGGGAATATTCCAGACACTTGGCCACAAAAGGGGTATTGCACGTGTGCTCGAATGCTTCGCCTGCTGCGCCGCTGCGCGCCGGCTGCCTGCCCGTTCCCTCCGATTAGCTGGTGCGGCGGCTGCGCTCCGCCAAACCATCGGCGCACCACTCACGCCCTCAGAGCAGGCGAAACTGGAGAGAGGTCTGGAACCAGCACGGCAAATGCTAACCAACTCGACGGGAGCCACAGTATGGTTCGAGGGCTGGACAGCGCCGGTGGGGAAGGTGATTGAGGAGGTGCTAATGCCAGATTCTGCGGCTCGCTCGGCCGCTGCCTCGCAGGGCGCAGACGACCCAGCCTCATGACTGGTGTCCAACGATTTACGCCCCTTCGCCCGGCGCATACCAGCCGATACTCATTCCGCCGTTGTCGGGTCGATTAGTCTGCGGACTGCGGAGATGCGATTCGCGGGGAACCCTCCCCTTCGTGCGTGTTCCCGGACCGCCGCCTCGTCTGGAGCGAGGTACACACAATAGAGCTTGTCTCCGGTGACGTAGCTATGCAGCCACTGAATGGCAGGACCCATCCCTTTGAGAACATTCACAGACTTTTGAGAGATTTCGCGCACCTCGATATCGGATAGATTTCCGATTCCCGGTATTTCGCGTTCGATCACGAACTTGGGCATGGCTGCCCCCTGCTGGGGATATGCTAGCAATGAATGAGACTTGCTTCAAGACAGCTTGTGGCTTCAATATGTGGCTTCTCATATACCTCGATGCACTTGTTCCTAGTTACCCGCACGCCGGGTCAGTCGCGACGTAGCTGGCGTGAATGATGATTAAGAGGGCCGAGGTACACGATGGACATAAGATCCCTCCAAAAACCGCTTAAAGACGAATACCGCAAGGATCCGAATAAGTCGCGGATCACGCTTACCGCAAGGGGCGGGCAAACCGAAACACCGGTAGCTTGCTCCGTTGATATCGGACGCATGATATATCAGGCGCAAGCGCACACCGGAGTCGGCGGCACCGGAACCGCGGCCTGCTCCGGCGATCTCCTGCTTGGGGCCTTGGCGGCATGTGCGCAGATCACCTGCCAGATGGTTGCAGCGGCGATGGGTATAAAGACCGAACACATCGATGTCACCATTGAAGGCGACTTGGATCTTCGGGGCACGCTGGGAATATCAAAAGACGTGTCCGTCGGCTTTGACCACATTCGTCTTCGTTTCGAGGTTCTTGCGCCGCATGCAACAGCGGAGGAGCTACGCGGATTGCGCGAAAAGACTGAGCAATATTGTGTAGTGATGCAAACGTTGCTCCGACCACCGGCGCTCCACACGGAGTGGATCGGGACAGGGTAAAGGACTAATAAGATTTAGGCTTGTACGCAAACGAGCGGGGCAATTGCGCTGCTGCGTATCTGCTCGAGTAGTGTTTGTGCTCTATTGGAGGCGTGTTCTCACGAAAAAACCTGTGAGCGAGCGTCTAAGCGTAAATCAGACCAAGCTAGGTGCCGAGAAGATTTGGTTGTAGGCGAGTGTAGCCGCGCTCCTGGGCCCAGAGGGACAGAGGGATTGCGGCGAGGTCGTCCACAAGGGGCACGGCGTTTCCGTCCTTGGTTAGATCGATTGTGCGGACGTAGACCTTGCAGGTGTCGCAGGTTTCTACGCGGATGTGGGGGAACTGGTCCGCTACATACACGGGCAATTTTTTTTCGTCTTCTTCGCCACATGCTGGGCAATAGATTCTGCGGAAATCCCATTCCTGCAAGCAGAAAGAGCAGAGCATGCGGCGCTTGCCGCCATCGCCTTCGGGCCGCAAGACGCCGAGCAGAGGCTGACCACCGCAAAGCGGACAATCGTGCGGGGTGCTCATTGTTGGAGGAGCGGTTTTGCGAGCTACAAAGAGTTCGACAAGCGGCTGAGCGAATGCGCGTGGAATAAATTGCGCGAATGGACCGATTAGTTGGTCGTTTATGCCACCCACTTCCCAATAAGCCTGCAATAAGGAACGTCGCGAACTGGCGTCGAGGTTCAAGACTGTGCGAGCCGCTGCCGCCAGCGCCGGCGGCGCGGCCTCTGCAATTAAAGTAAGGAAGCTCGTGAAGCTTGAAAGAAGCTTGATCGCATCGGAGACGGGAAAATCCAGCCGAATGGGGCCGGGTGTGGCGTGCAAGTTCCCACCGATATCATACTTGGCTCCTTTCGTAATTTCCGTGTAGAGATTTTTCTGGAACTCGGCAACGCGGGAATAGAAGCGCAGAACTTCCGTGGCGAACGGATGTTTGGGCGCAAGATGGTCGGCGCGGCGAATCCGGGCGTCGTGCTCAGACGCGCCAACTTGTGCGGCTTTCATTTCCGGCGGGGGGCCGATCCCATCAATTCTTTATACCAGGCCGGGTGAAAGCGTCTTGCAAAGTCCTCGGTTACGTCGCCATAAATTACGGAATCAAAGGCGCCGCGCTCCGCGAAAACGCCCATGTAGACGTGAATCAAGAAGAGCGCAATGGTGAGCAGCGCGCTGGAGGCATGGATCAGAATAGCGGTGTAGCGGAGCCAGCGCAGACTCCAGGGGATATACTCGGGAAACCACAAGACCAGGCCGCTGAGAAACAAGAGGGTGCCGCACACGAAGAAGCCCCAGAAGAGGAGCTTTTGTCCGGCGTTGTAGCGGCCGACCGGGGGCATTTTTTCGTCTTCGTTACGGATGTAATAGCGCATCGAACGGAACCAGGCACGGTCGTCGTCGGTGATTCCCATCTGCCGTGCCCATAGACCGTACATCTGCAGCACTCCAGCGATGAAGAGGAGGCCGATCCACGGATGCAACATGCGCGAAATCTGGCCGCCCCCGAGCGCAATGGCTAGCCAGAAGAGCCATGGAGACCAGAAGGCTAGGCCGGTGAGGAGGCAGTAGATGTAGGCGAGGGCGGCGAGCCAGTGGACGATGCGCTCTCTGAACGAGTAGCGAAGGATGCGGCCGGGAGGAACGACTTGCGCCGCATGTTCGGTGTAGACCGGAGGAGCGCTCACGGCTGTTCTCCTTCGTGTTTTTTCTCAGACTCTTCTTCGCGGGACTTGGGCCCGAAGCGCAAATAGTGAACGAATAGGCCGATCAGACCGCCGACCATGGCCAAGTTGCCGAGCCACTTCAGTGGACCCTTCCAGAGCTTCACGGTCAGCGGAATGTGGGGATCTTTGGGCAGGCCGCCGTAATTTTCCGGCTCGGTGACATCGTGCAGGACGTAGATTACGCCGGTGCCGCCGACTCCCGGTGGATCATACACGCCGGCCTTCGGAAAATTGTAATGATCGCGAAGCTGCGTGGCGCGTTTCTCCGCGAGGAACTTCATGTCGTCTTTCGAGCCGAAGTGGAGACAGCCGGTGGGGCAGGACTTGATGCAGGCGGGCTCAAGGCCTTCGCCGACGCGATCGGCGCAGAGAGTGCATTTGTAAACGCGCTTGGTCTCTGGATTGAACTTCGGGATGTTGAAAGGGCAGCCCGTGATGCAGTAGCCGCAGCCAATGCAGTTGGCTTGCTGAAAATCCACGATGCCGTTGGTGTACTGGACGATTGCGCCATCGGAGGGACAAGCGGCGAGGCAGCCGGGATCGGCGCAGTGCATGCACTGATCCTTGCGCATGAGCCACATCAGGGTGCCGTCTTCGGTTTCGTGTTCGTTGAATTTGATCAGGTTCCAGTAGTTCCACCGCGTGTCCGGCATGGTCTGGTACGTGTTGTCGAAGACGGTGGCGCCGAAAGGCAGATCGTTCCATTCCATGCAGGCAACTTCGCAGGCTTTGCAGCCGATGCAGGTGGTGGTGTCGATGAGCTTGCAGACCTGGAATTCGCGCTGGGTGCCCTCGCCGGGGACCGCCCCGGCGTGAGCCGAAATTTTTTGGATTCGTAGAGTTTCCTGGCTCATAAGCGCACCTAGGCTTTCGCTACCTTGACTAGAAAGCCCTTGAATTCGGGCGTGTAGGCGTTGGGGTCGACGACGGTCGGAGTAAGAAGGTTGGCCAGCGTCCTCGCGTCCTTGCCCTCATCTTCGGCGATTCCGCGATAGCCTTGATGAATGGGTAGGCCAATCGGGTAGACTTTCTTGCCGTCGATCATCAACGGCTTGATGCGCTTGGTGACCATCGCTTTAGCAATGTAATCTCCACGGATGCTCGAGACTTTTATTTTTTCGCCGCCAGTGATGCCCATTTCGTTGGCCATCTCCGCGGAAATCTCGATAAACGGCTCAGGCACAAGCTGCACGTTCATCGGATTGTTCTTCGTCCAGTAGTGATAAAGCTCGGTCAGGCGATAGGTTGTGCAGACAACCGTGTAACCATCCTTGGGCGTAGCGTATTTGTCGTCGGGCGTTTTGAAACGCTTCACCACGGGGTTGTGCGTTTGCTGCGGATGAAGGAGGTTGTCCACCGGGCTTTCGATCGGTTCGTAGTGTTCGGGGAACGGTCCATCGGCAAAGGCCGCGAGCGGCGCAAAGATACGCCCGACGCCCTCCGGATTCATGATGAACGGGCCCATGTGATCTTTCGGCTTGGAGTCGACCTTGAAGTCTGGCACGTCGTTGCCAACCCATTTTTGCTGGCCTTCGTTCCACCAGACTTGTTTTCGGGTTGGATCCCAGGGCTTACCGTCCAAATCGCACGACGCGCGATTGTAGAGCACGCGGCGATTTGCAGGCCAGGACCAGCCCCATCCTGGATGTACACCCAGACCCGACGGATCGGAGGGATCGCGCCGCGCCGTCTGATTGCCCGCTTCGGTGAAGGAGCCGGAGTAAATCCAGTTGCCGCAGGAGGTCGTACCATCGTCTTTCAACCAGGCAAAGCCGGGAAGCTGCTGGCCGGCCTTGATTTGTTGCTTCGTCGCGGGATCCTCTAGATCCGCCAGCGCCTTCCCGTTGACTTCCTTCAGCACCTCGGCCAGGGGCGGGCTCGATGGGGCGCTGTAATTCCAAGTCAGGTTCAGGATGGGATCGGGGAACTTGCCGCCTTCCCGTTTGTACAGCTCACGAATCTTCAAGAAAATTTGCGCCACGATAGCCTGGTCCAGCCGGGCATCTCCGGGCGTTGGCACGGCCGTATTCTTCCATAGCAGCCAGCGCGCGGAATTGGTGAACGAACCGTCTTTCTCAGCAAATCCCGCGCAAGGCAAGCGGTATACCGTTGTTTGAATCTGCTTCATTTCGTCCTGGGTGATGCCTGGTGATTTCCAGAACTCGCTGGTTTCATCCGGATAGATTTCCCCGACCACCAGGAAGTCCGCTTTTTTCAGCGCGTCGATGTTTTTCTTTGAGTTGGGACCAATGGCTACGCCGTTCATCCCAAAGGCAAGCATGCCTTTGACGGTGCCGTTGTACATGTCGTCCCACATCTGCACCCACGAGTAGTTGCGATCCACTTTCGGCAGATAATCGAAGGCCCAGCCGTTTTGTTTCGTGGCCGCATCGCCATAGAGGGCTTTCAGATAGCTGACCGCGAATTTCGGGGTGTTGCTGTAGTAGTTGAACGAATCCCACGGGGCGGGCTTCG
>Ga0137418_10002850_pt1 | contig 15834 bp, 15 predicted proteins | sample CZODoug3_1_2_16f_FD_122242 | JGI IMG/M metagenome (GOLD analysis project Ga0137418, IMG submission 122242) | Vadose zone soil fungal communities from Angelo Coast Range Reserve, California, USA - CZODoug3_1_2_16fungal (Hybrid Assembly) | ecosystem: Environmental > Terrestrial > Soil > Vadose... | reverse complement strand
GAGTATTGTAGTCAGCAACATTCCGGTGGTTCTGAGCATCTTGCCCTCCAATAAGAAGGTGGTCCATTGAACTGCGTATGCTCCTCCTCATGCGAGGCATTTGCCTTCGATCTATGCATCCAGCAATGGGCGACTTATTTGCAGGCGTTCACATGGCTGTCGCCGCAAATCGTCTCCAGTGGGTCTCAACAGGTCCTGCCGGTTGATCTGACCGGGTACATGGCAACTTTGCAGATTCTGCCATATCCACTTGCCACGGCCATTCTTTACGACGCCAGTTCGAATATCACGCTGGATGGCCCGACCGGAATCATTACCATCAACATTCCGGCGTCCATAACCGGGGGATTTACATGGTGGGCTGGTGTGTATGACCTGTTGTTGACGGATCTCAATGGGACTGCGTACCGATTCACGCAGGGAAATGTGACGGTGTCTCCGGGGGTATCGACGTGAATGCGGTGACCTTCGGCATCATGGATGTCACGCAATGGGATATCCCATTGCAGTCATCAATTTATCGCTGTGAGACTGAATCTGAAGCGTCGAATGAATGCGCAGTGCTCAACTTGAGTGCTCGCGGATCGACGACATATTTGGTTGTCCCCGTCTATGTCGCTGGCGGCCGAGTGTACTTGGATAAGTCCAAGATGGAGGCCGAGGCATGACCATGAAGACATCAGGCACTTACGCTTTTGCCCCGGCAATGGGGGAAGAGGTTTTATACGCCTATAGCCTTTGTGGAGTGCGGCCAACCGCTCTCACACAACTGCATTTTGAAAATGCACGCATGGCTACAAACATGCTGATGATGCGTTGGAGCGCGGACGGAGTAAACCTTTGGCAGGTCGACCTTCAGTCTTTCTCTTTGATAGCTGGGCAAGCGACCTATCCAGTCCCATGCAACACGATCGTGATGCTCGACATGTACTACACGATCAACAATGGCGCGCAGCCAATTGATCGCATCGTGACACCAGTCAGTCGAACTGAGTATGCAAACTATCCCAACAAGAATCAGCAGGGGAGTCCGACTGTAGCCTGGTTCAACAGACTATTATCTCCTACTATTACTTTGTGGTTGGTACCGAACGGACAGCAAGCATCCTTCAGTTACTATCGATTGCGACAAACACAGGATTCTGAATTTAAGAATGGAACTAACGTCGAGATTCCTCCATACTTTTTGGAATCTTATGTATTCGGTCTGGCAACTCGACTGGCCGCTATTTGGGCCCCCGATAGAGCGGTCGGATTGAAGGCGATGGCAGATGAGGCTTGGGGCATAGCTACCCGCCAGAACCAAGAAACCGCCAACACCTATATATCTCCGATGACGGGCGGCTACTACCGATGAGCAACATATATTACGTATACGAACATTGGCGGCCCGACACAAAGTCATGTTTTTATGTTGGCCTCGGTAAAGGCTACAGATCTGGAACTTTGAGAGGCCGCAATCCGCATCACGCCAATGTTTTCAAAAAACTGCTCAACATTGGCCTTTCGGTGGAAGTAAAAAGGATTTACGAAAATCTCACCAGAGCAGAAGCTGTTTCAAAAGAGATAGAGCGCATCTCTTTTTGGCGGTCACTCGGGGTGAGACTGACCAACATGACAGACGGAGGCGATGGTATTCACAATGTTGCCGCCTCCTCTAGGGAGCGCATCTCATCTGCCCTAAAGGGGAACAAGCATTCTCTTGGTGTTAAAAGAACGACTCAGGAGCGGGCCACCGTCTCTGAAAGGATGAAGGGAAATAAAATATGGCTCGGTAGGCCCCTGACCGAGGAGCACAGAAATAATCTTTCAGTAGCTCATAAAGGGAAGCACTTTGATAGTCCAAAAAATAAAGCCGTAATCTGCGTTACAGACGGACTTACGTTTATAAGCGCCGGGATGGCCGCTAGACACTACGGCTTGCATCCAACACAAATTTCTCAGGTTTGCCTCCATTACTCCGGGAATCTATTGCATCCACATCGAAAGAGCGCTGGCGGCAAGATTTTTAATTATATAGAAGAGGCTGCATAAATGGCGTATGCCAGCCGCAGCGGTAGGGCGCGAACATCCGCAAAATCTCCACGTGCTTTCGGCGTGTGCGATCGTGATGGACTTTGGTATAACCTTGACCAACTTTTCTGGCAATGGGAATACCGTGGACCAATTTTGCAGAATCTGTGGATACGTGTTTGTAAGCATTGCTTGGACATGCCAAATGCCCAACTTCGCGCAATTACTTTGCCTACAGATCCAACTCCCGTCTGGCAACCACGCCCGGAGAATTTCGAAGCTGCCGAAAACGACTATCGCACCACATTGCCAGGCACGGTGGATCCAGTGACCGGGCTGCCCATTCCCAGTCAGCTTCAGCGTGTTACGCAGGATGGGCAAAATCTGGTTGAGCAGCCGTACGGCATCCCGACCGGACTCGATCAGAATGCGGTGATGCCATATGACGGCGTTGTGCAGAAAAATTTCGGCGTTGTTCTGCCGGTGATCTCGATCATATCGAATGGGGATGCAACGATTTATGTGACTTGCTCTCAGCCGCACGGATTGATTAACAACGACCAAATTTCAGTTGAAGGCCTGACAGATCGAAATGCATGCGGCTTCTTCAGCATCACGATGTTCACAGCGACCTTGTTCACCTATACGGTCGTGAATAACATCGCAGCCGGATCGCTGCTGACGCCAACAACACGCATGGTCACCGCGCTGGTTGGTTTGCCCCGTGGATTCGACTCTATTTCGCAGGTGACTCCGTAATGGCCAATGTAACAATATTACAGCTTCCTCAAGCCGTCGGACTTACGGGAACTGAGCAGATTGAGGGTGTTCAAAATAACACTTCGGTTCGGATCCCTCTAAATGCAATCGCGGCTCAGGTGCCAGGAGTTCCTGGACCGCCTGGCCCATCTGGCTTGACAATTCCCGTGGGGGCGGATCCAACTGGAATATTGGACAGTACAGTTGCGATGCAGAACTGGGCCAACTTGGGTGTATTGGGTCAGCCACTGTTCCTGCCTCCAGGTAACTACAAGATCAGTTCGACGTTGAGTTTCTCGGGACTCTCGTTGATTTGCCAGGGTGCTGGTTCGAATGTCAGTCGCATATTCCAGGCCACCGCCGGTATTCCCGGCATCAGACTGAATATCACAGGCGATGGCGTGGCGACGCCCTGTGGTTATTTTTCAGACATCGGCATCATAGGCCCAGCTGCAAATCCAACAGACTTTCAGGCCGGAATCTTGTTTGATGCATGCCGCGGGTTCAACACTCTGCGGACGGATGTCGGGAACTTCGATATCGGATATGATTTCAAGAATAATTGTTTCAACTCATCACTGTATAGCCCATCCTGCCACCGTTTCAACTCCTGCAATATTGGGATCTACTTGCGCGGGTTCGACACACAGTTCAATGCCGGCAATGACATCAGCATCTATGACGCAATCCTGTCGAACAAGCTCGGATGCGTGGTCGTAGGCCCCAATAGCGGCGGTTATCACTTTTTTGGCGGTCAGCTCGGCACATCCGGACTCACCACTAATCGGGATGATCTGGGCGCGATCATGCTGGGTGTCGCTTATGACACGGTTCTGCAGACGGGCGTGGGCTCGCTCACGACCGGCGGATGTACAGCCGACTTCAGTGGCCTATCGATTGAGGGTGTCAACCGAATGTGGTTCATTCAGTCGTACGATGAAGATACGTGCGGCTTCTACAACATGGGCTTCACCCCGTCGCAGACGGGTGCGAATGCGGCATTGGGTATCCTCAAGATGCAAAATGCTAAGAATAGTCAGTTTGATTTTGGCGGCTGCCTGAGCATTCAGGCTGGCGGCATCCTGCAAACCGCCATTGCGAACTTCGCAGGAGGCGGTTCTGCATTGTGTGTGCGGGAAGGCCCCTGGCAGCAAGGTTCGCTCACAGTCAACGGCTCCGGTGTGAGCACGCGCGTCATGCAGAGTCTCGCGCAACAATCCAACGCCACCAGTGTTGGCACTGGCTGTGCCCGTCGATCGAACCTGCCAATCCAGATGCTGGGGCAGATGTGGCTGCGCGGATCTACTAGCACTGGTGGTATTTTGCAGTTCTGCACGGACAACACCGGCACAACTTGGACGGCGGTATAAACATGACCGCACTCAATCCACTGTCGTTCAACGGTTGGGTGCAGACGCAAAACTACGAGAACAGAGGAAGAGGATAGGCCAGTGACCTCACCTAATCCCTTGTCTTTTAATGGTTGGGTCCAGACTGTCGGAGTTATGGCTGTCGCCCTGACTCAGGAAACCGGCGGAGTCTTCGGGTTCGTAGATTCCCCTCTTCAGACAGTATTGCCTCAAATACTCGCATATTCTGAAACCAGAATTCAGCGCGATATCGACGCATTACAAGCTCGCTCGTCGAACCAGTATGCATTGACCGTGGGCAATAATCTGCTGTCGATCCCGGTAAACGACTTCTTGGTTGTAGAAACTCTTGAAGTGACCCAGATGAGTGGCGGCTTTGTTGTTAACAGTTTTCCGATGATCCCGGTATCTCGCGAGTTCATTCAGAATTGTTACTCGGGCGTGTTCAGTACCGGCATGCCAAAGTACTATGCCATGGTCGGGGATAACTTCGGGAATGGGGCTAACACGAACGTCAATGTGCTGCTGGGGCCGCCTCCCAATTTTGCCTATCCAATTCGAGTGGCGGGCGTCATCCGCATGCCATCTTTGTACCAGTTCGCAACTGCTGGTCCTGCTGATACCTCCTATACCTACATTTCCCAGTGGCTACCTGACTTGCTGCTTGTGGCCAGCATGATCTTCATCAGTGCGTACCAGAGAAACTGGACCGCCAACAGTGATGATCCCGCGATGCCTGTTAACTATGAGAAGCAGTATCGCACGCTGCTTGTGGGTGCCATTGCCGAGGAGAATCGAAAGAAGGGTCTCGGATCGGCGTACAGTGCCTACTCAACGCCTGCGACAGCGACTCCAACACGATGAAAATCGTGACTGTAAAGCATTACCTCATCGATAGCGGATCTATTGAAGACACTGACGCGAATGTGTTGGAGTGGGTCAACAAGTATATCGAGGACCTGCAGAGGTGCAAAGGTCGTATGGTTCTCATGAGAGAACCATTGCAGATCCAACGAGGAGTCAAAAATTTCGACATTCCAGGAATATTTTCCAGTGTCTATGCGAGGTGGTCCACCGTCGATGATCTCGTGCCCAAGCATGCTGAAAGTTGCTCGAATCAGAATGTGCTGAATCCTTTGGGCGCATACATCGGTGCGGAGGAATGCGGATGCCGCACGCCGTCCTCAGATTAGTGCCCGGAGTTGACACGCAGGAAACCCCTGCGCTCAACGAGAATTCCGGGATATCGCAGTCACAACTGATCAGGTTTTTTTCTGATCGTAACGGATTGGCGTTGGTCTCTAAGTTGGGCGGCTGGACACGCTATTTCCCTCAGCCAATGCCAGCCACAGTCCGAGCCCTATGGGCATGGGAGGACCTGAATCTAAACTCGCGCCTAGCTGTTGGGACGGAGACTGGAAGCACCGGCGCTGCGCTATTAGGTGTCATCACTAACGGCTCATTGCAGGACATCACCCCGGCATCTTCGATAGAAGACATCGCGCCCGTTGTCACGACCATATCAGGTAATTCTATTGTCACGATTACGGACAATACGACCACGGGAATTACGAGCTACGATTCGGTTTACATCGCGACCCAGATCAGCATCGGCGGCTTGATTCTATTTGGACTTTATCAGTGCGATCCGGACGGCACGCTGACACCGAATACCTATACGGTGCGAGCGATAGACATTCTGGGCAATCCGCAGCCCGCCCCCAGCAGTTCGAGTTCTCCGGTTTTGCCGTCCTTCACCACTGTGAGCGGCTCATCGACGGTCACCGTTACTCTGCCCAACTACACCTATCAGGTGGGCACCACTTTCTCAGTGTTGATTGCAACGACTGTCGGCGGCATTACGTTGTATGGAAACTACGTGGTGCAATCGCTCGTCGATGGCAGTAACTTTACGATCATCAGCGCGAATCCGGCATCCGCTTCGATTACGGGCGCGCTGAACGGGGGCAACGCCCATCTCATTTACAGTTATGGCCATGGCACGATTCCGGGCGGTACTGGATATGGAATAGGAGCTTACGGAGCGGGCGGTTATGGCACGGGCAACGCCATCTCTCCCGCTTCAGGAAGTTCTATCACCGCGAATGACTGGACGCTGGACAACTGGGGCGAGATCCTGATTGCCTGCGCGGATCAGACCCTCACGCCCGGTACGACACCATTCCAACCTATCTATCAATGGGAAGAAAGCGCGACCGGTGCCACGATCATCACGGCAGCGCCGCCCGTCAACGACGGCGCCTTTGTCGCGATGCCTCAGCGCCAGATTGTGGCATGGGGCAGTACGCAGACCGGTATCCAAGATCCGCTGCTCGTACGTTGGTGCGATGTCAATAACTTCAATCAGTGGATTGCCCTGCCGACGAATCAAGCGGGCTCATATCGCATACCTCGAGGATCTCGGATCGTGGGAGGACTGCAGGGACCGCAACAGGCGATTCTCTGGACCGACATTGATGCGTGGTCGATGCAGTACATCGGCCCCCCGTACATCTATTCGTTCAACGAGATCGGCTCGGGATGCGGAATGATCGCGCGCAAGGCCGCCGCGTTTATGGGCGGAATCGGATATTGGATGGGTCCGGCGCAATTCTTTACTCTGAGTGGCGCTGGCATACAGACGCTGCCGTGTACGGTGTGGGATGTTGTGTTCCAGAATCTGAACACGGCAATCGATCCGGTATTAGATGAACCGAACACACAGAAAATCCGGGTCGCGGTTAACAGTTTGTTTGGGGAAATCACATGGTATTACCCATCGACGAGTGGAACAGGCGAGATCGACTCCTACGTCAAATACACCGAAGGGCTGGGCGTCTGGGACTACGGCACGCTGGGCCGTACTGCGTGGGTGGATCAATCCGTGTTGGGTCCGCCCATTGGGGCTGATCCGGTGACGGGTTTACTATATCAGCATGAGACCTCCAACGATGCAGATCTGCAGGCGATGCAGCCGTACTTCCAGAGCGGGTACTTCACGCTCAGCGAAGGGGATCTGCAAACATTCATCGATTTAATTTGGCCGGATATGAAATGGGGTCGACTTTCAGAGTCACAGACGGCTACGGTGCAGATCTCTTTTTACGTGGCTGGATACCCTGGCGACACACCAACCATTTTTGGTCCGTACTCAGTGACCCGAGCGACCCAGTATTTCAACACCCGACTGCGTGGACGGTTGGTATCCATCAGGATATCTAGCAGCGACTTGGGTAGTTGGTGGCGCATTGGCGCACTTCGATATCGCTATGCGTCAGATGGGAAATTCTGATGGTCACTACCTCACAACAAACCGGCGGCGCATCTCTCTCAGACATCCTAACAGTCGCGAAGAACATCGCGCAGGCGGTCAATGCGCTCGCGCAGGCATATTTCAATGTCCAGGGTGCGCAAAACTTCGCGGGGCTGACAGCGCCCACGGTCGTCAAGACTTCGAGCGGCCGTGTCGCGGTGATCAGTGTCGTAGTCGCTGGGAGTGCGCCGGGTATGATTTACGATGCAGCGACACTCGGTGTGACTACCAAGCCCCTGTGCGTAATTCCGAACACGGCTGGCCCTTTCGTTGCGAACTTGCCGACCTCGTTCGGGCTGCTCATAGTGCCGGGTACCGGTCAGACTGTCAGTGGGAGTTTCAGTTGATGAATCTCAGAGAGCAAAACAAATTCTTATTTCAGGTAGTAATACCCGCAGCCGTCAAGGCGGCTATCTCAAGGCCAATGACGGACGCCGAGCGGAAGTCTGTTGAGAAGCTGAAACGCATTTACGACAGTCCTGCAGAGGGTGTATGTGATGCCACTGCTCGCCGGTAAGAAAAACATCGGTCGGAACATCGAGACCGAACAGACCTCAGGCAAGCCGCACGATCAGGCGGTCGCGATTGCGCTCGACGTAGCACGCCGTAAACGCGCCGAAGGTGGCTCGACCGTACACAAGTTTCACTCCGGCCCGATTCACAGTTCCGTCGCGGGGCGGACTGACCATTTGCCCATCACGGTCGAGTCAGGGAGCTACGTTCTACCAGCTGATGCGGTTTCACATCTTGGGGAAAGCAACACCCTCGCTGGCTTCAAAGTCCTGCGCCGCATGTTCGGCGGCGAGCCGTATGGCGGGTCATCGAATCCGTATGGGCAGAAGGGAGGTCCCTACGGTGAACCGCTGGCCCGTGCCACAGGCGGCTCAGTTCACCGCGCCGCCGGCATCCTCTTTGTCTCACCCGAGAAAGAAGTCCTGCTAATGCGCCGCGCGGGCAAAGATCACGCGGGCGAATGGGCACTTCCGGCCGGTGGGATCGAAAAGGGCGAGACTCCCGAGCAAGCAGCTCGGCGCGAGACGGAAGAAGAGGCTGGCTATTCCCATGAAGGGGGGCTATCACCGTTCATGCACAGTGAACGCGATGGCGTTGTATTTGATACCTTTTTGGCTCAGTCTACTGACAAGTTCAAACCCGAGCTGAATAACGAACATGACGGTGCGGTCTGGATCAAGCCATCTGAGGCAGAAAAGAAACTCCCCCTGCATCCGGGCGTGCGCGCGGCGTTGGAGAAACTCAGTCGACGTATTGGCAAAGCGCATGGCGGTGAGGCCTCGGGTGTGCCGATCGTGGCGGCAGGGGGTGAGTGGGTGATTCCGCCGCATCACGTTGAACAGATTGGCAACGGAGACATGGACACCGGTCACCGCGTACTTGATCAATTCGTGCTCAAGATCCGCAAAGAGCAGATTGGCAAGTTGCAGAAGATGGCGCCGCCGAGGAAGGACTGACATGGACGCTGACGAAGTCGTGATTGCGCATGCGCCAAGTTGCCCTGTATCGATGCCTGAGCCGCCCGAGTGCACGTGCGCACTGCGAGACCCTACCCAATTTGTCGGTCACGTGCCCAATCATGCCGATGATTGCCCGCGGCACTGTACCTGCGATTTCGGACTCAGACTCCGTGAGTTTTTCACAGCATGTCCCTAACCCTCTCCATCTACGACGACCTGAAAATCCGCCTCGGTACCACGGCGGATATGGATGAGATCATGCAGTTGGCTGCCGCCGCCGCCAAGGAAAATGGCCTGCTCGAAGCCAATCCAGAACTGCTTGTGCGGGCAGTCTGGCCGAAACTCAATCTCCAAACCGGACTCATTGGCTGTATCGGTAAGCCTAGTGGGAAGATCGAGGGCATGGTCGTGCTGCAGATCGGCAAGTTATTTTACTCAAATGAGACCTGCTTGGAAGAGTTGGTTCTCTACGTGCATCCAGATTACAGGAACGCCAAGGGCGGCCGTGCACACAAGTTGGTCGAGTTCAGCAAAAGTTCGGCGGAAAAACTGGGACTGCCATTGCTGATAGGCGTGTTATCTTCCGCGAAGACGGAACAGAAGTGCAAACTGTACGAGCGTGTGTTAGGTCCGGCATCCGGTAAATACTGGATCCACGGCAGAAAGACAGGAAGCTTTCAAGAAACTGCGATAGGAGAGACCTAACTTGGGGGGCAAAAGTGCGACGTCGACTCAGAGCGTGGCGATCCCGCCTAGCGTCCTCGCCCAATATAACAGCGTTAATGCGAACGCTGAGCAGGTAGCATCTCAACCATTCCAACAATACTCAGGCCAGTTCGTCGCTCCGGTCAACGCTGAGCAATCGTCCGGAATTGCGGGCACCAACGCCGCAGCGAACGAAGCACAACCTTACTACGCCGCTGCTAAAACCGGACTCGGGGCCGCGCAGGCGGCGACCAATCCCGTGAACGCAGCGGCGGAATACGGAACCGCCGCGAGTTCAGCTCCATTGACGGGATCGCAGATAGATTCCTATCTATCGCCGTATTTAAACGACGTGATGGGCAGCACCTCGAAGTTGCTCGGCCAGCAGAACGAGCAAGCACAGTCGGGTCAGCTTGGCAATGCAATTCGCTCCGGCGCTTTCGGTGGAGACCGCACAGGCATTGCGGCTGCAAATCTCAATCAACAGAATCAGTTGGCCAGTGCTAACATTTTGTCGGGCATCGCCAATCAAGGTTACCAGTCCGCGCTCAGTACCGCGCAAGGACAGCAGCAAATCGGGCTCGCAGGCGCGAAGCAATTGGCCGACATCGGCTCGACTGCGTATGGCGAAGGCGCCAACACGGCATCCGAGATGGGAGCATTGGGTTCGGGTGCTCAGAGTGCGGGATTACAGGGAGCACAAGCTCAGATCGCGGCTGGCACCGTTCAACAGCAGACGCAACAGGCGCAGGACACGGCGCAGTATCAACAGTTCCTGCAGCAGCAATCGTATCCATTCCAGACTGCACAATTCTTGGCCAATATCGCCGAGGGTACCGGTGCTCTTTCCGGTTCCACAACAACAACAACACAACCCGGCGGCTTCTTTTCTGATGAACGCTTGAAAGAAGACATGGAGCCGATCGGCAAAACCTTCGACGGTCAGCCGATTTATCGCTACAAGATGAAGGGCGATCCGCGCGAGCGCATCGGACTCTCCGCTCAGCAGGTCGAAAAGAAACATCCCGAAGCCGTGGGGCTCGCGGGCGGATATAAGTGGGTCGATTACGGACAGGCGACCGAAGAGGCGGCCAATCGTTCGCACTTTTATGAGGGCGGCGTCGTGCCATTTCGTCGACAGCGTTACGCGGATGGCGGATCGCCTGGCGGTTTAGACTCGGTGCTCGAGGCGCAGCGGAACATGTATGCGCCGCCTCAGGGCGGTGGCGGGCAGCGCAATATCCCCTCGTCGGGTACGAGCCATCAGTTGGCGGTCGCCCAAGGGACGCCCGCGCCCCCGCCTTCGGGCTCGAGCAAGGTCAGCCAGAGCATTGGACTCGGGAAGGATGCATATCAGGGGTACAAATATTTCAACAAGCCGGCGGCGGGAGCGCATCCAGCGTCGTCCACAGGACTGAGTCCGGCCGGCGCTCAGCCGAGCGGAGCAACCACGTATGGCGCGGGCACGCCTGCGACTGCGTCCGCGGCGTCCCAGCCAGGCACCACATCGTATTTCGGTCCCGCGGCTGACACGGGCACCACGACCACATTCGGGCCAGCGGCCGATGCGGGGACCACCACGACCTTTGGACCTGCGGTGGATGCCGGCACGACGACCACGTTTGATGCTGGACTAGGCGCTGCTGATACGGCGGCTACAGGAGCAGCTACGGATGCCGCCGCCGGCGCGGCGACGAGCGCCGCAGAAGGAGCAGCCGCGAGTGGTGCGGCAGAAGCAGGGGCTGGGGCTGCTGCAGGAGCGGCTACAGGCGCCGTGGCGGCAGGGGCAGCGGATGCTGCAGCAACCGAGGCTGCGGTGCTCGCCGCCGAATACGCCGCCACCTACGCGGCTATGGCGGCCGTAGCGGCCAAACGGGGCGGCCGGATCAAAAAATACGCTACTGGAGGGTCACCCTACAGTTATGCGGATCCAGACGGTGGGATGGCTGTCCCGGATGAAGAGGCCAGCAATGCACACCTCCAGAGCCCGGGCGCGCTCGTAAAACAGCCCACGGGACTACAGACCGCCTCCATGATGGGAGACCCACAGAACTGGTCGAAGCTGTCAGGCTCGATGTTCAGCAACACGGCGATGGCGACAGGAGGGGTAGCGGGTCGTCGAGGCTATGACGACGGTGGCACGCCCGATGACAATCCGGATGCTGTGCCCAGCGCGCCGAACTCAGCCCCGGCACCGGCCGCAGCCACCGAGGCCGGAGCGACCGGGGTTGCGCCACCGAAGGACAAGCATTGGTGGCAGAAGTCCGAGAACATTCTCCCGATCCTGTCAGGCCTTGCGGCCATGGGAACTGAGAGAACAGTGCATCCGGGAGTCGCGATTGCGGCGGGGCTGGGTGCTGGCGCCGAGTCATACCTGCATACCCGCAGTTCTCAGGCGAAAACAGCCGAAGAGCAGCAGAGGGCGAAGGGACTCGAGATCGCCAATCAGATCGGCGCCTTGAAGGTCAAGGCGGCGAAAGACTATCTCGATCCGACGGCGCCGGTGAATCCATACGCTCCAGCAGTCGCGAGTTCCCTGGCGTCAGCGAAACCTGATGCCGCGCAGGCGACCGCAGACGGCATTGAGCAGATGTACCGGAACAAATACCAGACGACGCCTTGGACGCCGGATGAACAGGCGGCAATGAAAAAAGCCCGCGGCGCTGCAATTGCTCTGGGGAACGACCAGCCCGTGGAGCAGGCGAAGGCCGCACGTGAACAGCGGGTCCAAAATCAGACTTACGCGAATCAAAAGGCCGCGCAGGTCGAGGCCGACCAGCTCTACAAACAAGCCACCGATCCGAGCTCGACTCAGCCAGCGCGCGAGGCAGCTCTTGTGCGCTATAACGCACTCCACCAGTGGACGGGAGATCAGTGGGCTGAGAGCGGTGGACAGCGGTTGAACTCACGCACGGGCGCTCCGGCAATCGGGGCCGCCTCTCAGGTTCAAACACTCGGGCAGAAGCAGGAAGCGTATGCGCGCGGCATGACCCCTCTGACTCTCGGAAATGGGCTGCCAGGTTTCCTTTTCCAACAGTCCGGATTTCGGAACATCGACGATTTCGTAGCAGCGCAACCAGGGGCAACGACGGCGCAGCCAGGATCTACCGGTGCGCCCGGCGCAACTCCAATAGCCAGACCCGCGCCAGTGGCGCCGGCACGCGCGGCTTCGGCCAGCGCCCCCGCAGCTCCCGCGGCCTCAACCGGTGACAAGTACCTGGACGGCGCACTCTCCGATCCCGCATGGCGACAGGCGCCGTTGCCGCGCGTGGTCGATCAGACGACCCGCGATGCCGCGCTCAAACAGCAGGATCTCAACATCGGCAATCGCAATGCGCTGCTGAAGGACTCGGAAGCGGCGACCAATGCGGGTGCGACCGCAATGCAATATCTGAAAGCTGCCAAATCGATTATGGACTCCAAAGGCGCGACAGTCGGCGCATATGGCAGTCTGCTGACTAACGCGAGCCGCTGGATGGGGGGCGGCCCGCAGTCGACGAATTATCAGGAGTTGGCGAAGTATTTGGGCAACGCCGCAGCTCAGCAGGCTCAGGCCAATTTCCCGGGCGCCACGCAATCCGAAGTCCATATGCAGTTCAACGAATTGAGTCCCAATGTCAGTATGGACGATGCGACGATCAAGAAGCTATTGAATACCAACATTCGCTCGACGGATTACGCACTGAAAAGTGCGAGCCACGTGAAGGATTATCTCGCACAGGGCAACGAGCCAACGAACTTCGCGAAATGGAATCAGAAGTATTACGACCGCGATAAGTTGGTGAATGCGCCCATGGCGACGAATGCGCAGGGGCAGCGGTTGTATTTCGTCAATGGGAAGTGGGTGCCATGAGTACTCCCGCGCCACCTCCTGGATTCACGCTGGAATCGGATGACGCGCCAGCCCAGCAGGGGATGCCGGCGCCGCCCCCAGGATTCAAACTCGATGAAGAGGCTGTTGCGCCTCCGGTGAAGAACTCGGCTGAAAATACTTGGTGGGGCGCTGTCAAAGGATTGGGCGATGCAGGCCTCGCTGTCGGATCAAGCGGCCTAAAAGCTGTGACACATGCGGTGAATGACATTTTGCCTGGTGCCGAAGGTCGCGCTTCCCTCGAGAAAGAGATTCAAACCGACCCGGTTCTGAATTATCACGCGCAGACCGAGGGCGGTAAAACCGCCATGGATGCGCTGAGCACTGTTTTTTCGCCAGTCAGTTGGGCAACTGACAAGGCGCATAAAGCCATCGCCAGCGCCACCAATGAGCGGACCGCGGATGTCGTTGGCGATCTGGCGACGATGGCATTGACCAAAGGAGGCGCAGAGGCACGGCAAGCAATGACTGGGGCCGCGGGAAAAGTCGCTGATACGTATCGCGGTTTGGTGGCGAAAGGTCGCGAGGCGGATCAAGCGGTGCCTTCGGTGACAGATGCAGGTTCGCGTCAATCCATGGGCGCAGCGCAAGTCAATCTATCGCCATTCACGCTGACCGGACAAGAGACTGGCCGCGGATCACCCTCGTTTCCGCAAGTGAAACTGGCGAAGAACTCTGGCGATGTGCCTTCCACTGAGCAATCTACGCGCGCCGGAATCGTTAAAGAAGTTCTCAACGATTCCAAGGAGGATGCAGGCATTCGCACAGGCGTGCTGACAGGCAACGAGCAGACTCTGCGCAGCGAGTATCAAGCAGCCAAAAACCCGACCCAGACTCCAGCCAATGCGCTCATGGCCGATCAGATTAGCGCCGAACAGCGGGCATTGCCAAAATTCGCGCAGCAGCGCGTTGATGCCACGGGCGCAGATCCGACATTGACGAACGATTATCAGCGCGGCGAAACGATCAACGGCGCTTTTTATGGCGAAGACGGTCTTAAGGACTATCTGAACCAACAGAAATCGAAGGTGTATCAAGCGGCTCTGGAGAAGAACGGCGACACTCAAATTCCTATCGATATCACCGAATCGATGTTGAAAGACCCGCAATTCACGGCTGGCGCTAAGCTCATGAAGCATGAGAGCGTCGTGGGTGGCGCGCAGGACTTGTTGAATCTCGCAAAAACCGTGGGATTCAAAGATCCCATCACGGGCGTTCAATATGCGCCTGGAAGTGTGGCGGCCTATCAAGCGGTGACCAAGGCGCTCAATAAGGGATGGACGCCAGAAAACAAGGCGACTATCGGAAAGATCAATGAGGCGATCAATCAGGATATCGCAGCCTCGGGTGGCGGCGAACTGTACCAACTCGGAAATGCGATTCACAGACTAGATAAAGGACTATTGTCGGACTCAGCGGGAATCAGCGACGTATTTGGCGATGTAGATCTGAACGGCGTACAAACCGCCAAGGATTTCGACAGAATCCCCAAGATTCTGAACAACATGCCGCTCGATCAGTGGCGTCACATCCATGACACGCTGGACAACTTGTCACGTGGACATTTGCGCGATGCGCCAGAGGGTATGGACCAGGTCCCGCCTGAATTACAACAGGCCGCTATCCGCGCCAAGGCAGAAATGCACGGCGCTCTGGCGCGCGAGGTGTACTCGCAGGGAGCTGGCAATGCGGCTGAGTGGAATGCAAACTCTGCCAACAAATCTCTGAATGGCCGTGTCGGCCAGAAGATACTCGATGCGCTACCGCCCGATGAAATCCGCAAATTCCAAGTTCTGAATGCGGCGGGGCATATCATGCCAGGCAGGCATCCTTACGAAGGGGCCGGAGCACAGACCGCTCGCATGGGAAATGAACCGGGGTTTGTGGAGAACTACGCGCCCAAGGCGGGGATCATCCTAGGAGCAAAAGCCGGACCTGTTGGCGCCATAGTCGGCGAAAAAGTGGGCGCCAAGGTATCGGGATTTACAAAGGCATCGCGTGAAGCAAAGCATGCCGCGAACGTCAGTCAGGCGCTACGTGACAATCTGAATCGAGCCACGGGCGGCCGTGTCGAGCGCGCGACCGGCGGAAAGGTAGACCACGAGGCTTTGTTGGAAAAACTCATACAGCGCTGGAAATCCGCGAAGAAGATGAATGATGCGGGCACGGAAACGCTGTTGAAAGCGCCCGATGCATCGATCATTCGAGCGTTGGATATTGCTGGGCGGAGTGCGACTCTATGAACTGGGGCGGATACGCTAGTTTAGAAGATCATGCGAAGCGTTTTTGCTTCACTTGCCGAATCGAAAATGGATTCCCGGTGTTGATACC
>Ga0137418_10002848_pt1 | contig 15835 bp, 13 predicted proteins | sample CZODoug3_1_2_16f_FD_122242 | JGI IMG/M metagenome (GOLD analysis project Ga0137418, IMG submission 122242) | Vadose zone soil fungal communities from Angelo Coast Range Reserve, California, USA - CZODoug3_1_2_16fungal (Hybrid Assembly) | ecosystem: Environmental > Terrestrial > Soil > Vadose... | reverse complement strand
TCGCCAGCGGCGGCAGCGTCCAGGGCATGATCGATGGCGTGGAAAAAGCCATCACCCAGCTCCCCGCCGACGTGAAAGTCATTCCCGGCCACGGCCAGCTCTCCAATCTCGATGATGTCCGCGCCTATACCAAAATGCTTCGCGAAACCTCCGCCGTCGTCCAGAAAGCCATCGACGCCCACAAAACCGTCGATCAGATGAAAAAAGAAAAAATTCTCGAACCCTGGGCAAAATGGTCCAGCGACTTCCTCAACGCCGACGCCTTTATCGAAACCCTCTTCAACTCCCTGACCAACCACAAAGGCGATTTCGTCAAGCACAACTGACGATCCGATAAGGATCGTCATCCCGAGCGAGCCTGCCTGCCGCACGCAGGCATCGCGAGTCGAGGGATCTTTGCGGCTGACCGCATACCCGAAAAATTATCTGTAATTTCGGAAGAGTTTTTAGTGGCGGCTGCGTCCATCAACTCATGAACCCTGCCCGCACGCTCGTCGTGTCGATCGCCGCCGTCCTGCTTTCTTACGCGCCAATCATTCAAGCCGATACTTCATCCGACACGCCACACGCCGTGGTCTTCTCTCACGTCAACGTGATCTCCATGACCGGCGAAGAAATCCTCGCCAATCAAACCGTGCTCATTCAGGACGGAAAAATCTCGCGAGTCGGCCCTTCCGGAACTGTCACATCTCCAAAGAACGCAATCCAAATCGACGGTACCGGAAAGTACTTGATACCCGGCCTCGCGGATTTGCATGTGCATCTTTTTTCTTCCGATGATTTGCTCTCCTACGTCGCAAATGGCGTAACCACCGTCCTCAACATGGACGGCTCGCCCGCCCATCTGGCTTGGCGCGAGCAAGTACGCCGCGGGAAATTGCTAGGCCCAACCATCTATACCGCCGGCCCGACCACTGACGGCTATCCTCCGCTCAACGAAATGTTCGTCACCGCGGAAAATCCTCAGCAAGCCCGGGCGCTGATTCGCGAAACCAAGCGCGCTGGCTACGATGCCATAAAACTTTACGGCACTCTTCGCCCCGACGTTTTCCGCGCCATCCTGGAAGCCGCGGCAGTCGAAAAAATTCCAGTCGTCGGCCACATCAACCGTCAAATCGGCGCGCTTGAAGTCCTCAAATCCAAACAGGTACTTGCTGCGCATCTGGAAGACCTGCTCTTTTCACGTTTCGATCAGCCGCCTACCGATGCCGAACTGGAAGAATTCGCCAACGCCATCGCCGCTTCGCACATCACCGTTACTCCCAATCTCAACGTAAATCCCACCAATATCGCGCAGCTGACGGACTTGAACGCAGTGCTGAATTCCCACGAAGCGCAGCTTCTTTCTCCCGCCGCATATTCCCAGTGGATGCCCGCCAACAATCGAAATGAACGCAACGACCAGACTGCCCAGCAAATTGAGCAGATGAATCAGATCCAGCTGATCCTCTACAAATTCGTCAATCTTCTTAACGCCCGCGGAGTTCCGCTTGTTTTGGGAACCGACGCCGCGCCCTACGGTTTTCCCGGATTTTCCGCTCATCAAGAACTCGCGGAGCTAGTGGAAGCAGGTCTTTCTCCCTATCAAGCGCTGCTTACCGCGACCCGCAACTCCGGCAAATTTCTTTCTGAAAATATTCCCAACGCGCCGCGCATCGGCACGGTTTCCGAAGGCAGCACGGCTGACTTGGTGCTGCTTTCTGCGAATCCGCTTATCGACATTCAAAACATCAGACACATTGATGGCGTGATGTTGAATGGTCGCTGGTTGTCTTCAGCTGATCTCGGCAAGTTGCAAACCGCTGCGCAAAGCCGCTCCGCGGCGATCAAAAACCGCTTGGTGGAAATTGACGCCGCGCTGGACTCCGGCGACATTTCCCATGCTCAAAAGGCTGCCGAGCCGTTGCGATCCGAAACGACTCCGTGGATCGCCGAATGGGTGCTGATGTCCAAAGCGCGCAAACTGCAATCCAGCAAGCTTCCCGCTGCCATTCAAGTCGCCAAATGGAACGTACAGCTCTATCCGGATTCTTTTTTCGCGCATTACTTGCTCGCCGATTTGCTGCTTCAAGACCACAAACTTACAGAAGCTTTGGCTGCGGACCAGCAATCGCTCAAACTCGAACCGCACAACGCTGCCGCCTCGAACCTGGAAGAAAAAATTCAGGCTCTGCAAAAGCCGCTGCAATTCGCGCCCCAGGGAACCTACGAAATCAAGTTGAAAAACGATCAGTCCGGAGACCTGCAAACAATCGTCGTCAAGCTCGATCGAAGCCAAGACGGTCAATGGTCCGGCAAGAAAATCGAATCCGGCAGCGCACCCTCGCCACTTCGTTCAGTCTCCGCCGGTGCCAATCGTCTCTGGCTCATCGTCGACGGCCCCTTCGGTCCTCTCGAACTCCGCATCGCTGTGACCGCCGCCGCGCTCGACGGCTATTGGGCTGGCCCCTTCGGCCATAACGGTCATCTCTCCGGCTCCAAATCGAACTAGCCGTATGGAGTGCGGAAGCCCAGCTGCCGCTATTCTTCGTCAACAACAAGCGATGCACCGGTTTCTTGCTCCTCTAGTGGCCGGTCTCGGGTGCGGGCTCTACTTGGAGCCGCAACAAATAAAGACCCGCTCTTGTGACTCTTTCTTAATGCTTTCCGATCCGGGCGGTCCAAATTTTCCCTATTGACGCCCGTGTTATAATAGAGAGTCGTTAAGGGCGAGCATGTTCGAAAAATGCTCGTGCCGAAGCCGGACGGACGGGCTCCGCACTGGCTCGGCCCCAGATCGCGTTCTCCTTCGCGCCTCTTCTGGGCCATTCGCTCTTTGACAATCGAACAGGACAGAAGAAAGCGGCCCCTCTGCTAACTCCTTTAGATTCCGCACTTACGAAAGTGTATGAAAACAGGAGGCTTTAACCCCTTTAGAATCTGCAGTTACGAAAAAAGGGCGGGGGGTGGTGGTGGGGATTACGGTTAACCAGGTCGGAAGTTCGGATCGCTGTTTCCCGAACTGCAAACTGTAAACTGCGAACTGTAAACTGATGACTGTGAACTGCCTTCACGGCTTCGCGCGTGGCGGGAAAAACCCGATCGGCAAATCCTTTGCCGTACTCAGCCCGGCCGGAGCGTTCAAAATCACCGGAATGGAATTGACCGCCACCGAAGCCGTAGCAATGTCGCCATGCGAGCCGCCCGGAATGGTCAAACTGATGTTCGGATGGCCGGTGAGGGTTACGGTGTCCGAAGGATCCTTCGCGCCGACGTACATCTGCAATTCCATGTAGATGACTTCCTTGCCGGCGGAAAGTCCGCGAGCAATCTGGTGAACGCCGGCGGCCTGGCCGGGTTCGACTGTGAGAAATTCAGTCTGCACCCGTTCGGTAGCGATTTTCGGTTCGATGGTTTCGGTAATTTCGTCGACCGCCAGGCCCAGAGCGTCGGAGACCATCGCCACCGACTCCGGCAAGCCCACGTGCTTGATCACGCCTTCGGCAACTTTGGCGCGAAACTCTTCCACGCTCATTCCAGCGCCGATTTTTTTCTGCAGCGGCAAACGGCGTTTTGAAGCGTCCACGATGCGCAAAGCTTTGGCGTGCTCGATGCGCTGGGAAACCGCAGCGAGCGTAATGACCAGCTTGTCCATCACAAATCCCGGATTGACGCCGGTGCCGACCAGCGCCACTCCCCAGTCTTTGGCTTCTTTGTCGATTTGTGCCGCCAGTTCCGGATGGGTGCGATAGGGATACGACAGCTCTTCGCACGTGGAAACCACGCACGATCCGGCTTTCAAGCATTCGATCAGTTGGTCGGCAACCTTCACTAGCGAGGATGAAGTCGTATGCATCACAATGTCCGCGGCTTGCGACAAAACTTCTTCGGCGTTGGCGGAAACTTTCACTCCCCACGGCGCATCGCTGGCGCCGACTACTTCGCCGAGATCGCGGCCAACTTTTGCCGGGTCGTGGTCGATGGCGCCGCAAATTTCGATCGAGGCCTTTTCGCGCAGCAACTTGGCGATGGAGGCGCCTATCGGCCCAATGCCGTACTGAATCGCGCGTATCTTCTTTTTCACCGGAGTCTCCGTAGTTCCAATCGTGAAGCGATATTCCGATGCTTGCCACTCAATGCAAAAATTCGGCTGCAGCGAAACCTATAAGATAGAGGATTCAGGCCACTCAGGCAAACGAATCGCGTGGCACTGGGTTTGCTGCCTCGGCAGCCGGTCGATTTCACCGGGCTACCCGCTGGCGCAGCGCACTCGGCGGACTCATAATGGCTATCAGCCCCGAATCCCCAGCCGGCTTCCAACCACCGAGGCCAGGCGAAAAGAACCAGTTACCCAGGAGGTGCGAAATGCCAGCACGGAAATTGGCGGATGATGAGATCAACAAACTATTAAGCCGGATGCCCGGGTGGCACGTGGTCAGCGGCAAACTGCACAAACAATTTGAGTGCAAGGATTTTAACGCGGCGTTTGGAAGCATGACGCGGGTGGCGCTGGTCGCGGAAGCCATGAACCATCATCCGGAATGGTCGAACGTATGGAACAAAGTGGTATTCGACCTGGTGACTCACAGCGTGAAGGGCATCAGCGATTTGGATTTTGTGCTGGCGGAAAAAATAGAAGAAATTTTCAGCGCGCACATCGCCAGCCGCGCGACTTCCGGCACGTAACGCGGGCAAATGATCGGAGCACACCAGCCGCAAAACAGGTCTCGCGCGTGGTTGATCGCACTCCTTCGCTGGGCGGCGGCCCTGGCGGTGCTGGCGATTCTTTTTCATTTTCTTCCCGTAGCTTCCCTGCGTTCCGCGTTGGCGCGCGTTCCGCCGATTCGCTTCGCGATCATTCTGATTTTTTATTTGTGCGCGCACGCGGTGGGAATTGCCAAGTGGCGCATGGTGGTGAACACTGCCGGAGCGCAGTTGGATGTTTCCACCAGCGCGCAATGCTACCTCGGCGGACTCTTCGGCACGCTGTTTCTCCCGTCGATCATTGGCGGCGACGTGGTGCGCATGGCGGTTGGATTGCGGAGAAGCCCGCGCCCGGCGGCAGTGCTGGCTGGAAATGTGGTGGACCGGTTTCTGGATGTGATGGCGCAAGCGACGCTGGTGGCAATCGGCGTCATCCTGTTGCCGGGATCAGTGCCGGAGCAATTCAAAGCGATCGCGCATAATATTTTTCTAATTTTTGGGGCGCTGTTTGTTGCCCTGATTTTCGCGGCGCTGTTGCTCAGGAAGATGATTTTCGCCGGACGTTCGCGAAGATTCCTTCGCCGCTTGGCGCGGCTGCGTCATGCACTCCGTTCGGTTCGTCAGCGGCCACAAATTCTGGCGACGGGCTGGCTGCTCGGCGTGTTCATCCAAGGAACATTTATCTTTCTCAACGCGTTGCTGGCGATCTCTTGTGGGCTGATTTTACCCTTGCGGGTGTGGGTATTTGCGTGGCCATTGGCGAAACTGGCGGCGTTGCTTCCGCTTACGCAGGGCGGAATGGGCGTGCGGGAAGCCGCGCTGGTGGCGCTGCTTTTGCCGTTCGGGGCTCCCAGTTCGCTGGTTTTGGCTGCGGGTTTGGTGTGGGAAGGAATTATCATCGCCGGAGGCCTGGTGGCGGGTGCGGCGGCGTACCTGCTTCGCCGTTCCGACGGCAGTACTCGCCGATAGCCGATTCGCGGCGCATGCCACAAACCGCTTGACACCAACGTAATCGAAGCGAAGACTACGCTTCCCCTTTCGAGTAGCTGCATTTCAAGAGGCTGTCCTCTCCGGTCCCGGAAAATGATTGAGGTTGTTGGCCCCGGCTGGCTTCGGTGCATGCGCAGCAACGCGCGTTCTTTGCGGTGCGTCGCAAAGCGAAGAAATCCAAGCTGAGCATGGGCGGTCGGCACCCGATCCACAGGTCGTTTCAATGATTACTCGGTTGGTCGAAGCAGATGTGGAAAATGAGCAGAAGCTGCAAAAGCAAATTGCCGAACTGGATTCATTGTTCCGCAATTCGCCGAACGGCGTAGGTGTCCTCGATCACCAGTTTCGATTTGTGCGGGTCAATGACGCCATGGCGCGATTTCATGGGAGATCGCCGCAATCGTTTGTGGATCGATCGGTCGCAGAACTGTTTTCAGAATTGCCAGACAATTTTTTTGCCCGCCTGAGCCAAGCCATCGGCGCCAATGGACCTTTACTCGATGTGGAACTTTCGTTAAAAAGCGCGAACGACGAATCCAGCACCAGACATTTTCTGGCGCATTTTTATCCGCTAAACACAACCCAAGACGGAGGCGAGAGCACCGGGATGGTGCTGGTGGACGTCACGAAACGAAAGCACGCGGATGAGGCATTGCGGCTATCGGAAGCGCGATACCGCGACGTGGTGGAACACTCGGTGTACGGGGTGTGCCGGGTGGGAGAGACCGGAACTGCGAACGCCGCAAATCCGGCGATGCGGCTGATTCTTGGCTGCAGTTCGGCGGAAGAGTTCGCGGCATTGAATTTTTTCCGGGATGTGTTTCGCTATCCGGACCAGCAATCGCAGATTTTGGCGGAGTGCAAAACGCAGGGGTCGGTTCACAATGTTGAGGCGGAATGGCGGCGACGCGACGGCGGGCTGGTGGCGGTTCGACTGCATTTAAGAAGCCTGAGTGGAGGCGAGGACGGCGACACGGTGGAAATAATAGCGGAGGACGTCACGGAACTGCGGGCGCTGGAGCGTCAGCTGCAGCACGCGCAAAAATTTGAAGCGATCGGGCAACTGGCCGGCGGCATCGCTCACGATTTTAACAATGTGATCGGGGCAATTCTGGGCTGGGCGGAATTGGGATACGAACAAAATAAGACCAATGGAAAAACAGCGGACCGGTTCGTGCGGATCCGCGAACAAGCGGAACGCGCGGCGTCGCTCACCCGGGAATTGCTGGCGTTCGCGAGAAGACAGGTATTGCAGCCGCGGCCGATTGACTTGAATGCCGTGGTGAACGGGCTGATTACGTTTCTGGACCGAGTGATCGGCAAAGACATCGAACTTGAAGTGAACGTTTCTCCACTGGATGCGATCAAGGCCGACCTGACCCAGGTGGAACAGGTGGTGATGAATCTGTGCCTGAACGCGCGAGATGCGATGCCAAACGGCGGGAGGCTGCTGATCGAAAGCGGAATGGTGGAGGTTGATGAATCGTACACGCGGTTTTATCCAGGAGTGGTGGCGGGACGGTACGCGGCGCTTTCGGTGTCCGATTCCGGAAGCGGGATGGATGCGAAAACAATTGAGCGGATTTTCGAGCCGTTTTTTACGACTAAGGAAGCCGGAAAAGGAACAGGGCTGGGGTTGTCCACGGTATATGGAATTGTGAAGCAGCACGGCGGATTTCTACATGTGTATAGCGAAGCGGGCCAGGGCAGCCTGTTCCGGATTTATTTTCCGGCGATGTCTGGAGGGGTGGCGGTAAGCAGCAGCGTTGCGGTCCCGACGATCAGCGAAATGCGTGGAACCGAAACGGTGTTGTTGGCGGATGACCATGAATCGATTCGCGAGATGTCCCGGCAAGCTCTGACCAGCCTGGGGTATCGAGTGCTTTGTGCCGCCGACGGCGAAGAAGCCCTGCGGTTGTGTGAGCAGCAAAGTCCGCAAGTTGCGGTGCTGGATGTGGTGATGCCGAGAATGGGAGGAACGGCCGCCGCAGAAAAGTTATTGGAGCGATTTCCGGGATTGCCGGTGATTTTTACCAGCGGTTATTCACGGGACCGAGATGAGCGGACGGCGAAGCTGTCCCAGGCGGCTTACCTGCAAAAGCCGTACAGCCCGACGAATCTTGGGCGATTGGTGAGGGAAGTTCTGGACGCCGAAAAGACCGAACCAGAGAACGAAGTAAAAGGTGAGGATGATTCTGATTTCACGTGAAGTTAGCTAGAAGCTACACTAAGGCGTGGCTCCGCTTTTGGAATTGGAAAATGTGACGGTAGTGCGCGGTGAACGCGCGGCGCTGCGCGACATTTCGCTGCGAATTGAGTCCGGCGAACACGTTTGTATTTTGGGCCCCAACGGCTGCGGAAAATCCACACTCATTAAGACCATCACGCGGGAATGTTATCCGATGGTGCGCGAAGGGTCGGCCATGCGGATACTAGGGCGCGAGCGCTGGGATATTTTCGCGCTGCGCACCCATCTCGGAATTGTTTCGCCGGACCTGCTGGCATCCTGCACCACCGATTCAACGGGGCGTGACGCAGTGCTGTCTGGGTTTTTCAGCAGCACGCGCATTTTTCCGCATCATCATCCCGAAGCCGAGCACTTGCAGCGAACCGAAGCGGTGATGGCGCGGATTGGGATTTCGCATCTGGCGGACCGGCCGGTGGTTCAGATGTCCTCCGGCGAGGCCAAGCGCACTTTGATTGCGCGAGCGCTGGTGCATCAGCCGGGTACGCTGCTGTTTGACGAGCCCTCGAACGCGCTGGACATCGGAGCGCAGTTTCAATTGCGCCAGACCATGCGAGAGCTGGCCCGTCAGGGCGGGCAGGCCGGCCACGGCTGGCAGGCGCGATCGGGCCTGGCCATCATTTTGGTGACGCATCACGTCAGCGAAATTATTCCGGAGATTGAACGAGTAATTCTGATGAAGGAAGGACAGATTGTGGCGGATGGCGCAAAAGAAGCGGTGTTGACGGAAGCAAATTTGCAGAGGATTTTTGGGATAGAAGTTCGGTTACAAAAGAGCAACGGCTATTTCCACGCTTATTGATTCCGTTTTATGGCGTCGAACTATTTGTGGACGGGTCTTGGCTGCTGCGTGAAGGTGCGGGCTTCGGGATTTTTCGGGGACCAATCCTCCGGCGGGAACGCAACGCGCCAGAACTGCGGGCGGCGTGAAGAAAATTCCAAACCGACTTCAGCTTTGTTGCCGCGAACCGGACCGAGAAAGGCGACCACGCATTCTTGCTCTTCCTTGGTGACGTTGTTATGCAGGGTGAGGAGACTTCCACTGGTGATCCGGGCCTGCAAAAGCACCAATGCACCGTGGGCGTTAATCGCCAAAGTGTCGGCCTGTTCGTCGAAGGTTTGGCCTTGCGCGTCGACTCCGACCAACCGGACGCTGACCTGCATGAGAACGCGCTGACTGCGACGGCGGGGGTTGTTGTTGGAAGAATTGACTATGGGTTCGGACATGTTTGTTCGCTCGTTTGACTATACCGCAATGGCCCATGGGCCGGACCGGGCTGCTGGGAAAGGGTAAACAGCAAAAATCGTTCGATGTACGCTAGCGTTCCTTAGATTATCAAAATAGTAAAATTAAACTAGAATTAAGAACGCTGGTCCATTGGCGTGTAGCCGCGGGTCTGGTGGCCGAGATAGATCTGGCGCGGCCTGGCAATCTTCTGTTCAGAGTCCAATAGCAGTTCCTGCCACTGAGCGATCCAGCCAGAGGTGCGCGGAATGGCGAAGAGCACCGGAAACATGGTCATCGGGAAGCCCATGGATTGGTAAATCAAGCCTGTATAGAAGTCGACGTTGGGGTACAGCTTGCGCTTCACGAAATACTCGTCTTCGAGAGCGATGCGTTCGCATTCCAGTGCAATTTCCAACAAAGGATTTTTGCCCATCAGGTCGAAGACTTCGTAAGCCACGCGCTTGATGATGCGGGCGCGCGGATCGTAATTCTTATAGATGCGGTGACCGAAGCCCATGAGCTTGGTTTCGCCGGTCTTGACGCGCTTGATGAAATCGGGAACTTTCTGCACCGACCCAATTTCGTGCAGCATGCGCACCACTTCTTCATTGGCGCCGCCGTGCAGCGGCCCGTAGAGAGCGGCGATGGCCGCTGCGGTGGCCGAGTACGGATCGACATGGGAACTGCCAACTCCGCGAATGACGTTGGTGGAGCAGTTCTGTTCGTGGTCGGCGTGCAGGATGAACAGAATGTCCAGCGCTCGTTCCAGCGTGGGGTTCGGGCGGTAACGCGTTTCGGAAGTGCGGAAAAGCATGTTCAGGAAATTTCCGGGATAGCTGAGTTCGTTGTCGGGATAGACGAACGGCATACCCAGGGTGTGGCGATAGGCAAAAGCGGCGATGGTAGGCATCTTGCCGATCATGCGGTAGGTCTGCTTCTTGCGGGATTCCTCGCTGAGGATGTCCTTGGCGTCGTGATAGAAGGTGGAGAGCGCGGCGATAGTGGAAATCATCATGCCCATGGGGTGGGCGTCGTAGTGAAAGCCATCGAGAAATTTTTTGATGCTCTCGTGGATGAAGGTGTGGTGGCTGATGTGCCAGGTCCAATCCTTCAGTTGAGTTTCGGTCGGCAACTCGCCGTATAGCAGCAGGTAGGCAGTTTCGAGGTAAGTGCTTTTTTCCGCGAGTTCTTCAATGGGATAGCCGCGATAACGCAAGATGCCTTGGTCGCCGTCAATGTAGGTGATGCGGCTGATGCAAGAAGCAGTGTTGTTGTAGGCGGGGTCGTAGCTCATCATGCCGAAATCGGCGGGGTCGGTTTTGATCTGGCGGAGATCCATGGCCCGGATGGTGCCGTGGGTAATGGGGAGGTCGTAGCTCTTGCCGGTGCGGTTGTCGGTGACGGTAATCGACTGGCGAGGCGAGGCAGCGGCGTCGGTTTTCTTGGCGGTTTCGGTAGTGGTGCGGGAATCCATCTGGCAAACCTCGTAACAACTAACTATACGCCAAAGAAGGAGAGTGCGGAAACGAGAGCGGGAGCCTGGCTATGGAGGTAAGAAAAGGAAGGGTTTAGGCGCGTTCGGGCCGCGACCCGAATGTGCCTCTTGACAATAGTCGTTATAACATGTATTATGGAGTGGAATTCAGGAGGCTGGAATGATCAACATTCGCAAGAGCAACGAGCGCGGCCATGCGGACCACGGATGGTTGAATACTCGATTCAGTTTTTCCTTTGCCGATTACTATGATCCGAAACACGTGGAATTCCGCACGCTGCGGGTGATGAACGACGACCGGGTGGCCGGAGGCGGCGGATTTCCGACGCACCCGCACCGGGACATGGAAATCGTGACGTATGTGCTGGAAGGCGCGCTGCAGCACAAGGACAGCATGGGCAACGGCTCGGTGATCAAGCCGGGAGACGTGCAGTACATGAGCGCGGGAACCGGAGTGGCGCATTCGGAATTCAACGCTTCGGAGACCGAACCGGTGCACCTGTATCAAATCTGGATGTTTCCGGACAAGAACGGCTACAAACCGGCGTACGACCAGAAGAATTTTTCGGACGCGGAAAAGCGCGGAAAGCTGCGGCTGCTGGTTTCTCCCGACGGGCGGGACGGCTCGGTGAAAATCCGGCAGAACAATGAACTGTACGCGACGGTGCTGGGAGACGGCGATCGCGTGCAGCACGAACTGAAACCGGAGCGGCATGCGTACGTGCAGGTCGCTAAAGGCAGTGTGAAGTTGAACGGCACGACGCTGGAAACCGGAGACGGAGCGGAGATTTCCGCGGAGAAGACGCTGGAGCTAACAGGCGTGAAGGACGCGGAAGTGCTGGTGTTTGATCTGGCGTGAAAGACGACTGGAAGCAAAGGCGCAGAAAAGCAACGAGGTAATGAAAAAGACCGGCTCGCAAAGGAGCCGGTCTTTTTTTTGTTGAGTGGAGCGGTTTAGCGCAGGCGACCGGAAACGCTGTGGAGTGCGGCAGCCGGGCTGCCGCTGTTGAAGGTTGCAGGATGGCGCGGGCGGGAAAGCGGGAGCAAGGCTCCCGCACTCCATATACAGCCATCATGAATCAGGGGGCGGGTGGAAGAGTGATGACTGGGCTTTGCGGGAAGAAGTCGAACGGGCGAAGGACGAAGTCGTGCCACATGACCGGCATGACTGGCCAATCTTCGGCGCGGGTTACGTGGTGGAAGCCGAGGGTATACCACGCGACGATGTCGGTATTCTCGATGGGGCGATTGGCTTTGGTCCACCCGGCAAGGCCATCATCGCCTTTGCTTTGGGTGACGTAGACGCCGGAGGCAAAGCGTTCGTCTTGTTTATACGGTGTGACCCAGAGCTGGTGTGTGGAGAACGCGCCGACTTTTTGCGGGCCGTCGTCGGGATCGAGCAGAGAAGCCGCGGTTGCTCCCGGCATGAGCTCATAACCGGTGGGATAGCCGAGCGGGCCTTTGACATTTGAATTAATGAAATGCCACATGGCTGGTTTTTCCAAGTGAATGTCCATCATGGCGTCTTTTTCGGTTTTGGCGATGGAAGGCTCGACGACCCAGATATTTTTACGCAGCGGATTATTGAGCTGGCGTTTGACCAGGCGCATGGCCATGAAGCTGTTGTTAACGCCGTCGACGTCGACATCGAGGCGGTAAGAAAAGAAATGATCGTGATTGACGCCGACGGTATTTTCGGCGACGAAGTGGCCAAATTCGTCGGGCGCGCCGGCCATGCCGTGACCGCCGCCTTCTGAGGCGTTTTTGGCTTTTACCGCTTTGGTTTCAATGATGCCGGTGGCGCCGACGGCGACTCGCAGATTGCCGTCGCGCTCGAAGCGCCAGTCCAGAACGTAGTCGTAGTTGCCGATTACCGCGGCGGTGCGCAGGACGAGCACACGCGCTCCGCTGCCGGAAAGTTGATGCTCTTCAAAATGGCGCCAGGCTGGATCGCCAGAATAGCTTTCGAAGAGACATGCGACCTGGGAATGGATTACCGGGAAACCGTGTTCTTCCCACGCCAGACTGTCGAAATAAACGGCGTTAGAGGGGCAATCGATTTCTGGACGCAAGGGTTTCAGAACGTGCCCGGTCGCGTAGAACTCTCCGGCGTCGATAAAGACGCGGTTGGCCCAGCCGACAGCGGGATCCATGTACGGCACATAGAGCTCGGACATGGAACCTTCGTAGAGAACGGAGCGGAAGCGGTCGCCGTCCTGGATTCCGGCGAGATTGACGATGGCGCCAACGCGAGGATCGAGGCGGAACCGGAATCGCCAGTTTTGCCAACTGACTTCGCTGCCCTTGATCTGAAAGCTGGGACCCAAGGGCTGAGTGATCCTGATCGGAGTGGTACCCGGGCGAGGCACGGTTTCCAAATCCTGATAATTCACCGGAGCTTGGGAAACGGGAATGATGCCCTCGTCGATCACCTGCAGGACTTTTTTTTCGGTGGCGTCGACTTTGACCTGCAAACCCTCGATTTCGCGCGACCAACCGAAGTAGACGCCATGGGTATCAGAGCAACCTCCCATCATGATGCGGTGGCCCTCATGTTCTGGCAGGGCGAAGTAGCCGAATGGATCGGCGAAACAGTTGATGGGATTGAGGTCGGTGATGCCGCGTTTCTTGAGCGCTTCAATGACGCGGGGATCTTTCTTCATCACTTCGTCCAATTCGCGGAATTCGCTGACCACGACGGGAGCCTGAACGTCCTTGCGCTCTTTCCAGGATTCGAGTTTGCGGCCGGTGATGTCGACGAGGGCTTCGATGGTGACGCCCTTGCGCAGCAGAATGACGTCGGCTTCGCGGAAAACAGGATCGCCAGCCTTCCATGTGAGAACTTTGTCCTTGGCGGGTTCGTGCAGCAGGACGCTGTGGGTGACGGTGTCTTTGTCGATCTTGCCGGAGTCGCGCAGGACGTCGTAGACCGTCCAATATTCCTGAGTTTTCAATGCGTCGAGCGGGTGTTGAGCGGATTGATTCTGGGCGGGCAGCAGTAGCGGGAAAAGAATTGTGATGAGAGCGAGAGCGAAAGTTTTCTGGGAAAAACTGGGCATTAAATCCTCCGGAAGCAAAATAAAGTTTCGTCGAGATCAGGAAATTGCGGGAGCGGACTTTTTGTTCCACACCGGAATCGAAAAAAGCAGCCCGAGTATAACAGCGAGCGCCAAAACCAGAAGGCTGGGAACGAACGAGAGCTTGGCGGCCATCAAATAGACGATGCCGGTGGCGAGTAAAACGCGAACGCGGATGGCGGTGAGCAGAATGGAATCGGAGAGCCGAGCCCGCAATGCGGCGGAGACTGGCTCGTTGCCGGGGGGAAGCGCCGAGCGAATTGCTTTCATGCGCGGCAGAATCAAACCCATGCCGAGAGCCAGCGCCAGAAAAATTCCGATGAGCGTGGCGGGAATCCAGCCTTGCTTCATGGCTCCGGAGAGCGATGCTAGGTAGCCGCCGGAAAGCAAAAGTACGGCGAGGCCGGCGCCGGCGAGCGGTGGCGAGACTTTGAAGACGCGGAGCCAGGCGCGGACTTGTTCGACCGACGCGGCGTTTCGGAAGAGTGAAGACGCAGTCCACTCAATGCCGTAGCCGATGAATAGGGCCAAGGTACCGGCCAGGTGAAGAAAAAGGACTATCGAAAAGAGAGTCATAGATGGTGGGAAAAGCATACATCAGAATGCTAGCGGAGTTAGAACATCAGTTGGTTTTCCGCTGTCGCTTTTGGCTAGGCAGTTCGGCGGCTGCCCTCAATAGTGCCGGAATGGACAGACCAACATTCAGGGCTACCAACGGGCTGATCTGGTTTGAGATGTCGTGCGCAAGTGCCACAACTCCACCGAAAACGGCAAGTCCGACAAACTGGGTCCAATAGATCCAATTGAAGTCTGGTCTTTCCAGTTTGCTCGATTGGGAAATCAAGTAGAGTCTGAAAAGATTCACCGCCAAGCCTCCAAAAAGGCCAAAGGCGAAAGCTGTATAGCGATGATCCCAGAAACTCACGCTACTTTGTCGGAAAGGGCAGCCAGGATGCGGCTCCCAAGACCGTGCGTTTCCCTGTAGTGTTTGCGAGTAGTGTATAGCTCACGGCCTTTTTCATCGGGCACCGAAGACCGCACAATCTCGTCTTGCAGGCCATCAATAGCATGCCGGATTTCGTCTAGAGTCAGGCCCGTTTGTTGGGCTACACCATCGAGCGATCGCCAGTCGTAGCGGCTGTCTTCGAGAGCGCCAACGACGAGCTGTTTCGCTTGTGCTGCAGATGAACCATTCGAATTCGCGTGAGTTTCTTGATTCATGTGGCTGCGCCCCCTCAAGCTCAGCATACCCTCGTAAGGAGCCGGATTCAACATATTTCAGAATAAGTAAATTAAACGACCAGCTACGCCTTATCCGCGTTTGCGCTGAAATTCGCGCATGAAGCTGGTGAGCGCTTCGACCGCGGCTGGTTCAACCGCGTTATAAAGAGACACGCGCATGCCGCCTACCGAGCGGTGGCCGGGCGTGCCGACGAGGCTTGCTTCAGCGGCCTGCTTGCCGAACTCTTTTTCGGCGGCTTCGTCGGGATGAGTTGCGGCGGATTGGCCGCTGGCGCCGGCGACGCGGAACACCACGTTCATCAACGAGCGGGAATCCTTTTCAACCGGGCAATGATAAAAACCGTTGCTGGAGTCGATGGTGCCGTAAAGCAACTTGGCTTTGGTGTCGTTGCGCTTCTGAATTCCGGTCAGGCCGCCTTGCGATTCGATCCATTCCATCATCAGGCCGACGATGTAGATCGCAAAGGTTGGCGGCGTGTGGTAGAGCGACTTTTCCTTGATGTGCGTGCGGTACTGAAAAATAGTGGGAAGATTCTTGTCGGCACGTTCGGCAAGGTCTTTGCGAACGATGACCACGGTGGCGCCGGAGGGGCCAAGATTCTTTTGCGCTCCGGCGAAGATCAATCCGAATTTTTTCACGTCGAGCGGGCGAGAAGCGATGTCGGACGACATATCGGCGACGATCGGGGCTCCGCCGGTTTCCGGGACGGCGTGATACTGCGTGCCTTCGATGGTGTTGTTGGTGCAGATGTGGACGTAAGAAGAGTCGGGCGAGAGCGAGATTTCGTCCTTGCGCGGAATGCGGGTGAATTTCACTGGCTCGGAAGTCGCGGCGACTTTGTGGAGGATTCCTTTTTTCGGTTCGGTGAGCGCTG
>Ga0137418_10002847_pt1 | contig 15836 bp, 13 predicted proteins | sample CZODoug3_1_2_16f_FD_122242 | JGI IMG/M metagenome (GOLD analysis project Ga0137418, IMG submission 122242) | Vadose zone soil fungal communities from Angelo Coast Range Reserve, California, USA - CZODoug3_1_2_16fungal (Hybrid Assembly) | ecosystem: Environmental > Terrestrial > Soil > Vadose... | reverse complement strand
GCCGCGGCGCGCATTGACTTGCCGACGCGCCAAAGAGCCATGTGCCGCCCCAACAGGGGGTACGTCATGGCGGCAATTGGCAGAAAGAGGCGCGTAGCTACTGTCGTTGCAGCTGCGGGAGCGTTGCTCGTCGGCGGCACGGCGTCCGAGGCGCGAGTCACCGGGATCGCGTTCACGAGGACGACAGCATTCAAGGGCCAATCGTTCGGCAACGTGGGACCGTACGAGGAGCTCAGAGGTACCTTCTCCGGTGAGATCGATCCCAACGATCGCCGCAACGCCGTCATCACCGACATCAACCTGGCACCGCTCACGAACGGAAAGGTGGTGTACACGGCAACGTTCACGCTGCTCAAGCCGCTCGACATGACGCGGGCCAGTGGCGTCCTGGTCTACGGCGTCAGCAACCGCGGAGGTCGCGCGCTGGGCACCGGCATGATCAACGTCACCACGGAAAAGCCAGCTGGCGACGGGTTCCCCTACAACACGGGACACGTCTACGTCGCGAGCGGCTGGCAGGGCGATCTGGTCTTCGATCCGAACAGCACCGCCGAGACGATCAGCGTCCCGGTGGCGAGGAACCCGGACGGCACGTCCATCACCTCGCCGACCTTCGCCCGCTTCGTCACGGTCGCGGGCAATATGAATACGCAGTTGCTGCCCGGCCGCGGGCGCACGCCCGCCAGCCTCGACACGACCAAAGCGACGCTGATCTCCATCGCGCGCGAGATCAACACGGGCGTACGCACAGGCGTCTTGAGCATCGCGAGCAGCGACTGGGCGTTCGCCGATTGCCGCTCTCCGCTGTCCTTCGACACCCGCAAGCCGGACGCTACGCGGATCTGCCTCAAGAACGGGTTCGATCCGAACCTGGCCTACGAGCTGGTCTACACGGCCAAGGACCCGCTCGTCCTGGGTGTCGGCATGGCGGCGACGCGAGACATCTTCTCCTTCCTCCGCCACGATGCCAGCGCGCGCAACCCGATCGCGGGCGCGATCCAGTGGGGAATCGGATACGGAATCTCCCAGTCCGGCCGCTATCTGAAGACCTTCATTCTCGACGGCTTCAACGAAGACGAGGACGGCATGATCGTGTTCGACGGAGCCCAACCGATCATCGCCGGCTCCATGGGCCAGTTCAACGTCCGCTTTGCCCAGCCCGGCAACATCGCCAACATCTTCGAAGCCGGCGCCGAAGGGCCCATCTGGTGGGGCGACTACGACGACCGCGCGCGCGGGCGCGGCGTCACCGGGATTCTCCAACGCTGCCGGAAGAGCGATACCTGCCCGAAGGTCGTCGACGAATTCGGCGGACCGGAGATGTGGTACACGCGCGGCGGCGTCGGCATTGCGGGGACGGCGGGAACTCGCGGGCACAAGGACATCAAGCTGCCCAAGAACGTCCGCCGGTACTACCACGCCGGCACGGCGCACGGCGGCGGCGGAGGAGGCTTCGCCCGGGAGCAGACCCCGGGCACGACGTTCATGCTGGCCAGCAACCCGAATCCGGAAACGGAGACGCGCCGAGCGTTGATCGTCGCGCGCGACGAGTGGGTGACCAAGGGCAGGAAGCCGCCGAAAAGCATGTACCCGAGCCTGAACGACAGGACGCTCGTGGACGCAAATGCGGAGGCGATGAACTGGCCGGACATCCCCGGCGCTCCCACGCCCGACGACGTGATGAACCACGTCCTGGACTACGACTGGGGTTCGCAGTTCCGGTACAACGACATGGCTGGTGTAGAGAGCAACGTCGTTCCGCGCATCAAGCAGGTGATCCCGACGCCGGTGTCGAAGCTCGATCACGACGGGAACGAGATCGGGGGCGTGAGGTCCGTGCTCCTGCGAGCGCCGCTAGGCACGTACACTGCCTGGAACCCTGTCGCGAGCGGACCGCTGAAGGGGAACGAAGGCAACCTGGCCGCCGGCTACATCGCCTTTGCGCAGACCAGGGCCGAGAGGCTGACGGCTGGCGATCCGCGCCTCTCGGTCGAGGAGCGGTATGGAAGCCAGGAGGGATACAACTGCGTGGTGCGGAATGCGGCCGCGCGACTCGTCAAGGACCGGCTCCTGCTCGCGGAAGATGCAGATCGGCTGATTGCGCAGGCCGCCGCGAGCAATGTGCTGCCGAGCGACCCCAGCAACCGCGTCGCCAAGCGCCTTTGTGCGACGCGAGACCGGGATGACGACGACCACGATCGCGACCGCGACGACGACGACGACTGACGCGAAGCACTACAGTGAAGGCCGCCGATCCGCAGGGACAGGATCGGCGGCCTTCTATTGGTCGCCGCAGCGGCGTGGCGATCTCTGAAAACGGCTATGGTGTGCCCAGCTCGCGCGCAGCCTGACCGGAGCGGCGGTGGTGGACTGGAATGCTGGAGCATTTCGACACGGCCGAGATTCACACCGGAGAGACCAGCATCTTCGTGTGCCGGTCCGGTTCCGGCCCGCCGGTCCTGTTGCTCCACGGCTTTCCAGAGACGCATCTGATGTGGCGGAGCGTGGCGCCCATCCTGGCGCGCCATTTCACCGTCGTCTGCGCCGATCTCCGCGGCTACGGCCGCAGCGGCTGCCCCAGGTCGGCCGCGGACCACGCGCCCTACTCCAAGCGAGCGATGGCACGCGACATGGTGGCCGTCATGGAACGGCTCGGCTTCCCCCGCTTCTCCGTCGCGGGGCACGACCGTGGCGGTCGCGTCGCCTATCGCCTGGCTCTCGACCACCCGGAGCGCGTGCATCGGACCGCAGTGCTCGACGTCATTCCGACAGAAGAGGCATGGAAGCGGGCCGACGCGAGATTCGCTCTCGCCTTCTGGCCCTGGTCCTTGCTCGCCCAGCCCGAACCACTTCCCGAGCGTCTCCTGGCAGCGGCCCCCGAAGCGGTTGTCGACGACGCGCTCGGAGCATGGGGATCTCCCCCCGCGGTCTTCAGCCCGGAAGTGTGGGCCGCGTACGTCGAGGCTTTGCGCGATCCTGCCCGCGTGCATGCGATCTGCGAAGAGTACCGGGCGGCAGCGACTTGCGACCGCGAGCACGACCGGGCGGACCGCCGCGCTGGGCGGCGCATCGACGGCCCTGTCCTGGCGCTGTGGAGCGACAACGGAGCACTGAATTCCTGGTACGCGGAGGAAGGCGGACCCCTCGCGCTCTGGCGGTCCTGGGCCGATGAGGTTCAGGGCCACTCCGTCCACGCCGGACACTTCTTCCCGGAGGAGATCCCGGATGAAACGGCCGAGGCCCTGATCGCGTTCTTCGCAGCGCCAAAGTGACGCCAAACGAGACTACTGAGGACGTCGCGTACCTCGAGGTGGGCGATCGCACGCCGGGCGATGAAGGAAGCTATCCCGACGACGATCTCAAGGCGGTGCTCATGGCGGGCAAATGGCAGTTCACGCACAAGGACGGGACGCCGTACTGAACCGTGGTCAGCTCGAGCTTCCCGAGTCCATCGGCTGTCCCTGGCGGTACATGCGGGATGGTTTCAGCCCGGCGTGCTGACCGCCGTCGATGGGCACCGTCGCGCCAGTGATGAACGAGGCCTGGTCCGAGCAGAGCCACAGGACGGTCGCGGCGACCTCGTCCGCCCGCCCGATGCGCCGCATCGGCGTGGATAGCGCGGCCTGGCGTTGCGCCTCCTCCCCGGCGCGCTGCAGGTGGTGCGTCAGGATCGGCCCGGGGGCGACCACGTTCACCCGGATTCCCTGGTCGGCGTAGTCGAGCGCCGCGACCTTCGTCAGACCGATGATCCCCGCCTTGCCGGCGACGTAGGCGGCGAGGCCGGCGACACCCTGCAGACCCGCCAAGGACGCCATGTTGACGATCGCGCCGCCACCGGACCGAAGAATCGCTGGAATCTCGTACTTCATGCCGAGAAACGTCCCGCGTACGTTCGTGCGGATGCCGCGATCGAAAGCGGCGGGATCGATCTCGGCCAGCGGAGCCGGCGGCGGGCCGTCGGTCGCGTTGTTGAACGCTGCGTCGAGCCGGCCGAACGTGTCGAGTGTCCGCCGCACGAGATTCTCGACCGAGGCGGGGTCACCGACGTCGGTCGGCACGGCGAGCGCCCGACCTCCAGCCGCTATCACGCCTTTGACGACCGCCTCGATGGCACTCGCGTCCCGCGCGGCGACGACCACGGCGGCACCCGCGTCCGCGAATGCTCGCGCCGTAACGGCGCCGATCCCGCGGCTCGCGCCGGCGACGAGCGCCACCTTCCCGGCGAATGGCCTCGGCACGGGTGCGGTCACGGCGTCGCTCCCTGAGGCGTGCCGGCGCGCGGCCGCCGCAATTGGATGAGCCCGGCGATCAGCGCGGCAACCATCCCGGCGTGGAAAACGAGATCGGGCGCCGTTCGAGGCCCCACGCCGATCGCGATGGTGAAGAGCCCCACGAGCGTCCCGAGGAGCGCGAACCCTTGCGCCCCCAATCCGACCGTCCGGGTAGCTCGCGGGACGAGCACCGTCACGACGAGCGAGGCGGACAGGACGGCGCCAATCACGCCCTCCGCGGTGGCGGCCTTCGAGTGCTCGTAGCCGCTGAGCAGGACGCCGGAGTGGACCAGCTCGCAACGGAGAAGAAGGCGGCCGCCTCCAGTAACAGGAACCATCGAACGAGCCGTGCCATGCGGTCGCCTCCTGCGTCTCGAGGACCGAAGCGTAAACACATGGTTGAATATAGTCAACCATCTAGATGTTTCAACATTGTGGCCACTTGAAACACAGCCCGCGCGCCCGTACGGTCAGGACATGGGCAATCCAGCGATGACGAAGCAGGTGCTCGCGGGGCGCGTCTGGCGCCTGATGTTCGAGCTGCTGATGCGATCAGCGCCGGAGCGCACCGAGGAGCTGGCGCGGCGGGGGCTGACTCCCAACGACTCTCGCGCGCTCTTCAGCCTCGATCCCGAGGAGGGCCGCACCATGCGATCCCTCGCCGAGGAGTGGAGGTGCGACCCATCGAATGCCACCTGGATCGTGGACCGTCTGGAGAAACTCGGGCTCGCGCAGCGGCGCAGCGTTTCGCACGACCGGCGCGTGAAGCTCGTAGTCTTGACCGCGAAGGGGCAGCACGCGCGCGCCGAGCTCCTGCGCGAATTTCACCGAGCGCCGCTCGAGCTGGCAGCGCTCGGACGCGAGGACCTCGAGGTCCTGGAACACACTCTGGCGAAGCTCGCGCAGCCGTCTCCCGCGGCGAAGGAGCAGGGGCTCCGCCGGCGGCCGTGAGGCGATCCGGTCGGGCCCAGGCACTCGCCCTGGGGCCGTACTCCGGTGGACAGCACGAAACCAGAGCCAGCGCGGCTCAGTCGTCGTCTCCGTCGTCCTCACCGCCTCCGGCGGAGCGCGCGCATGTGAAGCTCGCGGCGCTGTTGGGATCGCCGGCGCCGTTGTACTTCGGCCAGGACGGCCACTCGCAGACCGGGCGGGTGCGCCCCCTGGTCGCAGCATTCTGATCGGTGGTGACGAGGCCCGACGGCGCCTGGCCGCTCTCGACCCAGGCGTCCAGGGCGGGCAACGGATCCCAGGAGGCGAAGAACCCGCCGCCCGCTGCACTTGGGCTCCCGAGGACGTGTCCCAGACCCGGGATGGTGTAGTAGCGCACGAACTTGCGCACCTTGCGCGCGCCCATGTCGCCGATGAGCCTGACGTAGTACTCCGTCGTCGCCTCGGTCGCGACCAGTCCGTCGGCGAGGCCGTGCATGAGGAGCAGCTTGCCGCCTCTCTTCTGGAATGCGGACAGGTCGGTCTTGTTCACGTCCTGCAGGCCGAGCAGATCCGAGACCCGGTCCTTGTACTGGCCCGGCCGCTGCGGGTCGAGCGTGAGCGAGTCGAACCCGGAGCTCCCGGTGATGAAGTACTTCACCCACTGATCCCAGAACACCGAGAAGTAGGGCATCGCCTTGTACGGGCAGCTCTGGGTCGCCGGGTTGCATGCAGCCGCCGCGGCGTTGTCGGAGGTCATCAGCTCGTGGGTCGGTTGCTGCGACTTCAGATCGAGGCTTCCCGTCAGGTCCGCGCCGACGAAAACGCTGAATCCGGGGTAGAAGAACTCGCCGCTGCCGGTGCGATACGGAATGAAGAGCGGCGTCCCGTACACCCGAATCGACGCGATCTGCGCGTCGGACAGGCAGGTATCGCCGGTGTCCGCCCCGCCCGGGCACCGTACCGTCTCCGGCTTGAAATGGCAGGCCGCGACGTTGCTAACCAGCCCGTCCACGAGACCATCGAGAGCATCGCAAGCGTTGATGACCGCATTCACCCACACGAGCTGCTTGGCCGGGTTCGGATAAGCGCCGGGCTTCGCCAACGCCCGCGTGATCCGCCCGAACTGCAGATCGAGGCTGGCGGCGTTCCACGCGGGGTACATGGCGACGGCACCGTCGAAGTCCTTCGGCGTGTTCTGCACGACCCAGAGCGCCTCACGACCTCCGGAAGACCCGCCCACGAAGTAACTCCGGCGCGGCGCGCTGCCGTACCGCTTGACGATCAGGTACACCGCCGCGTCACGCGTCTTCTTGAGCGCGTCCCCAGCGAAGTTGTGGAGCGCCTCGGAGTTGCCTCCGAAGGATGCATCCTGGCTGCCGAGGCCGTTCCCGACGTGTCCGGAGTTGCTGCTGAAGGTCGCGTAACCTTGGGCGAGAGGGGAAGGCGTGCTCGCGAGCGGCCCGTTGGTGAAGTTGACGGTGGTGTTCGGGATGCTGCCGTCGTAGCCGCCGCCTCCCTGCATCAGCGCCTTGCTGTTCCATGTCGAAGGCAGGTTGACCCGAGCGAGGATGTCCGGTGCGCTCGGGTCGACAGGGTGGATGGCCACGTCGGCGCGGCAGTAATCGCCGGCTGGGGGTGTGACCGCGGTAGTGGTGACCGTCGCTCCGGTCGTCGGAAGCCCGATGGCCTCCTTCGGGATCGAAGTCCCGTTCAGCTCAGCGCAGGTCGCGGCGCGCGCGGCTCTCGCGGGGAGGAGCGCCGTGGCTACGGCGGCAAGGAGTACCAAGCAGCGGACCAGATCGTTGCGTTTCATGGTGGGTACCAAGTGAAGGGTGGGAGATGAGGGGGCGTAGAAACGGCCGGCAACCTACCTTCCGTGCAGGCGTGAGCACAACCAGGACTTGGGGCCGAGGGATCGAGCCACTTGCTCCGGCATGGGGCCGCCCGCCGCGATCTTCCTGCGCTACTCCCTACGTCTTACTCCAGCTGCGGCAGCTCGCCGGTAGGGAGGAGCCCGGGCGGCGCAAGCCGGTGCCTTCTTCAACGAGAGAAGCAGGCCTGATCGACATGCGGGTGTTGCTCGTGGAGAGGTGAGCCTCACCAGTTCGAATGAGGCCGGCTATGGTGCGGGCCCATGAAGCCCTACGTCATCTGTCACATGTGCACCACCATCGACGGCCGCATCCTCGGTGGCCGCTGGCCGCCGCTGCCGGGCGGGAAGAGCAGCGCGGAGCTGTTCGAGAGCACCGCGGACAGCTTCGGGATCGGCGCCTGGCTCGTCGGAACCACGACGATGCGCGAGTTCGCCGGCCGCAACGTGAGGCTCAAGGCGGCGCGCCGGCGCATCGAGCGGACCGATCACGTCGCCGACCGGCGCGCGCGGCGCTTCGCCATCGGCGCCGACGCAAAGGGCGTGCTGCGCTTCCAGGAGCCGGACGTCGAGGGCGACCACGTGGTCCTGCTGGTCAGCGAGCGGGTGAGCAACGATTACCTCTCGCACCTCCAGGACGCCGGCGTCTCGTATTTGTTCTGCGGCAAGGACCGCGTCGACGTGAAGGTGGCGCTCGACAAGGTCCGCCGCGTCCTCGGGATCCGCCGGCTCATGCTCGAGGGCGGCGGGACGTTCAACGGCGAGGTGCTGCACGCGGGGTTAGTGGACGAGATCAGCCAGGTGGTCGTGCCCGTGGTCGATGGCGGCCGCGGGGTGACGACCATCTTCGACATTCCCGGCGACCCGCCTCACAAGGCGGCCGCTGCGCTGCGGCTCAAGTCGCATCGCAGGCTGCCGGGCGGGGTAAGCTGGTTTCGCTACCGCGTCGCACGCAGGTAGGCCAGGTGAGCGCCGGCCGTTCAGCGTCGACGAGCGCGGTGACCACCTAATTTCTTCTGCCGCGCCTCTACATGAACGCGGGAACCGACAAAAATGCGTTCGCTCCCATCCGCTTTTCAAGTTCGCCTTCGAACGTGCTGTATGACTTTCATGAAACCGAGTATTGGTTCAGGCACTTAAGCGCGAGCGTCCTCGCGGACCGCCTTAACTCACTCCGGAGAGGGCAAGTAAATGCACGTCAAGCAAACGCTAGACACGTCGACCGGATGGCCGAGCGCGTCGTGTTGACCTGCCCCCCAAGAACTGGACCACTTGATGGATGAGTTCCTCCGATGATCTAGGAGGACACGTGCCGAAGAAGAGTAAGTACACCGAGGAGCAGATCATCCGCGCCTGGGCGTATCGGAGCGGAGTGAGGCTGCAGGTCACTCGTCAAGCGGGTCGAATGCATGGGTCTTCTCGCGAAAGACCTGCCTCGGTTCGAGGGAATCTACCCCGTGGCGAGCGTCGCGTATTGCTGCAGTAGTGTTCCGGGGATCGGTACATCGAGCTCCCACGTGATGCTCATCGGCCGGCTTCCGGCGTGGCTTCGGTAGCGAACTGGTCCGAGATAGGTGAACGCGTCTTGAGGTGTCGGCCGCACGAACAGCAGGAAGCGCCAGCCGTTCTCCCGCTGCTGGATATACCGCCGCCCCGCTTCGGACTCTGAGCTGGTGCCGCTCTGTGACTGCCAATGGAAAAGCCGATCGCTGATCGCGTAGTCCTCGTACCGCGTCGTCGGCGAGAACCTGCTGTGAGACTTGTCGAGCGTGACGAACATGATCTCCGTCTTTACGTCCGCCAGCCGTACCATGCCCTCGCGCGCCTCTGGTTTCTGCGATTCGCTCCAACGCCCGACAGCAGTGAGAATCTCGCGCCGGCTGTAGCGCCGATGGAGCGCAAGGGGCCACTGAGGTTCGGGTAGGGGATGCACGCTGGCGAGGCTTACTCGATCGACCAGCAGGTCGGACAGCTCGGCCAATTCTGCGCAGACATGAGGCTGGTCGGCAAAGCGCCGCAAAACCGTATCTGGGCCGAACCGGTCGCCAGTTGCGTGAAAGAGCTGGTACCCGAGCATCAGGAGACGGCGACGGTCCAACTCAGTCGCCGGTAGTGCTGCGAGAGTAGCCGCCGAACTATCCTGCGCTAGCGGCGGGCTATCGGGGCTGGGTAGCAAGGACAGAGCCGTGCGCTTGTGAAGGTCGAGCCGTTCTGGGTCGTCAATATGTGTGAGAAGCCGAAGCTTTCCGCTCAGCTCCCCTTCGCCCGTTGGTGCCGGGCCGGGAAGCAGCCCAGCCGCGCGCCTGAGCACTGTCCAGCCGCCGGCATCGTAGACGTCATCGAGCTCACGCCCAGACCGTTCGAGGAAGTCGCCAAGCCTCATCGTACGTTGCGCGGCCGCCAACGTGCGCAATTCCTCGGCGAGCCGAATGCGCCCGCCACGAAGCGCAGTCTTAATGTTCTCGAGCACAAGCTCGCGGGCAACGCGGTCCAGACCGAGGTGGCATCCGCTCGGCAAAGTTGGGAATCCACGCTCGACAGCGTCCTGGAGAGAACCGCGACCCAGGCCGGTCAACGCAGAGAGCAGCTTGTCGAAGCGGAATTCGCTGCGGTGCTGGCCAATGAAATCGAGCACCAAACATGTCTGCTTTCCTTCGTGAAGGCGAAGGCCGCGGCCCAGCTGCTGAAGGAAGAGCGTCGGGCTGGACGTGGGCCGCAGAAGGAGCAATGTGTCGACGAAAGGCAGGTCGACGCCTTCATTGTAGAGATCGCAGGTAAAGAGCACGTTCACTTCGCGCGTCTCCAGAGCCCGCGGGGCGCGGATCCGATCTCTATCTTGGGTTGTGCCATGCACCGCCAGCGCGGAGATGCCTAGCTCGCGGAACTTGCGGGCCATGAAGTCTGCATGCGCGACGCTCACGCAAAAGCCAAGACTCCGCATCCGAGAGAGTCCGTCGCCTCCGACTCGACGGCGCAGCTGCTCTGCAACCAGTTCAGCGCGCCGATCGTTGCCCGTGTAAAGGCGTTCCAGGTCCTCCATTGCGTAGGTTCCACGACTCCAGCGCGCAGCACTCAGATCGATGCCGTCGTGCAGCCCGTAGTACTCGAATGGGACGAGCAGCTGCCTTTCGAGAGCGTGCCACAAGCGCAGCTCGGCGGCGATGTGGTCGTCGAAATCGGGCAGCAGCGAGCTGCCATCGCTTCGTTCGGGTGTCGCTGTCAGGCCCAAGAGTATGCGCGGCCGAATGTGCTCGATGAACGCCTGATATGAGGGTGCAGGAACGTGATGGCATTCGTCGACAACGACGTACTCCCAGCGCTCTGCGCCGAAGCGCTCGAGCAGGCCGCGGCCGTTGAAGCTCTGCACGGTCGTGAAGAGATGATCGAATCCAGCCGGATCGCGACCGCCGGCCAGGATCTCGCCGAATGACTCGTCGCGCAAAACGTGGCGGAATGTGTCCCGCGCCTGCCGTAAGAGCTCTTCCCGGTGTGCGACGAATAGAAGGCGAGGCCTGAGCCCCGATTGGTTTACCTGCCTGTGATAATCGAACGCGGCGATCACCGTCTTCCCCGTTCCTGTCGCTGCCACGACGAGGTTGCGCCTTCGCCCGTGCAGCGTCCGCTCGGCGTCGATACGTTCAAGGATCTCAAGCTGGAAAGGATAGGGATGGAGCGTGAAGAAGAATCGCGGACCCCCGTCACGCCCAGGGCCACCGCGCTCGTTCCGAAGAGCGGCCCGCAAGCGCGCACGCTGAACTTCATCGCTCGGGTTGTACGTCTCGAACTCGCCCTCTTCCCACAGGGATTCGAAAGCGCCGCGGAACTTGTCGAGGACGTGCGGCATGTCCGCCTGCGCCACCTTGACCATCCACTCATGGCCGCTGAAGAGAGCCGCCTGCGATAGGTTCGCAGAACCCACGTAACCTGTATCGAGCCCATTGGGGCGTCCGAAGAGCCATGCCTTCGCATGCAGCCGGGTTCGTCGGGCGTCGAAGGAGATACGAACCTCCACACCCGGTAGGACAGCGATCGCATCGACGGCATCGGCTTCGGTTGCTCCCGTGTACGTCGTGGTCAGCAGCCGCATCCGTCGTCCCGCCTGCGCATGTGCTTCCAATGCAGCCTGCAGACATCGGAAACCCGATAGCGTCACAAAGCTCACGAGCGCATCGATCGAGTCTGCCGTACCAATTTCGCACGAGAGCTCGTGGCCTAACGCCGGCTCCCCATGTGCCCGCGTCAGAAGCGTTGTCGTGGCGAACGGTAGTTCCGTGCGTTCTGGAGGACTACCGTCGTGGAAGGAGAACAGCAGCTCACCTGGCGTCTCGATGTCCTCTTGGCGTGGCGCCGTGCCCGGGACCTCGACTCGGAGCCGGTCAAGCAGACCGTTGCAGAACTCAATCTGCCGTTTGAGGGAATGCTCGCCACGAATCGATCGCAGTGCACGGAAGAGTTCGCCAGCGACGTGTCTGGTAAGTCGAAGCGGAGCTTCCGCATCCTCCAGACTCGTCCGCTCTACCTCTCCTGGGGTGCGCTCGCGCGCCAGCTCGGCGAGGCCGCGGGTGACGAGATGGTCGTACAGAGTAGAGGGCACTATTCCCGCCTAGGTTCTGCCCGAAGTAGCCGGCGAAGCTGCGAGCACATGGTCGTAAATTCAGCCGAGGAAGACGTTCTCGTTGTGCCAGCTGAGAAGCGGAGGCGATGGGCGCAGTTCTGGTCTGGTCGGCAGCCGGATCTCCTTGCCATGCAGTGCGTAGTAGTCCCGCCCGTTCTCGAACTCTTCACGGATGCGCGAACTCACTTCGAGACGTGCCTCTGGAGTCACCGTGATGTAGCCGCGGTCGAACAGCGTGTGGAGGTCACTTCGAAACAAGAGGCCATTGTCCACTCGGTGCGGCCCGCCTGCGGCAAATGGGTGAATGTGAGCAGCCTGGAGCACAGGCAGAGTTCGCTCGCCTGTCGCGGTACAGCGTCGTCCATACGCGTCAGTTACTAGCACGCGAAAAGAGCCTTGGCCCAGTCGCGGGAACACGAGGGTCGCGTTCCCGTAGCGAGGCACCTCAGATTCGGCGACGATCGCTAGCGTCGGCTGGGCAGCTCGCAGCGCTTCCTGCACCGCCAGGTAGAGCGATGCACCGGGCTCGGCCTGTGCATCGTAATTCTTCCCTTGCACGATGTTTCGAGACCACGTGGGCGGGACGGCAATCCACGCTTCTCGCGGAAGAAAGAAAGGTTGCTCAAGAAGGACGCATCCAATCGTGTAGTCGCTGTTCGCGGGTGGTTCTCGCCTATACTTCGCAATGCGCTCACGCATCTCCACCAGAGTGCGAGCACCATTTGCAATACCGAACGAGTCCCAGGCGAGGCTGACAGGGAGTAGCGTCGCGTGTGCAAAGAGGCCGCCGCCGACGATGAAGTCATTGGGGCTGTGCAGCTTGAAGAGGAAGAGCTCCCCTGGGTCGAGTGCTTTGAATTGCCGGTTGCCGCCCGGTTGCCAGAAATTGACCTCCTCCAGATCTGGCTGTGCGGCGAGCAGTTCGAACCAATCGCCGTCCGTGATGCCGACCCGCAGCCGCATGCTGCGATGGTTCACGACTTCTCATAGAGGCGCAAGCCCGGCGAGTAAGGTACCGAGATCTGAAGCAAGGACCATAGCCTTCCGGCTCTGGAACGTCCTTCGCCTAGGTGCTATCTGTGGTCTCGCGAGAGTCCAATCATCCTGGCGACGTCTGCCCGGTATCGAGGTCTCTCATGCTCCACGCTTTCCGACTCGCCCTCATCCTCCTGCTCCTGCCTTTTCCTCTTCACGGCCAGCAGCTCGAGCTTCGCTTTCTTGATGTGGGCCAGGGCGACGCGGCCGTGATTCGAGAAGGCGGAAAGACCGTGCTCGTCGATGCCGGGCACTCGGCCGAGATCATGCATCAGCTTCAGGCGCTCGGGATCGACACGATCGATTCGTGGTCGCGAGCCACAACCACGCGGACCACATCGGCGGCATGACCGCTGTACTGAACGGCATCGTCGTCCCGTACTACCTCGACAATGGCGTGCCGCATACGACGGCTACGTACCAGCGGACGATCCAGGCCGTCGCTGCAAGCGGTGCGCAATACCTCCGCCCCACGCATCGAACCATCACACTCGGATCCGCGCAGCTGCGCGTAATGCCATCACCGCCGAGCCGCGACCAGAACAACTCCTCCGTCGGTCTGCTGGTTGAATACGGACGGTTCCGGGCGCTCCTGACGGGCGATTCAGAGTTGTACGAGCTGCAGTATTGGTTGAAGAACGAGTCGATCCCTCGCGTGAACGTCGTGAAGGTCGCGCATCACGGCAGCTGGAACGGAACGAGCGCCGAGTGGGTCCAGACGACTCGGCCAGAGGTAGCCGTGATCTCGGTCGGTGCAACGAACGCCTATGGACACCCATCTCCGCCGGTCATCCAGCAATGGCAGAGCGTGGGCGCCCGCCTCCGTCGAACTGACGCGGAAGGCACCATCTCGATCGTCGCCAACATGGACGGAACCTTTGTCGACACGCCAGAACGGTTGGCCACGACCCGGATCGCCCGCAGTCGACCCTTCTTGGAGGACGACGGCGTGACAGCGCGCGCGCCGAGTCTTGGCGCTAATGCTTGCTGCAAAATATGCACCCGGGGCAAGGCGTGCGGTAACAGCTGCATCAACGCAAACTATACCTGCCGCCAGCCTCCGGGCTGCGCATGCGATGCAAGGCCGTGAACCACCGGGGGTAGTCAATGCCCTTCTACGTCGTCGACCGGATCGAAGGAACGACTGCCGTCATCGTGGCAGACGACGGGCGGACGTTTGATGCGCCGCGACGGGCCCTGCCCAAGGGATGTCGCGAAGGGACGGTACTTCGCATTGATGCCGCGACTATTGAAAGTCCTGATTGGGCAAACGCTGTGATCGATGAGCATGAGCGCGTTCGCCGTCTCGAGCGTGCTCGAAATACGCTTCGCCGCCTGAGCGAAACGGATCCCGGAGGAGACGTCGACCTTTAGGTCGTTCTCAGCGCCAGCAGCCCCAGCTCTGAAAATCGGCACAATCTGCGGTGCGGGCTGCGATTGCGACGCCGTTCTCAGATGGGCTGTACGTCGACGCTGATGACGACCATGACGACCGTTGTCAGCGCGCGTTCTCGCCGGTTCCCTCATCTCCGTCGAAACAGGATTGGTAGAAGATCCTGCCGCACGAGAGATCGCGCAGCACCGTTTCGCGCTCGTCGCGCGTCCGATCGTCCGGGTTGCCGAGCGTCGCCTGCTCTAGCCGGTCCAGCCACTGCAGCGCCCAGGTGGCCGCCGCGCGCGAACGGTGGCCGCGCCCGCCCACCGTAACGTAGATCGGGCTGGTGGTCGCGTAGGGATGGATGTCGAGGATGTCCTCGTCGCCCTCCTCGCGCCAGGCGCGCACGAGCATCCAGCCGCTGCCCTTCGCCGTGATCCGGCCGGCAACGTCGGCGGACGTGGCGTTCAGATCATGTCGCGCCGCGACCTGGCCGTTCCAGATCACTTCGAGCTTCGTGGCGGGCACATTGGATCGGAGCCACGCGTGGTTCTGGAGCTCAGCGCCCGCCTGGAGCTTCACGGTGTCGCCGAGGCCGGCCTTCCCGACGCGCAGACCCACGAGCGGCCGATTGGTGGCGCAGGTCCTGCCCGCCTTGAGCCCTGCGAGAAACGATTCGCGGCTGAGCGCTCCCCCTGCGCCTTCACGTATATGCGGTTCATGCCGACGGGCCCCCGCAACGATGCGTAGGTGGCCATCGCGTCGATCCCGGCGCCCGCGGGCAGCCGCAGGGCGCAATCGAGCAGCCGGTACCAGACGGCGGCGGTGCTCAGGTGATCGGAGAAACCCACCGCCTCGTAGTAGTCCACCTTGCCAGCGCGGCGTCGAGCACGGGCTCGTTCGTGAGTCGCTCGTCTCGTGACGGATCGACGTCGCTGTCGAACGGATGGACGTAGCCCACTACGCCGCCTGCGCGTGAGCCAGGTCCGCCACCGCTGCGCTGTTCGGCCAGGGGCTCGCCACCGCCGTGAAGGGATACGCGGTGTAGCCGGGCAGGATCAGTCTCCTTCGACTACGGAATGAAGTTGAGCTCCTCGGGCGGCGGTCCCTGGATCGGCGCCTCGAAAGCTGGCCCATCCCCGTCGGGATCGATCGTCAGCTCGCCGTTGCTCGCGAAGAAAACGGCGAGCTGGTCGACGGCCAGGTCACGGTAGCGGAATGCGATCTCGGCCGACTTCGGGGCGCGATCCGCCGGCGGGTTGGTGAAGTTGCTGAGAAACACGTGCGGGTTCTTCGCCCGCGTGCGCTCGGCCGCCGTGAGCCCCGTCAATCCGGCCATCTCGCTGGCATCGAAGGTCGGGAACACCAGGTCGTAGCGGTAGTAGGTTGCCCGATCGGCCAGGTTGCCCGCGCGGAGGAGAGCGGTGGTCGTCGGATTCGGAACGGTCTTGTCGCCCTTCGCCAGCTGCACGATGACGTCCTTGGAAGGCATGCCTTCCAGCGGTCTCTGGCGGATGTGCGGCGCGTAGGCCACGGGATCGCCGGACTGGTCGACCCACTCGACTCGCTCGAAGAAGTTCTGCAACTCGATCGCACCGGCCACGGTGTTCGTGAGCGGGCCCTGGTTGCGAAGCGGCATGTTCTCGTTGAACCCGAGGAGTGGAGCGACCGCGGGCAGCGCGTTCATCAAGGTCGGAGTTCTCTTCGTCAGGAGGGCGGCGATGAGCGGCCGCGTCCCAA
>Ga0137418_10002844_pt1 | contig 15850 bp, 15 predicted proteins | sample CZODoug3_1_2_16f_FD_122242 | JGI IMG/M metagenome (GOLD analysis project Ga0137418, IMG submission 122242) | Vadose zone soil fungal communities from Angelo Coast Range Reserve, California, USA - CZODoug3_1_2_16fungal (Hybrid Assembly) | ecosystem: Environmental > Terrestrial > Soil > Vadose... | reverse complement strand
GCAGTGAACGCCACCAGCGCGGTCAGGATCCCCAGGATCCCGAGGATCACCGCGGGTCGCGGGTCACGCATCGTTCTGCCCCCTTTCAGGGTCTCGACGCCAACGAGCGGGAATGATTCGCTGCCACGCCCCCGCTCCGAGTCGCCGCAGCGCGATCTCGGGCACCATCATCACAGCCACCAGGCCGACGAGCCAGGGCCAGACGTCGATGGCGATACGCGACTGGCGGCGCCCGCGCTGGAACGTCTCGCGCGGCTCGCCAAGCGTACCCCCACCCGTCAGCTCAGCCAGCTCTCGGAGCCGCGCCTCGTCGACGCCAAGGTCGCGAAGCTCCTGTGCATACGGTACCACCAACCCTGCCAACTGAGAGCCAACCACGCGTTCCTGCCGCCGCTGGCCGATGCCGACCAGGTAAACCCCCTCCTGCTCGGCCTCGAACCGCCCACGGTAGCGGCCGGGGCCGACCTGCTCCAGATCGATGACGCTCCGCTCGCGGTTGGGCGACACGATGCCCACCTGGGAGTCGAGGAAGTTGATGAACTCGCCCTTCGCGTCAACGGCGTCCACGGTGATCTCGCCGACGTTGTCGCGCCGGTCGACGATCGCGACCGTGTCGCTGCGCGACCCGCTCCGCAGCGTCCAGCGCACGAGCTGCGACCAGAACTTGTTGAAGTCGCGCCAGCGGAGCCAGAGGACGCCCCACTTCGCCTTGGCGTCCGACGTGAACGCGGCCGAGCGCCCGAGACCGTAGCGCCACGTCGCGAGCACCGGGTCTTCCTGGTGGCTCATGAGCACCAGCTCGGCCGTGGACTTCAGCGTGGTCGCCACGTAACCGCCAAGGGGCGGCACGCCCTTCCAGTCGATCTCCTGCATCGCCTCGTGGTTCGGCGACGTCAGCTGCGGCTTGAAGGGCTGCTCGACGAGCGATGCCTTCGAGGCGAGCTGCGTCTCGAGAGTGAAGATTCTCGGGATCGTCTGCGAGTCCTCGGTGTAGTAGAAGCGGCCCTTCCCCCACTTCGCAACGTCCACCATCAGCTGGACGTCGGCGTCCTTGCCGATCGCCACGGTCGAGACGGTGATCTTGTCCTTCGCCATCCGCCGCAGCAACCCCTGGAAGTCGCCGCGCGTCATCTGTCCGTCGGAAAGGAAGATGACATGCTTGAGGAGCGCGGGCCGCTCGAACAGGACCGCGTAGGACTCCTTGAGCGCGGGGTAGCCGTCGGTGCCGCCGCCCGCTTTGATCGTGGCGATGGCGTGGTGGATCGCCTGCTTGTCCTTCGCCTGGCGCACCGGGGCGTCCCAGATGAACTCGGTGTCCCAGCTCATGACACCGACCTCATTCCGCTCGTCGAGCAGGTCCACCACGAGGTGCGCGGCCTCCTTGGCGAGGTCGAGCTTGGTCACCTTCTCGTCGGTGGACATCGCCATCGAGCCTGAGCGGTCGACCGAGAGCACGACGGCGAGGCTCGGGATCTCGACCTTCTGCTTGACTTCCATCGTGACGGGGAGCGCCTCCTCGACCGGCGTGCGGTAGTAGCCGCCGAGACCGAAGCTCTCCTCCCCACCGAGCATCACGAGGCCGCCGCCGTAGTCACGCACGTAGTCGCGGATGTGACCCATCTGGGCGCGCGTCAGCTTGAGCGACGACACGTTCGAGAGCACGAGACCGTCGTATTTCTGCAGGCCCGCGAGCTCGGTCGGGATCCCAGGGGGCTCGACGACCGTCACCTCGATGTTCTGAGATCGGAGCGCTGCCGCGAGGGATTGCGCGTGGCTCCGGTCCTTCTCCGCGAGCAGGACCTGGGGCCGGCCACGCACCACCACGGCGCCCACCGCGCGGTTGTTCTCCTCGATCGTGTCGCCGTCGACCTCGATCGCCGCTTGGTAGACGTGAATACCGCTCGTGTCGAGCGCCTGCCGGTAGCTGAAGACGTTCTTGCCCGCGCTGAACCGGACCACCTGCGAGCCGAGGAACTCTCCGTTCCGGAAGAGCGAGAGCCGCCCCTGCGTCTCCTTGTAGCTCCACGCCACCACCTTTGCCTGGAACGGCTCGCCGTACTTGACCTCCTGCGGGAGCACGAGCGCCTCGGCGACGACCTCCTGCGTGAAGGTGAGCGGCGCCGCCACGTAGTAGAGGTCGGTGCCGGCGTCCTTCGCGGCTTGCGCACCGGCGAGAGCGCTGCCCTGATTCTGGCGGCCGTCGGTGAGCATGACCACGCGATTGGCCTGGCCTGGCGGCAGCATCGCGAGGGCGAGCTGGATCGCCTGGAAGATGTTGGTCCCCCGGCCATCAACCGGCGCCTTCGGCCGTTCGATCGCGGGCTTGTTCGTCAGCGTCTGGTCCACCACGGCCGCCTCGCCGAAGACGATCACGCTGTGGCGGTCGCCGCTCTTCATCGAGCGGGCGGCCTCGGCGACGAAGCGGTAGGCGCGCTCCCGCGCCGCGAGGCTCACGCTGTCGGACATATCGAGGAGGAAGACGACGTTCATCCGGTCGACCCAGCGCGGCAGGCTCGGCCGCAGCAGGGTCAGGAGCAGGATGGCGAGGAGCGCGCCACGCACGGCGAGCGCCCACCGATCGCCCACCGTGCTAGGCATGCGGAGACGACCCGCGCTCTGGCGGCGCCAGTAGAGGAGCGCGTCTACCGCGAGCAGCGCCGCGGCGAGCAGCACGAACAGCGGCCACAGCTCACGCTGGACCGGAATGGGCGCCGGCGCGTCAGTCACGGCGCCGGCGGTCGCCGGCACTGGCCGTGTCGCGAGGTTCGATTCGTCCGCGTCCATCAGGTTGACGGCGACGCGCGTCTCCCCCCGCGCGGTCGTGAGCGAGTAGACGCCGACCTCGTCCGTGTCGGTGAAGCTCACGACACCGCGTGTGACGGGCGCCTTGACGGTCCGCCCGCTCGGTGTGGTGACGGTCACGCTCGACACGCCATGTGCCACGGGCAGGAGGATCGGTTGGCCCGCGGCGAACTGGAGGCTCGACTGGTCGAGCCCGGCCGGGTGAAGCCAGCGCAGGCCGTTCGAGAGGATCAGCGGGAACGCGATCCGCAGTGGCAGGTCGGTCTTGAAGAGGTCGAAGCCGATGAAGATCGCCTTGCGATTAGGCTCCTCCAGGGCGTAGATCAGCGGTCCGCCCACCGCCTCGACGAGGGGGCGGCCCGCGGCGAGCGGCCGCACGCGCAGCGCGTCCTCGATGGCGACCTTCGCGAACTCGACGTGGCGCATGACCGGGTGCGCCCGGTCCCAGTCCATGACGGTCGGCCGCTCGATCCTGCCGAGGACCTCGAGCGGCACGTCGGGGGGCACCGCGTTGACGAAGACGAAGCGCCCCGGCCCCGCGCGTGGCGGCGCGACGGAGTCCAGGATGACGACGTCGGCCTCGCCCATGCCGCCCGAGTACTGGTCCGGGGTCTTCACCTCGAGCGACACCTGGGGATCGGTTCTCAGAACCTTCTCGAGGAAGAGGTTGCCCGAGCTCACGAGCAGGACGGCAATCTTGCGCGGGGGCGGAAGGACGGCGTAGGCGACGTCGTCCACGGAGAGGTCGTCATCGATCTGGAGGCGCGCCATCACGGTACCGCCGCCGCTATGGGTGAACGGCAGAACGACCGACCGGCGGACGTTGGGCTCGAGCGTGACCTGCTTCTCGGCGATCGGCTGGTGCTCGAGCTCGAGCGTGAACGTGAACGTCTGCGGCTCCGCCGTGTAGTTCACGAGCGAGACGAACGCCTGGTGCTCGAAAGACCCGAAGTAGTTCTTCCGGATCGAGAGGTTCGTGATCCCGACGTTCTGGCTCCGCCGGCCCACGCCGACCCACCGGACGCGCGGGTCGCTCGTCTCGGGGCCCTGCGGGAGCGTGAAGGCACCGTCGGTAAAGACATGGATCTCGGCGCGTGGATCCGCCGCGACGAGCGCGCGCGCCGTGCGCACGGCTTCGACGAGCCGGTTCGGCAGGTCGCGGGCCCGGGCGGCGTGGATCGCGGCCAGCGCGCGCTCGCGGTCACGTGCGAGCGCGGCCGTCACCCTCGGCTGGACGCCCGCCTCGATCACCATGACCTCGGCGCCCTCGCTCAGGCGCCGCACGAGGCCGAGCGCGTGGCCGCGCGCGACCTCGAAGCGGGAGGGCGAGACGTCGCGCGCCTTCATCGAGGCGGACGTGTCGAGCACGATGACGACCTTGCGCGCGCCGTCACCCATGATCGTCACGGCCGGGCGCGCCAGCGCCACCGAGAGGGCGAGGAGCGCCAGGAGCTGGAGAATCAGTAGCGGGTCGCGCTGCAGTCGCTGGAAGAAGGCGGAGGCCTCGCGGTCGCGTAACGACGGATCCCACAGGAGCAAGCTCGCCACCCGACGCTCGCGGCGGCGGACCTTGAGAAAGTAGAGGAGAACGAGGGGGAGCGCCAGCGCGAACAGCGCGAGCGCGAGGGGCGAGAGGAAATTCATACGAGCAGGCGGCCCCGGATCTGCGAGAGCACGAACTCCTCCGCGGGCGTGTTGGTCGTGACCCGGTGGTAGCCGATCTCCTGCGCGCGGCAGAAGGCCTCCGCGCGCTCGAGGAACGCGCGGAGCCGCCGCCGATAGGCGCGGATGGCGTCACCGTCCACGCTGAGCTCGCGGACCTCGGCGGTCTCGCTGTCGACGAGTCGGAGGTCGCCGGCGAGCTCGGGGTCCAGCTCCTCAGGCGCCAGGACGTGGACGAGATGGACGTCGAAGCGCCGTTCGAGCAGCGCCCGCACACCGGTCTCGTACCCCGCGGGATCGAGCAGGTCGGAGATCACGACGGCGAGCCCGGGGTCACGCGACCGCATCGCGTAGTTCTGGAGCCCGTCGTTGAGCCGCGTACCTCCGACGGGAGTCACGCGGCTCAGGAACTCGAGCAGGCTCACGACGTGCCCGCGACCGCGCGTGGGCGCCCAGCCCTCCGTCACCAGCTCACGCAACACGCCCACGCCGACGCGCTCCATGTTGACGAGGCCGATGAAGCCGAGCGCCGCGGCGATCCGCGCGCCGTATTCGAGCTTCGTCGGTGTCCCGAAGTCCATGGACGCCGAGGCGTCGAGCAGGAGGTGCAGACAGAGCTCCTCCTCGTCGACGAAGAGCTTGACGTGGAGACGGTCGAGGCGGCCGTAGATGTTCCAGTCAACGTAGCGGAGATCGTCGCCGGCGCCGTAGCCGCGGTAGTCGCAGAACTCGACGCTGTGCCCGCGCCGCGGGCTCCGGCGCTCTCCCTTCACGCGCCCGCGGAAGACCCGGCGTGAGAAGAGCGACAGGCGCTCGAGCTGCGCCAGGAATTCGGGGCTCAGCAGCACGTCGCGCGTCGCGGGCATGCTAGCGCTCGTCGAGGGACTGGAAGTAGTTCCGGATCTGGTCGTGATAGTCGCGCGGCACCTGCTCCCGGGTGATCGCGTCCTCCATCAGCTTCCGGTACTGCCCGATGACGCCGAGGTACTGCAGGCGTGAGGCCATCTGCCCGCCGCGGCCCGTCATGTTGGTGTCGTAGCCGTCCTTCCGCCCACGACGCGTTTCTCCCTCGACGCCGACGTCGAAGGGGTTCGCGCGGAGCCGCGCGGTCGCCTCGCCCTTGGGCGCGCCGCTCTTGCCGCGGCCCGGCAGGAGCCCCTCGCCCTCGCCGAAGTCCTGGTCCTCGGGACCGATCCCCTCACCGCCGCGGCCGCGCTCGCGCCCGCGCGGCCCGCGGTCGTCGCGCCCGCCGCGCAGGTTCTTGCCCGAGCGTTGCGCCTCGTCCTGCGCGCGCATCTTGTCGAGCGCACGCTGCATGGCCTCGAGGGCGCGATCGCTCTGGCCGCCCTCGAGCGCTTCCATGCCCTCGGCCGCGTCGCCGGTCCAGTTGCCGCCCTTACGACCGAGCCGCTGCATCTCCTCGAGGAGCTCGCGCAGCTTCTGCGGCGAGATGTCGGGGCTGAGTCCGCCGCGCAGCGATTTCGACTTGCGGAAGACCATCTTGTACTGCGTGTTCGTGAAGTCCGACTGGAGGTCCGGCAGGCGGTCCATCTGTTCGAGGAGCTTCAGGCGTTCGTCGCCCTTCCTCAGGAAGCTGTTGAAGTCGGGCCGCGCGCCCGAAAGCGCCGTGTCTTTGAAGATCGCCGAGAGGTCGCCTGCCGCGGCGGCCGCGGCGCCCCCCGGACGCTGGGCGAAGTCGCGCTCCTCGAGGGCCGAGCGCTTGAGCGGGTCCCTCGTCAGCGGCTGCGATCGCTCCTCGAGCATCGAGGACTGCGTCCGCTCCTCATGTTGCTCCTGTTCGCCCGACGGCAGGAAATCGGGCAGCGCACCGGATGGTAACGGGATCGCGGGGAAGAGCGCGAGCGCGAGCGCCGCGACGGCCGGGACGGGCAGCCACCGGGCCTCGCGCGGGAACATGCGACGAACGATCCGACGCGGCTCGAGGGCCTCCACGCGGGCGATGGTGTCGGTGACGAGGACGTCCACGAGGGGCGTCCGGTCGGGCCGCTCGGCCCACTCGAGTGTCGTCGCGACCCGGTCGTCGAGGCCGAACGATCGGTCCGCGAGACGCGCCGCGTCGACGGGACCGACCCGCCGGAGCGCGCCGTACAGCGCCCCGGTGAGCGCGCCCGCGGCGACGAACGCGGCGGCCACATCGACGGCCACGGCCCCGAACGAGGCCTTGAAGATCAGGAGGAGGGCGGCGACGAACGTGCCCCAGAAGGCCCCGCGGAGGGCGTGGTGCTCGGCGCGGCGCCGCCGGATCTCGCGCGCGACGCGCCGGACGAGGACGTCGATCGCCTGCGGCTGCGCCATCAGGTCCTCCTGCGGCTAGCGGAGAAAGGGCTCTTTGCCCTGGACCGTTTGCGCCTCGGCAACACCCACGAGTTGGTCGACCAGGTTGTCCGTGTCCACGCCCTCGGCCTCGCCCTCGAAGTTCAGGATGATGCGATGGCGCAGCGCCGGCGCGGCCAGCGCCTTGATGTCCTCGACGCTGACGTTGTAGCGTCCCTCGGCGAGCGCCCGGACCTTCGCGCCGAGCACGAGCGCCTGCGCGCCGCGCGGGCTCGCGCCGTAACGGACGAACCGCCGCGTCGCGTCGGGCGCCGCCTCCGACTGTGGGTGGGTCGCCATGACGATCGTGGAGGCGAAGTCGCGGATGTGCGACGCGATCGGCACCTCGCGGATCAGCTCGCGGAATGCGAGCACGCTCGGCCCGTTCATGACGCGGCTCACGGTCGCTTGCCGCGACTGCGTCGTCCGGTCGATGATCGCGTTCAGCTCGTCGATCGCCGGGTAACGCACCCGCAGCTTGAAGAAGAACCGGTCGAGCTGGGCCTCGGGGAGCGGGTACGTGCCCTCCATCTCGATGGGGTTTTGCGTCGCGAGCACGAAGAACGGTGCGGGCACGGGACGCGAGGCGCCGCCGACGGTGACGGAACCCTCCTGCATGCCCTCGAGCAGCGCCGACTGGGTCTTCGGCGTCGCGCGGTTGATCTCGTCGGCGAGCAGGATGTGGGCGAAGATCGGCCCATGCTGGAACTGGAAATGCTTCCGCCCGTCCGCGTCCTCCACGATGATGTTGGTGCCGATGATGTCGGCTGGCATCAGGTCGGGCGTGAACTGGATCCGCGAGAACGAAAGCTCGAGGCACTCGGCGAGAGTCTTCACGAGGAGGGTCTTGCCGAGCCCGGGCACGCCTTCGAGGAGCACGTGGCCGCCGGCAAACATCCCGATGAGGACGTGCGTGATGATCGCGCGGTGACCGACGATCACTTTCTCGACCTCCGCGCGCAGTGCCTCGAACGCAGCCACAAACTCGCGGACCCGGGCTTCCTGATTCATCGAGGTCTCCCCTCTCCGCGCCATCTCTACCCCGCCATTATCAAGGACGCGTCAACCCGCCCGGCGGTTGTCGTGTCCCGCGCTCAGCCTCTTCTCATACTACTCGATTCGGTTGCAAAGCACGGACCAATCAGCGGGGTCACGCGGAGACGGGTGCGAGGCGCCGGTAGACGTCAAGGTAGCCGTTGATCTCCCGCGCCGGCGGGTAGGAGCGCTCGACGAGCCGACGCCCCGCCGTGCCGAGCCGGGCGCGAAGGACGGGATCGTCGACGAGACGCAGGGCCTGGCGCTCGAGCTCGATCTCGTCGCGGAAGAGGAGGCCGGTGACGCCGTCCTCGATCAGCGAGCGATTGCCCTCGATGTCGGCGGCTAACACGGCGCGACCGAGAGCGAGCGCCTCCAGGACCGAGTTAGCCATGCCGCCCTCCGAGATCGAGCAGTTCAGGACGACGTCGGCGCGCGCGAGGAGCGACTTCATCTGCGCGTGGGGCACCGTGCCGATGTGGACGGCCCACGGCCGCTCCGTCAGGGCGCGCCGGAGCGCCTCACCCGCGTCGGGGTCGAGGATCGGGCCGGCGTAGAGCAGCCGTACCTCGGGGCGGCGCACAGCCAGGCGCGCGAGTGCGCCGAGCGGCAGGAGCGGCCGCTTCACGGGACGGATCCCGCCCGGGAAGACGAACAGCACCTGCCCGGCGAGCGCGGCGACCCGCGCCTCGAGATCGAATGGCTCGGTGGCGTCGAAGCCCGCCGCCTGCGGCACGACCACCAGGCGACCGCGCAGGTCGGGCAGCACGCTGGCGATCCGCTCGGCGATCGAGGCGTGGAAGACCGTGGCCTGCGCCGCGCCCTCGAGGACGCGGCGAACGACCGGCGCGCGCTCGGGGTCCAGGAGGTCGTGGTTCGCATCGGTCCCGGTCAGCGTGACGACCATCGGGAGCTCGGCCCGACGCGCAAGCCTGAGCGCGAGCGGCCCGACGCGGTAGGCGTGAAAGCCGTGAACGACGGTCGGCGCGTAGGTCTCCACCTCCGCCTCGACCCTGGCCTCCGGCGTCACCGACAGGTCCCAAACCGCGAGCTCGACGCCGCGCTCCCGGAGGCCCCGGGCGATCCGCGTCACCGTGACAGAGTTGCCGCGCACGGAAGGGTATGCGAACGGGGCGAGGAGCGCGATCCGGGGCGCCATCGGCCCGAGGATACGAGGATTGGCGCGATGCGTCCAGCGGCCGCGGAATCCCTCGCGCACGCCCACACATCTACATATAATAATGATGACGATGGCGTCTGAGTGCGGAGCGGGCGGCCCCTCATCGATCGAGTGCCGGCAGATCGCCGACCTGCTCGGGGACTATTTGGAAGGGACGCTGCCGCGCGACACGCGTGAGCTGATCGAGTGGCACATCGAGGGGTGCGCGCCGTGCGTCGCCTTCGTCAACACCTACCGGGGCACGATCGACGCCGCGAAGAAGCTCCGAGAGGTCGAGATCCCCGGTGAACTGAAGAAGCGTCTTCTCGCGGTCCTCCGCACGCAGCGCGTCCCTAAGCCGTAACCCGGATCACGGGCTCCCGAACGACCTCGCCGATCTCCCAGCAATCCGCGCCGCGCCGCCGGAACGCGTCGAGCACTCCGCGCGCCCGCTCGGGCGCCACGGAGAAGAGGAGCCCGCCCGACGTTTCCGACTCCGCAAGAAGGGAGACGAGGTCGCCGGGTATGCCCGGGTCGATCTGAAGATCTCGGCCGAAACTCGCGTCGACGTGGCGGCGGTTTCGCTTCATCCCGCCGCTGAAGTGCCCGGCCGCGGCGAGCTCGCGCGCACCGGGGAGCAGCGGAACGCGCGCGGCGACGATCGAGATGCCGGCCCTCGAGGCCTTGACCATCTCGCCCGCGTGGCCGAGGAAGCCGAAGCCGGTGACATCGGTCGCGCCCTTCGCGCCCGACTCCCTCGCGATCTCCGCGGCGACTTGGTTCAGCCTCAGCATGCTCGCAATGGCATCGGCGAGGGCCGCTGCGCTCGCGTGCCCGTCCTTCGCCGCCGTGGTGATCACGCCGGTGCCGAGCGGCTTCGACAGGAAGAGCCTGTCGCCCGGCCTCAACCCGCCCTTGACGAGGATGCGCTCGGGATGGACCCGGCCCGTGACGCAGAGCCCGTACTTCGGCTCGTTGTCCACCACGGTATGGCCGCCGGCGATGACGCCGCCGGCCTCCGCGACCTTCTCACTCCCGCCACGGAAGACCTCGGCGATGATCGCCTTCGACATCTCCCGCGGAAAGCCGGCCACGGCGAGCGCGAACATCACCTCGCCGCCCATCGCGTAGACATCGGACATGGCGTTCGCCGCCGCGACTGCGCCCCAGGTCCACGGGTCGTCGACGACCGGAGGAAAGAAGTCCACCGTCTCCACGATCGCCAGCTCGGGCCCGAGACGCCAGACCGCGGCGTCGTCGGCTTCCCCGAGACCGACGAGCAGGTCGGGCTGGGCCTTCCCCGCATGCTTGAGCGCTGCCAGCACCTCCTGGAGGTCTCCAGGAGCCATCTTGGACGCTCAGCCGGCGCAGGCGGCGTAGGACGTGAGCCTAACCTCCGTGTGGGTATGCTCCACCATGGTGCCCTTAAGAGGGCCGCTCGAGCGGCTCCGATTCGACGAAGTCCACGAACGCCTGGGCGAGCGGCGAGCGGCTTCGGTCGCGGTGGGTCACGAGGTAGAAGGCGCGCGCCACCCGGAGATCCTTCACCTTCACGCAGTGGAGCAGGCCCGCGCGGCACTCGTCCTCGACCGCGCGCTTCGAGATGATCGCGATGCCCACGCCCGCGCGCACGGCCTGCTTGATCGCCTGCGTCGAGCCCATCTCGCCGACGATGCGGAAGCCCGAGAGCGCGGTGTTGGCGTCGCCGAGCGCGCGCTCCAGCGCGTCACGAGAGCCCGAGCCGCGCTCACGCACGATGAGGGGTTCGGCCTTAAGCTCGGCGAGCGGCACGCTTCGCCGGCCGGCCCACGGGTGGCCCGCGGGCACGACGACGACCAGCTCGTCGGTCATGAGCTCACGCGCCGCGAGTGATCGCGGTGTGGGCGGCGCGCCGACGATCGCGACCTCGACGCGCCCGTCCTCCGCCCATCCCGTCACCTGGCGGCTCCCCCCGATCAGCAGCGACACCGAGATATCGGGGTACTTCGCCTTGAACCGGCCGATGAGCGCCGGCAACACGTACTCGCCGGGGATCGTCGACCCGCCGACGACCAGCTCGCCGCTCATCCGGCCCTGGAACTGATCGAGCGCTTGGCGCGCCTCACGCGAGAGCGCCAGGATCCGGCGCGCGTAGCCGAGGAGAAGCTGTCCGGCGCGCGTGGGTGTGGCGCCGCGGCCGAGGCGGTCGAGGAGCTGTACGCCGAGCTCGTCCTCGAGCGCGCGGACGTGCTCGGAGATCGTCGGCTGGGTGAGCGAGAGGGCCTCGGCAGCGCGCGAGAAGCTCGAGAGCTCGGCCACCTTGGCGAACACCTCGAGGCGGCGGAGGTCCATCAGGGACTACCGGACGAGAAGCGACGCGATCAGTGGCAGGAGCAGCCGCCGCCGCAGCAGCCGCCGCCCGCCGACATGGCGGACGACGCGACGCCCGGCGCGGTCTTCAGGCCGAAGACCGACAGCTTGCGCATGACTTCGGGGCTCTGGCACGTCGGGCAGGCGACCGCGGTGGTGACACCCGCGACGTACTTCTCGAAATCCTTTTGACAGCGCTTGCAGCGGAACTCATAGATCGGCACCGTTTACTCGCCCCCCCGCTGCACGTAGCTCTTCACGAACTCCTCGGCGTTCTCCTCGAGGATGTCGTCGATCTCGTCGAGGAGTTTGTCGATGTCTTCCTTGATCTTCTTGCCCTTCTTGGCGAGCTCCGGGCTAGCCGCAGCGCCGTCGCCGCCCTCGGCGGGCTTGGTGGGCCGGGTCTCTTTCTTCTTCTGCTCAGCCATCGTACCCTCCCTTGACGTATTCTAACATCCGGCACCCCCCGCTCAGCGCCGAAACTGCTTGCTGAGGGTCAGGGTCTGGTGCTGGTAGGACGAGGCCAACCCCGCCCCGTAGACGCGTTCAGGGCGTGACCGGAGGCGCTCGAACCACACCTTGAAGGACGTCTGGCCGTCGTAGATCATGAACGGCACCTCCCGGGCCCTCACCTCCATCACCACCTTGGTTCCCGGAATGCTCCCGTCCCCGTAGCCGAACCCCGGATCGAAAAACCCCGCATAATGGGTCCGGATCTCTCCCGCCCCCGCATCGTAGACGACCATCTCGGCCGCGAATTCGGGCGGCACGCGAATCCGCTCCTTGGAGACGAGGATGTAGAACCGGTTGGCCTCCAGAATGTAGCTGTCGCGCGCCGGCCGCTTGATCGGCTCCCAGAACTCCGCGGGGTCGTAGTGGCCGACCTTGGCGAGGTCGACGGCGGGCGGGTTCGGATGGGCGCGATAGCCGATGAGCCCACCGGTCAGCCCGCCCGAGAGATCGATCCCCATGCAGAGCCCGTCGTTGAACACGGCGCGCTCGATCGGAATCGGGCGCCCGTCGTCGTCGTGGAGGAGTGGCGCTCCCGCGTAGGCCCGCGCGAGCTCCAGGTCGGACATGGCCGTCTGGCCAATGAGCAGGCGCAGCTGGTTGAGCGAGAGGCCGGCGTGCACGCGCACGGGGAAGGATTGGGGCGAGACCTCGAGGTAGAGCGGCCCGACGTAGCCGGCGCGGACCTCGTCGAAGCGCGACGTCCGGTCGGTGATGACGCGCGTAAAGATGTCCAGGCGGCCCGTCGTGCTCTTGGGATTGGAGCGCCCCCGCACGTGCGCAGGGAGATGGAGCGACTCGAGAAGCGGCACGAGGTAAACGGATCCCCGCTGGAGGGTGGCACCCGACTCGAGCGACACCCGGTCGATGACGAGGTCGCTCCGGCCGAGATCGCTCCCGAGCCGCTCCTGCACCGTCTGGCTGAAGGGCAGGAAGCTCGCGCGGAGCTGGTAGGCGGTCGTGCCGAGCCGGAGGTCGAGGCTCGCCGGCTGGAACTGCTCGTCGGCGATCGGCCGCTCCGAGCGGATCCAGCCCTCGCGCGCGCCGCCGCGGAGCTCGTGATCGGACAGTACCCCGTCACTCATGGGGCTCACTTAGCACCCGCGGCGCGGGCCAGTCAATTCAGCTGACGCGGGCGACGGCACCCTCGGTGTCCACGGCGAGTGACCGTGCGGTGCCGGCGATGCCCGCGCGTCGCAGCGCATCTTCCAGGGCCCGCGCCACGCGCCCGCCGTCGCCGTCGACGACGGCGAGGAGCGACGGACCCGCGCCGCTCAGCACGCAGCCGAGCGCGCCAGCGGCGCGGGCGGCGGCGGCGACGTCCGGCATCCACGGGAAGAGCGCCTTCCGGTAGGGCTCGTGGAGCCGGTCCTCGAGCGCCGCCCGGAGCGCGGTCGGGCGGCCCGTCTGCAGGCTCGCCAGCAGGAGCGCGACGCGCTGGACGTTGAAGACCGCGTCGGCGCGTGGCACGGAGGCCGGCAGCACCGCGCGGGCGTCGGCCGTGGCGTTCGTCGCCTCGGGGATCAGGACCACCCACTGGAGCGTCCGCGGCACCGGGAGGGAGACGGCCGTGACCGCGTCGGTGGTCACGCACGAGACCGTGAGGCCGCCGAAGATCGCGGCCGCGACATTATCGGGGTGGCCTTCGGCGTGCGCGGCCAGCGCGAGCATCGCGTCGCGGTCGAGCGGCGAGCCCAGGAGAGCGTTCCCCGCCGCGAGGCCACTGACCCACGCCGCCGCGCTCGAGCCGAGCCCGCGCGCGATCGGCACGCGGTTCACGCACTCGAGTCTCGCGCCGCGGAAGGGCCGGCCGGCCGCTTCGTACGCGAGCCTCACGCCCCGGACGACCGCGTTGTCCGCATTCTTCGAGAGCTCCGCCGCGCCCTCCCCGCGCAGGCTCACCTCGACGCGGTCGGCCTCCTCGGCCACGACCTCGTTGTGGATGGCCAGCGCCAGCCCGAGGGCGTCGAACCCCGGCCCGAGGTTCGCGGATGTCGCAGGAACGCTGACGTGGACGCGCACGCGGCTAGAGCCGCTTGAGGAGCCAGTCGGGCGTGAGCGACACCGCCCACGCGTTGAGCAGCACATAGTAGTTGGTGAAGACGAGCACGCCGACGATGACGAGCAGGACGCCCGCGGCGCGCTCGACCACGGGAATGAACGGGCGGTAGCGCTTGAAGACGCGCAGGAACGGCCCGAGCGCCAGCGCGGACAGCAAGAACGGCACGCCGAGGCCCACCGAGTATGCGACGAGCAGAGCGACCCCCCGGCCGACGTTCTCGGCGGTCGACGAGAGCGTGAGGATGGCCCCGAGGATGGGGCCGACGCAGGGCGTCCAGCCGATCCCGAAGGTGACGCCCACGAGGAACGAGCCGACGTAGCCCGCGGGCTTCTGACGCAGTTGGACCTGCTGGGTGCGGCCGAAGATGCCGATTCGGAGCACGCCGACGATGTAGAGACCGAAGACGACGATCAGGAGCCCGCCGATCCGGCGGATCCACACGCGATAGTCGAGCAGAAGCTGGCCGACCACGCTGAACGAGGCCCCGAGCGAGACGAACACGACCGCGAACCCGACGACGAAGGCCAGCGCGTGGAGGAGCACGCGCCCCCGCGCGGCGCCGCTGAGATCCGCGGTGAGGTCCGCGACCGACATCCCGGTGATGAACGAAATGTACGAGGGGAACAGCGGCAACACGCAGGGGGAGAGGAACGAGAAGAGGCCCGCGCTGAGCGCGACGACGACGCTGAGCGACTCTCCCATGACTACCTGAGGAGTCCCTCGATCAGCGACAGCGACGCGTCTCCGTCCCAGGGTCGCGGCCCGAGCGCGAGCGCCGCGACGTAGCCCTCGCGGTCCACGATGAAGCTCGACGGCAGCGCGCGGACGCCGTACGCGTTGCCCAGGTCGAGCTTCGGGTCGAGCGCGACCGGAAAGGTCAGCTTGTGCTTCGCGAGGTACGGATTCACGACCTTCGGGTCCGCGTCCACGGAGACGCCGACCAGCACGAATCCCTGGTCCTTGTGGCGCTGCCAGAGCCGCTGCATCGCCGGCATCTCCTCACGGCAGGGGCCGCACCACGTCGCCCAGAAGTTGACCAACAGCACCTTCCCGCGCTGGTCGGCGAGCCTGAAGCGCCTCCCGTCCGGTGTCGGCAGCGTGAAGTCCTCGGCGAGCTTCTTGCGCGTCGGCTGGATGAGGTCGAGCTCCTTCAGTGCGTCGGCGACGCTCAGCACACGGCCGGCCCGCGCCTTGAGCTCGACGGGAGCCGAGACGACCCCAGTCTCCGGGCGCGACTCGACACCGGGCTGGACTCGGGGGGGCTCCGGCGCCCGGCCGACGGCGGCGTAGAGCCCGGCCCCGCCGACGCCGGCGAGGACGACGGCGGCGGCGATCAGGGCGAGCTTGCGAGGCGCCCGGACTCCGGAGTCGGTGGCGTTCATCACGCGGACAACACGCAGAGTATACCGCGACATTCCGTGAACGCTCGGGAGACCCTTGTTATATTAAGCGGACTTCGATGACGGTCACGATCCTTGGGTGTCGCCAACCGCGAGTCGATGGCCGAGGCGCTCGACCTCTCCGTGTGTCGATCCTCGAGCGCGCCGGCAGGGTGAGCCCGGCGCTCCTCATCAAGCTGAACGATCTCGTGATCCAGAACGTCGTGGTCATCCGGGTCTCGACGCTCTGACGTCTCGCGTACTGGTATAAACAGGCATGACAGCCGACGGAGGATCCCCATGGACGAGCACGGACTGAGTGCGCTGGTCGATGAGGTGAAGGCAGGGCGGCTCCCGCGCCGCCGCTTCGTGCAGATGATGGCGGCCCTCGGCCTGAGCGCGCCCATGGTCGCCCGGATGCTCGCCGCCGCTGGGATCGCCGAGGCCCAGGCGAAGTGGACGTTCAACCCCACGAAGCGCGGAGGTGGCGGGCTCCTGAAGACGCTCTGGTGGCAGGCGCCCACGCTGCTCAACCCGCACTTCGCCGTGGGCACCAAG
>Ga0137418_10002842_pt1 | contig 15855 bp, 13 predicted proteins | sample CZODoug3_1_2_16f_FD_122242 | JGI IMG/M metagenome (GOLD analysis project Ga0137418, IMG submission 122242) | Vadose zone soil fungal communities from Angelo Coast Range Reserve, California, USA - CZODoug3_1_2_16fungal (Hybrid Assembly) | ecosystem: Environmental > Terrestrial > Soil > Vadose... | reverse complement strand
TCGTAGCGTGACCATAATTGCGCTGAACCCGTCCTTCTCGAACATCATCTTGAACAATTCGTCGCCAGATTTGTGTGGTTTGATCGAAACGACCTCATACCCAGGCTCAATCGCAGATGTGTTATGGGCCTGCGACTCAATCCTGACCGTAGGATTGTTAGACTTGATCGAAGCCACTTCGTGCGAAGGAGCAATGGCCGCTGTGTTTTGGACTTGCGATTTAATCCTGACTGGAGGGTTGTCAGACTTGTTTCGTTTGGGCGAAACGACTTCATACTGGGCCCGCGACTCAGCGCGGGTTTGCGTTACGTTGAGCACGCCAGCTACGACCGGCACGGCGATGGCCGCCAATGCAGCGGCGCTGAGCAATAGTCTTCTGCTGAAATCCAGTTTGCGCATAACACCCTCCGTCATGACACGGACAATCCTTTTCTTGAGATCGGCACCCGTAACTCCGGAGACGCAAGCCAGTGGGGATCCCACACAGAATTCACATATCTTCAAAATACTCTCAGCATAGACGTGCCGATCGGTGCCCAATTCCAAAACGGCTTCATCGCAGGCGCGTTCGCGCTCTTCGACAAGGCGCGCTCCCAACCACCAAACCAGTGGGTAAAACCAGAAGCTAGCTTCAACCACCATGTGTATGGCCGCGGCCAGATTGTCGCGACGACGAACGTGCCACACTTCGTGCGCGAGAATGGCTTCCAGGTGCGCATCTTCAAGGCGTTCGGAAATGCCTTCCGGCCACACCAAAACCGACTGGGCGATGCCGAAAACCCCCGGTTCCAGGGAAGCCCGCGACATGAACATCTCGATCCGCTTCCGTATCCCTCCAATTCGCTCCAACTGGCGCAGCGCATCCACTTCGCGTCCTTCTTGTAACGGCACCGCTTTCCGGATGGCTGCGGAAATCCGTCGCCAACGCATGTACCAAACGAAAACAACCACCAGGAACCCGCAAAGCCACACTGCTGCAAGAAGGGCTGGGAGCAGATGGGTCAGGCTCGGGGAAGCTGTCGAGGGAGCGGCCCGAGAAATCATGGACGTCGTTGGCTGCGAAAAGGGCTGGCTGACCTCCTCCATAGCAAAGTACAACCCAGCTCTCGTTCCTGCGGAGCCGCGTGACCATGCTAGATGGCTGCCAATGCCGATCAGCAACGAAAAGGGAATTAGGAACTTCACCGACGCTGCCAGCCAGAGCCAGTAGCGAGCCCGCGCTTGATTCTTTCGCAAAAGTAATGTCAATGACCCGGCCATGATGACGAATACCGTCGACTGCCATAAATGATTGCCAAGTGCTGGTGCGAAGGCTGTCCACAGCGCCGACAAATATTTCAGAATCATTGACGTTTGTCCTTTCTCTCAAGCTTCCGGAGAATTTTTTCGGCTTCCTTTACGTCCGCTAACGTGAGTTTGCCGGATTCAATCAGGTGTGCCATTACGGGCTGGGTGCAACCGCCGAACAGAGCTAGGAGGTCGTCGATCAACCTCCGCTGCGCGGCATTACGGGAGACCGCGGCCTCGAAAATGTGAAAGTTACCAACCTTCTTGACGCGGCGTACGGCCTTCTTCGCTTCCAGTCGATAAACGGTTGTCTGAATCGTCGTATAGGCTGGCCTGCCTTTTTCGGGAAACGTCTCCTGAATCTCCCGGATGGAAACCTTGCCCTGACTCCACAGCGCGTCCATGATTTGAAGTTCGAGCTTTGTTAATTTGGGTTCAGGCATCTTCATCATCTACTATATACGTATGTTATGCTACTATCGAAATATGTATGTCAAGTCTTTTCTTCTGAGCAGAGTTCGGTGAACTTTGGAAGATCGACTGGAGTTAAGTCCTATGGGTTTTAACTTTATCGATTATCCGACTACACAGATGGGATGAGAAGGCCGGTCTCCTGATTAACGCGCTCGAAGACCCAGTTAGGGCTAATCAGATGTTCCCCTTCGCCGGGACAGAGAGATGAGGATGAGTCGACTCCTAAGGGTCTCTATTGTCGGGAATGTAGAAAGGTCTCTTGTTGAAGTCATGGGCGTCGAAAGTTTACATCCTTTATGAACTGACAGGGTCGTTTCGAGGAACCGGCAGGGGCGAAATCAACAAGATACGTTGAGGTCGCGTTACATGGATGAATTCTGGTGGGGGACACCGAAGCATCCCTTGAGTTTTGGTGAGAACGGTGTACGCAATTCTTGGGGACCACACTCTTTTCTATCGACTAGCTCGTGCAATCAATCTGTGAGATCAGGTCGTTTTTAGGCCCACGGTTCGCGCCAGCTTCAGTTGCCGATCGTCAAAGGTCCAAAAGCGCTCCGCCTTGAGCTCGAGCGCGCAGGCTACGTGTAAACTGTCGAGCGTTCGAACTCCGAGCTTTGGCCCGTAGCGGCGGCCCAAGTCAACGCACACTTCAAGGGCAGCCTCGGGTACGTCTACGCTAGGCCAAACTCCAGCGGTTCGATCGTCGTGGAGCTCCTGATGTACGCGATTCGCTTCAGCAGTCGTCATCTGCCGGCGGAAGACTTGTTGCGCTATGGCATGCGCCCATTCAGCGAAATGAAGTGGCGTAATACATGGCCTGGCGCCTGGGCTCAAAAGGAGGTCGGCCTTGGTGGAGTGAGCATCTTTTACGTAAATCGAGACGAAAAAGCTGGTATCGGCGTAAATCGTCAATAGCGGCCTCGCTCCTCGGCGACGATGTCTGCTCCCGGTAGAACCCGATCGCCGAAGATCTTCTTGCGGCGGGCCGCGAAATCCGGAACCGCCACGGTTGTTTCTTGCTGCTCCGCTGGAACGATGCGGGCTATAACCTTGTTGCGGTCTCGGAGTTCCACAGTTTTTCCCGCCTTGAGCCAGGCCTTGAGTTGTCGCGTATCGCGCAGCTGCCGCAGGAAGCGATTCTGCTCGGCCAGTCCGGCGAGGTTCGCTCGCCCGCGCGGGTCCGCACGCACGTGCAGGTCCTGGACGTATTCCTTGCCGCCGACCTTGAGCCGTAGCCGGTAGGCCCCGGGGAGCACCATCGGCCCGTCGGGGGCGATATCGCGCATCCCCCAGAACGGCGTGACGCCGGGGAGCCGCAGGTTCCAGCCGAACAGGTTCAGGCCCGCTTTCGCGGGGACACGTGGCGCCGCTGGGGGCCGATGCGGCCAGGGCTTGTCGTCGTCCTTCAAGGTGTCGCCGAGGATCGAATCGACCTTGACGCTGTCGGTCACCCCCACCCGATGCAGGCTGTCGGTGCGCGTCCGCTTCGTGGCGTCGCCGCGCAGGCTGTCGGCCCGGGCCATCGAGTCCTGGACGCTCGTGAACGACCGGATCACCTGACCCGTCGAGTCGAGGACGTCGAGCGTCACCTCCTGCCCGCCCGTCTTGAGCCAGTAGTAGATCGTGGCGCCGCTCGGCGGGTTCTTGCCGACCGGATGCGCGGCGTTTTCGCCGAAGCCGACCCCGCCACCCCAGTCCACACGGTAGGCGTCGCGTGGGCGGTACAAGTGCGCGTCGCCCGCCAGCGCCGAGTCGGCCAGCTGGCGCAACGGCGCGATGTCGTCGAGGATCCAGAACGACCGGCCGTGCGTCGCTGCGACCAGGTCGCCTTCCTTGATCGTGAGGTCGTGCACCGGGACGAGGGGCAGATTACGCCGCAGCGACTGCCAGTGCCCGCCGTCGTCGAATGAGACGTAGGCGCCGCGCTCCGTGCCGGCAAACAGCAGGCCGGCCCGCTCCGGGTCTTCCCGCACGACGCGCGCGAATTCCGTCGCCGGCAGCCCCTCGACGATCTTCGTCCACGTGCGGCCGAAGTCGCTAGTCTTGTAGATGTACGGTGCGGGATCGCCGAGCTGGTAGCGGTTCGCGGCCACGTAGGCCGTGCCCGCGGCATGCGGGGACGCCTCGATGATCGAGATTCTGGTGAACGGCTTCACGTCGGGGGGCGTCACGTTCACCCACGTCCGACCGGCGTCCTGCGTCACGTGGATCAGCCCGTCGTCGGAACCGGCCCACAGCACGCCGCGCGTGACCGGCGACTCGGCGATGGCGAAGATCGTCGCGTAATACTCCGCGGTCGTCTGGTCGAGCGTGATCGGTCCGCCTGACGGACCCATGGTCGTGGGATCGTGGCGCGTCAGGTCGGGGGAGATCGCCGTCCAGCTCTGGCCTTCGTCACCGGACTTGAAGAGCACGTTGGCGCCGATGTACAGCGTGGTGCGATCGTACCGCGAGACGAGCAGCGGCGCCGTCCACTGGAACCGGTACCGCCCTTCGGCCGCGGGATGACCGTCCGGCGAGTCCGGCCAGGGGTTCACGATGCGCCAGATCCCGGTGCGATGATCGACGCGGGCGAGGAAGCCCGAGTTGTCACCGCCGAAGGTCACGTCGGGCGTGTCGGGAAGCGCCTGGATGTACCCCGATTCTCCCGACACGTCGTACCATTGCGACCGGTCGATGCCGCCGGGCCAGCGGCTCGGCCCACACACACCGGAGTTGTCCTGCTGGGCGCCGCACACCCGGTAGGGAAAGTGGTTGGTCGTCGTGACGTGGTAGAACTGCGCGGTGGCGTAGTCCTGGTCCGTCCAGGTTTTCCCGCCGTTCGTCGACACGTTGGCGCCGCCGTCGTTTCCCTCGATCATGCGCTGCGGATCGTTCGCCGCGATCCACATGTCGTGGTTGTCCCCGTGCGGGTCGCGCAGGCGCCGGAACGTCGCTCCGCCGTCCGTCGACTTGTAGGCGAGGACGTTGAGGGCGTACACCGTGTTCGAGTCCTTGGGGTCCGCGAAGATGCGCGAGTAGTACCACGGCCGCTGCCGCAGCTTGCGCTCGCCGTTGACGTACCGCCAAGTGGCACCGCCGTCGTCCGAGCGGTACACCCCGCCCGAGTCGGCCTCGATCAGGGCCCACACGCGCGCGGGCTTCGCGGGCGAGACGGCGAGCCCGATGTTGCCGAGCAACCCGGTCGGGAGGCCGGAGTTGTGCGTGAGCTCGGTCCAGTTCTCGCCCCCGTCCGACGACTTGAAGATGCCGCCGCCCGCGCCCCCCGAGATCAGCTGCCACGGCTTGCGCTGCGCCTGCCAGAACGCCGCGTACAGGACGCTGGAGCTCGACGGGTCGGGCACGAGATCCGAGATTCCCGTCGAGTCGTTGCGGAACAGCAGCTTGCGCCACGTCTTGCCGCCGTCCGTCGTCTTGTAGACACCACGGTCCGCGTTGGGGCCGAACGCGTGGCCCTGGGCGCCGACCCAGACGGTGTCCGGACTGCTCGGGTGCACACGGACCCGGGAGATCTGGTGCGTGTCCTCCAGCCCCAGATGCGTCCAGGTCTTCCCGCCGTCCGTGGTCTTCCAGACGCCGTCGCCGTGGGAGACGTTGCCGCGGATCGGGTACTCGCCCGTGCCGACATACACGACGTCGGGGTTCGACTCGCTCACGCCGATCGCCCCGATCGTGCCGCCGAAGTACTTGTCCGTCACCGGCAGCCAGGTGTGGCCGCCGTCCGTCGTCTTGAAGACGCCACCCCCCGTGGTCCCCATCCAGTACTCGTTGGGTCGCGACGCCGATCCGGCGACGGCCACCGAGCGGCCACCGCGGAAGATGCCGATCTCGCGCCATTTGAGGGCGGCGAGTGCCGTCGAGTCGTACGGGGCGACTTGAGCCCGCGCGGGGCGGGTGGGCGAGAGGATGGCGCCGATGGCGACGAGCGCGGCGATGCGGGCGAGCACGGCAAACCTCCGAGGTCGGGCGACGAAGGCACCCACGTAGCACGTGAACCGCGCGCCCCGCAAGGGGGCGGCTGCCTACGGCTTGGGCAGCATCATCCCCGGCATGTCCAGCGGCTTCTCCGTAATCGAGGACTTCGCGTCAGTTCCTTTTCCCGTCAGCAACAGTTCGCCGTTCTTCCCGCTGGCCTTTACGATGCCGAACGGAACATCGCGCGCCAGCCACGCCTCGCCATCGGCGTCTTGCAGGTGCAGCGCACGGGTCTCACCGCCGGGGGTCTTCACCGTTTCCCACCCGACCACCTTGGCATGGCCGCAGCGCCGGCCGATGTCGAGCACGGGCGTACTCTGACCGGTTTGCTGGCCCATCATGGCCGCCATCTGCTCCGGCATCCGCATCGCCGGTTGGCCTTGCGTCTTCACGATCATGCCGCGGATCCCCGATACGTCCGTGTCGAACCCGGGAATGAGAATCTGCATGGCCCCGCTCTGGCCGGTCCCGGCGCCGCTGATCTCGAACCAGTAGAGGGTGGTGTCGCCGCGACGCTCGGTGCCGACGATCGCGAAGCGCACCTTCCCGCCCCCTTTGCTCCCCGTCGCGTCGTAGGAGGCCCACTGGCCGACGGTTATGTGAGCGATGGACTTGCAGACCTCGGCCGCCTCCTGGGCGGCGAGCGGGGCGACGAGCGACACGAGCAGGGTGGCGGCGCCGAGCGCGCGGCACGGAGTTGGCATGGAGCGGCTCCCCAGGAAGTGAGCGGAATAATACACCGCTGGCACAGATTGTTTACAGACCTACAAGGAGCCACGATGAGAGCCGCGCGATCCCGTTTCATCGCCGCCGCGTTCGATCACGGCCAGATCCCCACGATCGCCTGCTTCAACAGGGCTCGCACGAGCCTGGGTGTCGACTTCGACCGACTGATCGCGGCGCTGCAGACGTTCGTCGACGACTACTTCGTGCCCGTCTGGGGCACACCCGCGAAGCTCGTGAAGACGACGACGTTTCGCAAAGGAGCGTGGGCGATGGCGTTCCTGGACGACGCCGACGTCGCCAACGCGCTCGGGTATCACGACCTCACGCCCGACGGCCTGCCGCTCTCGAAGGTCTTCGTGAAGACCACGCGCGCGGTCGGCCAGAAGGTGAGCGTCACGGCCTGTCACGAGCTCGCCGAGATGCTGGTCGATCCCGCGATCAACCTGTGCGCCACGGGCCCTGGCACCGTGTTTTACGCGTACGAAACCGCCGACGCGGTCGAGGAGGTGGAATTCACCATCGGCGGCATCGCCATGAGCGACTTTGTCTACCCCGCCTGGTTCGAAGCATTTCGTAAGCCCAACTCGGCGCAGTTCGATTATGCCAGGAGAGTGAAGCGGCCGTTCCAGATCCTGCCGGGGGGTTACATGAGCGTCTTCAAGAGCGGGCGGTGGACGCAGGTGTTCGGGTCGGCCGCGAAGGCGCGCCGCTTCCGCCGGGAAGACCGGCGGGGACACCGCAGCACGTATCGGGGGAAGACGCAGCGGATGCGGGCGTCGCGACCGGCCCGCTAGGGCAGCGGCGTGGCGCTCGAAGCGCCCTTCGCGCACGCCGGCGCGCCTTCGCGCGTCGCGGGCGCGAGCGGCGTAGACCCCACGAAGACCGCGCACTGCTGCGTCGTATTGGAGCTCGTGATCACGGCGGTCCAACCGTCGCTCGTCAGCGTGATCGCGGGCGCCCGATTAGCGGGCGACACGTGGTAGGCGGTGCCCAAGTCGATCGTGTACTTCTGGTTCTCCGCGAGGAAGTTCTCTTCCATGGTCACGAGATTGCGTAAATCGGTCTTCATCGCGGCGACCTGGGCCCGCTCTTTGGTGTTGGTAAGCCTGGGAATCGCGATGGTCGCGAGGAGGCCGATCAGCGCCATCACGATGAGCAGCTCGATGAGGGTGAACCCGTCGCGTTTCATGCACCAGCCTCCCCGCCGCGCGTAGGGCGGCGGCCCGTTGTCTACCATCTTGCCTAATGAACTGGTCCTCTGCAAGCGGTGTACCAGCCTGCGGCGCCCAGCTCCCGACCGCCCTCGTCCGGGGCTGCTATTCCCGCCACGGCCGTCATGCAGCTAAGTTGAAGCCCGGCAACCACGCGACCGTGGCGGAACTGGTAGACGCGCAGGACTTAGGATCCTGTGGGGCAACCCGTGGGGGTTCGAGTCCCTCCGGTCGCATCCCAAGAGCACTCACATGGCGACTCGCATCGCGCACCTCCCCGGCGCCTGCCTGCTGGGCGCAACGCTCGTGGCCTGCCACTCCCGCGCGCGCGAGGACGCCTTTCGCGCCACACGGGTGCCGGTGGCCCGCCTCGACTCCGTCCTCCGGGCGGCAAACGGCATGCGGCTGCCGCTGGCAGACGCCCGAGCCCTGCTGGAAGTGGCCCCGGACATCGGCCTCAGCTCCACCCCGCCCCACGACACGATGACGATCGCGGAAATCCTCTCCTGGGCCAGGGCCGAGCACGCCCGGAAACAGCGCGCAGTCGCGGAAACGACCGCCGCTGCCGCCGCGCGGCGCCGCGAGATCCAGCAGCTGCTCGATTCCCTGGTCGCCGTTATGGTGGTCGACAAGAGCTTCCTGCCGAAGAACCCGGACCTAGAGCGCTACCAGGACTTCATCTCCCTGACGTTCGCGTACAAGAACCAGGGGACGAAGAGCATCCAGGCGTTCCAGGGTGACGTGAGCTTTCTCGACACCACGGGCGACACGATCTATAGCGCGCATCTCAAGGTGGACGGCCCCATCGCCCCGGGAAAGACGCGGCGCGAGCCGGGACGGATCATCCGGTACGACCCGTTCCGGCCCGGACACCAGCGCCTGCGCAGCACGCCGCTGGGCAAGCTGAAGGTGGTGTGGCAGCCGAGCGATGCGGTGTTCACCGACGGCAGCCGGCTCAGTCTCGTAAGCGTCGAACCCTAGACATCCTCGAGGCTCGTCATGCGCTCCGCCATGCCGCTCGCCGCCCTCGTCGTGTGCGCCCTCGCTCGCCCCAACCCCGCCGTCGCGCAAGAGACGCCCACCGAGCGCACCGCCGCCGCCGACGTGATTCGCCGCGTGAACGACCTGGAGCGCTCGCTCGCCCTGCCCCAGCTCGTCGCGCGGCTCACGGGTAAGGATCCCCGCCGCGACGCCGTGGTCGCGCGCGCCCGCGAGCTGATGGAGCGGGAGCTGCTCGCGATGGCCGACGACATCACGCGCCATCCCGAGGTGGGCCACAAGGAAGAGCGCTCGGTGAAGATCCTCACCGACTATCTCAAGGCCCACGACTTCGCGATCGAGATGGGCGTGGCCGGCCTAGCGACCGCCTTCGTGGCCCGTTACAAGAACGGCACACCGGGCCCGAACCTGGGCGTCATCCTCGAGTACGACGCGCTGCGCGGCACGAGCCGCGACTTCCACGGCGACCAGCACAGCGCGCAGGGACCGGTCGGGATGGCCGCCGCCGCCGCCGTCGCGGAATTCCTCACGAGATCCAAGACACCCGGCACGGTGACGGTGTACGGCACGCCCGCCGAAGAGCTGGCGTCGCCGGCGGCGAAGACCGTCATGTACTCGGCCGGCGTCTTCAAAGGCGCGGACGTGATCGTCCGCTCGCACTCCTCCACCGCGACCCAGACACCCGGGCCCGGCTTCGGAAGCTGTTGCATGAACATCGACGTGGTGCATTACACGTTCTCGGGCGCCCCGGCGCACCAGCTCCAGGCGTGGGACGGGCGCGACGCGCTGATGGGCGTGATCGAGCTGTTCAACCATATCGACGGCCTGCGCAAGACGCTGCGGCCGGAAACCAAGATTCAGGGGATCATCACGGAAGGCGGCAAGGCTCCGAACGTGGTCCCCGACCGCGCCGCCGCCGAGTTCTGGATTCGTTACCCGGACCCGATCTATCTCGCGCAGGTACTCGATCGGGTGAACGATGCGGCCCGCGGGGCGGCCCTCGCCACCGGAACCAAGGTGCACATCGACGTCGACTCGTCGTCCCGCAACGGCATCTCGGTCGCCGCGCTGAACGACGTCGCGTTTGCCTACTTGCAGCAGCTCGGCGCCACGAAGGTCGAGCGGGAGCCCGGGCGGCCCCTGCCCTACGAGGAAACGGGGACGGTGGCGACGCAGATTCCCGGCGTCGGCGTCACGGTCCATTCGTCGAACGGCGGCTACCACACGTTCGAGATGGAAGCGGACGGGCTCGGTGAGGTCGGGCATCACGGCTTCCTGCTCGACGCCCAGGCCATGGCCGCGCTGCTCTACCACTTCGCCACCGACGCCCCGTATCGCGCCGCCGTGCGGCGGGAATTCGAGGGGCTGCAGCGGCTGTACGCCGACTATCTCGCCGCACTCCGCGCGGCGTATCCCCTCCCCAACGTGCCGGACCCGACCGGCAACTGAATGACGGCCTCGTGGCACACGCTGCTCGACGTCGCCATCCGCACGTCCGTCATCTACCTCGCGCTGCTCGTCGGGCTGCGGGTCACCGGCAAGCGGCAGCTCGCGCAGATGTCCACGTTCGACTTCGTGCTGCTCCTCATCATCGCCAACGCGGTCCAGAACGCCATGGTGGGACCGGACACGAGCCTCGCCGGCGGCCTCGTCGCGGCCGCCGTGCTGCTGGCGTGGCATCAGGGGATCGATCGCCTGCGCCGCTCGAGTCGTAGGCTCGGGCGGTTGCTGGGCGGCAGCGCGGATCTGCTCGTGTACCACGGCCGCGTCATGCACCAGCACCTGGAGCGGGAGAACCTCACGATCGACGAGCTGCGCCAGGCGCTGCGCGAGCACGGGGTTGCCTCGCTCGACGTCGTCCATATGGCCGTACTCGAGCCGGACGGCGCGATCAGCGTGATCCGGAGCGACGAGATCGTGCCGGGGAGACCGCACCACCGCATTAAGGCGGTGCGCAGGAATGAGTAGCCGGGCTCCCTGTTACCTGTGCTCTATTAGATTACTGTCACATGCCCGCCATCTTAATCAAGAAGACCGCTGAAGAGCCGGGGGCCGCCTCGCTGGCGGTGACCGTGCCCGTGGAGCAAGTGCAGCAGGCGGAAGACCGCGCCACCAGCGCCTACCAGCGCCGCGCCCGGCTGCCGGGGTTCCGCAAGGGCAAGGCCCCGGCGGCGATCGTGAAGAAGCATTTCGCGGACGACATCCGGCAGGAGGCGCTGCAGGAGCTGATCCGCGAAAGCTGGAAGGTCGCGGTCGAGCAGGAGTCCCTGAAGCCGATCGCCGACCCACACGTGCACAATCTGAAGTGGGACGTCGGCGCGCCGGTCACGTTCGAGTTTCACGTCGAGGTGAAGCCCGACATTCAGCTCGGGCGGCTGGGGGGCTTCCAGTTGAAGCGCACCGTGCGCCGCGTGACCGACGAGCAGGTCGCCGCCCAGTTGAATGAAGTGCGCGAGCAGAAGGCGCCCTGGACGCCCGTGGCGGGCGAGAAGCCGAAACCCAAGGACTTGGTGCACGTCACCATCGCGGCGCGCGAGGGCACGCAGCTCAAGGACGCGCAGCCGCACCAGCTGGTGCTGGGCGAGGGCCGGGCGATCCCCGAGGTCGAGCAGCAGATCCAGGGAATGCTCCCCGGGGAGACCGTCGACGCGATCGTCCGGTTCCCGGACGACTTCCCCGAGGAGGCGAAGCGCGGCCAGACGCGCGAGATCCGGCTCACGCTGCACGAAGTGAAGCGGCAGCACCTCCCCGAGCTGGACGACGCCTTTGCGCACGAAGTTGGGGACTTCGATTCGCTCGATGCCCTGAAGCGCGCGATCCGCGAGGATCTCGAGCGGGACGCCGAGCGCGAGGCGGACGCCAAGGTGCGTGCGGAGCTGATCGAGCAGATCGTGGCGGCGAACCGCGTGGTCGCACCCAAACCCCTGGTGGAGCGCGCGTTGTGGGTGTTCGCCCAGGCGTACGGGATACCGGAAGATCGCATGAGCCAGTTCGCCGCGGAGTTCCGGCCAGTGGCCGAGGCGCAGGTGCGCCGCGACCTGGTGCTCGATTACGTTGTGGAGCAGCAGCAGCTGCAGGCGACCGAGGCGGAGCTCGACCGCCGCATCCAGGAGCTGGCTGAGCGGCGTGGCATGCCTGCAGAGCAGCTCTACGCGTCGCTCGAGAAGGCGAAGCGGCTCCGCGACGTCGAGCGGAGCATTACCGAGGAGAAGGTGTTCGCGTTTCTCCTGTCGCAATCCACCGTGGAGCACGTGTGAAGACGACGAGCCAGATTTATCCGCCCTACATCATCGAGCGGTCGAGCCGCGGCGAGCGGACCTACGACATCTTCAGCCGCCTGCTGATGGACCGCATCGTATTCCTGGGCACGCAGATCAACGACGAAGTCTCCAACATCATCATCGCCCAGCTGTTGTTCCTGGACGCGGACAATCCGGAGCGCGACATCTACCTCTACGTCAACTCGCCGGGTGGGCTGGTGTCCTCCGGCATGGCGATCTACGACACGATGCAATTCCTGCGGGCCCCCGTGAACACCATCTGCATGGGCATGGCGGCCTCGATGGGCTCGTTCCTGCTGGCCGCCGGCCGCAAGGGGAAGCGCTCGGCCCTGCCGCACGCCCGCATCATGATGCACCAGCCGTCGGGCGGCACGCAGGGCACCGCGTCGGACATCGAGATCCAGGCCCGCGAGATCCTCTACCTGCGAGGCAAGCTCAACGAGCTGTATGCCAAGCACACGGGGAAGACCGCCGAGCAGATCGAAAAGGACATGGACCGGGACCGCTTCATGTCCGCCGACGAGGCCAAGGACTACGGCCTAATTGACCACGTCATTGCCAACTTGCAAGACATGGGCGACGGCAAGAAGAAATGACGGCTTGCGCACCCGCCCCTACCTTCCCATACTAGGGATCCATGTCGCACGACAAGCACCTCCGCTGCTCCTTCTGCGGCAAGTCGAAGGACTCGGTCCGGAAGTTCATCTCCGGACCGTCGGTCTACATCTGCAATGAGTGCATCGCCCTCTGTAACGAGATCCTGGCGGAGGACGAGGAGCGGGAAGTCTCCGAGGCGATCACCCAGGTCCCCATCCCGGCCGAGATCAAGGAGGTGCTGGACCAGTACGTGATCGGCCAGGAGAAGGCCAAGAAGACGCTCGCCGTCGCCGTCTACAACCACTACAAGCGCATCAACTCGCACGGCGCCCGCGAAAACGACGTCGAGCTCGACAAGAGCAACATCCTGCTGATCGGTCCGACCGGCGTGGGCAAGACGCTGCTGGCCCAGACGCTGGCGCGCATCCTCGACGTCCCCTTCACGATCGCCGACGCGACCACGCTCACCGAGGCCGGCTACGTCGGCGAGGACGTGGAGAACATTCTGGTGCGGCTGCTGCAGGCCGCCGATTTCAACGTCACCGAGGCCGAGCGCGGGATCGTCTACATCGACGAGATCGACAAGATCGCCCGCAAGTCCGAGAACCCGAGCATCACGCGCGACGTCTCCGGCGAAGGCGTGCAGCAGGCGCTCCTCAAGATCCTCGAAGGCACCGTGGCGAGCGTGCCGCCCCAAGGCGGGCGCAAGCACCCGCAGCAGGAGTACATCCAGGTCAACACGAAGGACATCCTGTTCGTGTGCGGCGGCGCGTTCGACGGCCTGGAGAAGATCATCGAGTCGCGCACCGGCCGGCGGCAGATCGGGTTCAGCAAGGAAGAGATCGCCCGCGGGACGCCCGAGAAGGTGATCAAGAACCCCTTCCTGGACGTCGAGCCCGACGACCTGCTGCGTTACGGGCTCATCCCCGAGCTGGTGGGCCGGCTGCCCGTGGCGGTGCCGTTGGACGCGCTCGACGAAGACGCCTTGATACGCATCCTGGTCGAGCCCAAGAACGCGCTCTCCAAGCAGTATCAGAAGCTGTTCGAGCTCGAGGACGTGCGGCTCACCATCGAGAAGGACGCCCTGAAGGCGATCGCCCAGAAGGCGATCAAGCGGGGCACGGGCGCCCGCGGCCTGCGCGCCATCCTCGAAGAGATGATGACCGACATCATGTTCGAGCTCCCCAGCCGGGACGACGTGCGTGAGGTGGCCATCACCGTCGAATGCGTGACCGAGGGCCGGGCCCCGCTGCTCGTGACCGAGCGCGTCCGTCAGAAGAAAGAAGCCTGACCGCCGTCGAGCCGCGCCTCGTCGGCTCCTTTCCCTCGGCCGACGTCCCACTGCACCCGCCGCTTCCCGAAATCGCCCTGCTCGGCCGCTCCAACGTCGGCAAGTCGAGCCTCCTGAACGTGCTCGCCGGCCGGCGCATCGCGCGGGTGTCTCACACACCCGGCAAGACTCGGGCCCTCAACGTCTACCGCATGGGTGCCTTCTACTTTCTCGACCTGCCGGGGTACGGATACGCCAAGGCGGGGCAGGCCCAGCGCCGCGAGTTCCGCGCGCTCATCACCCGCACGCTCGATCGCGGGCACCTCGCGGGGGTCCTGTGGCTGCTCGACGTCCGGCGCGACCCGAGCCCCGATGACCGCGCCATGCAGGACTTCTTCGCCGCGAAGGGGACGCGCGTCCTTGCCGCGGTCACGAAAGGCGACAAGCTTCCCCGGGGGCAACGGGCGGGACGCGAGCGGGAGCTGCGCGAGACCCTGGAGCTCGACCCTGAGCAGGTGATCATGACGAGCGCGCGCACGCGAGAGGGGATCGCGGAGCTGAAAGAGGCGATCGGGACCCTGGTGGGAGCGGCGGCATGACGAGCAAGGCGGGTAGGAGGGCATTACTGGCCGTGGCGCTTCTTACCAGCTATCCGTGTACCGGCCTGACCGCCCAAGACACCCTCCCCGTCGGCTACGGCACCCTCAAGCGTGACGATATCGTCGTCCGGTTCGCGACCGATCAGCTCGAGATCCAGGTCCTGCCGCTCGCCGAGCAGGTCATCCGGCTGCTCGCGCCGGATACCTACCGGTCGATCGCGCAGCTGCTCAAGAGCAAAGGGCGCGACCTCGCGGGCGCGGCGCAACGCGCCAGCGTGGACCGTCCGACGCTCGTCATGGTGACGTTCTTCGGCCTGCTGCCGCAGGCGCGCTTCAGCCCCGAGGACGTGAACGTGACGAGCCGCGGGCGGTTGTTCCGTCCGGTCGGGATCGTGCCGCTATCGCCGCGGTGGAGCTCGTACCAGCTGGACGCGCACGAGCAGGCGGTCGCCATCTATCTCTTCGAAGAGGGCATCAGTTTTCGCGAGGGCATGACGGTCAGCTACCAGGGGCTCTCGAACGACGCGTGGACGGGTGTGCTGCCCACGCTCGACCGCGAGCGGGCGCGCGTGACGGCCCGGGCGAGCCTGCAGCCGAGGCCGTAGGGGGAAGCCACGCGCTACCTCGCGCTTGCCGCCCTGATGGTCGCCGCGGCGCTCGGCTGGCGGGTGCTCCGCCTCCAACGGCGGCTCGAGCGCAGCGAGCGGGACCGCCGGCGCGCCGCGGACGAACTCAACCGGCGCCTGTCAGAGCTGTTTTCTCTCCAGGAGCTTTCCTACATCCTCTCCGGCTCGCTCCAGCTCGACCGCATCGTGGAGCAGGTGGTGCGGTACGCCATGCGGTTCCTCGAGGCGAAGGGAGCCCTGGTGGCGCTCGCGGCGGACGGCGAGGGGCGGGACGACGCCGAGCGCCCCCCGCTCACGGTCGCGGCCGCGGAGGGCACGCTCGCCCACCTGCGGGGCGGGACCATCGGCGCCGACGACCCGGGGCTGATCACGCGCTCGCGGAACGGAGAGCGCGTGGAGCTGGTGGACGGCACGGGCGGCGAGCCGACTCCGCTGGTGGCCGGCGTGCACGTCGCCGCCGCCGCCGCCGTGCCGCTGCGGGCGCACGGCGTCCTGGTCGGCACGCTGGTGATCGCCGAGCCCCGGGACGGCGTGTTCGCCCCCGAGGACGTCCGGCTCTTGTCCACGGTCGCCACGCACGCCGCGATCGTCATCTCGAACGCGCGCTTCTTCGAGATGGTCCACCACGCCAAGGAGCAGTGGGAGACGGCGTTCGACGCGTTGAGCGAGGGAATCGCCGTCGTGGACGTGCAGGGCTCGATCCGCCGAGCCAATCGCTCACTCGCGGCGATGCTCGGCAGCGCGATTCCGTCGGTAATTGGTCGCGACCTCGGAGCGGCCTTGCTGGGGGAATCCCCGACGCTCGTCGAC
>Ga0137418_10002841_pt1 | contig 15859 bp, 12 predicted proteins | sample CZODoug3_1_2_16f_FD_122242 | JGI IMG/M metagenome (GOLD analysis project Ga0137418, IMG submission 122242) | Vadose zone soil fungal communities from Angelo Coast Range Reserve, California, USA - CZODoug3_1_2_16fungal (Hybrid Assembly) | ecosystem: Environmental > Terrestrial > Soil > Vadose... | reverse complement strand
CGACTTGCGCGGACCAGACGGCCATGGCCATGGTCAGACTGCTCATAATCAGCACAACGGTGTTGCCGGCGCCCAACGTGATGTCAAGGGTATTGCTGCCAATGCCAAAAGCGGTGCTGAATGTATGGCGGTTTATGGTGTAGGTCAGAAAGAGGCCGCCGAAGAACAAGACTTCGGTGACCAGGAAGATCCACATGCCGAGCGCAGCGGATTCCTTCTGCTGCTCGAGGGTCTCAAATTGTCCGTACAGCTCTCCGGTGCGATGCACGCGGTGCTCCTCTTCCTAAGTCAATCTTTGGCCTGGCCTCGGCGACGAACAGAGGACGGACTAAAGGCCGTCCCTACAGCCGAGAACACAGAGCGCCTAATCATCTCCCTGAGCCGGCGCGAGCGGCTTTGCGCCCGCCGCCAATCCAAGATCCGGCCGGTTCTGGTAGTCGTACGGCTCCCAAGTAACTTCCGGCGTGACATGGAAATTTTCCGTGGGCGGCGGTGAATCCGTCTTCCACTCAAGGCCCGTGGCCGGCCAAGGATTCTGCCCGGCAACCTTGCCGTAGCGCATGGACCAGGTCAGGTACATCATCGGCAGCAGGTAGCCCAGCGCGAGAATCGATGCGCCAGCGGTGGACAACACGTTGAGCACCTGAAATTCCGGCGGATAGGTGTGATAGCGCCGGGGCATGCCGAGATAGCCAAGAATAAATTGCGGAAAGAACGTCAGATTGAAGCCGACGAACAACGTGACGGCGGCGGCCCGCGACAAGGCTTCCGGATAGAGCCTGCCGGTAATCTTCGGCCACCAGAAGTGCAGGCCGCCGACGTAACCCATAACGGCGCCGCCCACCATGATGTAGTGGAAATGGGCGACCACGAAGTAAGTATCGTGAATGTGAATGTCCAGACCTAGGCAGGCGAGGAAGAGCCCCGTGAGGCCGCCGATCACGAAGAGGCCAATGAAACCGAGAGCGTAAAGCATCGGCGTGTCCCAGGAGATGGAACCTTTATAGAGGGTGGACGTCCAGTTAAAGACCTTGACCGCCGAAGGAATGGCCACCAGGTAGCTGAGGAAGGAAAAGGTGAGCGCGGCGTAGGTGGATTCGCCGGTGACGAACATGTGGTGCGCCCAGACCAGGAAACCGATGACCGCGATGGCGATGCTCGAGCCGGCGATGAAGGAATAGCCAAAGATGGGTTTGCGCGCGAAGGTCGGAATGATTTCGCTGACCACGCCCATGGCCGGAAGAACCATGATGTACACGGCAGGATGCGAATAGAACCAGAAGAGGTGCTGGAACAGGATGGGATCGCCGCCGAGAGCGGGATTGAAAAAGCCCAGATGAAACATGCGCTCAAGGCCGGCGAGCAGCAGCGTGATGGCGATGACCGGTGTCCCCAGAACCATCACCAGGCTGGTGGCGTAATGCGCCCAGGCGAACAGCGGAAGCCGGAACCAGGTCATCCCCGGCGCACGCATGGTATGGATGGTGACGATGAAGTTGAGGCCGGTGAGAATCGAGGAGAAGCCGTTGATAAAGATGCCGATGACCGCGGGCGTAACCGCCGAATTCGAATAGACGCTACTGAGCGGGGTGTAAAAGGTCCAGCCGGTGTCCAGCCCGCCGGTGCCGAAGGAATACAGAACGAAGCAGCCGCCAATCATGTAGATGTACCAGCTGAGAAGATTGATCTTCGGAAAGGCCAGATCCTTGGCGCCGATCATCAAGGGAATCAGGAAATTGCCGAGAACGGCGGGGATCGAGGGAATCAGGAAAAAGAAGACCATGGCCACGCCGTGCATGGTGAAGAGCTTGTTGTACGTTTCGGGCGTAACCAAGGCGCCGGTTGGCGTCAGAAGATGGATACGGATCATCGTGGCGAAGAGCCCGCCGATGAAAAAGAAAAAGGTGACGGAACCGAGCCACAGCAGGGCGATGCGCTTGTGGTCGGTGGTGAGCAGCCACGAACGGAGGCCATACTCGGCGTTCAGGTAATCCTCGTGCGGCATTTTTTGGCCCGGCAATGGCCCTGTCAGCGTGTCGCTCATGACTTATTTCTTCCCCGTAGGCGGCGCAACCCCGGCGCCCTTCGCGGGAACCGGTAGCGACTGCAGAGACTTGATGTAGGCAATGAGGGCAACAATCTGTTCCTCGGTCAGTTGCCCCTGGAACGAGGGCATTAACGGCAGATACCTGGCTACAATTTTTGCGTTCGGTTGCAAAATCGATTCGCGGATGTAGCCTTCGTCGGCAGTGACCGTCGAACCATCCGCCAAAAGAACTTTCGAGCCATAAAGGCCGTTGAGCGAGGGGGCGCGGCCGGCGCCATCGGCGAGATGACAAGTGATGCAAGCCATTTCGGCAAACAGCTTTTCGCCTGCGACGGCAGGATTGGCGTTCCCGCCAGACGAGCCGGAAAGCCACGCGGCGTAGTCGGATGGCTCCATGACGGTAACCCAGCCGGCCATCAGCGCGTGGTTCGTGCCGCAGTACTGAGAACAGAAGAAGTGGTAGCGCCCGGGCTTCGTGGGTCGGAACCACATGGTATTGTAGTGACCCGGCACCACGTCCATTTTCACGCGGAACGCGGGAACGAAGAAGTCGTGGATCACGTCCTCGCTGGCAAGGACCAGCCGGACATTGCGGCCCACGGGAACGTGCAATTCATTGATTTCCTTGATTCCGTTGGGCTGCTGCGCCTTCCACATCCACTGCTTGGCGATCACGTAAACATCCAGCGTGTCCTGCGGCGTGTGGCGATAATCCACATAGACGACCGCACCCCAGCCGAACATGGCCATCGCCAGAATCAGTGGAACGATAATCCACGCGGCCTCGAGCCGCGAATCTCCGTGGAAGGCAATACCGACGGCATTCGGTTGTTTGCGGTGGAATTTGAAGAAGAAAATGACGATCACCGCAGTGATGGCAACCGCAAAGAACACGCAGATGGCGGTGATGAAGAGCATCAGCGCGTCCACCTGCGGCGCGAAGTTGGAAGCTTGTTCCGGATAAAATGGCAATTGCGACTGCACGGCTTAGTGAGCTCCTCGATCCAGACGGCTGGAAAGCGGCTGGCGCAAATTCCGGGCCGCCGCCAAAGTTTCGCGGCGGCGCGAAATCAAAATTCCAGCGACAATGCAGAGAATGGTCAGGACCCCGCCCAGGCGGATAATTTTGAGAATCGAAGCGCTGTAAGTGGCGGCGGTGGGGTCGTAGTGATAGCAATACAGCAAGACATGATCGATGGGCGTGCCGATCTTTCCCGCCGAGGCATCCACGAGTCCTAGGCGCATATCGCGGCCGGGATATTCGACGCCGTAAAAGTAGCGCGAGATGTGGCCGTCCGGCGTAAGAACCAGCACGCCGCTGGCGTGCGCAAATAGACTGGACTTGGCATCGAAAGAGAAACGAAAGTTTGCGGCTTTGGCCGCGGCCTCAATGGATTCCTTCGAGCCGGTGAGGAAATGCCAGCCGGAATCCGTTTCCGGGCGGCGGAAATGAACCAGCGCCTTCTTTTTCTTTTCTGCAGCCATTTCCGGCGTCTCGCGCGAATCGAAGCTCACGAAAACAACTTCATAGTCGCGCCCGGGATTGAACGAGAGCATGCGCAGTACGCCGACGACGCCCTGTTCGACCTGATCGCAAAGCATCGGGCAGTTGTAATAGACGAAGGCGAGGACCACCGGCTTTTGCCCGAAATACTCGCGGAGCTGGACGCTGCGGCCGGTTTCGTCGCGGAAAGATAGGTCCAGCGGCATTGGCCCGTTGAGCGGCGGCTCGAATCCCACGTTTTGCAAAGCCGTGGGCATGGTGGCAGCCGCCGGGCCGACGCTGCCGGGGATGGTCTGGGCGTGCAGGGAGCACGTCCCTAGCAAAAACGCGGCAATCCCGGCGATATGGGAGACTTTCTTCATCTCGTTACTTTTTCTTCTCCGCCTGTACAGGCGCGGCGGACAAACCTTTTTCGGCGACGATCTTCATGGCCTCCTTGACGGGAATCTGGGCGATGCCGCCGGATTTGTCGATCCACTCCAGCTTTTCATTGGCCTCGGCGTCCTCCTGATTCTTCTTGCGCAGATCAGCCTGCGGATCGGTTTCGTGGCCAGGGACACCCTGTAGCCGTGGCTCCGGAGGCATCATGCGATAATCCTTCCCAAGGGCTTCACGGGACGGCGGCGGAGGCGTATCGAACGAAGACATAAAGTTCGTCGTGAAGCGGAGGATGTAAACGCAAACCAGCAAGGAAGCCACGACCGCCGCGCCCAAGGCAAAAAGATACCCATAGATGATGCTGGCCTTGATGTCGCGCTCTTCGAACGAGACGTCCGTGTGGCGCGGCTCCTGGCCCGTGTCGTGGGACTCAGTGCTCATGGCGCTCAATGGCCTCCGCAAGTTTTGGATCGCCGAGGGGGAGAAGCGGCTGTTGCTTCAGATTGAAGGCGAAAAGGCCGAGCCACAATCCGCCGAGCGCGAGGGGCAAAACAACGTCCAGCCAGGTAGGCACGGCACGAGAAGTGAACTCCGGGCGCGTCATCCAGAATAGATCCACGAGACGCATGAAGATGAGCCACATGGCGATCTTCGGGAGCACTTTGGCATTGCGCTTCACATCCTGCGAAAGGAGCAGGAAAAAAGGCACGAAGAAATGGAATACCAGCACGATCACCGCGACGACGCCCCAACCGCCGTACAGCCGCGTGCGATAGAAGCTGATCTCTTCCGGCTGGTTCCCGGACCAGATGATCAGGAGCTGCGAGAAATCGAAATAGGCCCAGAGCATCACAAAAGCAAGGAGCAATTTTCCCAAGTCGTGTAGATGGCGCTTTTGCAGGACGCTGTCGAATGGCCCGGTGCGCGCCAGAAGCACGACGACGGCAATCATGAGCGACATCGAGGAGATCAACTGTCCGGCGACGAACAGGAAACCGTAAATGGTGGAGGCCCAGTGGGGCGACAGGGACATCCCCCAGTCGATGGCCGCAAAGGTCATCACAAAAACGTAAAGAATGATGCCCGGGCCGGCCAGCATTTTGAAGCGGAGGCGCACGGCGCGGTCTTCGCGGTTGGCGTCCTGCTGCTTCGACAAACTATTGAAGATGAACATCAGCAAAAGCCAGATGACGAAATAGATGACCGCGCGCAACTGGAAGCGCCCGCTGGTCAGATAAGTCTGTTGAAACTGCGACAGCGGCGCTTTCTGTAATTCATCCGGGCTGAGCCAGGCGCGGTACAGGTATTTCATTCCGAAAAACAGGATGGGAAGAAAAAACGCGGCGATCAGCGGCAGCGTGCGAGAGGCCGCTTCCAGCGGACGGCGGATGATGATGCCCCAGTGGCCGCTCGTTAGATGCTGCAGCATCACGAGGCCAAGCGAGCCCACGGTCAAGCCGAGAATCAGCAGGAAACTCATCAAGTAGGACTGATAGAAATCCCCGGGTTTGAGCACGGCGCCGAGAATAGAAACCAGCAGGGCTATGCCACCGACGAACAGTGCCCGTGTTTGAAGGCGGCCGACGCTCTCCGGCGCTTGAAATTCCTGAGCAGCCATTAGAAGCTGCCTCCTGCCGAATCTTTCGTGCTGCCTGATTCCGGCTTCTGGTCGCCGCCCGGTTTTGCGCCAGTCGGGCCGCTTTGATTCAGCTTCTCGCGGAGTTCCGCGGGCAGATCGGCGGCGTTCGCGTTGCGGCTGAGCTGCAGCGCGCGGATATACGCGACAATCGCCCAGCGATCGCGAGGGGGAATCTGCGCCGAGTAACCTAGCATCTGTCCGAAACCGTTGGTCATGACGTCGTAGATATAACCGTTGGTTGCCTGGCGAAGACGGTCTTGATGATAGCTGGGTGGACGCTTCATGCCGCGCATGGCCACCATGCCGTTGCCGTCACCCTGCAGACCGTGGCACGGAGTGCAGAAAATGTGGTAACGCCCTTCACCGCGCTCGAGAAGCTCGAGGTTCACAGGCAATGGGAAATTGTTCGATTCCTTCGGCACGAAGAGTTCGTCGTTGGCAAATGAACCGCGCGCCACAGTATTTTCGACGAGCGGGCGCTCCGAACGGCCATCCTCGAAGAATGGTGAAGGTGAAAGCGGCTTATTCTTCGGCTGGTTGGCCATGTCCTGCCGGAGATAGTCGCAACCGGCGCCGAAAACCAGGACGGCGGTGGCGCAAGCAGCGACGAAGAAGCGCGAGGTGCTAGTCATCCGACACCTCGGAAACGTGATGAGCATGGAGGCTCTGCAGGAAGCGCGCGGTGTCCGCCAGATGAAACTTCGGATCGCGGGACTCAATACAAACAAAGAAGCGGTCCGAGGATGCATGCGAGAAGCGATGCACGTTGAAAACCGGATGGTGCGGCTGGGGCAGTCCATTCAAGGCGAGCATACCGAAGACAGCGGCGAGCGATGCGCCGAGAATCGTCAGCTCGAAGGTTACGGGAATAAAGGCCGGCCAGCTATTGAGCGGGCGGCCGCCAATGTTTATTGGGTAGCTGCTCACATTCGCCCAAACCTGGAAGAGGAAACCCGTCAAACCCCCGCCGAGTCCCCCAAGCAAGGTGATCGCCGGAACGAGGTTGCGCTTCAAGCCGAGGGCTTCGGAAAGACCTTCGACCGGAAAGGGAGCGTAGGCATCAAGACGGCGGTAACCTGCCTCGCGGATTTTCTGCACGGCATGAATGAGCTCTTCAGGGTCGCCGAACTCACCCATCACGCCGTAGATATGGGAGCGGTGCAAATGCATTATTTCTCGTCCTCAGAAGTTTCAGCCACCAGTTCGCGCATTTCCGCGATGGAGATCGCCGGAAGAACGCGGACGAACAGGAAGATCAGAGTGACGAACATGCCCATGGTACCGATGAACGTGGCCCAATCCCAAAACGTGGGGCTATAACGGCCCCAGGCGGAAGGCACGAAGTCGCGCGTCAGGCTGATGACTACAATGACGAAGCGTTCCAGCCACATGCCGATATTCACGACGATCGACATGATGAAGAGAACCGCAACGTTGTGGCGCATCTTGAAGGACCAGAGCAGTTGGGGCAGCAGGATGTTGCACAGAATCAGCGCGTAGTAAAACGGCGCGTACGGGCCGTGGAGGCGCTGCTGGACCAGGAAAACGTCAAACTTGTTGCCGCTGTAGGACGACATGAAGAATTCCATGAAGTAGCCATAAGCGACGATCAGCCCAGTGGCCAGCATGACCTTGGCCATGTTGTCCAAGTGGCGCATGGTGATGAAGTCTTCGAGACCATAAACTTTGCGCAGCGGAATTGCGATGGTCAAAACCATGGCGAAGCCCGAATAGATGGCGCCGGCCACGAAATATGGCGGAAAGATCGTGGTATGCCAGCCGGGAACGATGGCGATGGAAAAGTCGAAGCTGATCACCGAATGCACGCTGAGCACGAGCGGCGTCGCGAGGCCGGCAAGAAGCAAATAGGCCGACTGGTAGCGGTACCAGTGACGCGCGGAACCGCGCCAGCCCATCGACAGCATGCCGTAAATGATCTTCATGGGCGTCTTCACAGCGCGATCGCGGAGCGTGGCCAGGTCCGGGATGAGGCCCACGAACCAGAACATCAGCGAAACTGTGCCGTACGTCGAAACCGCGAAGACGTCCCAAATGAGCGGGCTGCGGAACTGTGGCCAGAGTCCCATGGTGCTGGGGTACGGGAACATGTAAAACGCCATCCACGGCCGTCCGGTGTGGATCAGCGGGAAAATGCCAGCGCAAGCCACGGCGAAGAGCGTCATCGCTTCCGCAAAGCGGTTGATAGAGGTGCGCCACTTCTGATTCAGCAAAAATAAGATCGCGGAGATCAGCGTGCCGGCATGACCAATGCCTATCCACCACACGAAATTGACGATGGCAAATCCCCAGCCGATGGGGATGTTGATGCCCCAGATGCCGACGCCCTTGATGATGAGCCAGCCGACGGCGACGGTCAGCATGCCCATGAGGCTGAAGGCAATCAAAAATCCAACATACCAGCCGAGAGAAGTCGGGCGCGTGAGAACGATCGCGCTGATCTTGTCCGTGACCGACCCATAGGTGTACCCCGGCCCAATCACCGGGGTAAGCCGGCGGATTTCGGGAGAATCGAATGGGGGTTGCCCGGCGCTCATGCCGACTCCAATTCCGGATTCGGATTGCGCACCGCAGCGAGATACGTGGTGCGCGGCCGCGAATTCAGTTCGCCGAGGAGCGAGTAATTGCGCTGCTGCGCTTTCAACTTCGCGACGCGGCTCTCCTTGTCATTGGCGTTGCCGAAAATGATGGCTTCGGTCGGGCAGGCCTGTTCGCACGCTGTGACGATCGCGCCGTCGCGGATCGGGGCGTTCAATTTTTCCGATTCGATGCGCGCGTTGTTGATGCGCTGCACACAATAGGTGCACTTTTCCATGACGCCGCGGCTGCGCACGGTGACTTCCGGATTCCGCAACAGCTTGAGTTGCGGAGTCTCCCAATCCTGGAAGCGCAGGAAGTTGAAGCGGCGCACTTTGTACGGACAATTGTTCGAGCAGTAGCGCGTGCCGATGCACCGGTTGTAGGTCATGTCGTTGAGGCCTTCGGCGCTGTGCGCCGTGGCGCCGACGGGACAGACCTGCTCGCAGGGCGCGTTCTCGCACTGCTGGCACGGCACCGGCTGGAAAAATGTTGGCGGATTGAAGAGCGACTCATCGTAGCTGGAGGGATCGTTGGTCGCGGACTTGGCCTTTTCGTAATAGCGGTCGATGCGGATCCAGTGCATTTCGCGGCCACGCATTACCTGGTCTTTGCCAACCACGGGGATGTTGTTCTCCGACTGGCAGGCGACGACGCAAGCGTTGCAGCCATTGCATTTGTTCAAATCGATGGCCATCGCCCACTTCTCGCGGTTGTAGGGAAATTCAGCTTCGCCCTTGTAGAGCGAGAGTTCTTTCGGCGGCAGTTCCGCGTGCTCATTGGCAAAATTCGGATTCCTGCGGTACTCCTCGAGCGTGCCGGTCGCCAGAATTTGCCGGCCTTCCATGCTGAAGTGATATTGCGTGCAGGCGAGCGGATAATCGTCGCCGGTTTTCTTGATGGCGCTGGTGGGCGCAGAGGCCGTCCAAAGGGCATCGGAGGTGCGCACGGCGTAAGCGTTGAACCCCTTGTTCGTTCCGGTGTAGCCCGCCTTCTTGCGGCCATATCCTAGGGGAAGGACAACGACGCCATCGGCCTGGCCGGGCAGCCTCCACGCCGCAGCGGTGACTTTGCTGTTCGAGAGCGCAATGTCGATGACATTCGAATAAATCTTGCCGTGCTCGCCGCCGCGCCAGGCGACGTTGTGCGCCAATTGCAGCTTCTCCGCCGTCTTCGGGCTGATCAGCGCGGCATTGTCCCAGGTGAGCTTGGTGACCGGCTTTGGCAATTCCTGCAGCCAGCCGTTATTGGCGAAGCGCCCGTCGTAGACGCAAGGATCGGGGCGGAAGAGGAATTCAATATCATCTGCTGGCGTGGTTTTTGCGGCGACCAGGCTGGCAACGCTGAATTTCAGATTGGCGCTGGCGGGCGCGAACGCCGAACCCGCCACGAGGCCATCGTTCAACGTTTTTCGCCAGAACTTTTCAAAATCGGCTGAGGGATTGGCGGCCTTTAGGCGGTCGCGCAGCACTTCGTAATCCGAGACTCCCGGTTTATCTCCGAAAGCTGCGAGCGCTTCACGCGCGGAATGCGTGTGATAGAGCGGCGCGATCAGCGGCTGAATCACGCTGACCGTACCGTCGAAAGCGCGCGCATCGCCCCAGGTTTCCAGGTAGTGCGATTCCGCGACGTGCCAGTCGCAGAGTTCGGCAGTCTCGTCAAAATGCGAACTGACGTGAATGGTGTTCTTAACGGGCTTCCGATTTTTCTTCTCGTCGAATTTGATCTTGGAGGCAAAATCGAAATCGTGCGGCGCGTTATAGACTGGATTGCCCCCGAGAATCAGTAGCGTCTCGACTTTGCCGGCATCGATATCGGCGCACAGTTCGCGCAGCGATTCGAGGTGATTCGCAGGATGCGCTTCCACAGGTTCCGTGTAGTAAAGCGTTGTGCCAACGTTGCCGAGCGTGGCGTTGATGGCATGCACCAGCGCGTGGACTTCCGCAGGCTGCTGTTCGCCCGCGACGAGGAGTGATGCGCCTTTGTGATTTTGTAGATCTTTCGCAATGGCGTCGAGCCACTTCTCCGCATCAGGAGGAATCGCTGCGGAACCGCCAAGCCCGAGCTTTGCTGCCAGGGCACGCGCGAAGAGCTCCACTTCAGAAGCCCGCAAGGGCAAGCGATGATCCGCGGTCGCCCCGGTGACGCTCGGCGTCGGCTCGACGACGTAGAGCCGGTTCATCGTGTCAGTCGGGCCATTCAGTTTGCGGCGCCGCGAGAATTCTCTCGCGTAGCGGATGTGTCCCGGACCGCTGCCCAGGAAATCGGAATCGAGTGAAAGGATGACGTCAGCCTTCTCCGGGCGATAAACCGTGTTGAGGTAGCTGCCAAAAGCGAGCTTCGCGCCTTCGCGCGTGCCGTCGCCGACAGCCGGCTCCCACTGGTGCCACTTGGCCTGCGGAAAAAGCGTCAGGAGCGATTGAATCTGAGCGGCAAGCGTGGGCGAAGTGACAATTCCGGTTAGCATGCGGAAACCCGCGCCGTTGGCGGCTTTCATCTCCGCCGCGATGGCCTGCGCGCTGTCTACAAACAACGACCAGGTTTGGATTTCTCCGAACTTCGTCACCGTTTGCGCGCGATCCGGATCATAAAGATTCAGGACCGACGCCTGCGCGAAGACGTTCGTCGCGCCCAGGCTAGACGGATGGTCGGGGTTGCCTTCGATTTTCGTCGGCCGCCCTTCGTGGCTCTCCACCAGCAGCCCGATCGCATCCGCGCCAAACGGCATTACCGTGGCATAAAACTGCGGCTTGCCGAGGACCATCCCTTCTGGCTGCTTGACGTACGGCACGACGTACTGCTCGGGCGTGCGGCCACAGCCGGAAAGGCCCGCAAACGTCAGCGATGCCGCCATCAGCTTCAGGAAATCGCGCCGGTCGACGGAGTCTTCCCATTCGGAAGGCGCCTGGCGCGGGAATTCGCGATGCAGCAATTCTTCAAATTCCGGATCGCCGGCAAGTTCCTCAAGCGTGCGCCAGTATTGTTTGCCGGTTTTCGATTGGAGTTTGGCGCGTACTGCGGCTAAATCCATCGAGCCTTCGCGCAGTTTCGCATCTGCGGCCGGATCGTTACGATCGTGCCGGCCGTCAATGTGTTCGTGTTGTTCGTGCTCGCGCATAGCGTCCGTTAGCGATGACACGTCGAGCAGCTGGTCAGCTCGGCGGTGGTCCGAATCTTGTACTCTTCCCTCAGCTTGGCGCCGATTTCCGCCTGATTGTCCGGAGCCTTCCAGTCCATATTGAAAACCTGATCTTTCGGGCGGAGAACCTGCTCGGGGTTGCGATGGCATTCCACGCACCATTGCATCAGCAACGTGTGGGCTTGGAAAACCAGCGGCATCTGGTTGATCTGCCCGTGGCACGATGAGCAGCCCACGCCCTTGTTGACATGAATGCTGTGATTGAAATAGACGAAATCGGCCAGGCGGTGAACTTTGACCCACTGGATGGATTTATCGCTGCGATAGCTCTCGCGGATCGGCTCGAGGTAGGCGGCATTATTGAATAGCACCGAATGGCAGTTCATGCAGGTCTTCGTCGGCGGGATGCCGGCAACGGCGGAAGTTTCCACGCCGGTATGACAGTAGCGGCAGTCAATGCCGTCATCGCCGACATGATGCTTGTGGCTGAATTGCACCGGCTGCTCACGAGAAATGTTTTGCCGCGTCATGTAGGGCGAGCGCGCCACCGCGAGGACGGCGACGAGCGCCACTCCGACCAGAAAGAGGGTCGAAAACACACTGAATCGCGCGATGAAATTCGTACTTCGATGAAAAATCTGGGCCATGTCTGTTCAGCACTTTGCCGGGGAGCGCTCCGGTAGGAAGCTGCGGTCAGGACGTCCCACGTGTTAGCCGGGCAGTGCTGCAAACCCGAGTCGTGCTTGACGCGATAGTGTCCAACAAAACTTTCGGGAATGCAACCTATGTGCCAAATTGTCTTCTACGAATTCGAAATTTCAGAGCTTGCAAATTCGTCCTTTCCTTCGAATTCTTCGGGAGAAACGGTTGCTCTCTGCAAAGACACATTTGCTATTCACCAGAGAGTCCTACGGAGCACCGCATTTACTCTGATGCATTCCGAACGCGCATCGGCTACATCCTAAATGGGCCATACCTTTTGTTTTGCTCGTTATAAATTTTACTTACACGCGTTCGCCGGGCGCGCACCCGTGGTATCTTGGAACTACATCCGGCGCTCTTTTTGCGGCGGGAGCTACCTGATACTGTGCGTCCCTGGACTAATCGGGGGCGAAGACAGCCCGCTGGGGCGTGGTCCAACTGGTAGGACACCTCACTGTTAATGAGGACGGTGAAGGTTCGAATCCTTCCGCCCCAGCCAAATTTTTGGACCGAGAGTTGTGCCAGAGGTCGCTAGTCTCTGGCGATTGGCAAGCCCGCTTCCAGCCAGCCCTTCCACCCGCCGTCCATCGATTCGACGTTGTTGTAGCCCATCTTCTGCAGATTCTCCGCCACGAGTGCGGAGCGAAATCCACCGCCGCAATACAGGACGAGCTTTGTATTCGTGTCCGGGACTCGTTGCTCGATGTCGCGCTCGATGATGCCCCGGCCCAAGTGAACGGCGCCGGGAAGATGTCCCTTCGCCCATTCATTGTCCTCGCGAACATCCACGAGCAGAAACTTTTCGCCCGCGTCGCTGCGGCGCTTCACGTCCGCGACGTTGGTTTCTTTGATCTTTTTTTTCGCTTCGCTCACCAGTTTCAGAAATTGCGCCGCGTGGGCCATCGGAAAACTCCTTCCAGGAATGAATTGGAGGTGAGAATAACACAGGCAGGACGGCGTTCATCGGATTCACGCTGCGATCATTCAGGCTTCTTGGTCAAAGACGGCCAGGGGTAAGCCGGGGCTTTCTAGTTCTGCGGACTTTCGCTCTTCGCCTTTTCTCCCGCGCCCTTCTTGGCAAAAGAGCGCACCAGGTTCACGAAGTTCCAGCGGACTTTTTCCGCCGTTCGGTCGCCTTCGCCCGGCATCTTCCCTTTTCCTTTGCTGACAATCCAAAAGATTTCGCCGTCGGTCATCTTCTCGATGGAAGAAGCGTCGCGCCAGTCGCGGAGTTCAAGCTTCATGTCCGCAGCGAGATCGCCCTTCCCATCACCCACCTTGCCGTGACACATGGCGCAATTGTAGCCAAAAAGTTTGCGCGCTTCCGCCAATCCTTCCGGCGTTGGCGCGACGGGATTCTTTTTGGCGGCATCTTCCGGGGTTATTTTTGGCTCTGTGGAACCCGTCTTTTCCTGCGTGGAATTCGGCTTAGCGTATGAAATCCCGAAGCTCGCGAGCAGAATCGCACCCAGAATGAGGAGCGTCCTACGCATAGTTTCCTCCTTACAGGATGGGCCGGCCGAGCGAGTTCAGCTTGCTATTAAGCGGATTCTACGCCCCGGGAATGCAGAAGGAAAGGATCAAAAAAATAAATGCTGGGGGTTTCCCCTGTGCCGGAGAGAAGGACTATTCCAAGTCGCGCCAGTTGGGGCCGGCGCCGATTTCCACGACGATGGGCACCGCCAGTTTGTGCACGCCTTCCATTTCTTCCTGAACTAATTTTTCCAGCTTGGCGCGTTCCTTTGTGGGCGCTTCGAAGAGCAGTTCGTCGTGGACTTGCAGGATCATTTTAGCTTCGAACTTTTCTTCCGCCAGCCGCCGGTCGATGCTGATCATCGCCATCTTGATCAGATCGGCGGCGGTGCCCTGCAACGGCGAATTGAGAGCGGTACGCTCGGCAAAGTTGCGGAGCTGCATTTGGGGTGAATTGATTTCGGGAATCGGGCGGATTCTTCCGAATAGAGTCTTCGCGACGCCGGTCTTGCGCGTCTCGGCAAGAATATCGTCCAGATACACCTTCACGCCGCGATAGCGCGTGAAATAGGCGTTGATGAATTTCGCGGCTTCTTTCTGCTCGATGCCCAATTGCTGCGCGAGCCCGAACGGCGAAAGGCCGTAGATGATGCCGAAGTTGATGGCCTTGGCGGCGCGGCGGTGCTCCGCGGTTTGTGCGAGCGGCCCCACGCCGAAAACTTCCTGCGCCGTCCGCGCGTGGATGTCTTCACCGTTGCGGAAAGCTTCGACGAGCACGGGGTCTTTCGAAAAATGCGCCATGATGCGCAGCTCGATCTGCGAGTAGTCCGCAGACAGCAGTATCTTTCCTTTCTCGGCGACGAAAGCAGCGCGAATCTCGCGCCCTAGCTCGCTTCGGATCGGAATATTCTGCAAATTGGGATCGCTCGAGCTGAGCCGGCCCGTGGCCGTGCCGGTCTGCGAAAAGCTGGTGTGCAAACGTCCGGTTTCGGGATGGATCAGTTTCGGAAGCGCGTCGACATACGTCGACTTGAGTTTGGCAATTTCGCGGTATTCGATGATCTTCGCGGGAAGCGGATGTTGCGCGGACAATTCCTCGAGAATGTCGGCGGCGGTAGACCGTGCTTTTGCTTTCCCGCGCCGCGCGTTGGGCTGAAGATTCAATTTGTCAAAAAGGATCTCGGCAAGTTGCGTCGGCGAGTTGACGTTGAATTCCGAGCCCGCGAGCTTCCAGATCTCTTTTTCCAGGCGGCGGATTTCCTTCTCCATCGTTTGCGACATTTTGCCGAGCTCTTTGGGATCGACGCGGATGCCAATCCGCTCGATATCCGCAAGCACCGGCGCGAGCGGGAGGTCTATCTTTTTGTAGACGTCTTCGAGCTGTTGCTCCTGGACTTGCGCGTGGAGCGCAGGGGCAAGCCGCTGAAGATAATCAGCGCGCTCGCCGGGCCCGCCGCCCATCATCACGTTGAACTGCCGCATCACCACGTCGGCGAAGTTGTGATTCGCCGTCGTGGGCCTCAGAAGGTACGAATAGAGTTGTGTCGCATGGCGGATATTCGCCGTCCGGCCCGCAAGCAATTGGAAAAGTTTTGGGTCGTGCACGATTTTGGGCCGTTTTGGATCGGCGAGCAGCGGCGCGAGGGTTTTCAACGCCTCGCCTTTTTCGTCGAACCAGACGGAACGCCCTTCGCCGGACTCCGAGGAAACCTCGATCGAAGCGATGCGCGTCCCGAATCCTTCCGACTCGCGCTCCCCCGCCTCGAGATTCAGCCAGATCGCCACCGGCTGTTTCGCGGGGATTTTCGCCAGATACTCGCGGAACTCGGCGACGCTCGCAATCTGCGCGTAATCCGCTTTCGCGGCCGATTCGGAATTCGCCGGAGCGGACGAGGCCACCGCTTCCGCTCCCAATTCCCTGAGCAAAGAATTGAAACCGAGTTCGCGATAGAGCGCTGCGAGAGCATCCACATCGGGTGCGCGGAGTTCCAGCGCGGGCAGGTCGAGCTCCAGAGGCACATCCGTGGCGATCGTCGCGAGCTGCTTGGACATCATCACTTGCTCGCGCTGCTGCTGGAGCGCTTCCCGGTATCTCTTGTTGGAAACTTCGGCGGCGTGATCCAGGGCGTTCTCCACGCTTCCGTATTTCTGGATCAGCTCGGTCGCGCCTTTTTCGCCGATACCCTTCGCGCCGGGAATGTTGTCCACCGTGTCGCCGAGCAGCGCCATTAAATCAATTACTTTTTCGGGAGGAACACCAAGGATTTCCTCCACCTTTTTCCCGTCTACGATTACGTCCGCCTTCGCGCCGCCGGAGCCCGTGCGCAGCGTTCGAATGTTTTTCCCGACGAGCTGCATCATGTCCTTGTCATTGCTAATGAT
>Ga0137418_10002840_pt1 | contig 15866 bp, 11 predicted proteins | sample CZODoug3_1_2_16f_FD_122242 | JGI IMG/M metagenome (GOLD analysis project Ga0137418, IMG submission 122242) | Vadose zone soil fungal communities from Angelo Coast Range Reserve, California, USA - CZODoug3_1_2_16fungal (Hybrid Assembly) | ecosystem: Environmental > Terrestrial > Soil > Vadose... | reverse complement strand
CTTCAGGCAGCAAGGTGTGATTCGTGTATGCAAGGGTCTGCTTCGTCAGATCCCAGGCCCTGTCCCATCCCAGGTGCGCATCGTCCAGCAAGATCCGCATCAGTTCAGCGACTGACATGGAAGGATGGGTATCGTTGAGTTGGATCGCGACCTTCTCCGGCAGCTTGTCCCAATCCACGTTGTGGCGCTGGAAACGGCGCACCAGGTCAGCGATGGAGCACGCGACCAAAAAATATTCCTGCAGGAAGCGCAGTCCTTGCCCCACCGTCGTGGAATCGTCCGGATATAACACGCGGGTCAGCGACTCCGCTTCAAGAGTCTCACCCAAAGCACCTACGAAGTCGCCGGTGCCAAACTCCTGAAAGTCGAAATATTCAGGAGCTGCCGCGGCCCAAAGCCGGAGCGTGTTGATCGTCTTTCCGCCATACCCCACAACTGGACGATCAAACGGAATTCCAAGCAGGCTCGACGGCCGGTCTGGGATGACATGAAAATTACCATTTCGCAACTGGAATGAGCAGTTCAGTTTGATTTCCACCTTCTCAAGAGGCCGGGCAACCTCCCAGGGATCGCTCTCGCGAAGCCAGTTGTCTGGATTCTCCTTTTGCCAGCCGTCCACTATGGATTGTTTGAACATGCCGTATTCGTAACGCAGACCATAGCCTGTGGCTGGAAGCTGCATGGTGGCCATCGAATCGAGGAAGCATGCTGCGAGGCGGCCCAAGCCACCGTTCCCAAGGCCGGCATCTGGTTCCTGCTCGACCAGTTCAACCCAGTCGATGCCTTTTTCCTGAACCGCCTGCTGCACGAGCGGATCCAGCAAAAGGTTAGTAACATTGTTGGCCAATGAACGCCCGAGCAGGAATTCCAGGGAAAGGTAATAAACGCGTTTGGCATTCTCTCTTTCATACGTTGTCTTGGTCAGGACCCATCGTTGCGCGAGGACGTCGCGTATCGAACTGGAGAATGCCTCAAAGCGTTCACGCGCACTCGCGACCTTCGGGTCGATCACACGGTCAAAAACCAGATGCCGTTCATAAAACGCGTTTTCCGTCCCGACAAAAGGGATCGGCCCGCATCCGTACTGTTCGAGAAGGTTTGAAACGTTGGCTGCGCTTTTCGTCGTCCGAACACCTTTTGCAGAGCTTGGACGCGCCACAGTCTTTGTGCTCATTCGAAAATCCTTTCCGTTTCAGTTCTTTGAAATCGCTAGCGTCCAACGTCCACAGCCGACAACTCTTCGCCGACCAACTCGGACGGCTTAAGGATGTGATGATCGTCATTCCAAAACCGGATGACCGGCTGAGAGAGACTGTGTTCGTACCCGACCGCGCTCAGACTCGCCGTGCTCAGCAGAACGTACCTACCCACATATCCTGGGTCTTGCCCAAGCCACCTGTCGGCGATGACTCGAATAAAATGTCCGCTCGAAAACAGCAACACATCTCCCTGAAAGCCCCGGACACGCTGAACCACACGGTTTGCGCGCTCGCCTACCTGTGCTGGCGATTCTCCTCCGGGAGCGCCGTCGCGGAACAGTTGCCAGTCTGGACGTTGCGCAAGGATCTCGGCCGAACGCCGCCCCTCATACTGACCATAATTCCATTCCACCAGGTCAGGATCTGCTTTGGCCACAGTTCCAAAGCCAGCCAGTTCGCAGGTTCTGGTTGCGCGCTGCAGCGGACTGGTAAACACCTTGGCAAATGTTATGCCCTTCAAACGGTCTGCGAGGCGCCGTGCGTTGCGCTCGCCGTTTGGAGTCAAAGGTAAGTCGGTAAGACCGGTATGCTGGCCCGAAAGACTCCATGCTGTCTCACCGTGACGCGCTAAATAAAGAACTGGAAGTACTTCGCTCATGCAGTGTCCTCGCCAAGAACTGTCCCTCTCGCTTGCCGCTCTTCTTTAGCTCGCTCGAGTTCTCAGGAATTATGTACCCTATCAATCTGACTCACACCAATCCTTGGATCTTCGCAAGCACTCAAGGTTCCACACCTGAGTGGACGTAAGAGGCGGGAGTGCATCACCCGACTATCAGCATTTGGCGGTGACCGGCCCCCGGGCGCCGGTCCGCACATGACATGATTCCAAAGAATAGTGTCAATAATTTGGCAATGGGCAGTCGAACCAAACTGGCGCCAGAGACCTTCTGTGCTCCAACATGGATGTGGTCTTCTCCGCGAAAGAAGGCTTCTGCTTCATTGGTCGGACGGCTCATAGCTACGCCGTGACTCTTAGACGACGCATTGGCAGTCCATCGCCTCGCGGAAAGAGTGCGGCGAGGTCTGGAAGTCGGCGCAACGCGTTCATCCGCGCTTCAGCGACTCTGTTCACGGTGCATCCCAGTAACAGAGAGCAGTCCCACTTTGAATAGCGCTCCAGGATCGACAAGACAAAAACGAAGCGCTCGAAGGCATCGAGTTTGGTAACGGTGCCAATTTCACATTCTTGCGGTGTCTCGTGTTGCCCTGGGCCCCAGAGATTTCCTTTCTCGCCGCTTCGACATAACGCGGGCGAAACCATCGCGATTGCATTCTCGATCACCCTGCGCCTCACCCAGGATCGAGCCCATTCCTTGAACACCGCCTGTTCCTTGAAGGCTTCCTCGACCGTCAAGATAAAGCACTGTTCAGATTCCTCGTGATTTGTAGTCAGTAAGAATGCGAGGAGATATAGAGGTGTCGCGTCGTTTCTAAATATGTCGCAGAAGTCAGCGTGCTTCGCATAGTCGGCACGGAAGGTTGCGACCTTCGGCTTGTTGGAAAGAAACACGAGTCACCCTATCTCTTCGCCAAACTTTGTGAGGAAGCAACTGCTGTGCGGCCTTTCACCCCTCCTCTGTTTTTTGCTAATGCCGAGAGGTTATGCGCATCCTGAATTACTGAACACCTCAGAAACCACAGAATTCGTACTGGATTTTTCTACAGGTGTGATGGCAGGCGAGTGAAACTCTGCGAATTGTGATCAGCCCTGACTGGATGTTTGTCTCTTTATCGAAAACGGGTTCTTATCTTGAAGGACGACCGTCGGGCGGTGTCATTTTCCGGAAGATTATGCCTCCAGGAACTATTAGCTTAATTCCATCCCCGAGTTCGAGAAGTTGCCGCCGATGCGAGCGGCACGCTTAATCACAATTGCGATGAAGGTGAGCTAGTAGGAATGGTGATCTCGCGCCGGCCGAAGAGGCGGGCGTCGAGTGAAAATGCTCCCGGACCGAGGCAAGCGATCGCAACGGCGATTACCGTAACTAGCGCAGTCGCAAGCTTGGTATCAAATAAGTTCGGATTTGGCGGCGGAAACCATGCAAGGGCGGTGCCCAGACTAGTCAGGGCCACCAGGACTGCGCTGAACGGAGTCAGATAACCAATCAGGAGTAAAACGCTACTCGCAATCGCCAAAAAACCTGCTGCCGCCGTCACGAATCCCAGATGACGCCAATCCGCTGCATAAGCAATGCACTGTGCAAGGACTGTGACGACCACAGCTACGCGCAACAGCAACAGGCCGACGCCTGGGCAGCCGCCCGGAAACGTGGGAAACATCCTTTGCAGCAAGCGCCTCCACCGGATTCAACGGAATCGACCCGATGATACCGTGGCACAGACTACTGATTGCAGACCTGAAGTGAATCCCTAGTTCTCGGAATCTTTTCCTACCACTTTTGGGGACTGCCTGGATCTGACGGATCCAGGTCTTCAGAGTTGAATAATTCCGCGGCGTACCCCGATAGCGACCGCGTGGGTGCGATCACTGGCACCCAGCTTCTCCATGATGTGCTTGATGTGGACCTTCACGGTCTCTTCGGTAATGAAGAGTTTGTCGGCGATATCCCGATTGCGGTTACCGCCGGCGATTTGGTTCAGGACCTCAACTTCGCGACTGGTGAGAGCTTCGTCAGTGTAATGATCAGCCAGATGTGTCGCGATCTCGGGCGGAATACGCTTCTTCCCCGCATGGACCTGGCGGATTGTGTCGATCATATCTTTTGGAGGCATGCTTTTGAGCATATAGGCGCGAGCCCCCGCTTCAAAAGCTCGTTGAATCTCCACGTCTCCTTCAAACGTTGTCAGCATGATGATCCGGGCTTCGGGAAACTTCGTCCGGATAGCGATCATGGTGTCGATACCACTCATGTCGGGAAGGCGGAGATCCATGAGCGTCACGTCCGGTCTGAGCTTGCCAAACTGCTCAATGGCTTGCTGAGCGTTTGAAGCCTCACCTACAACAACCATATCCGGTTGATTACTAATGACGGTACCGATACCTTCGCGCAGTAGAGGATGATCATCGACGCATAGGACGCGAATGCCGGCAGGTTGGTTCACTTTTGTTGTCCGCTCCGCGGCTTCTGAACGTTCTGCTCTATCTTGCGAAGACGAAATCGGTCGAGCCATCGCAGCCCACCACCCGAAGAGTATTGCCGGAAAGCGACGTGGCTTGGAACCGACAGTTCAACTTCGGTTCCGCCGGCTGGGCGACTCCAGACTTTGACTCTTCCGCCAATTCTCTCCGCCCGCTCGCGGATACCCGATAGGCCCCAGTGTCCGTCGCGCCCCGAGCGCAGCACTTCGGGGTCGATCCCGCAGCCATTATCGCGGACTAGAACCCGCAACTGTTTCTCCGCATATTCTAGTTCGACTTCGATGCCACTTGCTCGCGAGTGGCGAAACGCATTCGCCAAAGCTTCCCGGCCGATGCGGTAGACCTCATCGCGAATGACGGGATGCAATGGCCGGGCTGGGCCTTCGACAATCACACGAAAGTCGATGGGCTGCTCAAGAATGAATTCTTGTGGAATTCGGGAGAGAGCCTGTTCGAGATTGTCCGATTCGGCAGTCGGCGAGCGGAGGCCCCGAAGCGCCTTCCGGCCATCGTCAATCACCTGTCCCATCAGCTCGAGAACACGTTTCACAATAGGTTTCGCCGCCGAATCCGCGGGCAAGCGATCGTCCGCGACATGAAGCTGCATGGAGGCGCTAAGAAATCCTTGCAGGAGCGTGTCGTGCAACTCCTGTGCAATTCGAGTTCGTTCCGCCAGCCGCGCTTCAAATTTCAAATCCAGGCGAGCTGCCACCTGACGGATGTGCCATTGATACGTTGCCCATACGAGCGACCCAGCCGCCGCTACACAGAGAAGGAGAAACCAGTCGGTCTGGTAAAAAGCAGGAAGCAGAGTGAAATCCAGTGCGGCTCCGTCCTCATTCCATACGCCGTCGTTGTTGCACGCAACCAGGCGAAACCGATAGTTCCGCGGTGGCAAATTTGTGTACGCAACTTCCCGAGCGCTTACCGGCCCGCGCCAATCCGCATCAAAGCCCTCAAGCTTGTAGCGAAAGCTGACGCGTTCCGGGGCCGTCAGGCTCAGAGCTGCGAATTCAAATTGCAAACTCTTCGTTCTTGGCCGGAGATGCAACCCTGAAGAAACGGGAAGCGCCTGATCATCCGCTTTTACTGCTTCGATGGTGACCGGAGGCGGCACGATGTTCCTCGGCAAGTGGCGCGGGTCAATCACGGCAATGCCCTCGGTAGTTGAAAACCAAAGGCGTCCGTCCGCTGCCCGCGTCGCCGTTGGGAACGGCTCCCCTTGTCGGGGAAGTCCTCGAAGGCCGTCGGTCGCATCGAAAGATGCGAACTGCATCCGATAAGAGGACGAGCGCAGCGCCTTTTCCAGTTCCTGCGGATTTACCCGTAGGATTGCGAGGGCTCCCGCGAGCCAGAGAAAACCATCATCATCTTCTAGTATCCCCGACACCGAATTTCCTGGCAGCCCGTTGTCCTTGGTGAGCGTGACGAAGCGTCCCTTATCAAAGCGGCTTAGCCCGCCCTCGGTGCCGATCCAAAAGTTTCCTGCCTGGTCGCTCGTAATTGCGAGCACTCTGCCGCCGGGAAGTCCGTCCTTCGAAGAATAGACGTGGAATTCTTCATTTTCACGAACTGCGACTTCTCCATCCTCGAATCCCAGCCAAACACGCCCCAGAGGATCCCCATACAGAACGCGGCACCGATATTGTGGGAGATTCACTCTGCCGCGGAAATCGGTCCAATTGCCGTCTCGCAATCGCAGAGGTCCCCCACCCTTTTCGCCTCCCCATACCGTTATCCAAAGGTTGCCGCCGGCGTCTCGCGCAATAGCATGTACCATTGCTCCCTTCTCGATGGGCGGGCCTCTTGTATAGGAAAACCTCCCGTCGACTCCCTCCGCGAGCTTGAAACTGCCTCCGGCCCAAACATGGTTATTTCGGTCTGCGTTCAAACTCAGAATGCGTGTCGAGTCTGATCTGGAGTAGAGCGGTAATTTCGAAGTAGTGATTCGTCCCTGGCGGAAGCGCTGGACAGTGTCGCGGGTATAACTGACAAACCAGACACTTCCATCCTGCGTTGGTGCCATTGCGATTTTCTGATCTGGAATCAAACCTTCCCGGTTGGAGTAAGGGGTGACCTTGTTCTCGCGGAAACGATCGAGTCCGCCGGTTGTGCCAAACCATATATTGCCTTCACGATCCTCCAAGGCCGAATAGACCCCACCGCTGGAAAGGCCGTCGCGAGTCGAGAATTCATCAAGGGCATTCCGTTCCAGCTGTCTCGAGTCAGCTACACGGCGAAGTCCCCCCTGAATGAGTCCGACCCAGAGGCTCCGATTGCTGTCAAAGAGAACACAAACGGACTCCACGCCGACTGTAATGCCTAGCTTCCGGCCACTTTGGCGCATGATCGGTCTTGCTGTTCGCCCGGTTGTGTCAGCGATCCAAACCTCTCCATCAGGAGCCTCCGCCATCATCCAGACCTGCCCAACGGCTTCTTGGGTCGCTGCAAAGCGTTTTGCGTTTGCCGCAAGAGTGAGTATCGTGTTCCTCCGGACCGAGTCCTTACCGAGTCCGAAGTCGAAGCCGTCAGTTGCCACCCAAAGGTTCCCCCGGCGATCAACGAAGATTACTTGTGCTCCGGGAGCGGGGTATCCTAGTTCCGTTCCGACCTGGCGCCACCCGCCGCTGTCCAGTTTGCTCAGTCCGTATTGACCACCCGCCCAGATCGAACCGTTCGCGTCTTCAACAACAGACAGAATTCCGCCGGTTGGAACGCCATCAGCATGCGAATAATTTTTCAAATGGCCATCGCGAAGCTGGGTGATTCCGCCGGAGCCAAACCCGATCCAAAGGCTTCCATCCCGAGCCACACAGAGCGACAACACAGAGGAATCGCGGAACTGTTGTCCAGAACTCGGTTTCCAAGCGGCGAATCGCAGGCCATCAAACCGATACAAACCGGCTTCTGTTCCGAGCCACAAATAACCATCCGGCGTCTGAGCAATTGCTCGGACGGGTCCGGGAATGCCGTCCTTTGCCGTCCAGGATGTGTGCGTGAACTGGCTAATGAACTTCTGCGGGTCAAGTGCGTTGGCGGGAGCAGTCAACGCGACGCCGATCATCAGCAAAACACACAGCGGCTTCGGAGAAATATGGACTCGTGCCGCTCGGCCGCGGTTGCGGCCTGATCGTCCTGCGGAATTGATCATTTCCTCACGCACCCAGCCCTGCGAGCCAACTCGCCAGAATTGGCCCCTTTTGACAAGGACACTATCAGACTTTATCTCAGACGGCCCGATGGCTAGAAAGGACTTCGCCTGCCTACTTTCGGGCTAGTATACGAGTGTTTGATGCGATTGATAAGCCTGGCAGGGATCGATTCAGGCTTATCATCATGTACAGGTCTTCTTCAGCGAAAAAGGGTTCTTATCTTGTAAAGAAAATGCCGTCGAGCGGGCGTCATCTTCCGAAAGATGATGCCTCCGGGAACTATTAGCTTAATCTCGGTCCCCGAGTTCGAAGAACTCCCGAGCGTGAGATTGCCTCCGATGCGAGCGGCGCGCTCCCGCATCCCCTGCAGTCCGAAGTGTGCGTCCTTCCCTCTATCCGCGACAGCGGGGTCAATCCCTGTGCCATTGTCTCTCACGCGCAGCGTAAGGTCGTGCGTATATCTGAGCTCTACTTCCAATCGACTCGCCCGCGAATGCATACAGGCGTTGCGGATGGCTTCATAACCAATGCGATAGATCTCATCGCGGACGATAGGATGCATCTCTCGGGCATCGCCAACTACAGAAAATGTGACCGCCATGGAGATAGGAATCAGGCCGTCTTCTGTCACGCGCCGGAGCGCTTCGGCGAGATCGTTGGTCTTCGTCGCCGTCGTGCGCAGCGAGTTCAGCGCTGCCCGTCCTTCCTGCATGGCGCTCGCGAGCCAGACGGATAGCTGCTCCAGGGCTCGACGCATGCGGATGGGATCGGCGGAGGGCTCTAAGGCATCATCCGCAACCAGCTTACTGCCCTGGATGGTCTGGAGAAATGTGTCGTGAAGATCTCGCGCCATGCGTGTGCGCTCGCCCACGCGCTCTTCCAGACGCATGTTGAATTGGTGCGCCACCTGACGGAGCCGGAGTTGATAAAGCGCACCGAGCAATGCCAGAAAAGTGGCCACGCACGACACGCGGAACCACCATGTCTGCCAAAACGCCGGATCGACTTCGAACGAAATCGCAGCCTCGGATTCATTCCACTGCCTATAACTGTTACTTGCGATCACACGGAACCGGTACGAGCCTGGGCTTAGATTTGTGTAGACAGCTTCCCGGGCTGCGGTTGGCTCACTCCAACCACGGTCGAAACCGTCAAGAGAATATCGAAAGCGAATGCGCTCCGGCACGGCGAGGCTCAAGCCCGAATACATAAACGTAATTCGCTTTCGAGAAGAGGGAATTCGAACTAGCTCGCCCACCGTAATGGGATCGTTGTCCGCCATAAGGCCCTCGACATGAGGCAGTGCTGGAGCGGAAGTGTTCGTGATGTGAGACGGGTCGACAACGGACAGGCCACGAGTCAACGAAAACCAAATCCTTCCCTCCCCGTCCCCAACCACCGATCTGCTCCTCTTCACTCCCTTGGTGATTGGCAGGCCATCGGCAGCCCCATACTCGCTGACGTCCCCCGAACTTAAGACTCCAGTTGATAGCTTCTGATTTGACACGCGCAATACGTGGTCTGAAGTCGCGATCCAAAGCCATCCCTCCTTATCTTCGGACATTCCCAATGCCTCTTCGCGCAACGAGTCCGGAGCATCGGGAGGAACTTGCATGCGCCCCGATTTGAAGAAGGCCAGTCCCCGCGACGTTCCAGTCCAGAGGACGCCGGAGGAGTCTTCAAAAAGGCAGTTCACATTGTTGGAAGGCAGCCCGTCTCCCGTTGCAAACGTAGTCCAATGCCCGCGTGACAATGAGCTCAGGCCATTCGGAGTAGCAAACCAAATCGTTCCGTCGCGTGTCTCCAGGATTGCTGAGACAGTGTTCGACGCAAGACCGTCGGCCGTCGAGAACGTTACAAATCTTCCGTCTTTGAACTTACTGACGCCGCTCGTCAAAGTTCCGGCCCACACTGCTCCATCATGGCTTTGATAGACAGAAAACACGCTGTTTTCGGCGAGACCATTTGCTTTCGTGTAGGTTTTGCCGCCCATCAGTCCACTTCTATATTCGAAGCGTTTTAGACCGCTGTGTTGTGTGCCGATCCAAATCTCGTTCCCGCGGCCCGTGATGGAGTAGATCACTTCTTTATCGAGCGAAAACGCTTTGAGCGCCTGAATTTGGCCGTCCTTCATAACGGACAAGCCACCTCCGGCGGGAGCAAACCAGGTGCGATTCTGACTGTCTACATAGATTGGCCCACCGTCCGCCGAGTGCGCGCTCCCTGCGGTCAGAGTGTAGGTCACAAATACGCTGTCCCGGATGCGCTGCAGGCCGCGTGCACCTCCAGCCCAGAGATTCCCCTCGCGGTCCTCAAACAACGCGTTGATACCCCGGCCTCCAAAGCCTGACTCATCGGAGAACGAAACGCCAAAGGCATTGATGCGAAAAAGACCTCTTGTTGTTCCGGCCCATATGTTCCCATCGCGGTCTCGCAAAAGCGAGAGCACCTCGACGGTAGCCGAAGCTGGGGGCAGGTTAACCCTGCTGAACAGAGTGCCATTCCATCGATATAATCCTTTACTAGTACCGACCCACAATTCCCTGTCACCTACAGGTAACAAACAATTGATCTTGCTATCCGAAATACCTGTAACGCGGGTAGTCCGCCCGTCTGCGAAATAGAAGAGACCCGCAGCGGTCCCTAGCCAGATTTTGCCGTCGCGCGTCTTCGCCATCGCTAGGACCAAAGACGGTGGAAGGACGGCGGGGGGAGCCAGCACTTGGACGTCTTCTCCTCGAACCCGGAGAACTCCGTCTATTAGGTCCGTGAGCAGCGAGGCCCCGTCTTCTTCTCGCCAGCTGCTTGCGACTTCGAGCGTCCTTCTTTGAAGAATAGATGCCAGGTTCACAAATTTACCGTCGCGATAGCACAGCACACCCGCACCCCAGAAGATTACGCAGAGCCTGCCGGCGCCATCGGTGGTCAAACCTGAAACGAGACCGCCTGAAAATTCAGAAAACGATGAGGTCAGACGAAAGTTGACCCCGTCGTAACGCACCAAACCCTTTTCCGTTGCCAACCACAGGTAGCCATCGGCCGTCTGCGTGATCGCGTCGACGGCTCCGCCCGGAAAGTTGTTATCGGCAGTCCATTGTTCACGCAAGTACTGTGACAAAGTGTGGTTTGGATCCAGAGCGCGCAGTTCAGCGGCCAAGCAGATTAGTACTAGTCCGGTGGCGAGCCATCGTGGCGCACTTGGCGCATGGATCACGGATAGTACCTAAACGCTTCAACAACGATCTCGTTTTCGCGTTGCAGCGGCACTTTTCCCCATCCGAAGACGTACAGATTTATGCGCGCCAGCTCGCCACCTGCCGCCGGCACATGCGCTGTAAAAACATGCTGGTTCAGGGGACGAGCTCGTCCGGCAACCTGTGCGCCGACGTAAGTCGTAAAGGTCACCTGACCAGGCTCCCACCGGAACGCGTGAGTGAGCACGCCAGCTGGCGCATTAAAGCGAACGATGTTGGTTGGGATGTAATAGGGCTGGACGACGTATTGCGCATTGTCGTTCTTCGGGACTCCCCAGCGGCTCAATTCAATATCTAGTTCCTGATGATTTTCGTCAGTGCCGACCATGCCATCCCAGGTAAAGAGGGTGAGAACAGCAGAGGGTTCGAGGTGCGAAATGTCATGCACCACGAACAGGTACGTCCCGTATCCTAGACTCTGGGTTAGCCGGACCTCCGCGCAACTCCATCCCTCGCGGTTCTTCGCCACGCGGAGGTGCAGAGCCCCATGTTCATCGGTCCAGGCGTTGGCCGGATCAAACGAGTTCATTGAGCCACCGCGATAGCGCAATAAATCGCGTACTAACCAATCGTAGCCGCTAAAATGGAGCATTTTTGGCGGCGAAGAAGGATCGGCAGTTCGGCCTTTGACGACCGCAACTGCCGCGACCCCGCCACCTGTGGCAGGTAGCAATTCCGTCGTTTGCGGCGGAGAGTAGCTGGGATCCACCAACAAAGCGGCATATTCCTCGCCCAAATGGGTTACATTCCTCCATTTGGAATCCCTTTGGATTTCGGTGAATAACGGATCTCGAGCGAAAGGCTGTATCCACCAGCGGCCTCCGCTTTTGGCATACAAAACGATCCGTTGTTCTGGACGAACACCGATTACCCTTCCCTCGATGGTATCCATGTTATCCAGACCGCCTACAGCTGACACTGGAATCTTGGTGAACGCGACGGAAGGCTCGGATGTGCCTCGTTGACACCCGTCAAGAAGGAGGCAACAGAAGAACAGCAACAGAAAACATCGCGAGAGCGATTGTGGAATCTTCACACTTTTCGTCCTGATCCAATTCGCCCGCGGCTTTTCTGGCGGCCTCAGATTCAATCCGAGCTACCTCTCGTTGAGAAGCCTGCGTGAAGTGCGGACGCCGCAAGCTACCTCCGCAAGGCAATGCTCAAGAACGATAGACGGCGTTTTGGTAGCACCGTTTACGCTACCGCGTTTGCCTGACTTCGCGGAACATAGAAATCTATGGCCCGTATCCTACAGTTTTCTACAGGTCCACGGAATACGATCAGATTTGCATCAAGCCACGTCGGAGCGCAATGGTGACTGCATGGGTGCGATCATTAGCCTGCAGTTTATCCACTAAGTTTTTGATGTGGAAGTTAATCGTGGTTTCCGAAATTGATAGTTGACCAGCAATCTGCTTGTTGCGATAGCCGTCGCGAATGAATCGAAGAACCTCTAACTCCCGCGTCGTAAGGTCGTCGTCGCCTAGGTGTTCGGCGAGACGAGCCGCCACCTGGGGCGGAATATGCCGCCGGCCAGCGTGGACCGATCGGATCACGCCCAGTAATTCATTTTTCGGCATGCTCTTAAGGATGTAAGCCGAAGCGCCCGCTCGAAGTGCCCGCTGGATATCCCCATCGCCGTCTGAGGTTGTCAGCATGATGATTCGAGCGTGCGGAAACTCGCCTCGAATTGCGATAAGGGCGTCGGTACCGTCGGTGCCAGGGAGCCGAAGGTCCATCAGCGTGATGTCGGGCCGATGATGGCGAAATTCAGCTATAGCCTCGACGGCATCCGACGCGTGGGCGACGAGGAGCATGTCCTGCTGAGAGCCGACGATCGTTGCCAGTCCCTCACGGAAGACCGGATGATCCTCGACGCTCAGGATGCGAATTGTTTTTGGCTTCACCGTCGATGAGGTGGCTGGACCTGCACTCCCTCGGCAGGAAGTGTACGCTGCAAGTGCGGCTTCCTTCATAATCCACTCCTTGCTTCTCATGCTTCCGACGTGATGTCCCGTGGTGGCCGCTAGTGTTTCAAATCCTCGCCAAGAACACATCACGAGATGCAGTACTTGTTCCCTACCCCATAAGGATTGTAAGTGCGTAACACTTTCGAGGTATGCATGCCTTCGCTGGGAGGCCGGATTGACCTCTACACTCAGGGGAATCGGCTTGGGCATCGTGACAATCACCACTGCGCTAAACCATATTGGGTCTACTGCTCAGTTCTTTTCAACAAATTTTGTCGTCAGTCGATTGACCGCTGCAGAAAAACACAGGGCCAATACTGTGGTTTCCGGGGTTTTCAGAAGCTCGTAACCTCACCTAAGCTGGCCTTACGTTGATTTCGAAGGTCCCTGCCTCGATCACGCAATCTTGTCTGAGAAGAATTGGAGCCTAGCATTATGAGCAAGGAAAGATCCTCCCCCCACCTTTCCGGCACCGGAAACAATCCAACCCACGAATGACGAAGCAAATGAACAATCAGCCATCGAGCAGCACGGAGAGCAAAATGGTCTCGCAAAACGAAGCTCTCACGAATGATCAGGCCGACCCCGAGGGTTACCGCCAGAACCGCGGATATCAAGCGGACAGGCAATCCGCTGGGACGGGCTCGTCTCTTTCCGGGCCTCTGAAGCACGTCTTGCAGCTCGATCAGACGCTCACGCCCACTAATTCTGCGGCTTTCATCAACAGCGAAACACGGACAGTAGGAAAGAGCGTCAACGTGCGCCCAGTTCGCAAGCAGCACACTGGACTCGTTATTGCGACAGGAAATTCGGGTGCCTCAGACGTGTTGGTGTATGGGGACGTGACGATTAGTTTTTCCGCGATGGAAGTCCATCGAAGTGGGGAGCTAGTCACTCTTACTCGCAAGGAGTTTCAAACTCTGGCCTATTTTCTCAAGAATGCACGAAGAGTGATCTCTCGGGATGAGCTTCTCAACGAAGTGTGGGGTTACGAGTGTTATCCGTGTACTCGCACGGTCGACAACCACATTCTACGGCTGCGCAAGAAGCTGGAGCCAGAACCGGCCCTTCCCAAACACCTTCAAACGGTGCATGGCATGGGGTACAAGTTCTTGCCGTAGATGATCGCATTCACAAATCTGCTTTGGGCAGACGGGCGAGTTGGCAACCCAAGTGCTTATGAAGGAAATGCCCGGATAGGTAAGAAGGTCAACGTATGAAACAGCACCTGAGGAGTTGGAGTGATTTCTCAAGGCACACAAACAGGGGACTTGTTAACGATTAGCATAACTCGCATTGAAGAAGGAGGTGTGTTGGTCTCCTTGGGTGGTCGTCTCACAATCGACTCCTCGCCAGAGCTTCGGAATCAGCTTCTTGCGGTGCTTTACGGAGAGACGTTGAAGAGTCTTGTCATCGACCTGGCGGATGTCCCCTACGTGGACCTCTCCGGCGTTGCCACTCTCCTGGAAACCCTGAGGATAGCGCGCAGCCGCAAGACCGGCTTGCACTTAAGAGGTTTGCACGATCGCCCGAGTTATCTGCTTGAGGTCACAGGTCTACTGTCGTTGTTCGAAACCTCTGGTATCGATGTTCGCTCCATTCAGAAGGCGCAGTGATGACAACCTTAACCGAGAGCGTCGGACGAAAGACCCTCACCTACCTCGACTACGTAGGAGGTCTGAGCAGTCAACTATGGGCGGCCTTCCGCGCGCTGGGCGCGTCGCTGCCTATTGTGGGCAACCGGTATCGCTGGAGAGCATCGGTAGACCAGATGCTGCAGATTGGCGTTTCGGCACTGCCGATGGTAGGACTCATGGCGATGTGCAGTGGATTCATTCTTGCGATGCAGGGAGCTTCTGAATTACGTCGCTTCGGGGCCGTGCATTACGTAATTGACCTTGTTGCGGTCGGCTTCACGAGGGAAATGGGACCTCTTCTAACCGCAATCGCTGTCAGTGGACGCTCAGGTTCCGCATTTGCTGCCGAAATTGGAACCATGAGTGTGACCGAGGAGATCGACGCACTCCGAGTCATGGCTTTTGAACCGGTTGAATTCGTGTTAGCGCCAAAATACCTCGCCGCGCTGATCATGGTGCCCTGTCTCACCATAGCGTCGAATGTTTGCGGCATCTTGGCAGGTGGGATCTTCATGTTTTTCTCCACCCACCTGAGCCTGGGCCTTTATCTTCATTACGTGTTGACTTCGATCCAATTGCGCGACGTGATCAGCGGGCTAATCAAGAGCCTGGCGTTCGCCACCATCATCGTCCACGTAGGTTGCCTGGAAGGGTTTCGAGTCCACGGCGGCCCCGATGCTGTCGGTCGATCGACGACGACTGCTGTGGTCAAGTCGACGTTTCTGGTAATTGTTGCAGATGTCATTTTCACCGCCATCTTCTACTTCACAGGAAAGCACTAATGGCAATTATCTCCATTCGCGATCTCGTTGTTGAGTACGACGGTCGCCGTGTGCTCGACGGGCTGAATCTGGAGATCGAGGCGGGAGAGACGATGGTTTTGTTAGGAGGGAGCGGGTCGGGAAAGAGCACGCTTCTGCGTCAGATTCTCGGGCTTGAACGCGCGCGTTCCGGTACCGTCTTCGTGAAAGGAATCGACATCACTCGCTGCTCGCAGGTGGAACTGAGATGGGTACGACGTTCCATTGGGGTCGCGTTCCAAAGTGGCGCATTGTTCAATTCGCTCTCAGTAAAGGACAATGTTGCGCTCGCCCTCCGCGAGCATACCGTGCTGGCCCCATCGATCATCGACCTCATGGTTTGGATGAATCTGGCCGCTGTCGGGCTGGCAGAATTCGGCCATCTCCACCCTCAGGAACTATCCGGGGGCATGAAGAAGCGAGCTGCAGTGGCGCGTGCCATTGCTCTCGACCCGGAGATTCTTGTATTCGACGAACCGTCCGCTGGGCTTGACCCGATTGTTGCTGCAGAGCTGGATGAACTGATTCTCCTTCTTAAGAAGGCGTTCCAGATGACGGTGATCGTCGTGACTCATGAGCTGTCGAGTGCCTTCCGCATCGCCGATCGCATTGGCATGCTATACAAGGGAACATTCCTCGCGGTCGGAACCAAGGATGAGATCAAGAACAGTCAGCATCCACGCATTCGGCAATT
>Ga0137418_10002839_pt1 | contig 15867 bp, 15 predicted proteins | sample CZODoug3_1_2_16f_FD_122242 | JGI IMG/M metagenome (GOLD analysis project Ga0137418, IMG submission 122242) | Vadose zone soil fungal communities from Angelo Coast Range Reserve, California, USA - CZODoug3_1_2_16fungal (Hybrid Assembly) | ecosystem: Environmental > Terrestrial > Soil > Vadose... | reverse complement strand
CGAGCCGTGCAAGCGCTCGCGCGTGTCGGCGTCGACGAGATCAGCGGCTTCCTGCAGTGGGGCATGATCGAGTGGCGCAGCGAGGGCTTTGCGGTCGAGACCGTGCCGCAGATCACGGCCTCGGAGCTGGCCGAGTGGCTCGAGCAGGGACGCGACGTGGTCGTGATCGACGTGCGGGAGCACTCGGAGTGGATCGATGGCCACATCGAGGGCGCCATCCACCTGCCGATGCTCGAAGCCGCCGCGCGGCGGGCCGAGGTGCCGGCCGACCGGCCCAAGGCCGTGCTCTGCGCCGGCGGCCTTCGCTCCAGCACCGCGATCAGCGCGCTCAAGCGACACGGGCTTGGGGGGTGGTACAACGTCACGGGCGGCATGACCGCGTGGAAGCGATTCGGCTATCCCGTCGTGCGCACCTCGTCGGACCCGGGCATCTCTCCTCGCGCGTGATCGTCTGATGCCGAGCTCGTTCGCTCCGCTGTACGGGGCGGTGTTCGCGCGCCCGTGGCTGGTCTGGGGCTCGGCGGTCCTGATCGCAACCCTGAACGTCTTCCTGTTCGCCTTCGATCGCCCGTGGACCGCGTCCGACGGGCTCCGGAACTGGGGCGACTGGATCCTGACCGGCGTCGGCCTCGTCCGTCGTGCGGACCTCTTGCCGCCCTGGCTCTACTCGGGCTCGCTGCTGAACATCGGCGTGATCGTCGGCGGAACGATCGCCGCGCTCCTGTCGCGGGAGTTCGCGATCCGCGTCCCGGCGCGCGCCGAGCTCGCCAAGGGCGGCGCCGGCGGGCTCCTGATGGGCGTGGGGGCCGTGCTCGCCTTCGGGTGCAACATCGGCGGCTTCTTCTCGGCGACGAGCGCGCTCTCCCTGTCGGGCCTCGGCATGATGCTCGGCCTCGGCGCCGGCGCGTTCCTCGGCATACGCTACCTCATCTGGGAGGTGGCCCACCGGCCGCACTGGTCGCGGGGCGGCGGGCGGATCTACCTCCACGCCGACGGCGCGGCGGCCACGCGTCAACCGTGGGCGGGCGTGATCGTGATCGGCCTGGTCGCGGCGGCCCTGGTCCTTTACGCGCGCTCGGGCTATGGGCCGCAGGGCGTCTTTCTGCTCTTCGGCGCCGCCTTCGGCGTCGTCTTCCAGCGGTCTCGCTTCTGCCTGGTGCGCGCCTTTCGCGAGCCGTTCATGACCGGCGACGCCGAGCACACGCGGGCCGCGGCGCTGGCGCTCGTCGTCTCGACGCTCGGGTTCGCGATCTTGAAGTTCACCGACCTCAAGGACAAGAGCGAGTGGGTGTTCCCGGCCGCCGGCGTGGGCTCGCTCGCGGGCGGGCTCGCCTTCGGCGTCGGCATGACGCTCGCGGGCGGGTGTGGGGCCGGCTCGATCTGGCGCGCGGGCGAGGGGCAGGTGAAGCTCTGGGCGGCGGTGGCGTGTTTCGCGCTGGGCGTGTCACTGGCGCGCCTGGCGGCCGCACAGACGGGGCTCCTCACGAGGCTCGGCGCGGCGGTCTTCCTGCCGTCGGCGCTCGGCTGGGGTGGCGCCATCGGATTGATCGTCGCCGTCGCGGTCGCCTGGGCTATGCTGGCGACCTGGAACGAGGAGTCGCGCAGGTTCAGCCTGATCTGAGTACTCCCGTTCAGACGTAGTCAGCGGAGGGTGCGATGACACGGTTCACGCGCAGAGAGTTCCTCGTGACGTCGGGCACCGGGCTCGGGCTGCTCGCGGCGGGCTGCGCGCCCACGATCAAGGGGGACTTCTCGCCGAAGACGGGGCGCCGCGTCGTGGTGATCGGCGGCGGCTGGGGCGGCGCGACGGCCGCGAAGTACGTTCGCCTGGCGGATCCCTCGATCGAGGTCATCCTGCTCGAGCCCAACCGGCGATTCGTGTCTTGTCCGTTCAGCAACCTCGTGCTGAGTGGCGTCCGCACCATCGACAGCCTCACCTTCGGCTACCGGGGACTCCGGAACCACGGCGTGCGCGTGCTCCACGAAGCGGCGACGGCCATCGAGCCCGACGCCCGGCGCGTGCGTGTCGGCGAGGGCTACCTCCAGTACGACCGGCTCATCGTCTCGCCCGGCGTCGAGTTCCAGACCGAGCAGGTGGACGGGCTCGGCCAGGCGGGCGACGAGGTCCTCCACGCCTGGAAAGCGGGCCCGCAGACGGTCATGCTCGCCGACCGGCTCCGGGCGATGCCCGACGGTGGGGTGTTCGTCCTGACGGTGCCGCCCGTCGCCTACCGCTGTCCGCCGGGTCCCTACGAGCGCGTGTGTCAGGTGGCGTGGTACCTGAAGAACAACAAGCCCAAGTCGAAGCTCATCGTGCTCGACGCCAATCAGAACATCGTCTCGAAGACCGCGCTGTTCCGCGCCGCGTGGCAGGCGTACCCGAACCTCGAGTACCGCGCGTCGAACAAGGTCGTGAAGGTGGACCCGGGGGCGCGCCAGGTCACGACCGAGTTCGGCGACGCCGTGAAGTACGACGTGGTCAACCTCATCCCGCCGCAGCGCGCGGGCACGATCGCCGTCCAGGCCGACCTCGTCTCAGCCGACAAGCGGTGGTGCGAAGTCAACCACGTGACGTACGAGTCGGTGAAGCACCAGAACGTCCACGTCATCGGCGACTCGACGATCGGGCTGCCGGTGCCGAAGTCGGGGAACATCGCGAACGCGATGGGCAAGATCTCGGCGCTCGCCGTCGTGCACCTTCTGAACGGCAAGGAGCCGCTCGCCCTCGCACCCGGCAACACCTGCTACAGCTGGGTGAACGACAGGGAAGCCATCGCGGTGGTGAACGCCTACAGGATCGACGGCGGCAAGGTCGTTCAGATCGAGCAGAAGCTGACGCCCGGCCAATCCGCGCAGTGGGGGCGGCACGCGGTCGGGTGGGCGACCAGCATCTGGAACGACGTGCTCGGTTGACGCCGGCGGAAAGGAACAGCCGATGCGGACCACTCTCGCAGTGCTCGTCGTGCTCGCGGTCGCCCCGGGCGCCGCGGCGGGGCCGCTCGACGCGCCGGGCGCCGCGAAGGCGGTCGTGTGCAGCGCGTGTCACGGTGAGGGCGGCCAGAGCCCGTCGAACGTGATGCCGATCCTCGCGGGCATGCCGTCGTGGTATCTGAAGAAGGCCGTCGACGACTACGCGGCCGGCCGTCGCCTTTCGCCCGAGATGGAGCCCTATGCGAAACAGGTCCTCCAGCTCGGCGTGGACGAGATCGCGGCGTACTTCGCCGGCCAGACGCGGCGGCCGCCGGACGTACGCTCCGATCCCGCGGCCGTCGAGCGCGGGCGCGCGGCGGCCGGCCAGTGCGTCGGCTGCCATACGGCCTCGGGCAAGGGCGACCCAGCCAAGGGCATCCCCGACATCACAGGGCAGCCGCCGGGTTACCTGCAGAACCAGATGCTCCTCTTCAAGACGGACCGGCGGAGCCCTGGCGACGAGTCGCTCAAGGCGCTGAAGGCGTTCTTCAAGACGCTCCCCGACGAGCAGATCGCCGACCTCGCGGGCTTCTATTCGAGCCTCAGGTAGTGTCGGCTCGCCGGTGACCATCGCGCTCGGTGTCACCCTGCTCGTGGTGGGGTTCTGCGGCGCGTTCGTCGCGGGATTGCTCGGGGCGGGGGGCGCCTTCGTCATGATCCCGTTGCTCCTGTACATCCCGCCGCTCCTCGGAGTCGGCCAGCTCGACGTCAAGGCGGTGACGGGGGTCACGATGGCGCAGGTGCTCGCCGCCGCGTCGGTCGGCATGCTCGTCCACCGGCGTCACGGGGCCGTGAACACCCAGCTCGTCTGCGTAGGCGGCGCCGCGATGGCGGTCGGGTCGTTCATCGGCGCCCTCGCCTCGAAGCTCGCCAGCGATCGGGCGTTGCTCACCGTCTTCGCGCTCATGGTAACGGGGGCGGCGGCGCTCGTGTTCGTCGGGGCAGGGGGCGACGCCGCGCGGGAGGGCGACGCGCCCGTGAGCTTCAGCCGGTGGCGCGCCGCCGGGGTCGCGGGCGTCGTGGGCCTCGCCGCGGGCCTGGTAGGCGCTGGCGGCGGATTCCTGCTGGTGCCGCTCTTTCTCGTCATCGTGGACGTGTCGATCCGTGTGACGATCGGCAGCTCGCTCGCGATCGTGGCGGTCGCCGCCTCGTCGGGCTTCCTCGGTAAGCTCGTCACGGCCCAGATCCCGCTCGCCCCGACCCTCGCGGTCGTCGCGGGCACGATCCCGGGCGCGCAGCTCGGTGCGGTCGTGAGCCAGCGGCTGTCGCCCTTCGGGCTCCGCGTGGCGCTCTTCGTCCTGCTCGTGCTGACCGCCCTGCGTGTCTGGGCCGACCTGCTCGGGAGGTAACCGTGCGCTACGGCTTCGTGATCGACCAGCGGCGGTGCATCGGCTGCCACGCCTGCACCGTCGCGTGCAAGGAGGAGAACCAGGTGCCGCTCGGCGCCTTCCGCACCTGGGTGAAGTACGTCGAGCGCGGGACCTTCCCGCACACGCGGCGATACTTCGCGGTCCTGCGCTGCAACCACTGCGACGCGGCGCCCTGCGTGACGATCTGCCCCACCGTCGCCCTCTACCGGCGGCCCGATGGCATCGTGGACTTCGACGGCGCGCGCTGTATCGGCTGCAAGTCCTGCATGCAGGCGTGCCCCTACGACGCGCTCTACATCGACCCGGACACGCAGACGGCGGCGAAGTGCAACTACTGCGCCCACCGCGTCGAGGTGGGGCTCGAGCCCGCGTGCGTGATCGTCTGCCCCGAGCAGGCGATCATCGCGGGCGACCTGGACGACCCGTCCTCGCGCATCGCGCGGCTCGTCGGGCGCGAGCAGGTCCAAGTGCGGAAGGCGGAGCAGGGGACGCGGCCCAAGGTCTTCTACCTCGGCGCCGACGCGGCGGCGCTGACGCCCGAGCTCCAGGCGCCGGCCGCGAGTTATCTCTGGGCCGAGCGGCCGCGGCCCGAGGTGGACCTCGTCAGAATGGTCGCCGCGGCCGAGGCGAGGGACGGCGACCCCGCGCTCACCCGCGCGGTCTACGACATCCCGCACCCGCCGCGGCCGTGGGGCTGGAAGGTCACGGGCTACCTGTGGACCAAGTCGCTGGCAGCCGGGGCGCTCCTCGTCGGCGCGCTCGGTGTCCTCTCGGGGGCAGAGCCGACGGGCTTCCTCCTGGGCCGCGCCGCGCCGCTGCTGGCGCTCGTCGGCCTGCTCGCGACGACGGCGCTGCTCGTCCTCGACCTGAAGCGCCCGGAGCGCTTCTTCTACATCCTCCTCAAGCCGAACCTCCGCTCGTGGCTCGTCTGGGGAGCCTGGATCCTCATCGCGTACGGTGCCGTGGCCGCGCTCTGGCTCCTCGCCGCGCTCGCCGACAACGCGACGCTCGTGAGGATCTTGGCGCTTCCCGCGCTCCTCCTGGGGGCGGCGACGGCGGGCTACAGCGCCTTCCTCTTCGGGCAAGCCGAGGGGCGCGACTTCTGGCAGAGTCCGCTGCTGCTCCCGCAGCTCCTCGTGGCCGCGGAGGTCGCGGGGGCCGCGGCGCTCCTGGTCGTCGCGTTCTTGGCGCGCGTGGACGTCGAGGGCCTCTGGTCGCTCGGCGTCATCATGATGGGCGCGCTGGCGCTCCAGGGGATCGTGCTCGTCGCCGAGCTCTGCTCGGCGCACGCCAACGCGGACGCCGCCCGGGCCGCGCGTCTCATCACGCGGGGGCCCTGGCGGACGCCGTTCTGGGCCGGCGTCGTCGCCGGGGGCACGGTGCTTCCGATCGTCCTGGTCTGGCCCAACCCCTACACGGCGGTCCTCGGGGCGCTGTTGGCGTTGCTCGGCCTCTGGATCTACGAAGACCTCTGGCTCAAGGCGGGCCAGGCCGTGCCGCTCTCGTGAACGAGCCGCTCCATCCCGTCGCCAGAGAGCTTGCACCGCCCACCGGCGGGCTCGCCAGTTACCCGCCCGTCGACCGCTGGGAGGACTGGCAGGAGTACGATCCCGTCGCCTGGCCGCGGAAGGTCACGCGGCGCTACACGCTGATCCCGACGATCTGCTTCAACTGCGAGGCCGGGTGCGGTCTCCTCGCGTACGTGGACCGGGCGTCGCTGCGCATCCAGAAGTTCGAGGGGAACCCGGTGCATCCTGGAAGCCGCGGCCGGAACTGCGCCAAGGGTCCCGCGACGCTCAACCAGGTGAACGACGCCGAGCGGATCCGCTACCCCCTACGTCGCGTGGGGCCTCGGGGCGGCGGTGGATGGCAGCGCGTCACGTGGGATGAAGTCCTCGAGGATCTCGCCGAGCGAATCCGTCGGGCTCTGGTCGAAGGTCGCCGCACCGAGGTCATGTACCACCTCGGGCGCCCGGGCCACGAGCTCATCTATCTCCAGCGGGTCTTCCACGCCTGGGGCATCGACGGCCACAATAGCCACACCAACGTGTGCTCCTCGAGCGCGCGCGCGGGCTACGCCTTCTGGCATGGCATGGACCGGCCGTCGCCCGACCACGCGAACGCGCGGTTCATCCTGCTGCTCTCCTCGCACCTCGAGACCGGCCACTATTTCAACCCCCACGCCCAGCGCATCATCGAGGCCAAGGAGCGGGGCGCGAAGGTCTGCGTCATCGACTCGCGCCTCTCCAACACGGCCTCCATGGCCGACTGGTGGCTCGCGCCGTGGCCGGGCTCCGAGTCGGCGATCCTCCTCGCGATGGCGAGCGTGCTGATCCGCGACCGGCTCTACGACCGCGAGTTCGTGCGCCGCTGGGTGAACTGGGAGGAGTACTTGCGCGAGGAGCGTCCTGACCTGCCCCGAACGTTCGAGGCGTTCGAGCACGCCCTCGCCGAGCTCTACGCCCGCTACACGCCCGAGTTCGCCGCACGCGAGAGCGGCGTGGACGCGACGACCATCGTCGAGGTGGCGCAGGCGCTCGGTCGGGCGGGCCCGGCGCTCGCCACCCACATCTGGCGCAACACGGCGGCGGGTAACCTCGGGGGCTGGCAGGTGGCGCGTGCCCTCGAGCTGCTCGTGGTCCTCATGGGCGCCGTCGGCACGCCCGGTGGCACCGCCCCGAGCGCCTGGAACAAGGCGATCCCCGAGCCGCCTCTCATGCCGCCGCCCGCGAAGGTGTGGAGCGAGCTCCTGATGCCGCGCGAGTACCCGCTCGCGTTCTTCGAGATGAGCTACCTCCTGCCGCACTTCCTGAAGGAAGGCCGCGGCAAGCTCGCGATGTACTTCACCCGCGTCTACAACCCGGTGTGGACGAACCCGGACGGCATGTCGTGGATGGAGGTGCTGACGGATGAGACGAAGGTCGAGCGCCATGCCTGTCTCACGCCGATTTGGAGTGAAACGGCGTGGTTCGCCGACTACGTGCTGCCGATGGGGCACGCCTCCGAGCGCCACGACCTCCTGTCCCAGGAGACTCACGCCGCGCGCTGGATCGGGTTCCGCCAGCCCGTGCTCCGCGTCGCCCTGGAGAAGCAGGGCAAGACCTTCGACCTCACGTGGCAGGCCCACGAGGCCGCGGGGCTCGGCCAGGTGTGGGAGGAAGACGAGCTCTGGATCGAGCTCTCGTGGCGCATCGATCCGGACGGCACCCTCGGGATCCGAAAGTACTTCGAGTCACCCTACCGGGCGGGCGCCAAGCTCCGTATCGAGGAGCTCTACCGCTGGATCTTTGAGCACAGCGTGCCGGGCCTCCCCGAGGCAGCCGCCCGCGAGGGAATCACGCCGCTCGAGTACATGCGGAAGTACGGCGCCTTCCTCATCGAGGACGCGGTCTACCACACTCACGAGCAGGCGGTGCCGGCGCGGGACCTCGACGGCGCCAGCGTGGACCCGGTGACGAAGGTCATCGTGAAGGGCGGGCAGGCGGTCGGCGTCGAGGTGGATGGACGCGCGTGCCTGGGGTTCCCGACACCCTCGGGCAAGCTCGAATTCTTCTCGAAGACGCTCAAGGACTGGAAATGGCCCGAACAATCGGTGCCCGGTTACATCCGCAGCCACGTCCACTGGACGAGCGTGGATCGCGCCAAGGGTGAGATGGTGCTGCTCCCGACCTTTCGGCTTCCCACCCTGATCCACACCCGGTCGGGCAACGCAAAATGGCTCTACGAGATCTCACACACGAACCCGCTCTGGCTCCACACGGAGGACGCGACGCGGCTCTCCGTGACGACGGGGGACCTTCTCAAGGTCGCGACGGCGATCGGCTACTTCGTCGACAAGGTCTGGGTGACGGAATCGATCCGACCGGGCGTCGTCGCGTGCTCGCACCACCTCGGCCGGTGGCGGCTTCAGGACCAGGCCGGGGGCCCGCACTGGTCCACCGCGCTGGTGGATCTCACACAGCCCGGACCCGGCCGCTGGCTCATGCGCCAGGTCCACGGCGTTCGGCCCTTCGCGAGCGACGACCCCGACTCGGAGCGCATCTGGTGGGAGGACGCGGGCGTCCATCAGAACCTGACCTTTCCCGTCCAGCCGGACCCGGTGAGCGGTCAGCACTGCTGGCATCAGAAGGTGACCGTGACGAAGGCGGGCCCGGACGACCGCTACGGCGACATCTTCGTGGACACGAACAGATCTTTCGAGGTCTACCGCGAGTGGCTCGCGCTCGCGCGCCCTGCGCCCGGCCCCGGCGGGCTCCGCCGGCCGATGTGGCTGCCGCGCGCCTTCAAGCCCGACGCCGCTGCCTACAGAATCGGCGGCTGAGCATGTATAGTGAGGCTCTCATGCGGGATTCCTCGAAACTCACGCGACGGACCATGCTCGGCACGCTGGGCGTCCTCGGTGTCGCTGCGCTCGCGGGCGACGTCGCGGCGCCCCGTCGCGCTGAGGCCCAGCCGCTCGGCCTCCAGGAGACCGGCGAGGAGGCGCTGCGGCGGGTCTTCGGCGGGCGCCCGATGAAGGACGGCTCGAGCGTGATCAAGTTCGACATCCCGGCGATCGCCGAAAACGGCTCGCTCGTGCAGACGAGCGTGGCGGTCGAGTCGCCGATGACGCCCGTGGCCTACGTCAAGCGCGTCTGGATCGTCGCGGACAAGAACCGGATCCCCGTCGTCTTCCGCGCCACGCTCGTGCCCGAGGCCGGCCGCGCCTCCGTCGGCGCGACGATCCGGCTCGGCGAGACAGGCGACGTCCGCGCGATCGTCGAGCAGAGCGACGGCACGCTCCTCGCGGTCAAGCGCGAGGTCAAGGTCACCGTCGGTGGGTGCGGGGGCTGAGCGCGGTGTCCGACATCGGCAAGGTCCGCATCCGCATCCCCTCGAGCATCAGGCCCGGGGACGTCGTGCACGCGCGGACGCTGGTGATCCATCCGATGGAGCGGGTCGAGCGCGACGGGCAGGGCAAGGTCGTCCAGCGGAACTATAGCTACATCCACACGGCGACCGTCACCTACCTCGGCAAGACGATCGTCACCTTCGAGACCACCCAGGCCGTGAGCGAGAACCCGTTCTTCTCGTTCAGCTTCAGGGCGACCGATCCCGGCCAGCTCAAGGTCCGGTTCCTCGACACCACGGGCGGCGACTACGAGGGCACGGCCGACATCACGTTCGCCTGACGGAGAGCGGATGACGTCCGCGGGCTGGCCGCGCGCGCTGCCGGCCCTCACGCTCGGTGCCCTGACGCTCGGCTGCGCCGGTGCCGCCGCCGACTTCCCCGATCACCGCGGCGTTCCAGGCTGGGCCACGCGCGCAATCCCCGAGGCGCGCGGTGACATTCGCATTGGGCCCGACGGCACCCGCGTGGCGGTTCGCTACCGGGGCTGGACGACGCGCGACTACGGCGCCTTCCGCACCTACGCCTACGGCGACACACGCCCGGAGCCCCCCGTCGTGCGCGTCGCGCCGCCCGCGGGGGCGACGGGCGACCCGGCGAAGGGGCGGCGGCTCTTCCTCGATCGCGCGAAGGGCCCGTGCACGGGTTGCCACCTGGTCCCGGGCGACGACGTGTGGCCGGCGGGCAACGTCGGCCCCGACCTCTCCACGCTCGGCGACCGCGGGCTGCCCGACGCGTACCTCTATCAGCAGCTCTACGACCCGCGCGTCACCTTTCCCAACTCCTCGATGCCGCCGTGGGGCGTCGCCGGGAGCCTCGGACCCGCCGAGCTCGTGGACCTCGTCGCCTATCTCCAGACGCTCAAGGGGCCCGCGCCGCCCGAGCGCGACCCCGACCGCAACCCGGCGACGCGCACGAGGCCGGTCGGCTTCGGCGACAACCTCGATCCCACGAACAACCCGGCCGTGCTGCTGGCCGAGGACGCCGAGGCCCTCTGGCGCTCGCCGGGGCCGGCGGCAAAGGCGTGCGCCGGCTGCCACGAGGGCGGGCTCGCGCGAGCGATGCGGGGCGTCGCGCCGCGCTATCCGAAGTACGTGCCCGCGTGGCGCCGTGTGATGAGTCTCGAGGACTTCCTCGCGGTCCACGGCCCCGAGACGACGGGCCGCGCGTACCCCGCCGAGTCGGCCGAGAACCTCACCCTGACGATCCTCGTCAAGATGGCGTCGAACGGGCTCGCGGTGCAGGTGGACACCGCGAGCGCCGAGGCGCGCGCCGCGATCCTCCGCGGGAAGGCGAGCTTCTACCGACGCGTCGGCGAGCGCAACCACGCGTGCGCCGACTGCCACACGCCCGAGCAGGGCGCCAACCGGTTTCTCGGCGGGCGGCTCCTCGCCGACGTGAGCGCCGGGCTCACGCGCCACTTTCCGACGTGGCGCACGGACCGGGGCGAGGTCTGGGACATGCGCAAGCGCTTCCAGTGGTGCATGACGCCGCTCGGGACGAACATGCTCCCGGCCGACGCGATCGAGTACGCCGAGCTCGAGCTTTACCTCACGACCTTCGACAACGGCCGGCCCCTCTCCGTTCCCGGAATCCGCCATTGAGCCTCGGCCTCGCCCGCCGCGACCTCCTCAAGCTCCTCACGCTCGCCGCGGCGGCGGGGTTCGATCCGCGAGGGCTCGAGGCCGCCGACGGACCCGAGCGGCTCCTCGAGTTCGAGGCGCTCGGCAACGTGACGCTGCTGCACCTCACCGACCCGCACGGGACGCTGCGTCCCCTCTATTACCGCGAGCCCGACACGCTCATCGGTGTGGGCCGAGAACGCGGCAAGCCACCGTTCCTCACCGGCGCCGAGTTCCTCAAGGCGTACCGCATCGCGCCCGGCACCGCGGAGGCGTACGCCGCCAGCCACCTCGACTTCGCGGCTCTGGCGGCGCGCTACGGCCGGATGGGCGGCTACGCGCACCTCGCCACGCTCGTCAAGCGTGCGCGCGCCGAGCGGCCCGGGAAGACACTGCTTCTCGACGGCGGCGACACGTGTCAGGGCTCGGCGACCGCCCTCTGGAGCCGCGGCGAGGACATGGTGCTGGCCTCGAACGCGCTCGGCGTCGAGGTGATGACGCCGCACTGGGAGTTCGTCTACGGGATGGACCGCGTGCGCGAGCTCTTCGGCGACCGCGAGAGCCGCGGGCTCTTCGGCGGCGACTTCGTCGCGCAGAACGTCGCGCAGACGGGATGGGGCGATCGGGTGTTCCGGCCTTACACCATCCGTGAAGTGGGCGGTGTCAGCGTGGGGGTCATCGGTCAGGCGTTCCCGTACGTGCCGGTCTCGCACCCCCGCCGCTTCGTCCCCGACCTCACCTTCGGGATCCAGGAGGACCAGGTCCAGGCGCTCGTGCACGAGCTGCGTGACGACAGGCGCGTCGACCTCGTCGTCCTCCTCTCCCACAACGGCGTCGCGGTGGACCTGAAGCTCGCGGCGCGCGTCCCGGGGCTCGACGTCGTCCTCGGCGGCCACACCCACGATGCGCTGCCCGAGCCCATCGTCGTGGGCCGGACGCTCGTCGTGAACTCGGGCTCGCACGGCAAGTTCCTCTCGCGCCTCGACGTCGACGTGCGGCAAGGCCGGGTCGCGGGCTGGCGCTACCGGCTCCTCCCGGTGCTCTCCAGCTTCGTGCCCGAGGATCCGGAAATGGCCCGGCTCGTCGCCGAGCTCCGCCGGGGGCACGAGGCGAAGCTCGCCGAGCCTCTCGCGGTCTCCGAGTCCCTGCTCTGGCGCCGCGGGAACTTCAACGGCCCGTTCGACGAGCTCATCCTCGACGCGCTCCTGAAGCGCTTCGACGCCCAGGTCGCGTTCTCGCCGGGCTTCCGCTGGGGGCCGACGATCGTGCCGGGGCAGACGCTCACGCTCGAGGACGTCTACGCGCACACGGCGCTCACGTATCCGAATACGTGGGTGCGGGAGCTGACCGGTCGCGAGATCCACGAGCTCATGGAGGATGTCGCCGACAACCTCTTCCACCCCGACCCGTACTACCGGCAGGGCGGGGACATGGTGCGGGTCGGCGGGCTCACGTACGCGATCGACCCGGCCAAGACGCTGGGCCGGCGGATCCGCGACATCCGCGTCGGCGGCCGGCCGCTCGAGCCTGCGCGCCGCTATAAGGCCGCGGGATGGGCGAGCCTCCGCGAGGCCGAGGGCCCGCCCGCCTGGGACGTCGTCTCTGATCACCTGCGCGCGCTCAAGCGCGTACGCCTCGAGCCGCGTCCGCGCGTCCGCATCCTCTGACCCGGGCGCACGAGCGCGCTCACACCGCGCGCGCCGGGGCCGAGGGGTGCGCGCGGCAGGGGTCGCGGGACCACGCGGCAGGCGTCCGCTGCCCGGTGGCGGCTGGGCTCCATCGAGGGACGCGGGGTCCGTCGCCGGCGGGCGGGAACGGGTCCCATTGACCCCTGCCGCACGCACCCCTCGGCCCCCACGACGCGGCGTGAGGGGGGCGATCGTTCACGTCGCGTTCCGGACGGAACGCGGGCGGCGCCGCCCGCGCGGAGGCCCCCCCGCGTCGGAGAGCGCCGCGCGCAGCACGCCGAGGAGCGCCCGCGCCTCGGGCGAGAGCGGCCGCTGGCGTGGGTGGATCACGTCCAGGCTGCGGCTGATCGGCTCGGCGTCGACGATGTCGATCGCGACGAGCGAGCGGCGCCGGAGCTCACGACCGACGGCGAGGTGCGGCAGGAAGGCGAAGCCCACGCCCCGCTCGACCATCTTCTTCGCCGTCTCGATCGTCTCGACCTCCAGCGCAACGTTCGGCACCAGCCCCGCCCGACGGAAGAGGCCGTGCGTGAGCGTCCAGTCGCTGGAGCCGCGGTCGAAGAAGACGAGCGGGCGGTCGGCCACCTCTGCGAGCCGGGCCCGCCGCTGGCCCGCGGGCCACGAGGCCGGCCGCGCGACGAGGATGAGCGGATCGTCGCGGAGCGACAGGGTCTCGACCTCGGGGTGGTTGAGCGAGCGCGCGAGCCCGACCTCCGCCTCGCCCCGCAGGATCATCTCGAGGACCTCTTTCGAGTGCCCCGAGCGCACGGTGATGAGCGTCCTCGGATGCGCGTCCTGGAAGCGCTTCAGCACGTCGGGCAGGAGGTACGTGCAGATCGAGAGCACCGCCGCGATCTGCAGCGCGCCGCCCGCCCGCGGCCGGAGGTCGTGGACCGCCTGGCGGGCGAGCGCCACGGCCTGGAGGAGCTGCTCGGCGCAGGGACGGAGGGCGCGCCCCGCCGCGGAGAGGGCGAAGCCGTGCTGGCCGCGCTCGAAGAGCCTCACGCCGAGCGACTCCTCGAGCGCCCGGATCCGCGCGCTGACCGCGGGCTGGGTGATCCGCAACGCCTCCGCGGCTCGGCGGAAGCCCCCGAAGGTGCCGACCGCCAGGAACGCCTCGACCTGGGGGATTTCCACTACGCGGCTCGCGGGATTTCCATAATTGATAAAGATATTTTATCTCGCTTATAAAAACAATAACGTTGCTTTGCTCTCCGTCCGACGGCAGAGTGAGCGGCACGAGGGGCGCGGCGTGGACGGAACGCTCACACGCGCGACCCGAGGAGGAGACGCCATGCAGGGCACGTGCGAGTGCGGGATGACGCTGGAGCAACCGTCGAGCCGGACGGGCTGCCCGGAGTGCGGGACCATCGGCTGCCGGAGCTGCTCGATCGAGGTGGAGGCCACCCACTACTGCCGCTGGTGCGCGACGTCGCTCGCGCTCGGCCAGCTGGCCTCCTAGGAGGACACGGCCTTGGATAACATGGGGCGCGCGTTCCGCCAGCTGCTCGCGACCGAGCCGTACCTGTTCACCGCCGGCGTCTATGATCCGCTCGGGGCCCAGCTCGCCGAGCGCGTCGGGCTGAAGTCCGCCTACCTCAGCGGCTACTCGATGGCGATGGCCAACGGCTGGCCCGACATGGGCTTCCTCACGCAGACCGAGGTCACCCGCATCGCCTCCATGGTCGCGAGCGGGACGCGGCTGCCGATCATCGCGGACGCGGACGACGGCTACGGCAACGCGCTCTCCACGATCCGGACGGTGCAGGAGTACGTGAAGACGGGCGTCGCGGGCATCCATCTGGAGGACCAGCGCTTCCCGAAGCGCTGCGGCCACATCGCGGGCAAGACGATCGTCTCTTTCGAAGAGGCGATCGGCAAGTATCGCGCCGCGATCGACACCCGGAACCGTCTCGACCCGGACTTCGTCGTCATCGCGCGGACGGACGCCTACGGCGCCGTCGGCGGGAGTATGGAGGAAGCCGTCCGCCGGGGCCGTGCGTACGCGGATGCGGGCGTGGACCTCGTGTGGGCGGAGCTCAGCAACGCGTCGCGCGAGCCCGCGATCGCGTTCGCCAGGGCCATGCGCGAGACGCATCCGAAGCTACCGCTCGCGTTCAACTACTCGTCGTCGTTCCGCTGGCACCAGGATCCGAATCCGCTCACGTTCAAGGAGCTCGGCGAGCTCGGCTACAAGTTCATCTTCATCACGCTCTTCGCGGCCCACGCGGCGACGTACGCGGTGTGGAACGCGATGGAGGAGCTCGTACGCGACCAGGAGCAGGCCCAGTGGAGGCTCGAGAAGGTGAAGGTCGGGCACCCGACCGAGAGCCACCACGTCATGGCCCGTGTCGCCCACTTCCAGGAGCTCGAGAAGCGGTACATCCCCGGGACGGACGCGCGCCTGAAGGGCTCGGACGGCTTCGGCGAGGCGCATACGGCGGCCCACTAGGGCTCGCCCGCCCAGAGCCTGGCGGTTAAGATAGGGCCACTGTGACGCGCGCGGTGGCCCTGTCGCTCTCCCTCCTCCTCCTCGCGGCCACGCTACTCGCGCCGCCGGCCCGCGCGGCGCGTGAGCGCGTCGAGGACCTGGCGCTCGACTTCCGTCTCATCCCGCTCGACCGCCCGCCGGCGCCCCCGTTCGTGCTCGAGTCGCTCGAGGGCGGGCGCGTCGCGCTCGCCGACTTCCGCGGCCGGCCGGTGATCCTCTACTTCTGGCACTCCACGTGACCCTACTGCTCGAGGGAGTTGCCCTCGACCATGGAGCAGGTCGTTCGCGAGTACGGGCCGCGGGGCCTGGCCCTCCTCGCGATCAACATCGAGGAGGACCGGGAGAGCGTGGCCCGCTGGGCGCGCGTGAAGAAGGTCACCTCGACGGTCCTGCTGGACCCGACCGGCGCCGTGAACCGCGCCTACCGCGTGACGGGGACGCCCACGGTGTACGTCATCGGGCGCGACGGCCGGCTGCTGGCCAAGGCGCTCAGCACGATGCAGTGGACGGGCCCGGAGGGCCAGGCCTTTCTCCAGGCGCTCCTCGCCCGGTGATCGACACCGTCGAGACGGACGTGCTGATCCTCGGCGCGGGCGGCGCCGGCCTCTGCGCCGCACTCCATGCCGCCGACGCCTCGCCGCGGCTCCGTGTCACGGTCGTCGTCAAGGGACTCCTCGGCCGCGCCGGCTGCACCCGCATGGTGCAGGGCGGCTACAACGCGGTGCTCGCCGAGTCCGACTCGCTCGAGGCGCACCTGCTCGACACGCTCGCGGGCGGCGGCTTCATCAACGACCAGGAGCTCGTGTGGACGCTCGTCCGCGAGGCGCCGGGACGTCTG
>Ga0137418_10001977_pt2 | contig 15867 bp, 12 predicted proteins | sample CZODoug3_1_2_16f_FD_122242 | JGI IMG/M metagenome (GOLD analysis project Ga0137418, IMG submission 122242) | Vadose zone soil fungal communities from Angelo Coast Range Reserve, California, USA - CZODoug3_1_2_16fungal (Hybrid Assembly) | ecosystem: Environmental > Terrestrial > Soil > Vadose... | reverse complement strand
GTCAGAAAGGCGAGCTGCATGGCTTCGGCCTGGGAATTGGCTTTGCTGGAAATCAGGATGCCGAGCGAGAGCGACACGAAGATGTACGGCAGGGAAAGCAGGGCTAGCAGAAGCACGCTGCCATGAATGGGCACGCTGAAGATAAAACGCATGAAGACGAGAATCATGCAGAGTTCGAAGAAGCCGATCATCAGATAGGGAAGCAGCTTGCCGAGAAGCAGGCCCATGGGGCGCACCGGCGTGACGAAGAGCTGTTCGAGTGTACCGCGCTCTTTTTCGCGCACGATGGAAAACGCCGTTAGAAACGTGGTGACATTGAGCAGGAGAATCGCGGTGAGCCCGGGAAGGAAAAAATTGGGCGAGCGCGAATCGGGATTGAAGAGGATTTTGGGACGCATGTCCACTGCGAAGGTCGGATTGCCGCTGGTGGCCAGGACGCGCTGGAGGGATTCGTCAAGGCCGATGGCGGTGGTGACGTTGATGGCCTGGCCGGCGACGGAGGAATCGGAGCCGTCGATCAGCACCAGCACCTGGGCGCTCATCTGGTGAAGAAGCTTGTCCGAATAATCCACGGGGATTTTGATGCCGACGCGGCATTTGCCGGAGACGATGGCGTCGGTGAGGTCGTGATCGCTTTCGACGAAACGGACCAGATGAAAAGTGTCCGAATTGCGGAGCCGGTCGAGCAGCTCGCGGCTTTCGCGGCGGCCGTCTGCGTTGTAGACGACGGTGTTGATCTGGCGGATGTTGGTGTCAATCCCAAATCCCAGCAAAAACATCTGCAGCAGCGGAATAATTAAAGAGAAAAAAAGCGTACCGAAGTCGCGGCGCACGTGCAGCGCTTCCTTGTAGAAGACAGCGCTAAAGCCGCGGAACGGGTTAAGCACGGGTGGCCTCGATCTCGGACTGATGTTTGTAGGTGAGTTCGACGAATACGTCTTCGAGCGAAGGAGCGAGCGGGCGGATTTCCGCGACGATGATGCCCTGTTTCCGCAGTTGTTCGCGGAGATGATCGAGGTCGAGATCATCGTTGATGAGCGCGTGGATGGATTGGCCGAAGATTGTGGCGCTGCGGATGCCGGGGAGAGTGCGGGCGATGCGCAAGGCTCGAGTTACTTCAGGGGTAGTGATTTCCACTCGATAGGTGCCAGGGGGCTGCACGTCGGGCAGTTCGCGCAGGGAATCTGGCGTGCCGTCGGCGATGAGCTTGCCGTAATAAATGTAGGCGACATGGCTGCAGCGCTCGGCCTCATCCATGTAGTGCGTGGTGACGAAAAACGTGATGCCGTGAGCGGAGAGCTCGAAGAGTAGATCCCAGAGTTGACGGCGTGCGACGGGGTCGATGCCCGCGGTCGGTTCGTCGAGGAAAATTAGTTTTGGTTCGTGCAGCATGGCACAACCGAGAGCGAGGCGCTGTTTCCAACCACCGGAAAGCTGCGCGGAGAGGCGATTCAGGTACGGGCCGAGGCCGTTGAGCTGGATAATGTCGTCCATGCGTTTGCGAAGACGATCGTTGGAGAGGCCGTAAATGCGGCCGTAGAACGTGAGATTTTCCGTGACGGTCAGATCGGAATACAGACTGAAATTCTGCGACATGTAGCCGATGTTTTCGCGCACCGTTTCCGGATCCTTGCGCACATCAATGCCCAGGACAGAAGCTTCGCCACCCGAGAGAGGCAGCAAGCCCGTGAGCATTTTGATGACGGTGGTTTTTCCGCTGCCATTGGGACCGAGAAACCCAAAGATTTCGCCTTTTTGGACGCGGAAGCTGACGTCATTCACGGCCGTGAAGCTGCCGAACCGGCGAACGAGATTTTGTGCGGAGATAGCGGGCTTTTCGAGATCGCTCACGGTTCAGCTCCCCGGCGCCAGCGTAACGTCGGCGGCCATGCCGGCGCGGACGCGATGCGACGTGTCGTCAATGCGCACCTTCACGCCAAAAACCTGGTGCACGCGCTCTTCCACCGTCTGCACATTGCGCGGCAGGAATTCGGCCTGTTGATTGATCTGCTCGACGGTACCGTCGAAAACCTGATTGGGAAAGGAGTCCACGCGAATCTGGGCCTTCTGCCCGAGATGCACGCGGCCGATTTGCGTTTCGGGAATGTAGATGCGGACATAAATCTGATCGCGTTCGAGAAGCGTGGCGACGGGCGTGTTGGGGGCGATCAGGTCGCCGGGGCGCACGTCGAGCACTTCGATGGAAGCAGCGGCGGGCGCGAGAACCTGGCGTTCGCGGAAGCGGGCTTCATCGTAAGCAAGCGCGGCTTTAGCGGCGGAGATGTCTTCGACGCGATTGCCATTTTCGAGTTTTTCGAGCGTGGCCTGCGTTTGTCGATAGCGGGCTTCAGAGGCGGCGATCTCTTCGGGCCGATAGCCGCGGTGCAATTGATCCAGCTTGTGCCGGAAATTTGCCTGTTGCGCCAGAGCCATTTTCCAGTTGGCATCCGCGGTGTCGCGCTGTTGTTTGGAAACAAGATCCTTTTCGGCCAGCGCATCGTAGCGTTGGGCGTCGAGGCGCGCGCGAACTTCATCTGCGTTTGCACGGTCGAGGTCGGCTTGCGCCGCGTCAATATCTTCCTGGCGGTATCCGTTCCTCCGCTGGTCGTATTCGGCTTTTGCTTGGGCGGCGGCGGCACGGGCTTCGGCAATTTCTTCCGGACGGTAGCCACGCCGCGCCTTTTCCGCGGTGGCGCGCGATTGCGCCAGCGAAGCGGCGAGTTCTTTCTCGTCGAAAGTGATCAAGACCTGCCCGGCTTCGACGGGATCACCTTCGCGGACCAGGACCTTATCAATGCGCCCACCGATTTTCGAGCCGACGCGAATATTGCGGGCTTCAACAGTGCCGGAGCCATGGAGAGAACCGTCGCGATGCAGCATTCCGGAGGAATACACCGCGAGCCCGATGAGGGCGGCGACGACGAGAACGGGAATCAGCAACTTGCGATTCATGGCTTCCTTCTCCAATGCGAGCTATCCCGCCACGGAATCCGGAGACGATGCCTTCCGTGGTGCCAGCCCGGTCCAGAGCACTTCGAAGGCGTCTTCAATTCGGGAGAGCAGAGTGGCATCGCCGTAGAGCGACCAGATCAGGAGCGTTCCAAAAACGGTTTGCCGGAAAACATTGGCAAGAACCTCGGGTGGCAAATCATCGCGAATTTCTCCGCGTTGCTGGCCGAGGTGGATTATTTCCGTGTGGATGGCTATGACGCGCGCTTGCAGATCCATCATGGATTCGCGGACCGGCGTGTTGGAAAGAAACGCCTGCAGAAGAATTCGGATGATCGAGGGATTGCGAATCGGCTCTTGCGTCATACGCGCGCCGAGCGAACGCAGGAAAACCCGCGTGGGTTCATTCTTTGCGCGCGCTTCATCGGCAGCGGCACGCAGCTTGCCAAGTTGCATTTCGGCAAAGGCGAGGAGGATGTGTTCTTTGCTGGGGAAATAATTGAAGAAAGTGCCTTTGCCGAGGTCGGCGGCGTTGGTGATGTCTTCGACGGTGGTTTCGGCGAAGCCTTTGCGCGCGAAAAGATCGAGTGCGGCGCGGAAGAGGCGCTCGCGGCGCTCCAGGGATTGGCGCTCGCGCCGATTGGAAGGGATGGAAGTTGATGTGCCAGACATAAATGACCTATGGACATAAATGACTATAAGTCATATTAGCTGCAAACGCAAGGAAAAAGCCCGCAAGTTTTTCCACGGGGCACCGACTTATATCTTTGGTTGCGCGTGTGTTAGCGGCTAGATTTCTTTGCCGGACGCAAGGTTCTTTGGCGATTTCTTGTTGAGATAAGAAATGAACTTCTGCGCAGAGGCCGGAACAGGCACGGCTCCCTTAAATACAATATCCTGCGGAGCGACTTTCTTCTTGTAGAGCTTTTCGTTGGCGCTGTTATCCGGTCGAACGGTGGAGCCGGCAAGGGAGATTCCTGCGAAGAGGCCGCGGGCACGGGAATAAGAAAGAATTTCCGCGCGCAAGGTCACGTCGGTTGAGGCTTCCGCGTTGCGGCCCTTGGGACCAGCAGCGGCGGAAGCGTCAGCGCCGAGTTTTACCTTTGAGCTGAGAACCGCGTTTGCGCCCCGACCGTTCATGATGAGCAGTACGAAGTCCGTGGCCTGTCCGCCGATCTGCAAACCAAAGCTGCCACCTTCCAGGGCCATCATTGTGGGGGCGCTCCACGGGCCGTTGAAATGCTCTCCGCTGCGGCAGGTCATGGCGCCACGGCCGTAGCTGGCCCCAAAAATGAACGCAGCTTTAACGACCGAGGGATAGACGATGATGCAAAAGGATTTGTCAATCAGGTCCTGCGGAATGTCGTCGGGAATATCCATGATTTCCTGAATCACAACGCCGCAGTTTTCGAGGCGGTCCCTTTCTTTGTGGTCGTCAGCAACCAGCGGCGGGCAGAGAAAGGAAACTGCCAGCAAAAACGGAACTATCTTTTTCATTCGAATCCACCTTTTCAAAATTATTGTTTCCAATCAGTGCTTGAGCCCCAATTGATAAATCCATACGGGCAGCGGAAGTTGCGGGGCGTGGCTGGAAGTGGCAATGCGCCCTGCTCTTGTTCCTCGAGACGCTACGGGAAGAAGCGCCCACTGACTTTCGACTATACTTTCAGTCCATGGGGATTGCCAAGAGCGGAATTGCAGTGAGCATTGCGCGGAAGGGAGCGCGGGGACTGATTTGGCTGGCGATCGTGCTGGCTGCGCTGCCATTTTCGGCGGCGCAGGAAAAGGGGCCGCGCGACAAAGTGAACCTCTCGCAGGCGCGATTCGCCGGGCGCGTGGAGAGTCTGCTGGGCGCGGCGCCGGTGGATAAGGGAGAGTGGGGACTGCTGGTGGTGGACGCGGAGAGCGGCGCTACCCTGTACGAGAAGAACGCAAACGAATATTTCTTGCCGGCATCGAATATGAAACTGCTGACGACAGCGCTCGCCTTGGACACCCTGGGGCCGGAGTACAGGTTCCACACGACGGTCGAGACGAATGGAACGCTGACGCCTGACGGGAAACTTTCCGGAGATTTGATCCTGGTGGGGCGCGGCGATCCCAATTTATCCAACCGCAAGTTCCCGTACGAGACCAAGGAAGAGTTTGACGGGCCGCCGGAGAAGGCTCTGGGAGAACTTGCGGACGCGATTGCCGCGCGCGGCGTAAGAGAGATTTCGGGAGACGTCGTCGGCGACGACAGTTATTTTCCTCGCGAGCGCTACCCGGACGGCTGGGAAATCGACGACATGGTGTGGGAGTACGGCGCGGCGATTTCCGCGATTGTGGTGAACGACAACACGGTCACGCTGACGTTGACGCCAGCGGAGAAGGCGGGCGGTGCCGTAACGGCGATGATTGAGCCGACGACGCGGGAATTCGTGGTTAAGAACGAAGTGACCACCATCGGCGCGAAAGAGAAACCGGATTTGCGGCTGAGGCGCGAACCGGGCGGAGACATGGTGCTTGTGAGCGGGGTGATGCCGGCGGGCAGCGCTCCTCGAAAGTTGGTGCTGGCAGTTCAGGAGCCGGCGCTGCACGCGGCGAATTTGCTGGCGCAATTGCTGAAGGATCGGGGTATCAAAACCGACGGGAGTATTCGCGCCGTGCACGAACCGGACCCGGGCGAAGCGATGCGGACGGTGCTGGCGGAGCATCTTTCGATTCCACTGAAGGACTCGGTAAAGCTGGTGAACAAAATCAGCCAGAACCTGCACACGGAAGTGCTTCTGCGTACCGCGGCGCGGCAACAGGGACGCTGGGCCACACCCGAGGATTTGCAGAAATTTCCCGAGGCGTTTTACGCAAAGGCGGGGATTCCAGAGGGCGACGTGATCCAGACGGACGGGTCGGGTTTATCGCGGCACGACCTGGTGACGCCGCGCGCATTTGTGGCAGTGCTCGCGTATGCGCAGAAGCAGGCGTGGTTCCCCGAGTTTCTTGCTTCGCTGCCGGTGGCTGGCGCGGACGGCACGCTGAATGAGCGGATGAAAGAGCCGCCGCTCACGGGAAAGATTCACGCGAAGACGGGTTCGGTGACGCATGTGCGAACTTTGTCGGGTTACGCGGAGACGCCGGGCGGTAGAAAACTGATTTTTTCGTTCCTGAGCAACAATCAGGGTGCGAAGAATCATGAGGTGCACACGGCGATTGATGGTGTGTGCTTGGCGATGGTGGAAGAGTTTGATGAGAAAAGGGAGCAAACGAAGCAAGGAAGCAACGAAGTAATGAAGTAACGAAAAGCAGAAACAAGAGCACACGATGACTGCAGAGAAGATTGTTACGGTGTTCGGGAGTTCACGGCCAAAGGCAGGCGATGCGGAGTATGAAGAGGCACGTGAACTTGGAAAATTATTGGCCAAGTGCGGGTTCGCCGTGTGCAGCGGCGGGTTTGGCGGGGTGATGGAGGGCGTTTCGCGCGGCGCAAAAGAGGGAGGCGGGAAAACCTACGGCGTGACCGCGGAATTTTTCAAGCGCAAGGCCAATGCGTGGGTGGACACGGAAGTGCGGATGGACACCTGGGACGCACGGCTGTTTGAACTGGTTCGGCTGGCCGATGGGTTTGCGGTATGCAAAGGCGGAACGGGAACGCTGGTGGAACTAGCCGTGGTCTGGGAGATGCTGAACAAATCGGTGATCGCGGGGAAACCGATCGTAGTGGTGGGCGATTTCTGGCAGCCGATTCTGGACCGCGTGCGCGAAGTGGAGCAGGGGCCGCGGCCTTCGACCGAAAACCGGGTGTGGGGCGAGGCGAACGGCAATCTGGTGTATAGCGCGGCAAACGCGGACGAGGCGGCGGACTACCTGGCGAGGAAGTTGAAAGCGCGAGAATAAAAAGTAAAAAAAGGGACGTAAGAAGAATGTCGCGGTCGGCGCAAGATGTTCTGGAGTTCGACAAGCTGCGGGAGTTGCTGCGGCTGCGGACGACGTGTGCGCCGGGCCGACGCATGATTGACGCGCTGGAGGTGAGCACGAGCCGCGCGGCGCTCGAAGGGGCGTTTGCGCTGATTAGTGAGGCTCGCGAATGGCTGCGGTTGGCGCGCGAGCTGGGATTTGGTGCGCTGGCGGATCCGGACGCATGGCTGGCACGGCTGGAAGCGCCGGGAACTGTGCTGGAGCCGGCGGAATTTCTTGACGCGGGGTCGCTGCTGGAAACCTCGGGCTGGTTGAAACAGCAATTCCGGGAAGACGCGGACAAATTCCCGCTGCTGGCGGCGCGTTGCGCGTCGCTGGGCGATTTTCGGGATTTGCAGGCCGCGATCCGGCGATGTGTTCTGCCCAACGGGGAGATCAGCGACGACGCGTCCAGCACCTTGCGGAGGATTCGCGCGAGCATCCAGCAGACGCGCGACTCGATTCAGAAGACGCTTCGGCAGATTTTGCGTTCGCGGCAAGCGGAGAGCGGCGAGGACTACGTTACGCTGCGCAACGACCGGTTCGTGATTCCTGTGCGCTCGGAGCATCGGCGGAATGTTCCGGGTGTGGTACATGGAGCGAGCGGAACCGGGCAGACAGTGTTCGTGGAGCCGTTTGAAACGGTGGAGACGAATAACCAGTTGGTGCAACTGGCGGAAGACGAAGCCGCGGAGATTTTCCGCATCCTGAAAGAATTGACGGACCGCTTGCGCGGGATGGACAGCCCCTTGCAGGTTGCCGCGGGAACGATTGCGGAACTCGACAGTGTGTTTGCGAGGGCGCGATTTGCGCGCGATTTTGATGCGTGCGTGCCGGAATTTGCCGAGAGCACGGAGTTGCGGCTGGACGCGGCGAGGCATCCGGTGCTGGAAGACAAGTTGCGCCGGGAAAATCGTGCGATTGTGCCGATGTCGCTGGCGCTCGGCGGCGAGGAGCGATTGCTGGTGATCAGCGGGCCAAACACCGGCGGAAAGACCGTGGCGCTGAAGGCGACGGGAATCGCGGCGCTTTCGGCGCAGGCGGGGATTCCGGTGGCGGCGCATCGGGCGGTACTGCCGCTGTTTGACCGCGTGCTGGTGGATATTGGCGACGAGCAGTCGATCGCGGCGGACCTTTCGACGTTTTCGGCCCACATGCTGAACCTCAAAGCGATGCTGGCGGAAGCAACGCCGAAGTCGCTGGTGCTGGTGGACGAAATGGGTACGGGCACGGCGCCGGAAGAGGGGGCGGCACTGGCCGTGGCGCTGCTGGAAGAGTTTCGCAAGAAGAATTGCATCGTGCTGGCGACCACGCACCATGACCGGTTGAAGACGTACGCTTCGAAGACACCGGGGATCGTGAACGCGGCGGTGGAATTCGACGAAGTGAATCTGCGGCCAACGTACCGGCTGATGGTGGGCGTGCCGGGCGGGTCCAGCGGAATTGCGATTGCGCAGCGGCTGGGATTGACGCCGGAGATCATCGAGCACGCTAGGTCGCTACTTACGCCGGAAGCGAGCGAAGCCGCCGACCTGATTGCGTATCTGCATCGCAGCCGCGACGAACTGGACCGGATGCAGAAACAAATGGCAGAGGAGCGGCACGCGCTGGAAGCGGAGCGCCAGAAGTTGCGTTCGGATTGGGTGGAGCGGCAGAAGCAGCGGATCGCGGAGTTGGAAAAGCAGTTCGCGGAAATGCAGAAGAGATTCGAGGAGAACGTGGCTGGCGTGGTGGCAGCGGTGAAGGACCGCGAACTGCGCGCGCAGATGGAGAAGACCGCGCGGCGGAAGCTGCAAGACGTGCGCGGCGCGGCGAAGGAAGAGCTGAATTCCGCGGTGGTGCAGACGATTTCTGAGTCGCAGCAGGATTTAGGAATCAGGCTGGAAACGCTCGATAAGGTCGGCGTGGAAAACTTGCAACCCGGCGTGAAGGTGCGAGTGAGAGGTTTTAGCAAGCCTGTGATACTGCGCCGCGTGGAGGGATCGACCGCGGAGATTGAAGCGGGGCCGCTGCGGATGAAAGTGGCGGTGGATGAAATTACGGGTGTGGAGGAAGAGGCCAGAGGAAAGAGCGCGATTCAGCCATCGAAGCGAGAGAACATTACCGTTAGCGCGCAGTCCAGCGAGGGCGGGGCGACGGGCGAGATCAACGTGATCGGCTTGACGGTGGAGCAGGCGAGCGAGAAGGTGGACAAGTTTCTGGATGAAGCGGCGCTGGCGAACGTGGTTCGCGTGCGGATTATTCACGGCCATGGAACAGGAGCTCTGCGAAAAGGATTAGGAGAGTTTCTTCGCGCACATCCGCTGGTTGAGAGTGCAGAATTTGAGAGCGAAGAGCATGGCGGAAAAGCGATCACGGTCGTTGATTTGAAATTATAAGAAATGGCGGAAGCGGGATCATTTGCGGATCGGGTGAAACAGCAGGCGGACATTGTTCGCGTGATCGGCGAATACGTGCGCCTGAAGAAGAGCGGGCAGAATTTCACCGGATTGTGCCCGTTTCATGGAGAGAAGACGCCGTCGTTCGCGGTGCATCCGGTGAAACAGATTTTTCATTGCTTTGGCTGCGGCAAGGGTGGCGATGTTTTCAGTTTCGTGATGGAGATGGAGAAGTGCCCGTTCCCGGAAGCGGTGAAGGTGGTCGCGGAAAAGTGCGGCATTCCCGTTCCACGGGCGAAGGAGCGGACGCCCGAAGAGCGCAAGGAGAATCAGCAGCGCGCGGCGTTGATTGAAATTCACCGCGAGGCGCAGGAGTTTTTCGCGCGTCAACTGGAATCGACGGCGGAGGGCCGGGCGGCGCGCGCGTACCTGGAAGACCGCGGGCTGAACGCGGAAACGATTGCGCGATTCGGGATTGGGTATGCGCCGAGCGGCGGTGATGTGCTGCTGCGGCAACTGAAACCGAAGTACGCGGAGAAATTGCTGGTTGAGTCGGGAGTAATATCGCGCGACCAGTCGGGAGCGCGCTTGTTCGATCGCTTCCGCAGGCGCATCACGTTTCCGATTGCGAACGAATCGGGAAAGATCGTGGCGTTCGGCTGCCGCGCGCTCGGCGACGACTTGCCGAAATATCTGAATTCCCCCGAGACACCCATCTATTCGAAAAGTAGCGTGCTCTATCATATGGACCGGGCGAAAGAGCCAATCCGGCGGCAGGACTTCGCGATTCTGGTGGAAGGTTACATGGACGCGATTGCCGTGGCGCGGGCGGGAATCGGCAACGTGGTGGCGAGTTGCGGCACCAGCCTTGCCGAGCCGCAGATTAAATTGCTGGGGCGGTTCACGAAACGCGTGATTGTGAATTATGACCCAGACGTAGCGGGGCAGGCGGCGACGGAGCGTTCGCTGACGCTTTTGCTGGAACACGATTTCGAAGTGCGCGTCTTGGCGCTGCCGGCGATTGGCGACAAGAAGGCTGATCCGGACTTGTTCATTCGCGAGAAGGGAGCGGAGGCATACATCAAACTGTTGAAAGAAGCGCCGCCGTATGTGGATTACCTGATCGCGCGGGCGAGGCAGATGGACCTGAGCACCGGCGAAGGGAAGCAACGCGCCCTGAATTTTCTGATGCCCTATGTGCAGAGGATTCCCAACCGGCTGCTGCGCTCTGAATGGGCCACGCGAATTGCGCAACAATTACGAATTGACGAGCCGGTGCTGCGCGCGGCGCTGAACAAATCGGCAACGGAACGGCGAAGTGAAGTGAAAGTGGCGCCACAACTTGTGGGCAAGCCGGCAAAGCAGATCGAGCGGCGCCTGATCCGCATGCTGGCCGAAGCGGAGGGGTTTAAGAAGGAACTGGCACAACGCCTGCAGCAGGGGAGGCTTTACGAAGGCCTGGAGACGGAAAAGGTGTTCGCCGCGCTGATTGTTGCGGGCCTGTCTGACGAGCCGATACCCGCAACCGAAATAGGCGCGCAACTGGACGAGCGGGAGCGGCGCGTATTTTTTGAGATTTTATTTGAAGACGCGCAAGAGCCCACTTGGGAAGAAGCGGAAAGCTGCCTGGATGCCTTGCGCCGCCGGCAGATCGAGCAGGAGTTGGCGAAGGTACAGAAAACGATCGAAGCCAACCCGAGCGGTGCTGGGTTGCGCGAATTGCTGGAACGCAAACAGGAATTGATGAAACAACTTACCGCGGCAGGGCAGCCGGGATAAGAGAATCAATTTCAAGTTCTGCAGCATCTTTACGTTGAGGTCCTTCGCAGCGCCTGCCTGCGGCGGGCAGGCAAAGGGCGCGCTGCTCCCTTCGGTCCCGGTGAGGCACGCGGGACGCAAAAACCGCGCTTCGCTCAGGGCAAGCAGGATCACGAAGTTGTTCTGGATTGCGCGCGACTTTTTGAAAATATTTTTGGGAGAGATACAAAGAATCCGATGAAACTGAAATTGCCGGAAGGGTCGTTTGGGGCGTACTTGTTTGATTGCGATGGCACGATCGTGGATTCCATGCCGCTGCACTACCTGGCCTGGAAGAAGGCTCTGGGTGAATGGAACTGCGAGTTCTCGGAGGAGCAGTTTTATGCGTGGGGAGGGATGCCGGTGGCGGAGGTTATTTCCACGCTGAATCGGGAACGCGGATTGCACATGCCGGTGGACGAGCTGGAGCACCGGAAAGAGAGCCTGTACTTTGAATTGCTGCCGCAACTGAAGGCAGTTCCCGAGGTTTTGGAGCACATCGAGGCGCAGCACGGACGGATTCCGTTTGGTGTGGTGTCCGGCAGCAAGAGGGACTCGGTGACTGCATCACTGAACGTGCTAAAACTCCTGGACCGATTCGATACTTTGGTTTGCGCGGGAGAGTATACGAAAAGCAAGCCGGACCCGGAAGCGTTTCTGCGCGCGGCGGCGACTCTTGGCGTGGCTCCGGAGGCTTGCCTGGTGTTTGAAGACACGGAGATGGGGATTCAGGCCGCGAAGGCCGGCGGAATGGCCTGGGTGAAGGTGCCTCCGCCGTGGGAAAGAACAATGTAGCTGCTGCAAACGCGTGCAGTAAGGCGCGGGCCAAATTCCTGGAAGTTTTGCTTTGCTCCGGCGGTTGCGAAGAAACTCATCCATGAAAACTTCTCAAACCAAAGTGGTTCGACTGATCGCGCTGTTCAAGCTGCTGAAAGGAGTTCTTCTGATTGCGGTCGGCGTGGCAGCGCTGAAGTTGCTTCATACGGACATCGCGAGTCTGGTGGAAAGTTGGGTTGCAGTCCTTGGCCTCGATCAGAACAGCCGGTTCGTGGGACGAGCTCTTTCGGCGGCAGCGGCTCTTACGCCAAACAGGGTCCGGGATCTGATCGTGGGCAGCTTTCTTTACGGCGGACTGTTTCTGACGGAGGGAATCGGACTTTGGCTGCTGAAGCGATGGGCGATGTGGTTCACTGTCATCATCACGGGTTCTTTGCTTCCGCTGGAGATTTATGAGCTAACACGCCACCCAAGTGCCGGAAAAATTGGGCTCCTGGCGGCCAATTTGGCCCTAGTGGGGTATCTGATTCGGCGAATCCGCGATGGTCGCTACGACTGAGTCTAAGGCCTTCAAGCCCGTTACCGGAGGCCCCAACTGTGGCCCAACTGTGGAAGGTTCGGCTCCGAGAAGGCCAGAATGACCGCAAGGAACGGCTAAACCCTTTATCTGGAATGGAATTCAGGGTACTGTGAGCCGCCAAGTCTTCCACTTTCTGGGCCAGTTTTCCACAAACTAAAATATTGACCGGAAGGGACTTAAGCGTGTAGCGTAGAAGGGTTGCGCGGATAACGGATTGGTCTGTTCCGGCATCTATACGTATGTCTAAAGTGCTTGAAACCGTTCGGGAACGGCACGGCAGGCGGGCAAGCGTGCAGCAGCACAAGAGACACAGCACGGCGCATCGAGCTTCACCGAAAAAATTGAGAGTCTTCCGGGGGATTCGCTCCCTCCCTTCGTCCATAGCGGGCTTTCTCTCTGCATTTCGTGTGGACAGTGCGCGGAACTACAGCGGTGAAGTTCGCGCGGAAATCGAGAGACAGATTCAGGAAGCGGGAGGAGTGCAGTGGCAGCAACGGGCTTAGAGGAAAAATATGATGCGGTACGCCAGCTTATTGCCGTTGGCAAAGAGCGCGGGTACCTTCTGTATGACGAAGTAAACGATTCTCTTCCTGCGGAGGTGCATTCTTCGGAAGAGATCGACGACCTTCTCACCACATTTGAACGCAACGGCATCGAGATTTACGAAGATGCGGCGTCGGCGAAGGCCGCGCGTGCGGTGGAAGTGTCTTCGGACCATGGCGACCGCGATGTGGTGGTCAAGGACGATGGACACGAGGCCGAGGGCAGCGATCTGGATCTGACGCCGGGTTCGCTCGAAAAGACCAACGATCCTGTACGCATGTACCTGCGCGAGATGGGTACCGTGCCTTTGCTGACGCGCGAAGGCGAAGTGACCATCGCGAAGCGCATCGAGCGCGGGCAACTGGTGGTGATGAAGGCGATCACCCGGTCGCCGATCGTGATCAAGGAACTCATCGCCGTCGGCGACGATTTGCGCAAGGGCGCGCGGTCAATCAAGGAGATTGTCCAGTTTGACGACGAAGAGCTGACCGAAGAGAAGATCGCCAACAAAACCAAGCAGACCCTGAAATACATCGAAAAGATCGCGAAACTTTACGACCTGGCGCTCAAACAGGCGGTAAAGCTCGACAAGACAGCCAAGGCGAAGAAGAAGCAGTACGTGCGCGCGAAGTGGGAAGTGGCGCGGACGCGTATCGCCATTTCTCTGGAAATTCGCGGCATTGACTTCAACCCGTTTGAGAAGAAGCGGCTGATCGACAAGATGCGCGGCACGGTTGAGCGTTTGCAATCGCTTGAACGCGAAGCCGGGCGGCTGGAGCGGCGCGCGGATGTATCCAAGGGCGAGAACGCAGCGGAAGCGCGGCGCGAATTGCGCACCCGTCGTTCGGAGCTGAAAGATATCGAAGAGGCCAGCGAAGTCGGGCTGACCGAACTGAAGCGCACGCTGACGATCATTCATCGCGGGGAAGCGGAAGCCGAACAGGCCAAGAAGGAATTGATCGAGGCCAACCTCCGCCTGGTCGTTTCCATCGCGAAGAAATACACGAACCGTGGCTTGCAGTTCCTGGATTTGATCCAGGAGGGCAACATCGGCTTGATGAAGGCCGTGGACAAATTCGAGTGGCGCCGCGGCTACAAGTTTTCGACCTACGCGACGTGGTGGATTCGCCAGGCGATCACCCGCGCGATTGCCGACCAGGCGCGCACCATCCGCATTCCGGTGCACATGATCGAAACGATCAACAAACTGGTGCGCACCAGCCGCCAGTTGGTGCAGGAACTCGGGCGCGAGCCGACCAGCGAAGAGATCGCCAAGCGCATGGACATTCCGGTGTCCAAGGTGCGCAAGATCCTGAAGATCGCGCAAGAACCCATTTCACTGGAGACGCCGATCGGGGAAGAGGAAGATTCGCACCTGGGCGACTTCATCGAAGACAAGGCCGTGGTTTCGCCTTCGGATGCGGTGATCAACCTGAACCTGAAGGAGCAGACGTCTTCCGTGTTGAAGACGCTGACGCCGCGCGAAGAAAAAGTCATCAAGATGCGGTTTGGTCTGGATGACGGCAGCGAGCACACGCTCGAGGAAGTCGGCCAGTCGTTCGCGGTTACCCGCGAACGCATCCGGCAGATCGAGGCGAAGGCGCTGCGCAAGCTGCGGCACCCGTCGCGTTCGCGCAAGTTGCGCGCCTTCCTGGAAGGCCCCTCGCGCGATTACCTGTAGAAGGAAGCGAACTAGAAAACAGACCTTTGAAAAAAAAGCGCCCCGAATTTGTCGGGGCGCTTTTTTGTTTACTGAGGCGAACGAATTATTCCGCGGCGCTGGCTAATTGTCGCGGTCGTTGTCGGAGGCGAACAAGTCGGTCATCACATCGGCGATGGCATCGCAGGCGTGATTAATGAGGTTGCCGCCTCGGGTCCACAGGAAGTCCTTGTGTTTCCAGGAGGAATCCGGGAAATTGGAAATTCCCAGCGAAAGCGAATTCACCCAGAGGTGCGTGGTCACCTGATGAACAAATCGCAGAAAATTCTCGGCGCCATCATCCTTTTGCTGCTGGCCGTTTCCATTTATGGATTCTGGATTTCCCGCGATCCGGAGGCGGCGCGTGAGGAGCCGTCCACCAAGAAACCAAAGGACTCTAACGCCACAGTGGTGGACCTATCGCCGCTCAAAGTAGCACAGCAAGTGGCGAAGCTTGCCGACACTCCCGACGAGCGTGCGCTCGCCAAGGAAGCGCTGCACAAGGCGGATAACGAAGTGGATCTAACCTTTGATGCAGCGATCCGCGACGCCCTGTTGCATCCCCCACCGCTCAGTGCCGAAGTCAAGGAAATCCAGGACCGACTGCAAAAGGGGCAAAAGCTGCTGAATGCCGATCAGGAGCTGGCTAAGCAGCTTTCCGAGCAGTTGGCGAAGGCGACGGAAAGCAAGCAGGACGCGATACAAGTTGCTCTGGTGCAGGCTGAAGCGAACATGGATTTGGACCAGAATGAAGTGGACGACGCGAAGGAGGACTTGACCCGTGCGGGAGGCAGCCTGGCCGACCGCATTCAGTCGCTCAGAAATGAGCACGAGGAAACGGCGAATAGCGCTCTAAGCTCGGTTCCCACCGGACCACCGCCTGAAGAGCAACGAGGGCTTGTGCATCGCGTTCAGCAATGGCTGGCGTTGCATTGGGAAAAGGGGCAGTTGGCGGATGCGAAGGCGAAATCGGATGCCGCTGCGGCGGCGCTAGCGGTGCAGCACAATGCGCTCGATGCGAAAGTCGAGGAGCAGAAAGAGAAGTCGCCTGATCTGGCGCACCATACGAAAAAGAACAAGGATGCGACGCCGATTGCACGCATACCGGCAAGCCAGAAAAGCCAGGAAGAATCTGCGGCGCTGTTGAAGAAAACCGAGGAGATCGCGGAAAACCAGAAAACGCTGGCCTCTCTCGACAAGCGCGTCGAAGC
>Ga0137418_10002837_pt1 | contig 15869 bp, 16 predicted proteins | sample CZODoug3_1_2_16f_FD_122242 | JGI IMG/M metagenome (GOLD analysis project Ga0137418, IMG submission 122242) | Vadose zone soil fungal communities from Angelo Coast Range Reserve, California, USA - CZODoug3_1_2_16fungal (Hybrid Assembly) | ecosystem: Environmental > Terrestrial > Soil > Vadose... | reverse complement strand
ATCCGAAACGGCTTTTGCCCGCCGGCGATTACAACGCGGAATTAACGTTCGGCAGTCTTAAAGTGAAACAGACGTTCCATGTCGATCTTGCCGAAGGAATTACGCCCCGGTGATCGAAGGTGGATCGAGCAGTCCCTTGTCCGCCAAATGGACGGACTCGTCCGGTGGCGAGCTCGATGTTATTTTAGGCGGCGACGCCGCACTTATTTAGCATCGCCCGCGGAGCGGTCGATCCACCTCAGCACGCGATCGCGTGTCTGCGGCAAACGCCGGAGAGCATTTCCCAAAGCGCGTCGAGGACGCGCTGCACTGACGCGCGCACGTTGTCGATGTTCTGATTGTTGACGTACGTGCTCAGCATTTTCCGCTCAGCCGCGGAATGTTCGCGATCAGCTTCGATGTGGACCGAGAAATATTCGTAATGCTTCGGATCGATGAATCCGTAATGCTTTTTCAATCCGTCGATCTTCGATTCACAGATCGCCGGGATCTGACTCTCGTACGCGTAAAGCGCGGCCAGCCCTTCCGCGGTCGATTTGTTGCCGCAGACTGATCGGAATGTGCCGATCAAATCCTTCGTCTCGGGCTGTTTCTCCGTCTTGGCAAGATCGACATCTTGCACGCCGAGGCCTTCCGCGAACTGTTTCCAAAGCTCGGGATGATTCGGCGAGCCGGCCTCTTCGTCGATCAAATTGGAAAGAATTTGTTTCCGGGTCGGTTGATTGTCGCATTTCGCATGCACCGCCGAGAGGTACGTCGGAAACGCCGCGACATGATGATAGTACTGCCGCGCATAATCTGTCAGCGCCTCTTTGCTCAGCTCACCGCGCGTCCAGGCGAGATAAAACGGATGCTTTAACAGATGTTTCTCCGCAATGTCATTGTCGATCTTATCGAGATGCTGATTCATAGGATTCTTCCAAACCATTGTTTAGAGCCACAGATTGACACAGATTCTCACAGATTAAAGAAACAGATTTTTCATCTGTGTTTCATCTGTGGCAATTTTTTACACTGATTTCAAGATGTGCTTAATGCCACGGACGGGGATGATGACCCAGTCGGGGCGGTTGTTGAGTTCGTAGCCGATTTCGTAAACCGCTTTGTCGAGGAGATAGGCTTCGAGAAGAATTTGGAGGTCGTCGGAGTTTTGCGGGACGAACATCGCGCCGGACGCAGTGTGCAAATAACTTTGCAGAAAAGTGCTGCTTATCTGGCGATACCAGAGATCGGCCCAGCGCTCGAGGAACGGGACGTCTTCACTGCGCATGGCCGGTTGCCAGAGCGCGCTATAAGCGGCGTATTGAAACGAGCGCATCATCCCGGCGACATCACGCAGGGCGGAGCGCTTGAGTTTGCGCTCGCTCAAGGCGCGCGCCGGTTCGCCTTCGAAATCGAGAATGACGAAATCTTTTCCGGTGGAGAGGACCTGGCCAAGATGATAATCGCCGTGGATCCGGATTTTGGCGGCGTTGGTTTTGCGATCGAGCAGACGTTTTTCGCGGGCGAGAATTTCCTTTTCCGTGCCGAGAACTTCCTTGGCTTCGTCGCGGAGATTCTCGGGCACGTCGCGCAATTTCTTTTTCAACGAATCGAAGTTGCGGCGCAGGAGGGCGCGCATGCTTTGATAAACCGAACGTTGGGCCATGGCGTTGAACGGCTCCGGCGCGAAGAGCGGATCGTCCGGGACGGAGGCGAGCGCGAGATGCAATTCACCGGTGCGTTGCGCGAGCAGTTTCGCTTTCTCCGGATAAATGCCGCCGATCAGTTCTTCCACGAGCACGCCGGCGGGGGTGGTTTCATTTTGCAACTCCGCTTTGCGGCAAAGGACCCGTTCATAAAAACGTCCGACGTGATCGAGCGTCATCGTCCAGGCGTCGGCTTCGCTGGTGATTGCGTCCTGCAACAAACAAACGACGGTGGGCGGCGTTTTAGCGCGGCGATATTCAATTGAGCCGCCGAACGCGGGCACGTTTCCAAATTGCGCGCGCTCGGTAAGGAACCGCGTGACCTCGACGTCCGGGTTCACGCCGTCCTCCAGTTTTCGGTAAAGCTTGAGGAAGAATTTGTCGGCAAAAAGCATTGAGGAGTTGCTCTGCTCGCCGCTGAGAACATTGGAAGGCAGAACAGTCGTGACCGCACCTACGCGTGGACTCAGGGCGCCGACCAGATTTCCATTTCGTCCGCTGGCATGTTGTCGATCCAACATCAGGCGGAAAAGTTTCTCTCGAAAATCGGTGTCCCAAACCGCGTCGAAGAGAGTCGAACCGTGCTTGTCATTGAAACGCGCGATGACCGCGTGCGGCGCAGATTGGGCAAGCGACCGCGCTTTGTCGTCGGAAAGGATCTTTACCGGCAAAGCATAGGTTTCGGTCGGGCCATCGAGATAACTTGCTTCGACGAACCAAAATTGGGCGGCGTTTGCTTCCGACGAGATCGTTGAGCGTTCGAGCACGCGCATCTGCCGAAGGGTGCGAGCCTTCGCACCGAACCAGCGGCAACTTGCGATGTATTCGGGTAGAATTTCGCCTTCGATGCGCGCTCGTTCGCCGTCATCGAGCAGCGATTGCAACTCGGGGCGAGCGTTGAGCGTCGGCACAACGCGTTTTTTTTCCAACCGCCGCCGCTCGCTTTGCGGCTGAAGGGTAAACCAGTAATGCGAATGCGGCCCGAGCGTGAGCACATAAGCTGATTTTTTGATGATGGGGAACGCGTTACGGCTGAACACTTCAATGGGCACGCAGCCGGAAAAGGGCGCCAGGTCGAGCTCAACCACTTGCGCGAAGCGAGAGAGATTCACAACCACGAGAACAGTTTCGTCTTCGTAGCGGCGCAGAAACGCCAGCACCTTCGCGTTATCTGGAAAAAGGAACTCGAGTGTGCCGCGGGAAAAAGCGCGGAATTTTTTCCGGGTCGCGATGACGCGGCGCATCCACCAAAGGAGAGATGACAAATTCTTCTGCTGATTCTCGACGTTGATCGCTTCGAAGTGGTATTCGGGATCGATGATGACGGGCAAGTGCAGCTGTTGCGGATTGGCCAGGGAAAAACCGGCATTGCGGTCGGGACTCCATTGCATCGGGGTCCGACAGCCGTTGCGATCGCCAAGGTAAATGTTATCGCCCATGCCGATTTCGTCGCCGTAATAAATGATGGGCGTGCCGGGCATGGAGAGAAGCATGGTGTTGAGCAATTCCATTTTGCGCCGGCTATTGGCGAGCAGGGGCGCCAGCCGTCGGCGAATCCCAAGATTAATGCGCGCGTGCGGATCGTTGGCGTAAACGCGCCACATGTAATCGCGCTCCTCGTCGGTCACCATTTCGAGCGTCAGCTCGTCGTGATTGCGCAGGAACATCGCCCACTGGCAGTTGTCCGGAATCGGCGGCGTTTGATCGAGGATATCGATGATCGGAAACCGATCTTCCATTTGCAGCGCCATGAACATGCGCGGCATGAGCGGGAAATGAAAACTCATGTGCGATTCGTCGCCGCTGCCGAAATAGGCGACCGCATCTTCCGGCCACTGGTTCGCCTCGGCGAGCAACATGCGGCCGGGGAATTTTCGATCGACGTGCGCGCGCAATTTTTTAAGGTAGGCGTGGGTCTCGGGTAAATTTTCGCAGCTCGTCCCTTCGCGCTCGTAGAGATAAGGCACGGCGTCGAGCCGCACTCCGTCGACGCCCATGGCGAGCCAGAAGTCGCAAACCTTCTCGACCGCTTCGTGGACGGCCGGAATGTCGAAGTTCAAATCAGGCTGGTGCGCATAGAAGCGGTGCCAATAGTAGGCCTTGGCCATCGGATCCCATGACCAATTCGACGTTTCGAAATCTTTGAAGATGATCCGTGCGTCTGAATATTTTTCAGGCGTATCGCTCCAGACATAAAATTCGCGTTCGGGTGAACCGGGCGGCGCGCGCCGGGACTTTTGGAACCACGGATTTTGGTCGGAGGTGTGATTGATGACCAACTCGGTGATGACGCGCAGGCCGCGTTTGTGCGCCGCGTCGAGGAACGCGCGAAAATCGTCGAGCGTTCCGTAGTTCGGATTGACGTCGAAATAATCGGCGATGTCGTAGCCGTCATCACGCAGTGGGGACGGATAAAAGGGCAAGAGCCAGATCGCCGTAATGCCGAGCTCCTGGAGGTAATCGAGTTTTTGGATCAGACCGCGAAAATCGCCAATGCCGTCGCCATCGCTGTCATGGAAGGTTTTGACGTGGAGCTCGTAGATGACCGCGTCCTTGTACCAAAGCGGATCGGCCCCTGATTCTTTCGTGCTCGACGGCATGCGAGTAACCTTTGCCGCACAAAGCACGCCGCGCAATGATCCGTTAGTTTGGGCCGAGGAGCGATATCCTGGAAGCGCTGGCGGAAAAAAAGGCGGCCGCGTTGCCGCGGCCGCCTTTTGAGCAACTAAAGTGTGGATTATCCCTTAAGTTTGCTGATCTGCGAAGCGACGCACTGCCATTGTCCGTTGCGCAAGATCCAGGTGTCGGTGAAAAGGAAGGTTCGATCGAACGCTTTACCGTCTTTGCCCGTTCCCTTTTCCCGGGCGCGGCCGGTCACAACCGTAACATTCGGCCCGAAAGACTTGACGTTTAGTTTCTCGTTTTTCGCCGACTTGTAGGTGTCCTTGTCCTTCTTGTATTCTGCCAGCATGCTGGACTTGTCGACAAACTTGCCTTGTGAGGATACGCCGACGAAATCAGAGGCAACGAACCCCTGGACTGTCGTGAGGTCGTGACTGGGAATCGAAGCTTCCCATTTTTCTTCCATCTCCCGGACGCCCATTTTCTTTCCGCTCGAAGCAGCGGTAGGCGCAGCCGGTTTCGCGGTCGTGGTTGTTGCGGCTTCCTTTTTTGCCGCGGCACTTGCGGCAGCTTTTGGAGACGTTGCTGCCTCAGCTTTCTTTACCGCAGCCGGAGACGCGGCTTCAGCCGGCTTGGAGGCTGGCGTTTCCTCGACTGTGGCCGATGCTTTTTCTTCGGTTGCCGGCGCGGTCGATTCTGCGGGCGACGCTGATTCTTCCTGAGCAAAGGTCATTGCCGCGAGGAAGACGGTTGCGAGAAATGAAATGATAATTTTCATGGCATTTTTTTGGTTGGCTTTGACGCGGATTACCGCGACCTGAGTTGAGCGCGAATCGTATTTGGCCAGTCCCGCACTGGTCAAGGCTTATCGGGAGGCTAAAGAACGAAAACGTTGGACGCCGGTGACCGGCCGAACTAAGACTTGAGAATGTCGTCAGTGGTCGATCCAAATCTGCAAGCCGCTCCTGGGTCTGAGCCTGACGTGGCGACCTCGGAAAAATCGATGACCAGTGCAGTTGACCTTGAACCGGGCGCGCCGAGCGATGTCGATCTGATGCTGGGCATTCAATCGGGTGACGCGGACGCGCTTTCTCAGCTTTATGATCGCTATAACGGGATCATGAAAGCGCTGATTTTGCGGATCATTCACAACGAGACCGAGGCGGACGACCTTCTTCAGGAAGTGTTCATGGAAATTTGGAAGCAGGCGAAGAATTTTTCCGCTGAGAAAGGTAAGCCGCTGGGGTGGATGGTGACGTTGACCCGCCGGCGGGCGATTGACGCATTGCGAAAAAAACAGGCTTATGCCCGCGCCGAAGAGCGTCTCCAAGCGCAACCGGAGCAGCAACCCCTTGCCTGGGTGCAGAATGCGACCGAGAACGACATTGAAGCCGGGGACACCCGCGCTCTAATGGCCAAAGTGATCAATTCTCTCCCTGAAGCACAGCAGCAAGTGATCGAACTTGCATTTTTTCAGGGGATGAGCCAGCGCGAAATCGCTTCTCATACGAATATACCCTTGGGGACGGTAAAAACCCGGCTCGAATTAGGCCTGAAAAAGATCTACGACAGCTTGAAGGAGTTAAGAGATGAGTTTTGAGGAATTCCAGAATTGCGCGCGGCTCTACGTGATCGGAGCGTTAGAACCCGAAGAGCTGCAGGACTTTGAGGCTGCGCGCAAGCAATACGGCTCTGCCGCCGAGGATTTTATCAATCAGTGCTACGGGTTGCATGAAGCTTTCGCTCTCAGCCTCAAGCCAGCCAAGGCCTCCAACGCGATCAAAGACAAGTTAATGTCGATGGTGCGCGAGCGCGGTCAGGGTCAATCGGGCCCGAGGTCCGCTTAACCGGATATTTCTCGCAGGATAAATTCCTGGAGAAACCCGTAAAAATTTACCTGAAACAATCCGAGGTCCCGGCGTGAACCGATCGGAGAGCGATCGTGATCGTTTAATTCTTCGTCCGAGAACTTGTATTTGGCGGCGATCACAAGCCGTGCCTGGTTAAGCGTATTCAGCCAGGCATCGGCGTGGGCGATCGGAATGTGGAGAATGCAATTGCTCAATGATTTCTCGTTGCCATTAAGTTGGGTGAGATCGTCCGTCACCGTTTCGGTCGCGCTGCGAAAAAGCCGTCGCAATTCAGGTTCGACGTAACTTTTCCACTCTGCGCAAATTTTCTTTTCTGCCGCTGGCCGGCTGAAGAGACGTGCTTCAGCGGCCGGGGCGCCGTCGGGATTAGTGCTCTCTGGGATTTGTCGCAGCAGCTCTGCCAGAAACGGATCCAGATCGGAGATCTGTAACGCGTCGTCTTGGCGGCAGATTTCCATATCAAACGACTTTCTCCAGGGTCGCGAGCAGGAGATAACCATGAAGCTGCTGGACGTAGAACTCGGCGGGTTCACGCACACCGCTCCATAAAATCGAACGGCCTTTTTGATGAACTTCCAACATGTGACGCTCCGCTTTTTCGCGCGGATAACCAAAGACGCGCTGGAAAACCATTGTCACGTAGGTCATCAAATTAACCGGATCATTGTGCACGACGACCTGCCACGGCACATCGAGTTCTTCTTCACTGCGCGTTTCTTTTTCTTTGATCGGCGCTTCCACCGTGGAAGCAGATCCCTTTTCGAGCTGCCCGGCATTCACCGCGCTCATGAAAAAAATGTTATCACACTGCGCCTTCACTTCAAACCACTCGCGTGGGTAAGAATTCTCCGCTGAACGATTTCCATTTTCCGCGCGTTAGGCTCATTTCGATCGTCGAACCCGTGCAAGTGGAGCAAACCGTGGACGACGTACAAGCGCAGCTCGCGCGCGAAGGCGTTTCCGAACCGTTGGGCATTACGACGAGCAGTCTCGGCGCTGATGAAGATTTCGCCGTGCTGAAATGTGATCACGTCGGTAGGGCCCGATTCATTCATGAACTGCCTATGCAACGATGCCATCCGGCGATCCGAGACGATTAACACCGAAATCTCCCGCAACTCGCTCAGGTCCGTCTTGCTTTTGCGCGGCAGGCAAAGCTTGGCAGCCTTTTGCGCAAACCTCTGAAGATCGGCAACTTTCACCGGGACTTTGCGCTGGAGATTGCGCACCGTGATTTTCGGGACCGCCGGTTGAACCCTGCGCTTCATCTCGACCACCGTGCGACCTTTGCGCCGTAATAACTGCCGATGGCGCCCGAGCCAACAACTGCCGTGCGGAATCCCATTCGTTAGGCTGGTGGCCTCTGCTCCGACTGAAAGTTTCGGGTGATCAGGCGCGCGCCTTTGTTGAAGCTGAAATAAGCCCAAGCCCATTGAAAAAGAACGGCGAGGCGATTTCTAAAGCCGACCAGAAAGATAATGTGGACGAACAACCAAGCCAACCATGCCGGGATTCCGCTCAGGTGCACCAGTTTAAGGTCTGCGACCGCTTTGTTCCGGCCGATCGTCGCCATGCTGCCTTTGTCGAAATACCAGAACCGTTGCGGCTTCCGGCCGTCGATCATAGCCAGAATGTTGCGCGCCGCGTGGCGTCCTTGTTGCATTGCAACCGGCGAGACTCCCGGCAACGGCTGGCCGGTTTGATATGAGAAATTCGTCAGGTCGCCGATCACTTGAACTTCTGGATGATCAGGAATGGTCAGATCTTTGTTCACGATCACGCGACCGACGCGGTCGATGGGCGCGCCAAGTGAATGGCCGACAAAGGAGGCGTTGTTGCCGGCCGCCCAGATTTTTACACGGCACGGAATGAATTCGTCCCCGACTTGCAAACCTTGTTCCGAAAGGTTGGTGGCATAAATGCCGGTGCGCACTTCGATGCCAAGATCGGCCAGCTGTCGCATCGCGCTGATCTGCAGATCCTCCGGGAAAGCAGCGAGCACTCGCGGTTCGCTTTCCACCAAAACCACGCGCGCTTGGGAGGGATCGATGTGGCGAAAATCTTTAGCTAACGTGTAGCGCGCAATTTCGGCAATGGCGCCAGCCATTTCGACGCCGGTTGGGCCGCCGCCAATGATGACAAATGTCATCGCCGCTTTGCGCGCCGCCTCATCCCTGATTTTTTCGGCATATTCAAACGCCATTAAAATCCGGCGCCGAATTTCAACCGCGTCCTCCAGACTCTTGAGGCCGGGCGCAAGTTTTTCCCACTCCGGATGTCCGAAATAGGAATGCCGCGCTCCGGTAGCCAGAATGAGATAATCGTAATCGAGTTCGCCATCGACCATTTTTACCTTCCTCGCATTCACATCGATCGATTGAACTTCAGCGAGGATCACCTCAATGTTCTCGCATTTGCTCAAAATCGCTCGCACGGGAGCGGCAATATCCGCCGGCGAAAGCGCAGCGGTCGCGACTTGATAAAGCAGCGGTTGAAACAAATGGTAATTCGTCCGGTCGACCACCGTAACTTGGACGGCTCCACCGGAGAGTTTCTTGGCCGCCTCCAGGCCGCCGAACCCGGCGCCGATAATCACGACGCGCGGAATTTTAGGGGAGGCGGCTTCCATATATGACAATGTTCCAGCAAGTCGGCGCAGTGAAAGTTCCAAATTCGGATCTCCAAATCCCAGAGAAGTTCGAAATTCAATGTTCAAGCGTCGTCGCGCCTTATCGCGCTTGGAATTTGAAGATTGAAATTTTTTGGAGCCTGGCTTTTGGGGTTTGCTGCTTTTGCCGCCGTCGAGCAAATACCAAAAAGAATTTGTGATTCGAGCGGCGGCCATTATCTTTCGCGCCTTATGCCGAAAGCAATCTCGCGCAGCAAAACCAAGAAAGCGGTCAGGAAAAGATTCAAGATCACCGCCCGCGGCAAAGTTTTGCGCGGCCAATCGTCACGGCGTCATTTGCTTTCCGCTAAGAACGCCAAACGCAAGCGGCACCTCGGCAAAATGGCGCGGGTCGATAAAACCGACGAAGCGCGGGTCAAAGCGAATTTGCCGTTCGGTTAATCGCTAACGAAACTGCGGTTTTGGCGCCGGCGTGTGTTCGTTCTGCGGCCTTGTTCTCATTTGCCGCGTCGCTTCGTGCGAATCGGGCGCCGGTTCGGGACTGTAAAGATCGCGTTGGTTAGCGAGAGTCGTGCAACCGAGTTGCGCAGCGACTAACAACAGAAGCGCGAGCAGTTTCACACCGCGATGATAAGACTCGCGATTGCCCCATGTCGATCCATTCGACGTTGCTCAGGAGAAGGCTTGCGCTAGGTTTCGGTTCCGTCAGGGGCTATGGATTGAGGACTGACGAACCCCGCCAGGGCAGGAATGCAGCAACGGTAGTTTGATCCTCCTTGCCGTAGTTCTCTGGCGGACTTTTCTTTGGTTGAGACGTTGAGCTGTTGAGTGGTTGAGGCGAAAATTATCTCCTCTTGTCAACAACTTAACCGCTCAACTTCTGCTGTGAAACTTCTCAAAGTCAAAACTGCGCGCTTTGCCGATGTCGTGGAAACAGCGGGCCGTCCCGAGGTTTACACCCTCTGGCAAGAACCGGCGCAAGATCGACACCTGCAATCGGAAATCAAAAACAACCGGGTGATGACGATTAAAAAAAGCGAAGCCGGAAGCGAATTCGGCATGGTTGGGTTCAAAGAACAGAAAGGCGCGAGCTACCTGATTTTTCCAAAATCGTTGAAGCGATTCGAGAACAAGCGGATCGTTGGAATCAATTGGGACCTGGTCAAAACCAAATAAGTGTTGTGGCGGCGAGCGCCTCTACAACTGTCGTGGTAAAATAAATGCGCGGTATGAACAAGAACATCATGGACGAGCAAGGCGTCGCGACGACTAAGCTTAGTAAAGAAGAGCAACTGCGTTATTCGCGCCACATGATCATGCCGGAGGTCGGCGCGGATGGGCAAAGTCGTTTGAACGCCGCGCGAGTTTTGTGCATCGGCGCAGGCGGGCTCGGTTCCCCGGCCGCGCTTTATCTTGCCGCTGCCGGCGTGGGCAAACTTGGTTTGGTCGATTTTGACGATGTCGATCTTAGCAATCTCCAGCGACAGATCTTGCATGGGACGAAGGACGTCGGTCGCAAAAAATTGGATTCGGCGCGCGACCGTTTGCGCGACGCGAACCCCAACATCGAAATCGAAACCCATGAATGCAAGTTCACAAGTAAGAACGCGCGCGAGATTGTCTCCGGCTACGAGGTCGTGGTCGATGGCTCCGATAATTTTCCAACACGGTATTTGTCGAACGACGTCTGCGTCTTCGCGAAAAAGCCAAACGTTTACGGATCCGTTTTTCGTTTCGATGGCCAGACGACCGTGTTCGCGCCGCATCTGGGCGGGCCTTGTTATCGCTGCCTATTTCCCGAGCCGCCGCCGCCGGGATCGGTCCCAAATTGCGCGCAGGCGGGGGTGCTCGGCGTCCTTCCCGGAATTGTCGGGACGATTCAGGCAAACGAAGCGATCAAATTAATCCTCGGTGTTGGCGAGCCGCTCGTCGGCCGGCTTCTCTATTTCGACGCGCTGAAAATGAAATTTCGCGAATTCAATCTCCGGCGCGATCCACAATGCCCGGTCTGCGGCGATTCGCCCACCATCAGCGAACCGATCGATTATGAGCAATTCTGCGGCGTCGCGACCAACGTCCCGACCGTTTCGGTGCGCGAACTAAAACAAAAACTCGACGCGCGCGAACCCGTTCAGCTGGTCGATGTTCGGGAACCGTTCGAACACGAGATCGCAAGCATCGATAGTGCGCGATTAATTCCACTCGGAGAATTGCCTGACCGGTTGGGTGAATTGGACCGCGACCGTTTGACGATTGTGCATTGCCATAGTGGTATGCGCAGCGCGCAGGCGGTGCGGTTATTGCGCGACGCCGGTTTTGCAAAGGTGTTTAATCTCGAAGGCGGGATCGCCAAATGGTCGGACGAAATCGACTCGGACGTGCCGAAATATTAGTTTTGTTTTAAGGCGGCGGCCAAGTCTTCAGCGGTCGGCACATCGTTCCACTGTTTCAGAAGTTCGCCGTTTCGACCGAAAACAAAAACGTGAAAGAGCGCACTGGTTGGCTGTGCGCCGAGTTGTGTCGTGATTGTTCCGTCGAAATCTGCGACCGCGGAGACATCCTGACGGGCATTTCGCACAATCTTCAGTTGATCGTAGCGCGTTTGGAGGCGGCGTGCTTCCGAATCGAGTCGTCGCCGCATCAACGAAGTGAGAATCATGCGGACCGGTTTGCTGTGTTTCCCTTCGAATGCGAGGACGGTGATCATTCGGTAAGTCGGATTACCGAGGCAAAAGGCGGGCGTGCGATCCCCGACCGCGCGCGCTTTGTCGATGTTCGATTGAGTGGTTAAAACAACAGTCGTGATGTGGCCATCGTCGATAGAGAATGTGTGACCGTCGACATCGACGAGATTAATTCGATACTTTTCGCCGAGGGTTAACTCGGCGCGGATCAACCATACAGGCGCGCATAAAAGTATGGTCACGAAAACAATTTGCGCTCGACTCGGATTCACGATTAAAGACGTTGATCACGAGAAATGCGCGCTGACAACTCTCGCTTCCACTTTTTGGTAGCATTATTTTCAATTTTGGTGCTCTTGAGCGCGTGCGATCGCATGGTCACCTCGCGGAATACACGCCTGGTCAAAGAAGCGGACTGGAAGGCGGCCCAGGGCGACTACCTCTGGGCGATCAATCTTTACGAAGCCGCCCTCGACGGCACGCCCCAATCCGCGGAAGTGCATTTTAAACTGGCTCTGCTTTATGACGATAAAATGAACGATCCGTTGCACGCGCTCCATCATTTCAAACGTTATCTGGTTTTGAATCCAGAGGGCTCGCACGCGGCCGAGGTCAAAGAGTTCATGAAACGTGACGAAGTTGCGCTCGGCACGAGTTTATCCGGCGACTCGGTCGTGACCCGGGCGGAGGCGGCGCGATTGCGAAATGAAAATCTCAATTTGCACAGGGAAATTGACGCTGGTTCAACCAAGCCCCGCCCCGCCGCGGACAAGTCGGCATCGCGTCGTGGCGATAAAGAAAAAACGGAGTCGAAGAAGACTGGCTCTCACACTTACACCGTGAAAGAAGGCGACACTCTGGCTTCCATTTCGCGCAAGTTTTACAAAACGTCGAAGCGCTGGAGAGATATCCGCGAGGCCAACGAGAAAAAGATCGATGATCCGAACAATTTGAAAGCGGGTCTGACCCTGACGATTCCGCCTAACGACTGACAAATTCGGTTACGTTCGCGACTGTGTCGGCGATAAGCGTTAGAAACGCGCCCCGCTCGGAATGACGGTCGGTCGCGGCGGCGGCGATTCCATGTGGGCATTCATGGCCTGGTCGATCACATCCTGGTTCGTCGGATCGATCAGTCCGCCACTCGGCGGTTCATTGTGCTGGTTCTCAATGTCAGCCAGAATGATGTTCAATTCCGGCAACGGTCGATTGAAGCCTTTGACCAATTTGCCGTTCAGCAATTTGGAGATGTCGATGTTGAGGACTGGCGGGCAACGGGTCGGATGTGGTGGAAACACAACCATCTGTCCAGTTTGCAACCGGCAGGGACCGCCCGGAATGCCTTTCAACGTCAACCTGCCGTTGCCGTGAAGAAGGATGAATTTATTCCACGCGTTCGAATGCCGTTCTAAAACCGCGGTGAAACCGCTCACCGCGCAGATCGCAACCGCGGTCGTGACTTTCACGGTGCCGGTCTCTTTCGGCGCCGAGATTAAAATCGCGCCGCTGCCGAGATCGTAAGTGCGCGCGGCTCCGCCAAAACTGAAAACCGTATTCGCGCCCAGCCGCGTGAGTGTTTGATCAAGAAACGTCAGTTCCGCGCGCGAATCGGTGCCGGTCCGGACCGCCGTTCCTTCGCGAACGGTATCGTTCATCGTGGCGGGCCGGGCTGCGGTTTGCCCGGCGAGCAAGCGGACATCATGGATCACTTCGGTAACGCGGGCCTGTTTTTGGTCGGCTGCAAAAAGGAGACTGGCGACGCCGGCGGCGGTTCCGATTAAACAAATGGCGGCGACGAGATTTGAATTGGGGAAGGGAGTTTTCATCGGAGTGATTGTCGATCGTGTCACGGACCTTGACCCGGGCCGCCGAGCGGCGGTGCAGCAGACAGCGGTTGCGGGTTCTTCGCGCCCATGCCGCCGAAAGTTCCAGTATTGGCCGGTGTGCCGGTTCCTCCAAAACCGAAATAGTTTGGATTGTTCGTGAAAACATCCGCCTGTTGAGCCGAATTGATCGTGACGATGACGCCTTGGGAAATGTTGATCGTATTGGCGGCGAGAATATTCGTGGGACTGGAGAGGGTCACATTTGAGAGAAAGTTGAGCGTGCCGTTACTTCCGGTGGCGTACAGTTTCAAAATCGTGTCGGCGCCGAGAACGTTACCGGTGCCAATGTTGAGCGCTCCGTTGGTGCCAAGCGCGGAAATTTTGACAACGTCGCCATGGACCGTCGCGTTGTTCAGGGTAGTCTGACCGCTGATGCCGGTCTGACGGATGTCCACCTCGGCCTGGTCGGCCTGAACGGTTCCGCCAACATTTACGGAGGTGTCGCTGCCGCTGGCGAGGATTATGATTTGACCACTGTTGCCCATTGAATCGAGCATGGTCCGAAGTTGGGCGGTGCTGGAGATGGCTATCCCGCCCAGGGACTGCACGGTGATCCCGCCTCCAGTCGAGGTCACGGCCGAATTGACCGTAAGATTATTACCGGCCAGGGCCTTGAATCCGCGCTGGTTTTGCTGCGTACCGTTCACTGTCACCGGTGAGTCTACCTGGATGTCGCCTTCGGCCCTGATCTGAACTCGATTGAGATTCGAGACGGGCGCGGCAAATGTGACGCTTGAGCCCGTGCCGCGAGCGTAGATGAAAAGTTCGCCGAAATTCGCGAAGCTGATGCCGGAGAGATTGATCGAGCCATTGAGCGTAACGAGAGCGACTTGCTGCATGCCGCCGAACGTAAAAACGGCCCCCGAATCGGAGGTGTTGATATTGCCCTGACTGGCAAACCCGAGAGTTGGGTAGCCGCTAGAGTTGGAAACGGTCGGGTCTCCATCTAATTGAAGTGCCGCGAATAAAAACCCAGGAATCGGAAGGGTATTAGGACTAGGATTGTTGAAACCGCCACCGTTGCTGTTGACAAAATCGACACTGTCGAAGGACGACGGCGAGCTGCCGAGCCAGGTAGACAACGGTCCGTCCAGAGCGGCTCCGCGATAAATTTTTCCGAAATCCGTTATTCCGTTGGTAGTGATTGTCGGATCGGTATTAATGACTGTGCCGCTCGTGATGTGGTAAGGATCCGCCGGAATCGCCGTTGGCGGCCCGAACTTCGGGCCGGCGCTGCTTGTCGAAGTCGACATTGCTGCGGTTGCCAAGGTTACGGTGTCGAGGCCGGTAGAATCCTTTGGCGGCTGGCTCGTAGGCCCGTTTTGACTGGATAGTTCTGCCTGCTGTTCGTCGATCACGGCCAAGATCAGGTCGGCATTCGCCAGCTTGGGAAAACTGGTGATCAGCTTCGACGTTTTATAAACCAAGGCCGCATTGAATTTTGTCGGCCGCGTGATTTTGCCGTCCACGGTCATCATCACCATTTCTCCTCCATGAACAATCGCAGCTTGCTCGGGGTGACCTGTCGGATAAAAGCGGCCGATTCCTTCAAGCATGAGGAGTTTGGTCGGCAAGCCTTTATGAGATTCAAAGAGGGCTGTGCCGCCAGTGATGGCGGCTGTAACCGCGGCTGTGCGGATCTTTACTTCGGCCTCGTTTCGCGGGACTTGCACGAGGATCGCGCCGCTACCGAGATCGACCTGGCGAGCTCCTTCATTGAAACTGAAAACTGTGTTGGCACCCAGACGCGTGATGGTAAGATCGGAGAAGGTCAGCTCGGTGCGAGAATCCACTCCCGTGCGCACCGCGGTGCCCGCGCCGACGTTATCGTTCACAACTGCTGCCCGCGCCGCCGCTTGTCCGGGAAGCAATTTCACGTCGTTAATTATTTGAGTCACGCGCGCAGCTCGTAACTCTGCCGCATTCGCCACGGCCGAAAGATGCACAAAAGTAAAAAAGCAAAGTAGAACACAGCCGGTGCCTGTTTTGAAAAGGTTCATGTGCTAGCGCGGATTGTCCGCTGTGTAATTTGACGCAGGCAATCCGGGCGGAGTCGGCTCCCGATTTGGCGGCGTCTGGATCGTGCCGAGGTCCGTTGAGGATGGAATTGCGTCCGATCCCGGCGTCAGAGAAGCGGCAATCGGATGGCTGGCCGCAGTCATCTGCGCAGGACTGGTAAGCGACACCACCGTCCCCTTTCCAAAGATGACCAGATTCGTGTCGATCAAGCTTCTTTTTGATTTCGCGCGCTGTTGTTTTTCACTTTCTTTCGCAATCAAGTTTTGGCTGCCAAGCGGTGGAAAATCGATAATCAAGAGCGACGTTTTCAGTAAGCGCTCAAGGTCGACATCCACTGGGTCGGGTAAACTCTTTGCGTCCGGATTCGTGATCAGCACCTGCCCCGGCCGAACCAGCACCGATTCGCCCCAGCGCCGCTTCAAATACAAACGGGCTGTGCCTTCCAGGCTGATGAACTTGAGATAGGCATG
>Ga0137418_10002836_pt1 | contig 15870 bp, 14 predicted proteins | sample CZODoug3_1_2_16f_FD_122242 | JGI IMG/M metagenome (GOLD analysis project Ga0137418, IMG submission 122242) | Vadose zone soil fungal communities from Angelo Coast Range Reserve, California, USA - CZODoug3_1_2_16fungal (Hybrid Assembly) | ecosystem: Environmental > Terrestrial > Soil > Vadose... | reverse complement strand
GGTCACGTCGGCGCCGGCCGCGCGCAGGAGCCGCGCCGCGGCGACGCCGCTCCGCGCGAGCCCCACGACCGTCGCACGACGGCCCGCCAGCGAATCGAGAAATGCCCTGCCCCGAGTCACCGTGCCGACCTGGTCGAGCACCCCGATCATTGGCGATGGCCCTCCGTCGGCCCCGGCTCCATCAGCGCAGCTTCAGTGTGGTCAGCGCCAGCAGCGCCAGCGCAAACGACACGATCCAGAAACGCACGACGATCTTCGGCTCGGCCCAGCCGCTGAGCTCGTAGTGGTGATGGAGCGGCGCCATGCGGAAGACCCGGTGCCCGGTGAGCTTGAAGCTCGTGACCTGGACAATCACGGACACCGCCTCGACCACGTAGAGACCGCCGATCAGCGGCAGGAGCAGCTCCGCCTTCGTGAGCACGGCGAGCATCCCGATCGTGGCGCCCAGCGCGAGCGAGCCCGCGTCGCCCATGAACACCTCGGCCGGATGGCAGTTGAACCAGAGAAATCCGACCGAGGCGCCGATGAGCGCACCGCAGAAGACCGTGAGCTCCCCCGCGCCTTTGACGTTCAGGATCTTGAGGTAGTCCGCCGCCCGGAAGTTGCCGGTCAGGTACGCGATGATGCCGAAGGCGCCGCCCGCCATGATGACGGGGCCGACCGCCAAGCCGTCGAGGCCGTCCGTCAGATTCACCGCGTTCGACGCTCCCACCACCACGAGCACGGCGAAGGGGATCCAGAGCACGCCGAGGTTGACGAGCCAGCCCTTGAAGAAGGGGATCACCAGCACGGGGAGCCACTGCGCCGGCGGCTGCCAGAAGACGATCTGCAGGAGCACCGCGGTGATCACGAGCTGTGCCCCGAACTTGACGCGCATCGAGAGCCCCCTGCGCGTGCGGAGCTTCGTCACGTCGTCCCAGATGCCGATCAGGCCGAAGCCGAGTGTCGTCAGCATGGCGACCAGGACATAGCGGTTCTGGAGGTTCGCCCAGAGCAGCGTGGTCGCGAGGATCGCCGTGAGGATGAGAACCCCGCCCATCGTGGGCGTGCCCTTCTTCCCGCGGTGGCGCTCCGGCGTGTCCTCGCGGATCGTCTCGCCACCCTGCTGCAGCACGCGCAGCTTCTGGATCAGCCATGGGCCGACGACGAGCGAGATAACGACCGCCGTGATGAGGGCCATGAAGGACCGGAACGTCAGGTAGCGGAAGACGTTGAAGACGATGTGGTCCTTGGCCAGCGGGACGAGGAAGTGGTAAAGCATCCGTCGCCCTCATTCCCGGGCCAGGCGCGCCACCAGCGCGTCCACGACCCGCTCCAGGCGCATCCCCCGCGAGCCCTTGACCAGCACGGTGTCGCCGGGCGCCAGGCGCTTCAGGAGGTGCGCCACGGTGTCCTCGAAGGTCGTCGCGTGATGGGCGGCGGCGAGCCCCGCCGTGCGCGCCGCCTCGACGGCGCGGACCGCGTGGCGTCCGACGCCGACGAGCTCGTCCGCGCCCGTCGCGACGACGGCGCGCCCCGCCTCACGGTGGGCTTCGTCCGTGATCGCGCCGAGCTCGAGCATGTCGCCGAGGACGACGACGAGCCGGCCCCCGACCGCCGCGCGGCGCGCGGCGACCGTCTCGAGCGCGGCGCGCAACGAGACGGGGTTCGCGTTGTACGTGTCGTCCAGGATCCTGACGTCCCCCGCCTGGCGCCAGACACACCGGCCCGCGACGGGCCGGGCGGCCGCGAGGCCGTGCGCGATCTCGTCGAGCGTCACGCCCAGGGCCGTGCCGACGGCCGCGGCGGCGAGCGCGTTCATCACGTTGTGGCGCCCCGCGAGGCCGAGCGTGACGGGCCGACGCGCACCGGCCACCTCGAGCGTGAATGCGACGCCGACCGAATCCTCGACGACGTCGCCCGTCATCCGCACCTGCGCCGTCGCCGCGCGCCCGTACGTGATGACCCGCCCCTTCGCGTCGCGGACCATGCCCGCGACGCGCGGGTCGTCGGCATTGAGCACGACCCAGCCCTCCGGGAGGACCGCGCGGACGAGCGACGCCTTCTCCTCGCGAACCCCGTCGAGCGAGCCGAGAAACTCCGTGTGCACGGCCGCGACGTTCGTCACCACGCCGACCGTCGGCCGCGCGAGCTCCGCCAGGTACGCGATCTCACCCGGCCGGTTGGTGCCGAGCTCGACCACGACCGCTTGGTGCTCGGGCGCGAGCCTGAGGAGCGTGAGGGGCAGGCCCCACTGGTTGTTCAAGCTCCCCGCCGGCTTGAGGACGTTCCAGCGCGTGGCGAGCACGGCGGCGACGAGTTCTTTGGTGGTCGTCTTGCCGTTGGAGCCGGTCACCGCGACGACGGGAATCGAAAACCGCGCCCGGTGATAGGCGGCGAGCCGCCCGAGCGATCTGGTCGTGTCCTCGACGAGGACGAGCGGCACATTTCCGGGCGTGTCGTCGTGGAGCGAGTGCACGACGAGGCAGGCGGCGCCGCGCGACGCGGCCTCGGCGAGGAACGCATGGCCGTCGAGCCGGTGGCCGCGTATCGCGAAGAAGGCCTCGCCCACGCCGAGGCTCTTCGAGTCGATTGCGACGCCCGTGATCGGGACCGCGAGGTCCCCCGTCACGAGGGCTCCCTGGGTCGCGCGCACGATGTCCTGAACGGTGAATGGCGGCATGAGGCTTCCTATGACGAGCGCTCTGACAGGATCGTCCGGGCGACTTCCCGGTCGTCGAACGGAAGTACTTCGGCTCCGACGATCTGGTACGTCTCGTGCCCTTTGCCCGCAATCACCACGGTATCACCTCTTTTCGCCCAGTCCAGCGCCGCCCGGATCGCCTCGCGTCGGTCGGGCTGGGCGACGTACCGGCTCACGTCGGCCCCGGCCCGCCGGACGCCGGCGACGACCTCGTCGACGATCGCCTCCGGCCGCTCCGTGCGCGGGTTGTCGGAGGTGACCCACACGCGGTCGGCGAGGCGCGCCGCGAGCTCGCCCATGATCGGCCGCTTGCCGCGGTCGCGGTCGCCGCCGCAGCCGAAGACGACGCCGAGGCGGCCGGCCGTGAGCTTGCGCGCCGTCGTGAGCACGCGCTGGAGAGCGTCCGGCGTGTGGGCGTAGTCCACGACGACGAGGAACGGCTGGCCGGCCCGCACCTGCTCGAATCGGCCCGGGACCGCCCCCACCACGGACAGCGCCGTCCCGATGGCGCCGAGCTCGAGACCGAGCGCCAGTCCAGTCGCGACGGCGCCCAGCAGGTTCAGGACGTTGTGCTCGCCGATGAGCGGCGACGTGAGCACCAGCCGGCCGCCCGGCGCCTCGACCGTCATCCGGATGCCGTCGAGCGACGACGCATACTCGACCGCGCGGACGCGCGCCTCCGCGCCGAGGCCGAAGGTGAGCACGCGCAGACCGAGGCCGCGGACCATCGCCTCGCACGACGGGTCGTCACCGTTCACCACGGCGGTCGGCGCGGGCTTCGGCGACGCGGCGAGGAGCTCGAAGAGCCGACGCTTCGCGAGCCGGTAGGCGTCGAGCGTGCCGTGGAAGTCGAGGTGGTCCTGGGTCAGGTTCGTGAACACGGCGACGTCGAACGCCAGGCCGTCCACGCGCGCGAGTGCCAGCGCGTGCGAGGAAACCTCCATGGCGACACCGCGGATCCCGCGCTCGCGCATGAGCGCGAGCATCCCCTGGAGCTCGAGTGCGTCGGGCGTCGTCTGGCTCGCGGGCCGGCGCTCCGCGCCGAGCACGTACTGGATCGTGCCGATCACGCCGGTCGGGAGCCCCCGCGCGCGGAGCAGCGCCTCGACGAGGTACGACGTCGTCGTCTTGCCGTTCGTCCCCGTGATGCCGACGAGCGTGAGGGCGCGCGATGGGTGGCCGTACCAGACTCCGGCCAGGCGCGCGAGCGACGCGCGTACGGCGGGCACGAGCACCTGCGCGACGGGCAGGTCCGCGACCGGCTCGCCCTCGGTGACGACGAGCGTCGCGCCACGGCTCACCGCCTCCGGAATGAAGCGCCGCGCGTCCTGCTTGAATCCGGGCACGGCGACGAAGCACCCCCCCGGCTCCACGCGGCGCGAGTCGTCCGTGAGGGACGACACCGACCGTGGGGGCTCGCCCACCACGCGCTTGTCCGGCAGCGCGGCCAGGAGCTCGCTTACCGGCATCCCACGTGCCATCTCATCGGTGACCTTCGCCCATTCCAGCCCCCGCCTCGCTGGAGGCACCGGCTCGGCTCGCCCCGCCTTCGCCCATTCCAGCCCTCGCCTCGCCGGAGGCACCGGCTCGGCTCGCCCTGCCTTCGCCCATTCCAACCCTCGCCTCGCCGTCACTCAACGCTTTGCCTCGCGCACGAGGGTGAGCCGGGCCGTAGCCCCGGGCGTGATCGGCTGCCCCGGCCTCGGCGTCTGCTGGGCCACGCGCCCCTGGCCGCGGATCTCGACCTCGAGCTGGAACGCGGCGAGCGCGGCGAGCGCGCTCCGGAGCGTCTGACCCGTGAGGTCGGGCATCGTGCCGTTCGCGTTCGGATCCCCCGCCGGCGCGACGCTCACGAGCTGCACCGACGCCTTCACGGCGCCGTCGGCTCGCCCCTCGGCGGGGCCCGTCACGATCTGGACGGGCTGCGCGTCGCTCGGCGGCACCTCGAAGTAGCGCAGAACCTCGCGCCCGATCGCACCGAAGATCGGCGCCGCGGCCTCGCTGCCCCACTGCTCATTCTTCGGCTCGTCGAGCATGACCAGCATCACGAACCGCGGCTCGTCCGCCGGTGCCCAGCCGACGAAGGAGAGGACGCCCGGCGCCCGCGAGTACCGGCCCGTCGTTGGGTCGAGCTTCTGCGCGGTGCCGGTCTTGCCGGCAACCTCGTAGCCGGGGATCGCGGCGTTGTGGCCGGTGCCCGCCTCGACGGTCTTCACGAGGATCCGAGTGAGGGTGCGCGCCGTCTCGGGCGAGACGACCTGGCGCACCGCCCGGGGCTGGAAGCGCCGGGCCTCGTGTCCGTCGGCGTCAAACGTCGCGCGCACGAGGCGCGGCTGCATGAGCGTGCCGCCATTGGCGACCGCGCCGAACGCCGCGATCATCTGGAGCGCGGTCACCGAGACCTCCTGGCCCAGCGACATCGTCGGAAGCGAGAGCAGCGACCAGCGTGTCGGGTCGCGTAGCTGGCCCCGGCTCTCACCGGGCAGGCCGACGCCCGTCAGCGCGCCGAAGCCAAAGGCGCTCATGTAGCGGTAGTAGCGGTCCCGCCCCAGCAGGAGGCCCACCTTGATAGATCCGACGTTGGACGAGTTCTGGAGAACCTCGCTGAACGTGAGCCAGCCGTACTTCTTCCAGTCGTGAATCGTCGTCTTCGCGAGCGTGATGGCCCCGTTCTCGCCGTAGATCCTGTCGTCCGGCCGGACCACGCCCTCCTGCAGCGCGGCGGCCGCGAGAATCACCTTGAACGTCGAGCCCGGCTCGAAGGGGTCGGTGATCGCGCGGTTGCGCCAGGCGTCCTTCGACGGCGCCTCGAGGAACGTGTTCGGGTTGAACGTGGGTCGGATCGCGAGCGCCAGCAGGTCGCCCGTGCGTGGCTCGAGCACGACCACCATCGCGGCGCGTGCGCCCGTACGCCGGTACGCGGCATCGATCTCGCGCTCGGCGATGTACTGGACCGTACGGTCGATCGTCAGCATGACGCCGTGGCCCGGTTTGGGAGGCCGGAGCACGCGCTGGCTCGTGACATCGCGCCCGAGCGCGTCGCGTCCGACGACCGCCTTGCCCGGCGTGCCGGCCAGCTCCGCGTCGAAGGCGCGCTCGATGCCCTCTAGGCCACCCTCGAGACCCTCGAAGCCGACGACGTGAGCGGCGAGCTCACGGTTCGGATAGAGCCGGAGCGGCTCGGGCAGGAAGCCGAGCCCCGGCTCACGAAGCGCGCGCACCTCGGCGGCGACCGCCGGCGGGAGCTTGCGCCGCAGCCACACGAACGGGCGCGCGCTCGCGAGCGCCTGGCGCACGTCGGCCTGGGGCACGCCGATGACCGGCGCCACGCGCGCGGCGAGGCGAGCCGGGTCACCGGCCGCGCGCGGCTGAACGAAGAGCGACTCCGTCGGCGTCGAGGTCGCGAGCGGCGTGCCGTGGCGGTCCACGATCGCGCCGCGCTGGGCATGGAGGATGACGGTGCGGGAATACTGGCGCTCGGCGAGCTGCGCGAGCTCGGCGCGCTTGACGACCTGCAGCCACGCGAGCCGGCTGGTGAGGCCTCCGAACGCGACGGCGAGTAACACCGCCAGGATCAGGACCCGCGTCCGGAGCTCGCTCGAGATCACTGTTGGAGCGTGGGCCTCTGTCGCAGGCTCGGCGAGCCTATGTCAGTCGGCGGCACACCCGACAGGGAGGCCGCGCGGCTGCGGATGGCCGCCAGCCCCGTACTCGCGGCGACGTACTCGCGCGCGAGGCGCACCTGGTCGCGGCCCGGCGGCGTCATGCCGAGCTGCCGCGCGCGGGCCTCGAGGCGCGCCGGCGCCTTGAGCGTCGCGACCTCGATCTCGAGCTGGCGGACGTTCGCCTCGGCGCGGTCGCGCTGGCCGCGGAGCGCGTCGAGCCGATAGGCCAGATGGACCTGCTGCACGCGGGCGCCGACCACGGCGAGGGCGCCACCCGCGAGGAGTGCCGAACCCGCGAGCGCGGCGACCAGAACGCGCCGCGCGCGTCGATCCTGTTCGCGGAAGAGTCGCTGTGTTTTGTTCACGGGAGCCGCTCCAGCACGCGAAGCTTCGCGCTCCTGGCGCGGGGGTTCGCCCGCACCTCGTCGTCCTTGGGCACGAGTGGCGACGGCTCGAGCTCGGCGAAGCCCGCCGACCCCAGAGCTCGGAACGTGCGCTTCACGATGCGGTCTTCGCCCGAGTGGAAGGAGATGACCCCGAGCCTGCCGCCGGCGGCGAGCAGCCCGGGCGCCTCGTCGAGGGCCTGGCGGAGGGCGCCCGGCTCGTCGTTGACGGCCATGCGTAGCGCCTGGAAGGTGCGCGTCGCGACGTGGATACGGGTGGACCAAGCGCGCCGCGGCACCGCGCGCTTGATCGCGGCGACGAGGTCGCCGGTCGTCGCCAGCGGGCGGCGCTGGACGATCGTGCGGGCGATGCGTCGCGCGTGCCGCTCCTCGCCGTACTCGAAGAGAATCTGCGCGAGTTCGCGCTCCGGGAGACGGTTCACGAGGGCGGCGGCCGTCTCGCCCCGCGTCGGGTCGAGCCGCATGTCGAGGGGCTCCTCCTCACGGAGAAAGGAGAACCCGCGCACCGATTCCTCGAGCTGGTACGACGACACGCCGAGGTCGAGGAGGATCGCGCGCGCGCGATCGACCCCGTGTGCCGCGGCGGCGCGCTTGAGGTCGCGGAAACTTTCGCGCGTGAGGCGGACGCGCTCGCCGAAGGGCGCGAGGCGCGCGCGGGCGCGCGCGAGCGCCTCGGGATCCAGGTCGAGCCCGAGCAGGAAGACGTCGGGCGCGCTCGACGCGAGGAGCGCCTCAGCGTGCCCGCCCATGCCCACCGTCCCGTCGATCATCCATCCTCCTTCCCGAGGTCGCAGCAGAAACGCGACCTCGTCCGCGAGTACCGGAACGTGAACCGCTACACTCCCAAACTTGCCAGCTTGTCGAAGAGCGACGGCAGCTTCGACTGCCCCGCCCGCTCGTATTCCTCGAAGCGCGCGCGATCCCAGACCTCGAACTTCGGCAGCCCGCCGCCGACGAGCGTGACGTCTTTCTCGAGGCCGGCCTCTCGCCGCACGTCGGGCGGCAACAGGATTCGCCCCGCCGCGTCGAGCGTCACGTCCTTCGCGCGCGAGAAGTAGAGCCGGCTGATCTCGCGCACCTCGGCGCTGAACTGCGACTGGTCGCGGAGCTTCGCCTCCATTCGTTGCCACTCCTGGAGCGGATGCACTTCCAGACACGCGCCGTCCGGCACGACGACGAGGTGGCCGTCATACTGCGCGAGCACGTCCCGGAACTTTGCGGGCACGCTCAAACGCCCTTTCGGATCGATCGCATGCTGATAGCGCCCTCTAAACATGTCTGTAATGTGGGTTTGTGGCTCCACTTCATCCCACTTTCTCCCACTTAGTCGCCGAGGTTAGCGTCACTTGAGAGGGCGTGTCAAGGAAAAATCCATGATTTTTCGAATGATTCCGGCCATACGGGGGTTGGACGACGGGTAGTGGAACTCCCCCACTCAGACCCACCTGATTGGGGTTAGAGGGGTCCGCGAGCGCCGGTCAGCGTGGCTGGTAGTACTGCAGGGCCTCCGGGAGCCAGCCCTCGATTTGCCTGATCCGAGTCTCCTCTGCCGGGTGAGTCGAGAGAAACTCGGGCGGGCGGGCGGAGCCCTTGGCGGCCTCGGCCATTCTCACCCAGAGGTCCCGCGCCGCGTGGGGGTCGTAGCCAGCCTTCGCCATGAAGATCAGGCCCAGGTGGTCGGCCTCCGACTCCTGAGTACGACTCCACGGCAAGAGCAGCCCCACGGTCGTGCCCGCGCCGAGGAGCGCCGTCACCTGCTGGACCATCGCCGGGTCGCTCCGCGCGAGGGCCACCTGGGTGGCGGCGAGTCCCACCTGCACGAGAAGGCCCTGGCTCACACGCTCGCCCCCGTGACGGGCGATCGCGTGAGCAGTCTCGTGGCCGAGGACGGCTGCGAGCCCCGCGTCGTCCCGTGTGATGGGGAGAATCCCGGTGTAAACCGCCACCTTGCCCCCGGGCAGGCAGAAGGCGTTCGCTTGCTTGTCCTCGAGGAGGCTCCACTCCCACTGGTAGTCCGTGCGACCGGTCGCCGCGGCGATGCGCCGGCCGACTCGCCTGACCTGCTCTGTGGCAGCGGGATCGGAGGAGAGACGGGCCTTCTTCAGCACTTCCTGGTACGCGCTGAGCCCCATCTGGAGCTCCTCGCCCTCCGAGAGGAGGAGGAGCTGGCGCCGGCCCGTGACGGGCACGGTCGTGCAGGCGATGACGCCCGCGAGGATCATCGTCAAGAGTGCGGAACGGGGCGGGACGCGTCGTGGCTTCATTGGCTCCGAGTCCGATTTTATCGTACCGGGCGCGCCCGTCGTTCACCTACCGGTTGCGGAGGCCCACCCGAGTCGTAAGTGTCGTCGCGCCGCCGGCACCTGCTCGCGCTCCCTCGGTCGTCAGCGTGATCACGACGGCCCTCACCTCGGCGGGCACGCTCGTGGGCCGGCCCATGGCATCGAGGTATTCGAGGCGGAGGCTCCGGACGCCCTCGACAACCGGCTGGGCTCCACCGCCCGCGTCGCGGCGCAGCACCGTCTCGGCCAGATGCCACGCGATCGTCTCGCCGTCGCCGGTCGCCGCCCCATCGCCGTCGAGGTCGGCGTGGAGTACGATCCGCTCCGGCTCCGCGACAGAGATCGCGTCGAAGGCGTCGCCGCCTGCACCCGCGCCCCTGATCTCGCGCGTCAGGCGTTCGAGCGCGACGCGCGCGCTCTGCTGGGACTCGACGCGCGCCACCCCGATGGCGTAGGCACGCTGGACGTGGTCGAGGCAGGTGAAGAGACCGGCGAGGGTGAGGCCCAACAGAACGAGGGAAACGAGGAGCTCAGCGAGGTTCATGCGGGCAGCGTCGCCGCCGAAGGCAGTCGCGTCAATGTCCACGATTCATGACGGATCCCGAAGGCCTCAGGACAGTCGGACGACGGTCCAGCCTCGCGCGTGGATTTCGGCCTCCTCAGGCGACCGGCCGCGCCGGCCGAACCGCCGTCGCTCGGCCGCCGGAGGCTCTTCGCGGTGACGCCGCTTGACCACGCGGCGATCCAGGATCACTTCCACACCCTTTTCGCTCGCGAGCACCGTGCGCAGAGCCTCGTAGAGGTCGCGCCGCTCCTGCGCCACGATGAACAAGAGCCGCTCCATGATGGCCTCCTCCTAGCCGAGCGGCGGGCGGTGCCGAGCCCAGGGCCGCACGCGCTCGAACGCCGCCGAGGCGCGCAGGACGGTGGTGTCGTCGAACCGACGGCCGACGATCTGCAGACCCACCGGCAGGCCGTCCTTGGTGAAACCGCATGGCACCGAGGCCGCGGGTTGGCCGGTCATGTTGAACGGGAACGTGAACGGGATCCAGCCGTACGGTGGCACGGGCTTCCCCGCGATCTCCGTCGGGTTGTCGAGCCCCACCGCGAAGGGGGGACAGGCGATCGTCGGCGTGAGGAGCAGGTCGTACTTCTCGAAGAGCCGGCGCGGATGCTCCCACCATGCGAGCCGGTCGAACCAGGCTTGCACGTATCTCGTCGGCGGATTCTTGAGCGTAGTCTCGATAATCCGGTACAGCCCGGGATCGATCTCGCTCTTGCGGTCGAGGTAAGGCGCCATGCGCGTGGCGATGCCGCCGCAGAAGATCTCGCTCCAGCAGTCGCGCGGCGAGGGCCAGCCTGTGTCGACGGCCTCGACGCGGCAGCCGAGTTCGCGGAACGCGTGCCCGGCCTTCGCGCAGAGGTCGCGCACCTCCGGGTCCACGGCATCGGCGAAGCCCAGGTCCTCGCTCCACGCAACGCGCAGGCCCTTCACTCCCCCCGCGAGCGCCTTCACGTAGTCCACGCGTGCCGCCGGCAGCGAGGTCTGGTCGCGCTCGTCCGGCCCCGCCGTGACCTGCAGCATGAGCGCGGCGTCGGCGACGGTGCGCGTCATCGGGCCGATGTGCGAGAGGCTCCACGCGCCGCTCGCCGGGTACACGGGGATGCGCCCGAACGAGGCCTTGAGGCCGTAGACGCCCGCGAACGAGGCGGGGATCCGGATCGAGCCCCCGCCGTCGGTGCCGATGTGAAGCGCGCCGAGGCCGGCCGCGGCGGCGGCCGAAGCGCCCCCGCTCGACCCACCCGGCGTGCGCCCGAGGTTCCAGGGGTTGCGCGTCGGCCCGAAGAGGAGGTTGTGCGTCGCGCCGATCCAGCCGAAGGTCGGTGTGTTCGTCTTGCCGAGCATGATCGCGCCCGCCACTTTCAGGCGCTCGACCATCGGCGCGTCCTCGGCCGGCACGTTGTCGCGGTAGAGCGGCGTGCCGAAGGTCGTGCGCACCCCCTTGGTGATCACGAGGTCCTTCACCGAAAAGGGCACGCCGTGGAGCGGACCGAGCTTCGCGCTCCTCTTCCCGAGGGCGCGCTCGGCTCCCTTCGCCTCGCGACGCGCCTGGTCGGCGGTCAGTGTGACGAAGGCGTTGAGCTTCGGGTTGATCCGCTCGATGCGGTCGAGGACGGCGTCCAGAACCTCGACCGGCGAGACCTTCTTCCTCCGGATCAGCGCCGCGAGCTCGGTCGCAGGAGTCCAGCAGAGCCGCTTGTCTGACATGCTCAGTCCTTTCTCACAGGGCACGGGCACCCGGGCTATCGCCACGCCCGCGCCCCGCCGCTATCTCACGCACGCTCAGGCTCACACGCCGCGTCTGCGCCCGACCACCGCTTCGCCACGCCCGTGCCCCGCCGCTATCTCGGGATTGCTTCGCCGCTCGCGCATCGTCAGCCGTGTTCACGCGCCTCGGAGGCGGGGGTCCAGGACGTCGCGGAGGGCGTCGCCGAGGAGGTTCGAGCCGAACACCGCGAGGCTGATCGCGATGCCGGGGAAGAGCACGAGGTGCGGCGCCTTCTGCGCGTACTCGGTCGCGGAAACCGAGAGCATCCGCCCCCATGAGGGATAAGGCTCCGGCACGCCCAGACTCAGGAACGAGAGCGTCGCCTCGACGAGGATCGCGCTGCCGAGCTGGGCCGTGCAGAGCACGATGAACGGTCCCATCGTGTTGGGCAGGATGTGGCGGAAGGCGATGCGGAGATGGCGGACGCCGAGCGCGCGCGCCGCCTCGACGTACTGCATCTCGCGGATCGAGAGCACGCTCGACCGGATCACGCGGGCCGCCCGCGGGATGATCGGGACCGAGATCGCGATGATGACGTTCTGGATCGCCGGACCGAGCGCGGCCGAGACGACCATCGCGAGCACGAGCAGCGGGAGCCCCTGGAGGATGTCGAGGACGCGCTGGGCGATGAGATCGGTCTTGCCACCGACGTAGCCGGACAGGAGGCCGATGATCCCGCCGAGCACCGAGCCGAGCAGCGTCGAAGCGAGGCCGACGATGAGCGAGACGCGCGCTCCGTGCACGATCCGCGAGTAGATGTCACGCCCGAGATGGTCGGTCCCGAACAAGTGCTCCGCGCTGGGCGGCCCGAGCGTGTAGGCGGCGTCGGTCGCGATCGGGTCGTGGGTCTGAATGAAATCGGCGAAAAGGGCGGTCAGCACCATCACCAGCACGAGCACGCCGCCCGCGGCGCCGAGTGGTTTCTTCCTGAAGAAGCGCCCGAGGGCCGTCCACGCGCCCGCGCGCGCGCGTAGCTCGGCGCCGACGGCGAGCTCGGCGGGCCTAACCGCCATAGCGCACGCGCGGGTCCAGCACGCCGTACAGCATGTCCACGGCGAGGTTCGCCAGAATCACGACGATCGCGATGAACATGACCAGGTTCTGGACGATCGGGTAGTCGCGCCAGAGGATCGCGTCCACGAGGAAGCGGGCCACCCCGGGGAGGTTGAATACCCGCTCGGTGACGACGAGGCCCCCGATGAGGAAGGCGAACTCGATCCCGATCACGGTGATCACCGGCAGCATCGCGTTCTTGAGGGCGTGGCGCCAGATGACCACGCGCCCGGTCTGCCCCTTCGCCCACGCGGTGCGGATGTAGTCCTCGCGCAGCACCTCGAGCAGCGCCGAGCGCGTGATGCGCATGATGAGCGCCGAGGAGCGATAGCCTACGGCGAGCGCCGGCAACAGGAACTGCACCGCGTGGAGCTTGAGGTCTTCCATCGGCGAGACGTAGGTGAGCGGCGGGATCCACCGGAGCCAAGAGACGAGCGCGAGAATGATGACCATCCCGAGCCAGAACGCGGGCATCGACAGCCCCCCGAGGCTCACGACGCGCAGCGCGTAGTCGAGCGCGGTGTCCTGGCGGATCGCGCTGATCACGCCCGTCGGCACCCCGAGCAGCACCGCGACGAGGATCGAGAGCACCGCCAGCTCGATCGTCACCGGCAGGAGCGGCCGGATGATCTGCCACGCGGGGAGGTCGTAGCGGTAGGACTTGCCGAGGTCGAAGGTGACGATCTGCCGGAGCCAGTCCGCGTACTGGACCCAGTAGGGCCGATCCATGCCCAGCTCCTTCATGATCGCCTCCTTCTCGGAGGGGCTCACGTACCCGGCGGTCGAGAACAGGATGTCCACGATGTCGCCGGGGGCGAGTCGCAGGAGCGCGAAGATGACGAGCGACATGCCGAGCAGCGTCAGGATGCCGACGCCGAGCCGCTGCGCGATATAGGTCTTCACGCCCGTGTCAACGCCCGGGTCTTATCTGTCGATCCAGACGTCCTGCATCCGGCCGTTGTTGTAGACGTTGTTGTGCGGGACGAACCCGTGCACGTGCGGCGAGTAGGTGAAGTAGTCGAGGCGCCACGAGAGGATCGGCCGCGCGGCGTCCTCCTCGAGCTTCTTCTGGATCGCGGCGACCATCGCGACGCGCTTCTTCGGGTCGATCTCCTGTGACTGCGCGTCGATCATCTTCATGACCGGCTCGCTGCAGTAGTGCGTGTAGTTGCGCGGCGAGCCGCAGGCGTAGTTCTCGTAGAAGTTGCCGTCGGGATCGTCGGCGCCGAGGCCGGTCAGGTTCGCGCCGATCTGGTATTCTCCCCGGACCGCCATGGCGTGCCACTGCGCGGTCTCGATCTGCTTGAGCGTTGCCTCGATGCCGATCTGCTTCAGCTCGTTGATGACGAACGAGGCCATGTCCACGTAGATCGCGATCGCGCGCGTGACCATCTCGACCTTGAGCGGCTTCTCCGGCGAGACGCCGACCTCGGCCAGGAGGGCCTTGGCCTTGGCCTTCTCGTCCGCGGGCTTGCCGTAGCCCGGCAGCGCCGCGATCTCCTTCTCGCCGAGTCCCCAGAACCCGACGGGCCGCGGCGCCATCGAGACGCCGATGATCCCGCCGCCCTGGTAAACCGCCTGGACGAGGGCGCGCCGGTCGATCGCGTGGCTCACCGCGAGCCGCACCTTGAGGTTGTCGAAGGGCGGCTTCTGGATGTTCATGATGATGTTGTTGTTGACGTTCTCGCTGACGGGCGTCACGACGAGCTGGGGCACCGCGCGCTTGAGCTCCTCGGCGGTCGTCTTCGACGTCTCGCCCGGGAACGCCAGGTCCACCTTGCCCGCCTGGAGCGCCGCCGTCCGCGTCCCGCGCTCGGCGATGACGATGTAACGGAGCCCGTCGAGGTACGGCCGGCCCTTGTACCAATAGTCGGGGTTCTTCACGTACTCGACGAACTCACCCTTCCGCCACTCCTTGAGCTTGAACGGCCCCGTGCCGACGCACCCGGTCCGGTAGCTCGCGGGAGGCACGTGGGCGGCGTAGACGGGGCTGTAGCCCGAGGCCAGCATCATCAGAATGGACGGCTGCGGCTTCTTGAGGCGGAAGACCGCCGTGGATGGATCAGGCGTCTCGATCGCCTCGACGTTCGCGTACCAGTCCTTGCGCGGGTTGATCCGAAGCTTGGCGGGGGCGTCGGGGGCCTCGCGGACCATGTCGAAGGTGAACTTGACGTCCTTCGACGTGAAGGGCTGGCCGTCGTGCCACTTCACACCCTTGCGGAGGAAGAAGACGAGGTTACGGTAATTGTCCTGCCACGACCACTTCTCGGCGAGGTCGCCGATGATCGTGTCCAGGCTCTCGGTCTTCTTCGCCGGGTCGTACACGACGAGGTTGTTGAGGCAGGGCATCGAGGGCCAGACCGTCGAGCTGGTTTGGGTCTCGTGGATGGCGAAGCCCTGCGGCAGGTCCTCGCGCTGGGTGAGGTTCAGGACGCCGCCCGACTTTGGCGTCTGGGGCGCCTGACTCGTCGCTGGGGTGGCGAAGGCAACAGCGACGAGGAGAAGCGCAGCGAGAACCGCGACGACGCGGTGGTGTGTCATCGACGACCTCCCGGAAAATTGAGCGATTGGCGCGCAGAGTTTACGTGAAAACGCCCCTACCGACAATGCCGGCGCGCGAAACTGGCTCGTCCCTCACCCGAGCAGCCGGATCAGCAGGTGGACCGCGTAGAGGAGGCCGCCCGCGAGCCCGCCCACCACGGTGCCGTTGACCCGGATGAACTGGAGGTCGTCGCCGGCGTGCTCCTCGATCAGGCGCACGGCGCCCTCGGGCCCGAGGGCGAGGACGCCCTTCTCGATGAACTCTGCCAGCCGGCCGTGGTTCCGCTCGACGGCCTCGAGCACCCGGGCCTTCGCCCACCGGTCGATCTCGCCCCGGAGGGCGGCGTCGTCCGCGAGCGCGTGCCGGGCGCGCTCGAGGCGCTCGGCGACCCAGGCGACCACGTCCGAGCGCTCGCGGGCGAGGTCGGCCACGAGCGCCCGGTGGAGCGCGGCCGCCGCGTCCTCGAGCACCCGCACGGCGCCGGGCGTCGAGAGCAACTCGCGCTTGGCCGCCTCCACCCGGGCGGCCAGCGCGACGTCGGCGCGCAGCCGCTCGGGCAGGGCCGCGGCCGCCTCGCGCAAGCGCTCTCGGACCGGGTGCGTCGGGTCGTCGGCGACCTGCCGGAGCCCGGCGTGGAGCGCGGCGACGACGCGCTCCCGGTCGATCAGGCCGAGGAGACTCGCCACGCCCATCCAGAAGCGGGGATACGCGCTCATCCGCTCGCGGTAGCGCGCGAGCACGTCGTCCACGACCTCACCCACTACCTCCCGGAACGCGGGCCGCTCGAGCGCTTCACCGAGCGCCCGGGCGAGCGCGACGATGGCCCGTTCGTCCCAGCCGTGGCGATGCGCCACGTCGAGCGCGCCCGCGAGGACCGGGGCCGCCGGGCGCTTGAGCAGCGTGTCGCGCAG
>Ga0137418_10002834_pt1 | contig 15883 bp, 11 predicted proteins | sample CZODoug3_1_2_16f_FD_122242 | JGI IMG/M metagenome (GOLD analysis project Ga0137418, IMG submission 122242) | Vadose zone soil fungal communities from Angelo Coast Range Reserve, California, USA - CZODoug3_1_2_16fungal (Hybrid Assembly) | ecosystem: Environmental > Terrestrial > Soil > Vadose... | reverse complement strand
ACAACGCGTGGCGGGTTGCCGCGCATCGTATCGACGCGTTGACCGCTTTGCGGTCACAAAGGACCATGAAGACTTCCCTTCTGCGTTTTTTTTGGTTCATTGCCTCGGCCTGCCTTGTGGCATCCGCGGCGCTCTCTGTCCCCGCTCCGTCGGGCGCCAAGCTAACCTTTCGGCGTGTCTTCAAGGGAAGCTCACCCGAATTCATCGAGATCACCGTGCGCGAAGATTCGGATACCGCAGCGTATGAAATCCGCCAGTTGGACGAGGACGCCGGCTCATTGCCATTTCAGGTGAGCGCGGCATGGCGCACGAAGATGTTCGATCTCGCGGCGCAACTCAAACATTTCCAGGGACAGGATCTGGATGTGCACCGCAAGATCGCGAATCTCGGCGAGAAGACGTTTCGGTGGGAATCCGGCCCCGAAGTTCATGAGGCAAAATTCAATTACACTTTGAATTCGCCGGCGTCCCAGCTTCTGCAGATTTTTGAAGGGCTGGCTCGTCAGCAGGAACACGTTGACTTGATTTCCCGGCGGATGAAATACGACCGGCTGGGAATCAACGACGCCTTGCTGCAATTCGAATCGGATCTCAACCGCAGCCTTCTGCCGGAGCCGCAGCGGGTCTTGCCCATGCTCGATCAGATCGCGGGGGATTCGCGCTTCGTGGACATCGCCCGCCAGCGGGCCAGATCGCTCGCAGAACGCATACGCCATCAAGGCTAGGAAGATTATTCGAATCTATTCTTGTCTGCACGCGCGGTATGGCAGGGGGTTGCTTGAGGTATTCTGCGATAGATCGCCGGCATTGCAACGGATTTTGCCGCTACACGGCTGGGGTGAACGACCCGCGCTGCCTTCGGGTTTGTGCCCGCAAGGCGATCGTGCTGCTTGCGGCGATCCTGTTCGCATGCAGCGGAATCGGACTCGCCCAGAAAAAGCAGAAACTGCAGAAGAACTATCGCAACTGGCTGGAACGGGACGTCACTTACATTATCACCAAAGACGAACGCGATGCTTTTCTGAAGCTGACCACGGACGAGGCTCGCGAAAAGTTCATTGAGACCTTCTGGGAAATCCGCAATCCTTCTCCCGGCTCGCCCGCCAACACCTACAAAGATGAGATTTACCAGCGAATCGCTTTTGCCGATGCCCGTTTCGGCATCGGCTCCGGCGTGGAAGGCTGGCGCACCGATCGCGGCCGCACCTACATTACCCTGGGTCCCCCTCAACAAAAGCAGGTCTTGCGTAACTCCGCCAATCTCTTTCCCATAGAAATCTGGTTCTACGGCGGCGCCAATTCCGCTCTGCCGCCGTTTTTCTACGTCATGTTTTACCAGCGCGACGGCGGCGGCGATTACCGCTTCTATAGCCCCTACACCGACGGGCCCGACAAGCTGGTCACCGGGGTGGAAGCTATCAATTCACGCTTGACGGCGCTGCGCCTGATCCGCAATTCCGCGGGGCCAGAGGTGGCGCGAATTTCACTGTCGCTCCTGCCTGACGAACCGGTCGACGAGACCACGGGAATTGTGAGCCTGCAATCCGACATCCTGCTAAACAGCATCAAGAATCTAGCCAATTTGCCCTCGAATCGCGACGATATCCTCCGGCGAAGAACCAACCGCGAAGCGGTTACGTCTCGTCTGGTCCTCGAGGGCCGCAATCTCGACATCGTGACCTTCCCGGCTCGCGATTCCCGCGGACTAACGCGCCTCGACTATGCCCTCCGTCTTCATAATCCGAGCGACCTCAGCATGGCCGAGGAGAACGACGGACGCTATTCCTACTCCGTGGAGGTCCGTGTCCGCGTTTTCAGCGCCGAGAACAAGCTCATCTTCACGCAACAAAAATCCCTCGCGGATTCCATGACCAAGAAACGCCTCGACGCCATCAAAGACAAGGTGTTCGGGTACGAGGGGAGTCTCCCTCTCCCGTCCGGCAAGTATCATCTCGAGTTTCAGTTCACGGATTGGTCCAAGAAAGCGGCCTTCCACACGGTGCGGGAAATCTCAATCCCCGTGCTCGCAAACGATTTTCTGGTTGTGCCCAGTGTGCTCCCGTTCCTGTCCGCGGAAAACGCCGACCCCGGCCTCGCCGATCTGATGCCCTTCACCGTAGGCGGCGTGCAATTCACTCCCATGTCTAGCAGCGCGCCGACTCTCGCCCCAGGCACCAACCTCCAGGTCGTCTATCAGATTTGGACGCCAGCCATGGATGCGCGCGAAAATTTGGGAAAGAAATTGGATGTGGAGTACGCCTTCGGCCGACCCGCCGCTCCCGGCAGTGCCACCAAGGTCAAAGATGAAATTAGCAGGGAACAATTCGACGCTGCGGGTTCCCTGGTGACCGGGAAGAAGCTTTCGCTCGAGCAGCAATCCACCGGCAGCTATATTCTGAACGTTACGGTGAATAATCCGGAGACCAAACACAACGGCTTCGGAACCATGAATTTCAAAGTGCTCGATGCTCCTTCCTTGCCCGAACCTTGGGATGTGCTCGAACCTGGAATCGCTCAGGACGCGGAAAAGGGCATCCTCGACCAGCAACGAGGCCTTTGCTATTGGGCTCTCGGTCAGTTTGACCAGGCGCGCGTCTGGTTTCGTCGCGCCTTGCAACTCGACCACTCCGATGACGTCGCCCGCGCCCGGTTGGTGGACGCCTACTTTTCCAAGAAGGATTATGCCGCCGTCGTCAGTCTCTTCTCCGACGCCGGCGTAACGGAAACGACTGACTCGGAAACCCTCCTTCGTATCGCAACGAGTTTGGAAAAGAGAGGAAACGCTCCACAGGCCATCTCCATCCTTGAAAAAGCGCTAGTATCCCGCCCTGAGGAGGGTCCGTTTTATCTGGCCTTGGCCCAGTACTACACCGAAATTGGAAATCCACGGAAGGCGGCGGACCTGATGCAGAAGGGCAAATCTCTGCTGATCGGGAATACAGCCAAACAGTAGTGAGACATCTCTGCGTCCGCATAACTTGTGCCATCTATCCTTACTAATCCATATTTCTGCATACCTATCCAGGAATCGGGAATAAAGCGCTTCTCTTCTCCTTTGACACTCGCGTAGCCTAACTATAAATTGCTGATTTCCTGAACCTTAGCATTGAATAATTTATTTTTGATTTTGGCAGTCCTTATGCTGAGTTTGTGAGACTATGTCCCGGGGTTTCGGGGAGCCGGGTGGACTCCTACTCGGTATTCCCCTTCCATCTGCAAGTCACAATTAGATTCTTAATAAATGAGAAGTGGGGAAAGGAGTTTGAGTTTATGAAGAATAAATGGCTCGTAATCAGCTTGCTTTTGGTGTCCTGTGGCGTCAGTTCATGTTCACTAATGGCGCAAGACCAAGGTTCCGCGCGCGGCAATTTGAGTGGTTTAGTCTATGACTCAACGAAGGCAGTGGTTCCCGGCGCCCAGGTGACGATCACCGGGCCGATTGGGAGCCAGACACAGACTACAACCGAGGAAGGCTCATTCCTCTTCTCGACCCTGATTCCCGGCAGTTATTCGGTCAAGGTGCAGAAAGCAGGGTTCAAAGTCGCGAATATCAAGAGCGCTGAGGTCCTCATCAACAAGACCACGAGCATCGAAGTAATTCTGGAAACGGGCCAACTCTCAGAGACTGTGGAAGTCAGCGCTGCAGCCACGACGGTGGACACGTCAGCTACGTCGGTCAATTCGGATTTTTCTGACGATTTCTATTCAAAAATTCCACTTGGCCGCGGCGTGAGCAGCCTGTTTTACCTGGCGCCCGGCGTGGTTTCGGGTGGCGGCACTGGTCATGAGAATCCATCGATTTCAGGGTCCACCGGCCTCGAGAACCTGTATGTCGCGGACGGCGTGTCGATCAATGACCCGGCCTTCGGCGGCATCGGCGTGTGGTCACGCGTCTACGGGCCACTGGGAACGGGCATCAACCTCGCGTTCGTTAAAGAAGTACAGATCAAGACGGGAGGTTTTGAACCGCAGTACGGGCACGTGAGCGGCGGCATCGTGCAGTTGGTCACGAAGTCGGGCTCATCCGCATTTCACGGCACGGTTGGCACGTATCTCAATGCTAGAATGATGCAAACCGACTTCAACAACGCCGACGACCCCAAGTTCGGAGTCCTGAACAAAGTGGGCCGCCGCATAAACAACGCCAACTACGAAGGCGATTTCGAATTGGGCGGTTACGTTCCTCTGCGCGGCCTGAGGGACCGGCTGTTCTTCTTCGGAACATTCAACCCGTCGTGGAATCACGAGTATTATCATCCTGCTGTGTCGCTAGCGGGCGTTCCTTCCGGACTATATACGCTTTACAATGGCCTTGTAGACCGCGAGACAATCCGGTGGGACTATGCGGGCAAGTTGACTTTCAAGATCAACAACTCGCACACCTTGGAATCCACCATTTCAGCCGACCCATCGCACACGAACAACACAGCGTTTGCAACGCTGAATGCGAATGACAAGACCGCGAACTCGGCATGGAATTACGGTACGCGGAACTGGTCGGTGCGCTATGACGGCGCCTTTGGCTCGAGCTTCCTGGTGGACGGCGCGTTCACCTGGAGCTGGAACCACTTCCACGAGAAACCCCTCTTCGACATCACCCAGATTGCGGACAACACACAGATCTACTTCCCCACACAGCGCGGATCTTTTAATGCGCAGGGCTTTGGCTTGATCGAGCCATACGACTCCCAATCCAAGGGCCTCCAGGGCGACGTAACCAAGACTTTTCACATGTTTGGCAGCACGCACGCCCTCAGCGCCGGCTATACTTGGCAGTTTCCCACCTACAATGACCTCACAATCGAGTCGGGTGGGACGTTTACGATTCCCCAGTTAAACGCCACTGGTGGAGATCCGGGCTACGACAATGCCGCTAACCCGTCGGTTGCCGGAAAATCGGCCTACTCGACGCTTTCCCTATCGCTGGCCAGTGTCTTCGCGCCGAGTGCTAGCTTTGTTGACGCTGCGACCACTCCAAATGCCACCGACTGCACGCTCTGCCCGTTCATGAACGTGCCGGGCTTCTCCACTCCGGTGCGGGTTGTGCTCCAACACGTGCGCGGGCGGTTCGATGCTGGCATTACGAAGAGCACCGGTAGGTATCACGCCGCGTTCGTGAACGACGCCTGGCAAATGGGCAAGCACGTCACGCTCAACCTCGGCCTGCGCTGGGAACAGCAGCGCCTCCTCGGCAACCAGGTGAGCAAACTCTTCAACGACATGTGGTCACCACGCATCGGATTCATCGTGGACCCGAAGGGCAACCGCAAGTCGAAGTTCTACGCCAACTACGGCCGCTATGCCTTCGTACTGCCATTGGACGCGGCGCTCCGCGCACTCAGCTCGGAGGATGACTTCCAGAATGCTTACTGGGCGCCAGCGTCTGACGCCAGCGGCAATGTCGTGTTGAATGCGCAGAAGACGGTTACCTTCCAGCCGGATTCAGCGCATCTTCTCAACAACGCGACAGGCGGAATTCCCATCTCTGCTGGCAAATTAGTCAGCGGTGGCGAACCGTTCGCGCCGGGCACACGCATGGAATACACCGACGAGTTCCTCGTGGGATACGACCACGAGTTTCGCGGCGGCATCGTGGCCAGCGTGCGTTACATTGATCGCAGACTAAAGCGCGTCATCGAAGACCAGGGCGGCATCTCCGTCGAGCAGTTCAACGCGCTGGCCTTCAATGGTGGCGGCCTCAACTACTTCATCGGCAATCCCGACGCGAAGCAGGACATCTTCGTGAATCCAAACGAAATCGTGTTCGACCAGGGAATACTTGTCCCAAAGAGCGCGCAGACTGCCGCCAATCTCCCGGCAGCGTGTAGAGACTCGCACGGCCAACCGACACCCTTTGTCGTATATAATCAGCAGACTGGGATCGATGCTTCGGGGGGTACTGGCGTAATTGCCGGGAGCGCTTGCTTCCCGGCGGTCAACACGAGCACTTGGACCGTTCAGACAAGTCCCGGTGTGTTCGCGCTCCTGCCTGACTGCACTAACGTAGCTGACAGTAAGGTGCCGGGTAAGTGTGCTTCGTTTGGCGGCGAGTTCTACGCAGACGGCAAGCCGGACACTTACAGAGACCCGAAGCGTGAATACGAAGCTGTGGAGTTCGAAGTGAATAAGTCCTTCAGCCACAACTGGGCGATCTCCGCCAATTACCGCATAGCGCAGCTGCGCGGCAATTACGAAGGCGCGTTCCGTAACGACAACGGCCAGGCCGACCCCGGAATCAGCTCGCTGTTTGATTTGACCGAAGGGAAGCTGGGCCTGTTACGCAATCAACAGAGCATCGGGTTCCTGAACGGTGATCGCAAGCACGTCCTCAACGTGCATTCAACCTACGTACTGCCCAACGGCAGGATGAAGGGTTTGGTACTCGGTTCGGGCTTAACCGTGCAGTCGGGCGTCCCCTTGACCACGTTGATAGCCCAGCAGGCCTACCAGAACGCGGGCGAAGTGCCATACTTCGGCCGCGGCGACCTGGGCCGTTCTCCTGTGACCGGCCTAGTTGACGCACACGTCGAGTATCCGTGGAAGTTAACCGAGCGGATGCATCTGAAGTTTGGGTTCGATGTTTTCAACATCGGTAACTCGAGCCGCCAGACCACGGTCCAGCAATTCAACGATCAGGGCTTCGGGCTCTTGAATGTGGACTTCCAAAAGCCCGTTACCACACGCTTCGACCAGGGCTTCGTGCCCCCGTTCAGCTCGCGGGCTTCGATCAAGCTGGAGTTCTAACTTAAATCCTAAACCGAGGAGGGCGCTTTGCAGCGCCCTCCTTTTTTATTCGCGGTGGCTTTCTTTTCTGAGCGTATGATTCGATTGGATGTAGTAGAGGTTCTCGATTGAGAAACGCATCACGCCATAGTTTTTCTACTAGTAGGCATGACTGCGGAGCTGTCCATTGCGCGATGCGGAGGTGATTTGATGTTAGGCGTTTCGCGCGGTCTTCTTCTCTTGTTAATCTTTCTTATAATTCCTTCCTTACTCTGTGCGCAAAGAGGCGGAATGGGCGGACGCGTTCCCGGAGGAGTGATCAATGTTCAAGTGCGCTATGCCAACGGCGCGCCGGGACCCAGCGGAATTCATGTGCGATTGGAATCCCCTGAAAGCGGTTCGGCAGGCGATTGCCAAACGAGAGAAGGTGGCAAGTGCCAGTTCAACGTGCCGTCCAACGGAGTGTATATGGTCCGGATGAGCGAGAGAGGCTACAAGGACGTGAGCGTTCGGGTGGAGCTGATCGGCAACCCGAGGGGCTACGCGACTCTGGAATTGCAGCCGGTTCCCGCGGAAGCGCCATCGGAGGCTCCCGGGGCGGCTCCGGCGGGCGACCCGAATTTCGTCTCCGTGCTGGACCTCAACGTTCCGGAAAATGCACGCCTGGAATTTGAGAAAGGGCAGGGCGCATTGAAAGAGAACAAACTGGACGACGGAGTCGCGCATCTGCGCAAGGCGATCAAGCTCTATGATCCCTTCCCACAGGCGTACGCGCTGCTGGGCACCGCGTATCTAGGACGGAAAGATTGGAAGAACGCGGAACTGGCTTTGCGGAAGGCGAATGAGTTGGACCCCAAATTCCCTGACGCCTACCTGGAACTTGGCGCGGTGCTCAATCAGACGAAGGAATATCCCCGGGCGGAAACCGCGCTGCTGAAAGGCCTGGAACTCAAGCCGGAGGCCGCTGGGGGCCATTACGAGCTGGCGAAGACCTATTGGGCACTGGGCCGCTGGCAGGATGCCGCGCCCCACGCGCGCAAAGCGGTAGCCGGGATGCCGGACTTGGCCCCGGCGCACGCCTTGCTCGGTAATGTGATGCTCCGTGAGAGCAACGCGCAGGGGGCATTGCGCGAGTATCAGGAGTGCTTGCGGTTGGATCCGAATGGCTCGATGGCACCCGGCGTCCGCCAGATGATTGAAAAGATCCAGAAAGCCCTGCATCCCTAGCCGATAATCCAGCTACCCGTTTTGTCTTCTTCTACTTAAAGATTCCCCTTATGCCCAATTCCTGCGTTTGACCGAAATCTGAAGGATGACCGGCGCGTATGTTAGGATGAGGCTCCCGCGCAGCGTTCCAAGCTATGGCACGAGCATCCACAATGAACTTTTCCGAGGCGGTGGCCATCTCTGCCTCCAGCCTCTGGGCGCACAAGCTGCGCAGCGTTCTGACGCTCATCGGAGTTGTCATCGGCGTGGCGGCGGTGATCGCCGTCGTCAGCCTGATCAACGGCGCAAACCAGTACGTTGCGACGCGCGTCTTCCGCCTGGGCGCCGACGTCTTTGGCCTCTCCAAGCAACCCTCCATCATTACCAACGTGGACGACTGGCTCGCCTTCCAGAAGCGCAAACGCATTACTTACGACGACTACGAAGCGGTCCGCGAACTCTGCAAGTCCTGCAAAGAAATCGGCGCCTCGCTGGGCGGCCGCGTCGAAGTGAAGAGCGGGCTGAATTCCCTGAAGGATACGAACCTTCGCGCTTGGACGCCCCAAATGGCCCAGCTCTACGACGTGGACCTTCTCTCCGGGCGCCACATGACGGAGGAGGATATGCGCGGAGCCGCGCCCGTTTGTGTGATTGGAAACGATCTGATCGAGAATCTGATGCCCGGCATCGACGCGATCGGGAAAGAAGTTCGCTGGAACAACATCCCGTGCGAAGTCATCGGAGCCGGCAAGAAGCAGGGCTCCGCGCTGGGAACTTCCCTGGACAATTGGATCATCATTCCGCTGACCACCTATAAAAAGAACTATGGCAATCAACAGGATTCCCTTCGGGTGACCTCGCGCGCCGGTTCCGCGGCGAAGATTCAGGAGAGCGTGGATGAAGTCCGCCAAATCATGCGCGGCCGGCATCACATCGCCTACGCTAAAGCGGACGATTTCGCCATCGAGACCAGCGATTCCTTTCTGGCTCTCTGGAAGGACATCAGCGGCTCGTTTTTCGCCGTCACCATCGCCATCGCCTCCATTTCCCTCGTCGTCGGCGGCATCGTCATCATGAACATCATGCTGGTGTCGGTGACCGAGCGGACGCGCGAGATTGGCGTTCGAAAGGCGCTGGGCGCGCGCCGCAGCGATATCCTGCTTCAGTTTTTGATCGAATCTTCCACGGTCGCCGTAATTGGCGGCGCGGTAGGTGTATTTTGCGGCGTGCTGGTGGCCAAGCTCGTGTCCTGGGTGTCGCCACTGCCCAGTGCTGTGCAGCTTTGGTCCGTGATCGGCGGGCTGCTGGTGGCGCTGAGCGTCGGCCTTTTCTTCGGAACCTATCCGGCGTCGAAGGCCGCGAAGCTCGATCCCGTCGAAGCGCTGCGGTCGGAGTAAGAAAGTACACGAATGGCCACGTTTGAAAAAATATTGCCGCGCCCCGCAGCCCTGCCGCTTCGCGCTCGCATGCGAAAGGAAGGTGCGCTCAAACTCCGAGAAGAAGTGCTTCTGGCCCTTGATACTTTGAGGAAGAACCCGCTTCGTTCGGCGCTGACCATTCTCGGGATTGTGATTGGCATCACCACGGTCATCACCGTGTCCGCAATCATCAACGGCCTCAATGAAAACGTGCTCGGCGGCATTCGCGAGCTCGGTTCAGACACCATCATCGCTTATCGTTTTCCCTGGGCTTCTCTTTCGCGGCCGCCCAGCGAATGGTTCACACGCAAGGAACTCCTGCCAGAGTGGGCGGAAGATATCGCCAGGCTCCCGCACGTCAAGGCCGCCTCGCCGGCGATGCGCATTTTTCAGCCGCAATTCGGATCAGGCACAGCCGATGTCCGCCGCGGCGCCTTCCGCGCCAGGAACGTCATTCTGCAGGGGAATCAGCCGTCCATCGGAGAGATTTTTGATCTGAAGATTCAGTACGGGCGCTTCTACAATCAAACGGACGCGGAGCACCGCGCTCCGGTGGTCTTGCTGGGCTACGACACCACTCGAATTTTGTTTCCCGAATCACCCGAGAGGAGCCTCGGCCAGGAAGTCATCATCGACGGACAGCTTTTTACCGTCATCGGCGCACTTCAAAAACAGAAACAAGGCATTTCCGGAGGCGCCAACCCGGAGGACAATTCCGCATACATGCCGGTGGCCACGCTCCGCAAACTCTATCCCAATCAAAAAGACTACGTCATCTTCGCCAAGGCCAGAGACCCGAATAACGTCGGCCAGGCCGTCGAAGAGATCCGCGATCTCTTGCGGCGCAAGCGCCGCCTTTCGAACAACAAACCTGACGACTTCGCGCTCTTCACATCGGACTATTTTCTCGATTTGTGGAACAAGATCAGCGGGCTGATTTTCATTCTCATGTTCGCGGTGGCTTCGGTCGGCTTGATTGTCGGCGGAATCGGCGTGATGAACATCATGCTCGTCAGCGTCACCGAACGTACCCGCGAGATCGGCGTTCGAAAGGCCATCGGCGCAAAGCACAGCAATATCCTCGCGCAATTTTTGATTGAAGCGGTCACCCTGAGCGGCGTTGGCGGAATCATCGGCGTCTTGTTTGGCTCCGGCCTCTCCCTGCTGATGCGCTATGGCCTGAAGATGCCCGCGGTCCTCTCTTTGTTTTGGATCGCCACGGCGCTGATTCTTTGCGCTCTGATCGGCATTGTTTTCGGCGTCTATCCCGCATGGAAGGCCGCCCGCCTCGATCCCGTCGAAGCCCTCCGCTATGAATAGCCGTTAGGCCGTGAGCGTCTGGCCGATGCCACGGCCTGCGCGCACGAATTCACAATAGACTAGGACAATTCCGCAAGTTGCTTGAGCGGCACCACGGCCGTTTTGCCATAGTGCTCGCCTTCGAGAATTCGCACCTGGCAGCGCGAATCCGGTTGCCGAATCTCCAGGATTCTCACGGGAGTCCCGTCGGGCACCATGAGAAGTTTTTGCGACGCAATTAAAAGAGACAGCCCCACGTCGTCGCTCGCCGCTTCCAACTTTTCTCTCTCCGCGGCAGCTTCTTCATCGACGGACACCAGAGCGAAGGAGAGTTTGCCATCAGCGCACAGTCTTGCGCGCCGGCCTACCCAGGAAGATGGCGCCGGAGGCTTTGCGGGCGACGGCGGCGCTGTGTGCTCCAGCTTGCCGATGAACCGGTAGCCGCGCTTCGGCAGGGTTTCGACGAAACGCGGCTTCTTCTTGCCGTCTCCTAGAGCCACGCGCAACTTCTTGATGGCCGTGTTGAGGCTGTGCTCGAAGTCCACAAATGTGTCTCCGGGCCAAAGCCTCTTCTCGAACTCTTGGCGTGTGACAACTTCGCCCGGCCGCTCCAGTAGCATGGCAAGCGCTTGAAATGGTAGAACTTGCAGCTTGATTTTGCGGCCTGCTTTGTAGACTTCTCCTGCGCGAAGATCCACCTCGAATACATCAAACCGTACGACGCATGAGGATCGGCCGAGAGAGGACATGGATTCTCTTCTTCCTCGGATGACTATAACACTCCCCGGAAAAACCGCGATGGGAGCAGCGGCTCTCGATTAAGTCCCGTATTTCTGTGGTGTTCGTTGTTCATTTACAGTCGCTTTTCAGTTCATCCGCAGTGCATTGCGCTTCATTGAGGAATGCGCGAAAGTGCGCGGCATGCTAAGGCGCTGGGCGGTTGACACGAGCCCAGGTCAAAGACAAGTCAGCTTGGACGGCGCCAGCAAAGTAGAAAGAGGAGGGTCCCATGAAAAAGCAATCTTTTCTGATGGCAGGTTTGCTGGTGCTCACGAGCATGGCGGCGACTCAGGTGGCGCGAGCGCAGGACACCATGGTGGTGGACATTCCCTTTGCCTTCGTGGCTGGCAACGCTACGCTTCCGGCCGGCGAGTATCGCGTCCAGAAATTGGATGGAAATTCAGCGGTGCTTTTGATTCACTGCTGGGACGCGAAAGCGTCAGCCTTGGTGATCACCCACGCGGCCGAGGCAAAGGAGCCGCAATCCGAATCGAAGCTGGTCTTTAACCGTCACGGCAATCGCTACTTCCTTTCGCAGGTCTGGACGGCAGGATCCATCCGCGGAAGACAACTCCCGATATCGCCGCGAGAAAAAGAAATGCCGCAATTGGCTCGCAACGAGACGAAAGGCGAAGTTACGCTGGTTGCCCGCCTGTCAACCGTCAGGCCGTGACTTGACCCCAACCCCAATGGCAATTCCAGCGGACCGGAAGCCGGAGCCCTCAGCTCCGGCTTCCTTTGTATTTTTCGCACCTATTTTTTCAGGGCCGCCCCGCCGAGCGCTATGACCTAGGAATGCCCGCAGTCCTCTCCCTCTTCCCGATCGCCGATACTGATTCTCTGCACACTCATCAGCGTCCTATTCGGCGTCTATACTACCTGGAAGGCCGCCCGACCTGATCCCATCGAAGCCCTCTTCTACCAATAAACACCGCGAATATTCCCCGCTTGTCAGCACTAACCATACTGCATAGACTCCACTCGGAGCGCTCAATCCAATCTGATTAGACCAGTGACATGAGCGAAGAAGATTTCCAGCATGGTGGCGATCGCTTCCCACCGACGCGCCGGTCGGTAATCGAGGCGGCGCGCAGCATTGATGCCGAGGAACGGGGGCGCGCCCTGGAAGCGCTGTGCGCGGCGTACTGGAAACCCGTGTATAAGTACGTGCGCTGGCGATGGAACCGGCCCGCCGACGTGGCGCAGGATCTCACGCAGGGATTCTTCATGGAACTTCTGGAACGCGAATTGCTCGAAAAGTTTGATGCCAAGAAAAGCCGGCTGCGAACCTACCTGCGCGTTTGCGTGGACAGTTTTGTTTCGAATGAAGACAAGGCCGGACGGCGGCAGAAGCGCGGCGGAAATGTACTCCACGTCGCGCTAGATTTTACGGCTGCGGAAGAGGAGCTTGGCGCGACGGTAATGGACCCGGCTTTGATTCCTTCCCCCGAATCGCTCGAGGAGTTTTTCGAAAAGGAATGGGTGCGAAGTCTTTTCGCGCTGGCGGTGGAGGACTTGCGCGAATTCTGCGTGGCGCGCGAGCGGGAAAGAACGTTTCATCTATTCGAAGCGTACGACCTCGAGGGCAGAGAAAAGATTTCGTACCAGCAGCTTTCGAAAGAATATGGAATTTCCGTGACCGACGTGACCAACGCGCTAGCGTGGGCGCGCCGTGAATTTCGCAGAATCGCGCTGGAGCGGCTGCGCGAACTTTGCGGCAGCGAGGAAGAATTTCAGCGCGAAGCGCGCGCCGCCTTTGGCTGGGACGCGAAATGAAATTTCTTTCCGACAAGGCGCTGGAAAGATTGCGCGACGGCGCGGACACGCCGGACCTCGCCGGCACGCGCTACCGCTTGCTGGAGCGCGTGGCGCGCGGCGGCATGGGAGTGGTATACGCCGCGGAGGACGGGAAACTGCAGCGGCGCGTGGCGCTGAAAGTGCTTGATGTTCCGGGAACGGACGGCGACCTTGCAAACCGGCTGATCCGCGAAGCGCGGGTGCTGGCGGCTCTCGAGCATCCCGGCATCGTGCCCGTTCACGACGTGGGCACACTCGCGGACGGCCGCGTTTTCTACACCATGAAATTTGTGGAAGGAAATCGGCTCGACAAATATATTGAGTCGGTCGCGTCCTTTCCGGACCGTTTGCGAATTTTTCTCCGCATTTGTGACGCCGTTGCGTTTGCGCACGCGCGCGGTGTGCTGCACCGCGATCTGAAGCCGGCAAACATCATGGTCGGGCCGTTCGGAGAAGTCCTGGTGATGGATTGGGGACTCGCGAAAATCCTGCGCGCAGAAGTTTCGAGCGGTGCGCGCGAAGCCGATCCGCAAGCAACGGTTTTCGAGAAGCCAGAGCCAACAAACATTGCCCGCGATGCCACGGAAATTTCTGTGGCAACTGGACACGGCACGGTGATGGGCACGCCCGGCTATATGTCGCCGGAACAAGCGCGCGGGGACGTAGAGCATTTGGACGCACGCAGCGACATCTATGGGCTCGGCGCACTGCTGCGATTCTTGCTTACCGGCCAACCGCAAATAGCTTCCGTTCCGGGTGGACGCCGCCTCGATAGATCGCTGGCGGCCATTTGCGCAAAGTCGACGGCCGCGGTCCCGGCGGAACGCTATCCCAGCGTTCAGGAAATGGCGTTGGATGTTTCGAGATACCTGGACGGGCTCGCGGTCGGCGCCCACCGGGAGAGCATTTTTGACAAGGCCGGCCGTTTTTACCGTCGGTACCGGTTCTTCATATTGTTGATTGCAGCGTATTTGGTGATGCGGGTAGCGATCTTGCTATTTATGCACAGATAGGCTTAAAGGAATTCGGGGATTCGTTGTAAGCAATACCAGAGAGACAAATCGCGACGGAGGAAGGTGATGAACAAAGTGCTGCTGGGACTATTGCTGGGAGCGCTGCTGGGGGCGATTGACGGAGCAACCGCGTGGTTCACTCCGGCGGTGCGCGCCCAGCTCGCGGGCATTATCATCGGGTCTACCGTCAAGGGGCTCATAGCTGGCGTTGCTGCGGGCATTTTTGCTCGAAAGGTGAATTCCGTCCCTTTGGGAATCCTTTTCGGCGTGGCGGTTGGCTTCGTACTCGCTTTCCTGGTTGCGTACATGCAGCACGGCTACTACTTCGAGATCATCTTGCCCGGCAGTATCGTTGGAATGATCGTGGGTTACGCCACGCAAAAGTACGGAGCGGCTCCGGCAACAACGCCGGCGACGCGATAGAGCCAGACTTAGGAAAAGACAAAAACTTCGTTCGTTTAAATTAGGGGGAGAACCATGTCTCGTGTCATCCATTTTGAAATACCGGCGAGTGATCCAGAGCGCGCGTCGAAGTTTTATCAGAGAGTCTTCGGCTGGAAATTCGACAAGTGGGCAGGGCCGATGGAGTATTGGATGGTGACCACCGGCGCGGAGGGGACGCCGGGAATCAACGGCGGCCTTATGAAGAATACCAATGTAAAGACGACGACCAACACGATCGGTGTGGAGTCCGTCGACGTGGCCATCGAGGCAGCGAAGCGCGCTGGGGGAAAACTGGTGATGCCGAAGACGCCGATTCCCGGCGTCGGATATTTTGCGTATTGCGAAGACACAGAAGGAAATCTTTTCGGCGTGATGCAGGCCGACAAGAATGCCAAGTGAGATTGCAGCGCGGCGGCGCGCCATGAGTTTGGTGCGATCGCTTTTGCCTTTGGATGAATTCATTTCGTGAAAGGAGAACAACTGATGAAGAGTATGGGGAGAATTCTTAGCCTGCTGGTGTTGAGTTTGGGGATCATGGCGATTCCAAACGCTGCGGCAGGCAGCGGGGCCGAGGCGTTTGAAAAACTGAAGGCGCTGGTGGAGCACTGGGAGACTGACAAAACGAACATGAACAAAGCGACGTTGGACCTGGAGTTGACGTCCGGGGGCACGGCCGTGCTGGAAAAGTTCCACATGGTGGAGGGTGGCAAGCCAGTAGAGATGACCACGCTGTACTACCTGGATGGCGACCAGGTAAAGCTAACCCACTATTGCATGGCGGGAAATCAGCCGACGATGCGCGGAACGTATGCGCCGGAGACGAAGACGATCACGTTCGATCTGGTGAGTATCTCGAATCTGAAGAGCCCCGATGATGGTCACATGCATCACGCGGTATACACGTTTATCGACAACCATCATTTCAAGACCACCTGGACATTCCGCAAAGAACAGAAAGATGCTTTTACGGAAGACGTGACGTACGTCCGGGCAAAGTAAGAAGTAACTTTTCGACGCGGTGCAAAGGGCGCTCCGACGATTTGGAGCGCCCTTTGTGTTTGTGACCCGTGTAACATGGCGTGCATTGAATGGCTGTTGCGAACTGACGGAGTGACAGGAGCGATGTCATGGGATTTGCGGCGTTTGCCGGTCACAAGTATCTAAATCTCGAAACCTTCAAGAAGAGCGGCGAGGGCGTGAAGA
>Ga0137418_10002833_pt1 | contig 15885 bp, 19 predicted proteins | sample CZODoug3_1_2_16f_FD_122242 | JGI IMG/M metagenome (GOLD analysis project Ga0137418, IMG submission 122242) | Vadose zone soil fungal communities from Angelo Coast Range Reserve, California, USA - CZODoug3_1_2_16fungal (Hybrid Assembly) | ecosystem: Environmental > Terrestrial > Soil > Vadose... | reverse complement strand
ACAGGATCGCGCGATTCCGTTGACCGGTCAGGATCACATGATTGCGACGGTTGACGGTGCCATCGGCGGCAAGACAATTACCCACACATTGGAAAGCAGCCACTCGCCATTCCTGTCACAACCGGCCGCCCTGTCGAGGATTCTCATCGACATTTGTGTCCAATCTTTGGCGGAACAGACCGCGGAGGCGCAGTAGGTCTAGAACCATGAACACGCACGAATTCGAGGATCGTCTGGAATCGCTGCGGCCACGCTTTCATCGCTACTGCGCGCATGACGGGATCGGCGGTCTGTTGGCCGAGCTGCGCTTGAGACCGAATATTGTAGAGGCTGCCCTCGTCATCAACTTGCTGCAGACGCCGGTTTGCGTGTTCCGCAGCAAGCTCAAGGGGGTATTCGGCCTTCCGGCCGTTCATCGCCCCCGCAGACCTGAGCCTCTCTGGAGGCTATGTAGGCGCCAAACGGATGCTATGGTTGATGGCCCACGGTGCAAACACGGTAAAGGAGAATGAGCATGCAGAACCTGAACGGAAAACGCGTGGTCATCACCGGCGGCAGCCAGGGGCTGGGGCTCGCGATGGTCGAGGCGCTCGCCGCCTGCGGCGCGAAGGTGACCGCAATTAGTCGCGATCGAGCGAAGCTCGTTGCAGCCGAGCAGGCCGGTGCTGCAGTGATTGCCGGCGACGCGACCGACGCCACGCTTATGAACAAGGTTGTCCGCGAGGAGGTGCCCGACGTGCTAATCCTCAACGCCGGCGCGCTGCTGCCGATGAAGCCGATCGACCAGCAGAGCTGGGACGAGTTCTCGACCGTCTGGAACACCGATGTGAAGGCAGGGCTAGTCGGCGTTCAGGCCGCACTCAACACTCCGATGAAGCGAGGTGGCCGCGTTCTGGTCATGTCGAGTGGTGCATCGATGGTGCTTGCGGTGCCATTCATCGCCCCGGAAAGCCTGAGGCTCTCTGGAGGCTATATAGGCGCGAAACGGATGCTGTGGTTCATGGCCCACAGTGCAAACGCGGTATCGCGCGAGCGCGACCTCGGGATCCACTTCCAGGTGCTCGTGCCATGTCAACTGATTCCCGACACCACGCTCGGTCATCAGGTTGCGGCCGCCTACGCGGAAATCGAGGGCGTCAGCATCGGCGAGCATGTCATGCAACGTTATGGCTCGATCCTGCGCCCAGCGCAGGTTGGAGACCGGGTCGCCGAGCTACTCGGCGATCCGCGCTATATGCACGGCGTCGCCTACGGCTTTCGCAGCGATGCGGACATCCTGCCGCTCGACGTATGATCCAAAGAGCACTGCTATTCCGAGGACGCGATAGTCAATGACTGATGATGTGCGTGATCAGTTCGAGCGGTTGGTGGGTGAGCTTCGTCCAAAGCTCCATCGATACTGCGCCCGCATGACCGGCTCTGCTGTCGATGGCGAGGATATTGTCCAGGACGCACTGATTAAAGCCCTTGCCGCCCTGCCCAGTGTCGGTGTCATCGACAACCCTGAAGGCTGGCTGTTCCGTATCGCCCACAACACCGCGCTTGATTTTCTCCGTCGCCGCGCGCGCGGTCCGATGATGCAGCATGACGAGGCCCTCGACACGATTGCCGCGCCAGATTCCCCCGATCAGGACCACGAGGCCGCCACGATGAGTCTGCGCACTTTCATGCGGCTTCCGGCGCTCCAGCGGAGCGCGGTCATCCTGAAGGATGTGCTTGGCCACTCACTGGAGGAGGTTGCGTCGATTACCGGTGCGAGCGAGGCCGCCGCGAAATCCGCGCTCCAGCGGGGGCGTGTCCGTTTGCGCGAGTTTGCCAAGGAACCCGCCGACGTCTCACTGCCAATGCTGTCCGATGGAATGCGCGCCCGACTGACCACGTATGTAGAGGGGTTCAAGATCGGAGACTTCGACACCGTCCGCGCCATGCTGGCTGACGACGTCAAACTCGACCTCGTCGCGAAGCTGCGCAAGCAAGGAAAGAGCGAGGTCGGGGAATACTACGCTGCCTATGCAGCCGCCAAACAGTGGGCTTACGCAGCGGGCGTTGTCGATGGCCGGGCCGCGATGCTGGTGTACGATCGCGAGATTTCACTCGGGACGCCTGCCTATTTTGTTGCCCTGGATTTCGATGGCGATCGCGTGGCCTCGATCCACGACTTCCTGTATGCCCGTTATGCGATGGACGGTGTCGACTTGTCCCCACTCAATCCCAAAGCGCTATCACAGTAAAGATGGAGAGACGGTCTTGTTAGCCGACGAAGTTCATCTGTGACGCCACTCATCCAAGTTGGACCACACCAAATTAGTACCGAGAAACGCCCCAGTGTTGATTGACCGTGCGCTGCTACTTCCTGGAAAGTCGATGTGCTGGAAAAGATCGCTGGCAATTATGCCTCTACAAGCCCCGGGTTCACCTCACAGATTGCCAGCGTTCTTGAGATCGCTCTCACTATGTTGACCCTGGAGCACAAAAGGATGCACGGCACCTTCGTTTTCTTTCTCCAATTAACATAGTCCGGCAATTCACATTCAGCATCGGGAACGCACTGCTCGCGCTCGAACAGTGCATCCGACGCAACTTGCAACCCGGACCACTCAATACCTATCGCGGGTGGTTCGAACGGAAACGGCAGGTCCGCAAGGGGGAAAAAGGAATCACCCTCTGCATGCCCATGCCGTTCAAGCGAACCAGGCAAACCGACGGCATTCAGGACGAGACAACCGAACCACAAACACACTACGCCCTCCGATTTCGGGCGTATTGGTTTGTGCTGGCACAAACCGAGGGGAAAGATACTTACCTTGCGCCAACTCCCGGCTTTGACATCGACACGGCGCTCCGCGCGCTGAATATCACGCGCACGCCATTTGACGAGATAAATGGCAACATTCAGGGCTTTGCGAGAGCACGCGAAATCGCCGTAAGCCCCCTCGCCGCCCTCCCGCATAAAACCACCTTCCACGAAATAGCCCACATCGTTCTCGGGCATACCACCACCGAAAAGCTGGTGGATAGCGAACGGACCGCTGTGCATATCCGCGAGGTCGAAGCGGAATCCGTGGCGCTCATCTGTTGCGAAACACTTGGCCTCGACGGTGCGGAATTCTGCCGTGGCTACATCCAACATTGGCTGAAAGTCGAAAAGGAAATCGCAAACCAAAGCGCGGGCCGCATCTTCGCCGCTGCAACCTCCATTTTGAAAGCGGGAAGCCCCGCAGCGGGTAGCCAATAGGCTGGCCGTTACCCATTTGTTGTTGAAACCATTCCCTGATCGTCGAACGAAAAGAAAGAACTAGATACGTCAAGCAAAAGGAGAAGGAAATGAATGCAGCAACGGTGGTACGGACTACAGAAGAAGCACGGAGAAGTTCAAGAGCCGGCTGGTAAGACAGCAAACGCGCCGACTTGATGTCGAACGCCCCTTAGCAAAGACCGGTTGACATATTACGTTGTTTGCGTACATATGTGCGCATAATGCGTAAGTCACCCGTTCTCAACGCCCTCTTCCCGGCCATCCGACAGGAGATCCTGGCGGCGACGCTGCTTTCTCCTAAGAAGTCGTGGTACCTATCCGAACTGGCTTCGTATCTCGGGACTTCTCCATCGAGTCTCCAACGGGAACTCGACTCGCTCACCAAGAGTGGTGTTTTGGATCGCAAGCAGGATGGCCGACGCACCTATTACAAGGCGCAGACAGCTTCCCCAGTGTTTAGCGAGCTTCGCCTATTATTCTCGAAGACGGCGGGAATTGTGCCTACACTGGAATCCGAAATCGGACGATTCGGAGAAAAGATCAAATGGGCCGCCATATACGGTTCCATTGCACGTGGTGAGGAACAGGCCCAAAGCGACGTCGACCTCTTGATTGTTGGACGAGTGGGGATGGCAGAACTTTTGCCCGTGCTGCGGCGGGTCGAACGGCAGTTCGGCCGGGAAGTGAACGTGACTCGATTTTCCGAAAACGAATTCAGGGAAAAGCTGCACAGTAAGGACCACTTTCTTAAATCAGTCATCAAAGGTAAGCTGATCACAATAATGGGTTCCCTGAATGAGCTGGAAAAAGCTGCTGGCAGAAAGTAAAGTCCACGCACACAAGACAAGCAGAAAAGAGCTGGACGACTTGCGGGCTGTCATCGTTCGGGATCTTGAAGATGCAGCAATACAAGAGTTGTCCGACGATCGTCGATTCGCGACCGCCTATACTGCAGCGTTGCAAACGGCTGAGATGTCTATCGCGTGTGCGGGTTTTCGACTCGCCAGCACCTCACGCCCCACGGTGGCCAGGCGTAAGGGGGGAAAGAGACGATCCTAAACGGGTGCCACTAGGTTGAACACCATCCATTAGAGTTGGTGACCAATGGATCGGCCCGAGTCTCCACTCACCGGCTTGCGGCGCAGCGGGGGAGTCCACAGGTTGATCCGCGGTGCTCACGATTCCCGTTCATCTCCAAATCCATCCAAAACCTCCCCTTGCTTACAATTATAAGCAGGAATCTAAATCGACCAAGGCTCGAACCCTCGCCTGTCAAGAATAGCAAGCGGCACCGATTTGATTCGGGCTCAAGCTCGTATTCACGATCGAGAGTGGAGGCTTGCACGTTAGCCCTCACGGCGGCTCACTCTCAGAATCCATTCCGAAATGTTAACGGAGGGCAGAGGTGGCAGAGGAAATCAAAATTCTCTTGGTCGAGGACAACCCGGAGATCGAGAAGTTTATCTGGGCGGCGCTGACGAAGCACTGGTGGTCGGAAGTCAATCTCGAATGCAAGCCGAGATTCTCGATTGCTCTCGATCGTTTGAAGACGGAATCCTTCGATGCAATCCTGGTCGATCTGTCCGTGTCCGACCTGCAGGGTCCAGGAGGTCTTGCACGCGTAAGGTCGATCGCCCTCACCTTACCCGTTATCCTACTGGTGGATGAAAACGAGTCAGATCCATTCCAAAGTTCTAGTGAACTGAGTATGCATAGATGGCTGGTGAAAGAAACGCTCAGCCGGTCCCGGCTGATCGATGCGGTCAAGAATGTCGTAAATACGAAGGGATTTCGAGAGGGCGTTGGTCAGGTCGGGGATCCGAATTAGCCGACACCTGAAGTGGCTGCAATCCGGCACTTGCAGCGAGCACGGAGGGCGACCTGCGCGGGGAAGCACCTCGGAACCGCTTAATTGAAGTCCGATCTCGGCTGCCTGGGAGTCCAAGAAAGATAATCTTCTAAAGAAATCGCAGTAGAAAGTTAAAGCAAAAGTGACATCGCGATTCTGACCCTCGATCTTTCTGGAGAAGCTAGCAGTCGGTTCGCCTGCTCTGGCTTAGGTATACGCCATTTCATCGGTCGCGATTCATTACCCCAATCTTGTCGGAAAACGCAAAGACATGAAAGCCGCTGACTTAGGTCGCCAACAGGTCCAGATCAAGCAGGACTCGTCGGGCCACGCGATCCTCTTTATTTAGCTCCCGTGTCAATCAGGTCCGAATTTCAAGGGCTCATCTTTTCCACTGATTTGCCATCGGTTCGCAGGATTCCCGGAGCATATTTCATCACGGTATTTTGCCCCTGTGAAATCAACAACTTACACAAGATAAGAAACTGCCTCTAGTAAGATTCCGAAATTGGCCCGAGGGCCAAATTCCAACATAAGGAGAACACAATGATCTTCCGGAAAGTTTCGTGTTCGATTCTGTTCGCGTGTGCCCTACTTCTCGGTTCTTCGGCGAAGCTCTTTTCGTCGACGCAACGAGAATGCAGATTGCATTCAGGCGGGAGGGCGCTGCTACCATCCGTGCCAATTGTGAACACAACAGAACGGGTAGGAACCATCCTGGTGGATGTCGGAGGGGCTCCACAATCGGGAGTTTTGCCGGTGGCAACTGCAGATGGAACCGACCCACAGCCACCGGTTCCAAAGGCATTTCCACTTACGCAGGCGACTCCAGTAGTGACAGCCGACGGAACGGATCCGCAACCGCCCGTTCCGCCGGTGACAACTGCTGATGGAACCGACCCACAGCCACCGGTTCCAAAGGCATTTCCCCTTACACAGGCGACTCCGGTAGTGACAGCCGACGGAACGGATCCGCAACCGCCCGTTCCGCCGGTGACAACTGCTGATGGAACCGACCCACAGCCACCGGTTCCAAAGGCATTTCCCTTTACACAGGCGACTCCGGTAGTGACAGCCGACGGAACGGATCCGCAACCGCCCGTTCCAACGCGCGCAGTCGCTGTGTAAAACTAAGGCAAGTAGGAAAGGGGAAGGGATTCTTCGCCTTCCCCTTTTCCTTCTGTGCTAATATCTGCCTATCTTGATAGCGTCACGTGTTCATGCTGACCCAGCTCATCTGGATGAGTGGCATCGCGTTTGAAGCACTTCTCGTGGTTCGCTCGCTCCGAGAGGGGCTCATCAAGTTATACCCGCTCTTTTACACCTACATCACATTTGTTTTGCTCGTCTCTCTGATTCGCTTCTTCTACTTTAGAGTTCAGCCTGATTCGTACCAGAAACTCTATTGGTATACGGAATTTGGCAGCGTTCTGGCCGGCTACGGAGTGATCTTCGAAATCTATAAGAGGACGCTCAAGAATCATCCAGGCGTGGCACAATTCGCCCAAAATTCCCTGCTGCTCTTCTTGCTGGCAACAATCACCTTCGTCGCCGGAGATGCTTTCAGAAGTCCACAAGGATCATGGGCCTACGGCACGGCGAAGCTCGGTCGGGACCTCCGCTATGTGGAGCTAGCCCTCTGGGTCTTGATGTTGGTCCTCTTCAGCCTTTATCGGATTCCCGCAGGCCGGAATCTCAAAGGGTTGATTGTGGGCTATGGGTTTTTCATTGCTTTAAGCGTGGTCAATCTTGCCTTTGTCTTTCAGCCTGAAAATCCACTGGCACCCCTCGCGCGCAAGCTGGCCTCGGTCTCTTATCTGATTACTCTCGTGATTTGGTGTGGGGCTCTTTGGACGCTCCATCCTGAACCTTTAGCGCCTGCAGAAGACCAGATTGAGCGCGATTACCAAGCTCTCGCAGCGCGAACACGAACAACATTTGCACGGGCGATGAACTTTCTCAAAAGGTCGCTGACGCCATGAGTTTGATCGTATCATCCACAAGAGAGTTGCTGCCGTTTCTGATTCTTGCGACTGTCGCTCTCCTGCTGCTCCTCCATTGGAGCAGGCGAAATGTCCACCGCCACGTAACCATAGAGGAGTTCTCGCTAGCGCAGGAGGCCGTCGATTCTTTGATAGGCGAGTTTTCCTTAGTGAGGAGGCTCTTCGAGCCCGACGACTTGAGGTTCATTTCACGGCAGCCAAGCCCTGAGGCCCGCCGTGTGTTCCTGCGAGAGCGAAAAACGCTCGCAATTTCATGGCTCCGGCACCTTCGGCGTCAGCTCGCACACCTCAAAGACGTTCACCTGACATTGGCGAGCTATACGAATCACCCATGCCCGAGGGTTGATTTAGGGTTCTTGACTGACTATCTGATCTTTGCTGTGGTGTGCAACGTCCTACTTGTTTTGGTTTGGATCCGCGGACCTTTCCAGCTGGCGACGATTGTTGGCTACAACTTAAATGCTGTAAGTCAATTCTGTGGCGTATTCAGCCGGCGTCTCGAAGACGTTAATGCGGGACTGCTCAGCCCCGCTGATCGAACCCACGTTGCTTGACGCCCGGATACCAAACTGACTGCCTTTAAAGCTGGATTACGATCAGGTTCATCAGTAACCACCGCGCGCGAGTTGCGCCGTTGTGCGACTCCTCTCAGCTGTTGAACTCTGGCTAGCTTCTCGTCCGAGGCGCCTGGCACATCTTCTGCTCCATCCTGTGGTCCAGGATCTTGGAAGAAGGCCCCCAGCCTCATTTGCAATGACCAGGTGCAAATGATTCATCGGCGCGGAATCCCTGAATCTTGCTCGGAGAACCAAGCAGGGCGTTAGCATTTGGAGAAGTCGCTTCAAATTGGCAGGCCCTCGGCTATTTCGAGTGAAATTGACTTTTCGGGCACGGTGGTGCCGAGACCGGGCTAATCGCTAGCACAGTGTTGCAGTTGCTTACCGCAGCTGAACCAGACTGTGCCGGGATTCTCCATCGGTCGCATCAGAATACTGACGCGCCCAGACCCATTTTCTTTTTCCTCAGTAAGAAACAACAGCGCACTACTCGTAGCGCAGTGCCGTAACCGGGTCAATCCTGGTCGCCCGTCGTGCAGGGAAATAACAAGCGCCAAATGCGACACAGACTAGTAGAAAGGTTGCGCCCAATAGGGCTACGAGATCATGGGAAGTCACGCCGTAAAGAAACCTTGCGATGACTCGCGGCAGGAGACCCAGTCCCACTACGAGTCCCAAGCTGATCCCCATCAGGGCCAAGGACATCGCGCGGCCCACAATGAGTCGAAGCACGTTCACCCGTTGCGCCCCGAGTGCCATTCGGATTCCGATCTCGCGATTCTGCCGGTTCACCATGTAGGACATCACACCGTAAATCCCGATCCCGGCTAAACCCGTAGCCATCATGGCGAGGAAGCCCACTAGATACGTGGAAAAGCGGGGTCGTGAGGCCAGCTCTTCGACATACTGATCCATGCTCTTGACTGCCGTCATCGGCTGATCTGCGTCTAAGGTCCTCACCGCGTGGGTGACGGTGGAAATCATCCCGGTTGGATCAGAAGCCGTACGCAGAACTAGAGTCATGAACGGCGAAGGGTTTTGCAGGTAAGGAAGATACATGATTCCAACTTTCTTCTCCCCGTATCTCCACTCAGTTGCGTTTCCCACTACGCCCGTGATCATCAGCCACGAGCGTTGGAGTTGTGGTGTCCACGGACCCTTCGTTGGCACAGCGAATCTGAGGCGAATATGTTTGCCCAACGGATCTTCATTCGGCCAATAGCGGCGTGCGAGTGTTTCGTTGATCAGGACTACGGGCTGGTTCAGGTCGCTGTCCCCCGGAGTGAATTCTCGGCCACTCAGCAAGGGAATCTCCATCGTCCGAAAATAATTCCAGTCAATGATTCGAAATTGAGCGGTGAATTCCTCGCCAGGTCGCTCTCGAGCACGTCCCTCAATCTCAAAGTCGGAAAAAGCGTTCCAGCCAGTAAGAGGAAGAAGATTGATCATGCCAGCCGACTTGACTCCCGGCAGGGCGTGTACTTGATCCATCGCTTCCTGAAAAAAAGATGTAATTTGGTGACCCTCGCGGTAGCGGTACACAGGCAAACGGACGCGCAGCGTGAGAAGCCCCTTGGGATTGAAACCTGGATCCTGCGTTATAAGCTTCGCAAAGCTCCGGACTAGCAGGAGGGCGCTCAGCAGCAAGACGAAAGACAAGGATACCTCCGATATGACGACAAGGCGCTGGAAGCGCCGCCCTCGGAACGAGGCCGTTCCTCCTTCCTTTAGCGCCCTGGTCAGATTTGTGCTGAAAACTTGAAAGATTGGAGCTAGGCCGAAGAAGCCCCCGGCGAGCACAGAAACAAGTACTGTGAACCCAAGCACGGTGAAATCAACCGTGACTCTGTCGGTGTACGGGATCTGGCCTGACTCACCCAGCGCCGAGAGAACTGCGGGAAGAACACGGAGCCCCCCTGCTGCCAGGACAAGTCCAGCGACCCCACCCAGTAAAGCGAGGAGCATGCTCTCAATGACCAGTTGTTGAACCAGCCGCAGCTTGCCGGCACCGAGAGAAGCGCGAATGGAGATCTCCATAACTCGCGTTACCGCGCGTGATAACTGGAGATTCGCAACATTCACGACGGCAATCAGCAGTACGAGCCCCGCACCTCCGAACAGCAGTTCAAGCGCAGGCCGCAATCGGCCCGTCCTATCCGCATGCATCATCACTACACTCACACGCCTGTCCGGGTCGGTCGTCGGGTATTCGACCGCGAGTTGCTGCATGATGGTATTCATCTGCGTATTGGCTTCTGAAAGCGTGACGTCGCGCCTGAGACGTGCGAAGACTGTGAAAGCGTGATTGTCTCGAACGAGTTGGGTACGCACGAAGGCGAGCGGCATCCAGAGGTCAAATTGTTGACTCGTTCCCCAAAGGGAAAAGTCTCGAGGAAGAATCCCGACGACTACGTACTTTTTGTCGTCAACGGTGATTGTCTTCCCAATTAAGGTGGGATCACTTTCGAAGCGGCGCTGCCACAGCCCATAACTCAACATTACCACTTGCTCGTGTCCGGGTTGTTCCTCTTGTGAAATGAATGTACGGCCAACTGCGGGCTTCACTCTGAGGAGGTCGAAGAAATTTGTCGACACCCGCGCACCCCATGTCTCCTCCGGCTCGCTCTGTCCCGTAAGATTGTAAGACCAGGCAACCCAAGCCGCCATGTCCTCAAACACTTGATTGCGATCGCGCCAGTCGAGAAAATCCGCGAGCGTCGTGCCTCCCCTGGTCAGGTCTCGCTTTGGCTGGACCTCCCAGACAAATGCGAGGCGGGACGAATCAGCGAAGGGCAGGGGGCGGAGCAAAACCGCGTTGATGACGCCGAACATCATAGAGATGCCGCCGATGCCCAATGCGAGCGTCAGGACTACGACAGTTGTGAACCCACGGTTTTTTGCCAGAACGCGGCAGCTAAAGCGCAAATCTTGCCAAAGCGTTTCCACGGATCTGCCTCGCTTCGAAAGCCCGACTGGCGGCTAAACGCGTTAATGTTACTATGCCTTGCATTTTGTACTTATGCGGTTATGCTTGACGGAGTCTTCAACTCCAAGAACTGGGTCAACTTCGATCGCAACGTGCTAGGCGACCCTTGGGCACGGCTGGGAAATTGACTTAGGCCCCAGTTTCTACTCCGATGTAGGGCTTTGACGCAGGTTTCTTCTGAGTGCGGTCCGATCCTGGCGGTAACTAAGAAGTTGCGCAAGGAACAGAAGAACAGCGAGAATACCTCTCGATGCCCTTGGTCAGGTCGCGCCCGAAACGCGTTGTATTTGTCGGAGCACCAGAGGCCGTTTGTCGTGTGGCAGAAGTCCCCGCTTATCTTGATGATTTGCCATTTCTAGCTGAGAATGCGGTTCCGCGAGAGGTGAATGGATGGACGCCGGCGACCAACTCAAGGAGTTAAGGACTCGACTCGGAATGACTACCCGAGACGTTGAGGAATTCAGCCGGCGGATTGCAGAGGAGGAATCCAACGAAGATTTCCATTTGTCAAATGCGTGGCTGACCCAGCTCGAAAATACCGCGTCGGTTCCCAGTATTTACAAACTTTACAGTTTGAGCGTCATTTTTCGCAAGTCGTATGCGGACCTCCTTTCCGTTTTCGGCGTGGACCTCACAAAAACGCAAAATTATCAGCTCGCGATGCCCCTCGAAAACACCCACCTTACAACCTTCGAGCACTCGAACGGCAATGAATCCGTCGCCTTCCCGATTCGATTTGACCGAGGATTTGGCTTGGATAAGAGCAACCTGTTGTCGCGGATGATCGAGATGTGGGGAGAAGTGCCGATCTCGCTCATCAACGCCCTCGATATACGGCACGGTCTATACGGTTTCATCGGTTTGAAGGATTTTATGCTTCATCCTCTGATTAAGCCCGGCTCTTTCGTCCAAATTGACGATCGCTTAAAGAGAGTTAGTAAGGGCCGGTGGGCAACCACCTTCGACCGCCCGATCTACTTTATCGAATTGCGCGACGGTTACGCATGCTCGTGGTGCGAACTTCAGGGAAGTAAACTACTCCTGATCCCACATCCATTAAGCCCTTGCAGCACCCAGCAGTATTCTTTTCCGAACGAAGCGGAAATTGTAGGAAGGGTAACGGGAGTTGCGATGCGCCTCGTTGGTCGCGCGCAAGATGCCCCCCAACAATACGCCAAGCTGCCAAAGCGCCCGTGATTGGTGTGAAACGCAGAACAGGCCACTGAGGAGATTCTAGTTCTTCCCACCGGTGATCTTCCGCCCGTCGGTCGAGTGTGGCGATGCAAATTGCAGGTCTTGATGACCAGATGGTTGGTGCGCCTTCAGAATCGTCAAAGCGACCTTGACATGGGAAACAAACAACCCCGCCGCCAAGGAGCCGCAGTGCAAGGGTATGGTGGCTCGGTACGCTTGCAGCTTCTCCCAGACGTCCACTGTCTGGCTGGGATCTGGATATGCGGAACGTAGGTAACCCTCGAGTTGGCCTACAAAGTCCTCAAGCGGAGATTCAAGGAGTCGCTCGAAAACCTCGAGGTGGCAAGCAGCCAGCGCCCCTTCAGCCGTTGGCTCCGAGAATTGGAATGCAAGACCGTCGTGGTAATACTTTCCCGTGTTGTAATCACGGGTGGAAGCTAGATAAATGAGCCGCCCAAAGTCATTCTTGATTAGCGCCAAGGTGTGGTTTCTGATGTCTTCCTTTGCCGCTTCTACATCCATCCGCGTGAATTTCGTCCGCATGGTGACTCCATTTCAGTCGGGGACGAGCCTCGTGGGAAAGTAGGCTTCAAAATCGTCGGCTTCTGCCTGTTTGAAATTCACAATGAGTTCGTTGGAACATGCACAAGTCCTTGCCACATAAGCGGCCACAGATTACCTGAGAATTCCAGCTCGAACAAGGCTTTGCTTCATCGACTGAGCGACAAAGAAAGTCATGTTGACCCTCGCCCATGCGATGGCTTGGGCGATGGCGAACCCCAGACCGGGCTTGTCGTCTCCTTCCACAAGCAGTGTCGGAATTGAAGAGGCCGATAGACCGGCTTCCGCAGCCGCGGCGGAAGCCTTCTTACCCGCAATGATAAAGCTCAATTGCAGCCTTTGTTCCGTCTCCCGGATAGCCTCCGTCATCCTCCTCAGTCGTGATCCGGCTGCATCTTCACCATGGCGCCGCGACCCCCGAGAAATTCCAATCGACCAGCCCAGAGCTTTCAGCGTCGGATGCGCCCCGCATCCACGGAAAGGAGAAACACAGGATGCGTTGTCCATATTTCGGAGGTAATCCAGATCGCCGCGAAAACCTTCAGTGCATCTGCGGAACCTGCCACGGGCTATGCATGGGGGATAAGCTGGGCTACTTGGAGATTCTTCGGACCCACCATTTTGACCTTGGGCGCGTTGAGAGGGCCCTAGCCCACTATGGTCTGTAGGTCCTGCAGAAGGAATCGCTGCGGAGAAATCCTCGATCAAGTTTTTGAGCGGAAAAGGCTCATCAGGTACGTGGGTTCGATCCCCACCGCCTCTACCAACCATCTTTTTTCCCAGCAACAACTTAGCGATTTGTCGAGGCGGCAATAAGCGCCTCAATGGCTCGAATGAACGAATCCCTGCAGTGAAGCACGAAAGTCGGTTGCTGGACAGAGCATCAACGCATTGGTAGTGGGTCAGTTTGGTTTCATGCCAAACGATCGGGCCAGTCGTGCCAGTTCGCTTTAGCATGTGTTAGGCTGGCGGCGCCGTGCGTGTCGTGGGCTGGTGCTTAGGCGGCTCCGCGACGTATACGCGGCGGCAGGAGCGCCGCTGATGGCGACGGAAGTCAGTAATGCGGGAGCATTCCGAGTATTTCTGGGGACTGTAGGATTTGCGCTCGGTTTCTTTGGGGTTGAGTATCTAGTTGAACCAGCCGGAGGTCATCGACAGCTTGGTGGTTCATTACTTGCCCTCGCATTGGTTACTGAGGCGGCGGCGTTTAAGTGGCCCGTCATCGCGCTACGCGCAAAGTCTCGGGCAACGTTTCTTGTGGCCGTCTCAGTGTCGGTACTGGTCGGTGTGGTCGCACAGCGTGTTTCGGACGGACCATGGCTTGTCGCCGTATTTGCTGGCCTAGCAGTAATCGGAATTTACGTCGTGTCGCTGTCGATTGCTTTTGTAATCAGACTCCGGATCGATCTTGACAAGTATGTGATGCCGAGAATCGTTACCCAGCAACAGGCGGACGCAATTCAGAAGAACGTGCAGGGCGCTGGATCTTCGCGACCTAAGAGGTTTGTCTGAAGGCCAAGACTGAGTCGTGGCCAGTTCAAACGGAAACAGGTCCGCTGGTCAAGGTGACCATTCGGAATGTGCCCATCGTGACTTGCCACCGATAGAAAGTCGCGCCTGAACTTCAAGGGGGCCCAAGCGGTGGCCAGTTTCAAGAGTATTTTCGTGTACAAGGCGCTGTATCACAATTGTACACTCTTCGACAGACAGCAGCCTTCTCGTAATCACCACATCTGTATACTCGTGCTTGACGGGCTCAGGCCGCTTCTCTCGTTGGCGTACGAAATCTATTTTCGTAAGCAAGTTCAGCCATTGACTGGCTTCCCTGTAGTAGATGCTTGTTTGTACGCCTGTCTCGTAGAATTTGCTTCGCTCGGACAGCAACTGCAAGATTCGCTCCAACATTGTTTCGACTGGGCTTGTTTGCAAATCCTGAGGTTAACCGAAAAATCTGAGCAAAATCCATCTGTTGGGCGGGCACATCCGTATCCATGCCTGAGCATACCTAGGAGAAGTTCATTTTCCGCCTGAGCGCCGATTGAGATATTCTTCATGGCGGTGCATGCGGCGCTTTCGCTGCGTACACTTAGGCCGCGATTTTGTACTTGACAAATACTACAGCATGTAGCATTCTTTACATGGACAAATACTCGATTTCCGAAGCGGCGAGGCGGTTGGGAGTTCATCGAACGACGCTGCACAGATGGATTGACCAGGCAGCAGTGCCAGAACCGATTGTTGAGAATGTTGCTGGTGCGCGGCTTCGCTACTGGACAAAGGCTGAGTTTGCCAAAGTAGAAGAGTATAAGCGGACGAACTATTGGGGACAGGGCAAGAAAAAGAGTAGAAGCAAGAAGGCCAAGCAAAAGAAAAAGTAAGAAAGCGGGACGCGCCGGTGCGACTAACACCAACGCGCCCCTAACCACAATCGCACGGTTGAGGTGCAACGATGGCTGCAAGAGAAGTTATCCATTTCTCGTTCTGGGCGCAACTTCCCGCGCGCCCTGTGTTTCCGGCTCTACTACTTCCTGAGCCGGTTTCGGAACCCCCTCCATAGCTAAAACACCTTCGTGTCTGCCTCCCGGCTATCTCCAGCCGCGTGGCTATTGGTGTGTACGCTCTACGCCGCTGTACCAGCCGACGCTCGCAATGAGCGAAGTGGCTCGAAGTGTTGGCCTGTCGCCGAAAGGAATTCTGGACGATGAAAGTCGATGCTTACGCCGAGATGTATTTGTGGAATGGCAATGTGGACCGACTTGTTCTTGTCCTCCAGCGTTTGGAGTCCTTCTCAATTCGCCCGAAGCAAGAGATGAAAGCATACGAGGTTCGGCTCGAGGAAATTCGTGCTGCGCTCAACTCTGACTTCACCGAAACGCTGGCCACGCGAGAGCGGGCCGATCAATGGAGACTCAACAGACAACGAATCGCCTTGGAAAAACAAAACACGAACCCGGAAGTGAAGTAACGAGGGGCAGACACACCAAATACCCCATCGTCGGCGGGCATTCCTTTTGTTGCGCATGAGTGCCGCGAAGCGTAGCTAAGAAGACATTCAATGGGTGAGTGGAAGGCTCAAATCAGCATCAGGGTCCGACAAGCTCTGCGAACCGAGCTTGAAGAGTTTGCTGCCCGCGAGAAGCGAAAGCTCGGCAACATCGGAGAACTGATCCTGGAGTGGGGCTTCGAACAGCTTAAGGCTGCCGGCTCCACCGAGCGGCTGCTGAAATACAAAATTCTCTTGCCTGACACCGCTCTAAGGGCACGGAAGCTTCAAAAATGATTTATCAGGGACAGTTCTCTTCGGCGCAAAACGAAAAGATCGCCAGGGCAAAGAGTGCGCTTGGGCGGTTAAGGGTGAATCCCAGGGACGCCGTTGCGGTAATGGAGTTCTATGAAACGTGTAGTCGAGAACTTCAAGAAGTTGCAGTCCGCTATTTCGGAAAAAGCCAACTTGGAAAGAGAGCAGTCCTCAATCTGCT
>Ga0137418_10002830_pt1 | contig 15896 bp, 13 predicted proteins | sample CZODoug3_1_2_16f_FD_122242 | JGI IMG/M metagenome (GOLD analysis project Ga0137418, IMG submission 122242) | Vadose zone soil fungal communities from Angelo Coast Range Reserve, California, USA - CZODoug3_1_2_16fungal (Hybrid Assembly) | ecosystem: Environmental > Terrestrial > Soil > Vadose... | reverse complement strand
TCTCTCGCTGCCTAATGCTCGCCAGTGAAATCCGTAACCGGTTTGCATCCCCAATTGACTATTCGCCAGGGCATCGCCAACGATGCTGCGTTGTTGGCCGAACTCGGCGCGCGTACATTTTCTGAAACATTTGCTCCGGATAATACGCCCGAAGACATGACCGCTTATCTCGCCTCGGCGTTCAATCCAGCACAACAGGCGGAGGAATTAGCTGACCCGGACTGTTTATTCCTAATCGCAGAGATTAATAGCCTCGTAGTGGGTTACGCGATGCTCCGTTTCGGAAATGTGCTGGACAGCGTCACTGGCGATACTCCAATTGAGTTAGTGCGTTTGTATGTTGCGCAGGAAAGTCTCGGTAGCGGCGTGGGGGCGGCCTTGATGAGGGCTTGTATCAACGAGGCAAAGCAGCGAGGTTATGAAACGCTATGGCTTGGTGTCTGGGAACATAACCAACGCGCCCGGGCGTTTTATCGTAAATGGAATTTCCATGAAGTCGGAACGCATATTTTTCAACTAGGCGACGATCCCCAGACTGACATATTGATGCAACGCGCCGTTTCTGATTGAGTAAACAGAGAACCTCACTGACCTCCAGACTGCGGAGCAGGCTGAGTTCACCTTCGTCGCCGCGCGACTTTTTTGTGCACCAGGATGATTAGTCTCGAAGCGATCAAAATAATCCTCACGCTTATCAGCGGAATCTGTTGGACCATTGTTTACATTGACGGCATTCGCCTCGGTTTCAAACACCGCTCGTACGCAATTCCCTTTTACGCTCTTGCTTTGAACTTCGCCTGGGAACTGCTCTACACCTATTACGGATTTCAGTCGACGATCACCGTGCAAGCGGTCGTCAATGCAGTTTGGCTTATCTTTGATATCGGCATCCTCATCACCTATTTCAAGTTTGGACGGAAATATTTTCCCGCCCGTGTGCCGGGCTACTCATCAGCGTCTGGCGATGCAGCCGGCGCGTTTACGGGCTGGAGTGTTCTCGCTCTAATCGCAGCCTTTTGTATCGAGTTCGCTTTTCGCAAAGAGTTTGGCGTGCGAGTTGGCGCGGGTTATTCCGCGTTCCTGCAGAACCTGCTGATGTCAGTTTTGTTCATTGCCATGCTGGTCAGACGCGCGAGCCGAGAAGGACAAAGCCTAACTATCGCGGTTAGCAAGTGGTTGGGCACGCTGGCGCCGACCATACTTTTTGGAATCATCGGCGACGGTGGTTTTCCCAACGGCAGCTTTTTGATCGTAGTGGTGGGAATACTTTGTTCGGTTTTTGATCTTATCTATATCCGGCTTCTGCTGAAGACGAGTCCTGTAAAGCTATCGCCGCAAGCGGCCAGTACTTGAGACCTATTTGATGAGGGTTTGCTGTTCGGATTTGACCAGCCAGCGGCCATCGCGTTTGACGAAGGTGTCAGTGACGCGCGCGCTGTACGTTCGTCCATTTCTCAACGTCTGGCTTTGAACGTAAGTTAATACTGCTGAATCTTCACTGTAACTGCTCAACTGGCCGTCAGTAATCTTCCACGACTTAGTCATCTTGTCCGGCTTCGTCGCGGCCAGCACCTGGTTCTTGTTTTGAGTTTTGCCGTCGGCGCCGGTGCCGGAATAGTCATCGGCGATGTAGTTAGCGAGTGTGGAAATGTCGCCCTTGAAACTGGCTGTGGTTATTTCACCTTCGATCTTCATCAACTCAACTGTTAACGCTTCGCGATCGGTAGCAGGTTTTGAGTTGGAGCTTTCTCGCTGAGTGTTGGAAGTCTCGCCGGACTTCAGCTTCTCCGAAAGATTGCACAACGACAGCGCGGCGAGAAAAACCATTCCGGCCAAAATAGCTTTCATCAATGTCACCTTTTTCTGTTAGTGGTTAAGCAGCCGGCTGCTTTGTATGCGAAACACCGTGGCAAGTCAATGTTATCTTGAGTAATTGATCAGTTTGAAATTTCAAAAGAATGGCTATGATTCGTCGCTTTTACTGAGAGCGCGAGCCCGGGGACGCGAAGCGATCTTATTAGCACCGTGGCTTCAGCCCGGTGTAGGAAACCGAGATTTACAAGGAACCGTTTCTAACGGTTTTGTTGGCAGCAGAGAGGAGAAACCGTTGGAAACGGTTTAAGGAATTATTATGTAGAACTTGACCACCGGGCTGAAGGCACGGTGTTAATAAGATCGCTTCGCGTTCCCCCGCTCGAATAGATCGTTGAGTTCGTTGAATGGCGCAGCGTCAGCGAAATCTTTGAATGAGCCGGTCTCTTTAATGTTGCGTGCAGATTGGATGAAAGCACCCCATGCGACGCGCGCCAGCGCCGCGCCCACTGAAATCCGGCGCACGCCCAGATCGGCGAGTTGTGAAACCGAAGAATCACAGTTGTTAGTCGAAACCAGAACATTGACCGGCCTGGGCGCTACCGCCTTCACGATTGCCGCTATTTCATCCGGCCTGGTGACGCCCGGGGCGTAGAGACAATCAGCGCCGGCAGCCGCAAATGCGACGAGACGCTCAAGCGAGGTGCGCAAGGGATCGGGATCGCCAACCAGCCAGGCTTCACAACGCGCCGTAAGCACGACCGGAATTCCCGAACCATCGATCGCCGCCCGCGCTGTCTTGACGCGCTCGACCGCCAAAGCGAAATCGTAAAGCGGCGCAGAGTTATTGCCGGTCGCATCTTCGATCGACAACCCGGCGACTCCGGTTGCAATGCAGCGCGCGATGTTTGTCGCGACGCCTTCAGGATCATCGGCGTAGCAATTTTGAAAGTCTGCATTCACGGGCAGCGTTGTCGCCTCGACAACTTCGCGCACATGCGCGAGCACGAGATCGACAGGAACCGCGGAAACTGAATCAGGCAACGCGCGCGAGAATGCCAAGCCCGCAGAAGTGGTGGCGACCGCCTCAAAACCAAGATGTTGAAGATAGACGGCTGTGCCTGCGTCCCATGGGTTCGGAAGCACGAAACAACCTGACGCATGCAAGGCGCGAAACTTTTCGATAGCGACTGATTGGTTGGTCATGGGCGAAATCTTATCCTGCAGCAGGCATGTGGGCCAACTTACATCCATTCTGAGTACCGATGCAATTTGGATTCGTTGCCAGATCATTGTCGAGTCACATAGGCCTTGGTGGCATGAGGTCATCTATGACCTCATGTCACCGAAAGGCTGGTATCATGCTTACCGGACAAATTCATCGTCGTAACTCTATGCCAAAATTCATAGCTTTCTTACGCGCCATCAACGTCGGCGGCCACGTCGTCAAGATGGATCAATTGCGCCAGTTTTTCGAGGCATTAGGTTTCGCCAATGTCGAAACCTTTATTGCCAGCGGCAACGTAATATTTGACGCAAAATCCAAAGATACGAACGCGTTGCAGCGTCGGATTGAAAAACATTTGCACCAAGTCCTGGGTTATGAAGTGGCAACTTTGGTAAGAACGCTGGAAGAACTTGAGCGCATTGCCAAACACCGGCCTTTTAGTGAAATTGAATTGAATCGCCCGGGCAACACTCTTTATGTCGGCTTCATCGCAGACAGTCTCGCTAAAGCGGTTTCACAAAAAGTGGAGTCGCTTGCAACCGACGTTGACGATCTAAAGGTGACTGGGCGCGAAGTTTACTGGTTGTTGCACACAAGCTTCAGCGACTCAAAGATTTCCGGTCCAATCCTGGAAAGAACTTTGGGAACGAAGGTCACCTTTAGGAACATCAATACGGTGCGGCGGATTTTGAAAAAGTACTCATGACCTGCACTGTTACTCGAGCCGTGTGCACAATTTTGCAGGGGAACCAGGAATTCGGAGGCTTTACATGATCATTGTCTTACGTTTTTTTATGCTGTCCATCATTCTCTGTGCTATCGCCGGCGCAGTCGTAGCTCAACCAAAGTCGAGAGGCACAATGCGCACACAATCTGTCGAACAGCGCCTCAAGAAACTGCACGATCTTCTGAACGAGCAGTGGGAATACACGCTGCGCACCAGTCCGGAGCTTGCCTCGATCATCGGCGACAAGCGTTACAACGACAAGCTCAGCGATTTCTCACAGGCAGCGATCGATAAAGATCTGCGCCAGACTCGGATTTTTCTACAACAATTCGAAGCGATCGACGCCACCGGCTTCCCTGAGCAGGAACAACTCAATCGCGATCTGATGGTGCGTGACCTGCGCCAACGTCTCGAAGCCGCGAAGTTCAAAGAATGGGAAATGCCGGTAAGCCAGTTTGGCGGCATACACATTGACACTCCGCAATTCGTCACGTCGCTGTCGTTCTCAACCGTCAAAGATTATGAAGACTATATTGCGCGGTTGAAGCAATTACCGCGCGCCTTCGACGAGACCATGATTCAAATGCGCAAAGGGATGCGGGACGGTTTGATGCCGCCGCAAATTTTACTCGTGCAGGTGGCGGAACAGGCTGAGGAGATCGCTAAACAAAAGGCCGAGGAGAGTCCCTTCGCGCAACCGACAAACAACTTTCCCAAGGAGTTCTCCCAGGCCGAGCGCGATCGTCTGCGAGCTGATGTCCTTGCTGCTATTCGCGATCAGGTGCTGCCGGCATACGTGGCTTTTGCAAAGTTTGTGCGCGACGAATATGCGCCGAAAGGTCGGAGTGACATTGGAATCTGGGCGTTACCGCAGGGGAATGAGCGTTACGCGTTCGATGTGCGACGTCAGACGACAACGAACATGACGCCGGAAGAGATTCATCAACTCGGCCTGCGCGAAGTGGCTCGCATCGAAGCCGAACAACTGGCTATAGCCAAACAACTTGGCTTCAGCGAACTAAAAACTTTCAAGGAGTCGCTGCGGAAAAACCCGGATGTGCATGCGAAATCTCGTCAACAAATTCTTGACGAGTATCGCACCTACACCGATCAAATGTGGAAGCGACTTCCGGAATACTTTGGCCGGTTGCCCAAAGCCAAACTCGAGATACTGCCAGTCGAAGCTTTTCGCGAGAAGACTGCGTCCACTTCATACAATCAGGGCACGCCTGATGGTTCGCGTCCGGGCCACGTCTTCGTCAACACTTACGACTATGAAAACCAGTTGACCATCAATAACGAAGACACTGCATACCATGAAGGCGTGCCCGGTCATCACATGCAAATCTCGATTGCGCAGGAGCAAACGGACTTGCCGCCATTTCGGCAACAGGCTTTCTACACTGCGTACGTCGAAGGTTGGGCGCTTTACACTGAACGGCTTGGCAAGGAGATGGGTTTCTATCAGAACCCCTACAACAACTACGGACGGCTCGACGATGAAATGTGGCGCGCGGCGCGACTGGTGGTGGACACGGGCATTCATTACAAAAAGTGGAAACGCGAGCAGGTGGTCCAATACCTGCGCGATCACTCCAGCCAAAACGAAGCTTACTTCCAGGCAGAAACCGATCGTTACATCGCCTGGCCGGGACAGGCACTTGCTTACAAGGTTGGTCAACTAACAATTTTACGCTTGCGCGAGAAAGCGCGGACTGAACTCGGCGCCAGATTCGACATTCGCGGGTTTCACGATGAGTTGCTCGGTGGGGGTGCGTTGCCGCTAGATGTTTTGGAACAACGCATCGACAGGTGGATCGCGCGCGTCAAAGCGCAGCCAGCAGATTAGTAATCTCCAGTCGACCAACTTTATTGAAACAAAGCGCTCGTGTCTTTTCGTAAACTCTCGCGATAGATCATCTTTCGAAAACTTCACGATAGGAGAGGAACTGTATGCGATTGAAAATAGCAGTGAGTTTGGTTGTGTGCTTGCTGACGGTCGGCATGTTTTCAACAGTGGCAACTGCGCCATTGCGCGAAAAAACGGATGCCGATCCAATCTCCGGCGAGTGGGATGTTTCGTTCTACGTTCACGGCAACACCTATCCGGCAACATTCAAATTAAAACTGGACGGCAACAAAGTTACCGGCACTGCCTACTCGGAACACACCGGGGCTGGTACCCTGCGTGACGGGTCATGGGCCGAAAATAAATTCAGCTTCACGCTGGATTTCGCGAAACACGAATCGATTGCCATCACCGGCCATCCGGAAGGCGACAAGCTGGTTGGCGAGTTTACTACCGAAGGGTTTACCGCCAAATGGGACGCTAAGAAAAAAGCGACAGCTAAACCGGCCGGCGTCACTGCGGCACGAAGCGCGATTTCTTCCCCTCCCTTTGGGAGGGGTTAGGGGAGGGTGCGAAGCTTGACGCGCTCAAGCCCTCTCCCCAACCCTCTCCCAAAGGGAGAGGGAGAGAAAGATTTCAAACTTTAGTTTGTCGCGCGCTTACGACAAGCTAAAGCTTATCGGACAATCAACCTGACCCATTGCCCGGTTCTGCACCAATTAGCTGACGACGCTGCGAGTGCGTTACATTGTCTGCCATAGCATTAGAACTTTGCTCTAAACAGGAGTGAATGATGAAACGTAAAGCGTCAGCCGTCTGGCAGGGCGGCCTCAAGGATGGCAAGGGAACTATTTCGACCGACAGTGGCGTGCTCGCCAACACACAATATTCTTTCAGCACGCGTTTTGAAGACGGCGCCGGTACTAATCCCGAAGAGTTGATTGCGGCCGCGCATGCGGGCTGCTTCTCAATGGCCTTGTCAGGTCAATTAGGTGCGGCCGGCTTGACAGCGGAAAGCATTAACACCACCGCGAGCGTGAGTTTGGAGAAAACTGACGCCGGGTTTGCCATCACTAAAGTGCATCTTGACGTTACAGCAAAGGTGCCGGGCGCCGATCAAGCGGCTTTTGAGAAAGCAACAACCAATGCCAAGGCCGGCTGTCCGGTGTCGAAAGTATTGAAAGCAGAAATAACGATGACTGCCACGCTTGAGCAGTAGATGAACAACGGCGGGAACCATCATCGGGCAACTGTTAGTCCGCAAACTGAAGGAACCTGATTAAGGCAATGAATAGTTTGTATTGAGTCCGCGAAGCGAGCCGTCACCCGCTACGCGGGTTTTGGAAAGGTAAGCCATTAACTTGATCAGGGCTTCCTTAGGTTTGTCGCTCAGTCGAAATCACTCAAGGAACAGAATGATGCTTCACCACAAGATTTTACCCGTGATCTTTGTAGTCCTCTTACTTTCACTCTCCAGTTTCTGCTTCATCGGCTACGCGCAAACAGACAGCAATCTTCAAGAACTAAAACAAAGAGTTGCGGAACTAACCAAACAGACGCGCTATACAGAGGCGTTGCCACTGCTCGAAAAGATTGTGGCGGCTGAGCCGAATAATGCCGAGATGAATTTCTATCTTGGTTTCGCGCTGTTCGCCCAGTCCAATGTGACCATTGAGACTTCGGATAAACAAGCGTTGCGAGTCAAGGCGCGCAATGCGTTCATCAGAGCCAAAGAGCTGGAAGTGCAGGAGCCGGTGGTTGAGGCGTTGATTCAGAGCCTGCCGCCGGACGGCTCAGACACAGGCTCGTTTTCGCAAAACCTGCTGGCAAACGCGGTGATGATTGAGGCGGAAAGTCTATTCGGCCAGGGCAAGCTCGACGAGGCGCTGAAAGATTATCAGAAGGCGCTGGGTCTCGATCCAAAGCTCTATCACGCTGCCTTGTTCTCGGGCGACGTTTATATGCAAAGGGGAGATTTTACCCAAGCCTCTGCCTGGTACGAAAAGGCAATCGCTATTGACCCCACGAAAGAAACTGCCTACCGCTATTCCGCCACGCCACTGATGAAGCAGGGCAAGACAGACGCAGCCCGTGAACGTTACATCGAAGCGTTTATTACCGAACCCTACAATCGCTTTGCGCGCGCCGGATTGGTCCAATGGGGACAACTGACCAAAACAGCGCTGGCCCACCCCCAGATTGAGATTCCTACCAGCGTCACGTTTGATGAAAAGGGGGATGCGCAAGTCAATCTCGACGCCAGCGCCCTGTTGCGCGGCAAGGATGACGGCTCGTTCGCATGGATCTCGTATGGAGCGACGCGTTCAACCTGGCGCAAAGAAAAGTTCGCGAAGGTATTTCCCAACGAACGAGCTTACCGTCACTCTTTAGCTGAAGAAGCCGATGCCTTGAGAAGCGTTATTCTGCTTGCGACCGCCGACAAGAAAACAAAAAAGCTCAGCCCTTCGCTGGCGATGTTAAAGCAGTTGGATGATGAAGGATTATTGGAAGCTTATATTCTGCTGGCGCAGCCTGATGACGGCATTGCTGCCGACTATGCAGTGTACCTAAAAGCAAATCGCGACAAGCTGCATCGTTACGTAGCTCAGCATGTTATTGGCCAAGTCGTAAAGCCCTGAACAAAACGCGCGTTATGGATTCGCTTGCTTCGCTTCTTCGTTATCTCTCTTCCTGACGTAGATCCGACCCCGCGGTGTAAGGCCGGCCTTTTGGGCCAGTGTATACAAAGCCGAGTCGACAATGCCCTGGTTTTCCAAACGAAAGCTCGTGGTGCCGCTAACAAGTGTGTCGGGATCGCTGAATTGCACAGTCAGATACCGCACCTTTGTTTTGATGAAGCCAAGCGGAAATCCAAAATAAGGAACATTGCTGGCCACGGTGGCAGCGGAAGGCCTTCTCTTCTGAGTGTCGGCAAAGGCAGAATTCACTGCCTTGTAAGGAATGAAGAAAGTTTCTTTGCCATCCTTGCGAAAGACCAAGCGCACGTTAGTGTCATCAAAGCTGAGCGTACCGTCCATGGTATGGCTATGGCCAAAGATGCCGCCCTCGTATTTCGCTTTCATCGTTTGCGGCGCCGGAGCAGGTCTCGCTTTCGATGCATCTGTAGCGGTGTCGACAGCACGCGGACGCTGGCCAAAAGATGCGACGCTTGCCGCTGCGGTCAGGAACAGAATAGGGACCAACTTCATTTAATTTATCCTCCCGAAATCATTTAGCAAAAGGTCGCACGCGCTCAGCCGATTCCTTAAAATCAGAATCATTTGGAGCAAGGCTCAAACCTTTTTCATAAGCGGCCAATGCCTTTGCATATTGTTTCGTAACTTCGTAAGCGTAACCAAGCTCGCGGTAGACGTTGACGTCGTCCGGCGACTTTTGACTTGCCGTTTGCAAGGCGGCGATTGCTTTGGGAAAATTCTTCGCGCGCGATTGCGCCACTCCCAACAAATAATAGGTCACACCTTTTGCGTCCGGTTCCATCGTCGCGCGTTCCAACGCCGCTGCGGCCCGCGGGTATTGCTGTGAACCGATCAAGGCCTGTCCAAACAGCGTTACGGCTTCCGCGTCGGTGCGCACTTTGATCAAACCTTCACCAGCGCGAACCGCATTTAAGTAGTCGGCAGCAGATTTTGTGGTGTCGGTACCGAGCGCTGCACGGCGCAAATAAGCTGATGTTAACAATGTCCACGCTGCGGCGAAACGCGGATCGATCACGGTCACCCGGTTGAGCGACGCAATCGCGCCATCCAGATCGTTTTTGCCGACGGAGATCTGCGCCAGATAAAAGAGTGAGGCTGAGTCTTTTGGATTCGCTTTGACGACAGCGTTAAAGGTCCGTTCTGCGTCAACAGGTTTGCCGGTTTTGTATTCAGCGAGCCCGCGGTAGTAAAGCATCGCCGGATCGGGTTTCGTGCCCGGGCGCGTAGTTGCAGTTATCAGCAACGGCAACGCGCGTTCGAATTTTTCCGACAAAACATAAGCCTGGGCCAATGCGTCCGCAGTGTTGATGTCTTCGCGTTTGGAAACTTCCTGGAGGTTCAATGCCTTCTCCAAATCGTCAATCGCCTGGCTGTACTGCTTAAGATTCAACTCAGCAAAGCCGGCAATCTTCCAGGCTTCCGGATCGTTGGGAAACTGCGCGGCGAGAGCCTTCGCTTCTTTGGCCGCTTCGGCAAACTGTTTCTGTTGCAGCAACTGATATGCGTGTGATGTGTCACCGGCAGCAACGGTATTCACAACGGGCCTGACAGGTTGTACGTCGATCAAGGGGCGGTCGGCGTTGTTGCGCGCCGTCGGACTCGGCTTAGGCTCGGGCCGCAACAAGGGTTCCTCGGCAGGCTTTTGGGGCTGCCGGTTGACCCGTCGCGGCCGGCTGGATTGGGCCGCTGCCGTGGCGGTAATCAGAAGCGAAAGAGTGCCCAGTAAGAGCGAGCGGCGAAAATATCGATTAAGCATAAGAGGTATTCGGGGAGTAGTTTTGAAATCGCGGACCAGTAAACTGAGCGGCCTGTTTTCGGATGCCCCAGGCCGCTTTTTAGTTTGCCCGATTCCGACGAAAAGACTACTAACTAAGGCCGCAAAAGAAAAGCGACCGGCGCTCTGAGCTCTGAAATTTGAGGTCTGAAATTCAAAGGGACAGCCATGAACGCCTGTCCCTCGAATTAGTGGCGGGTGGGTACCTGTCGGTTCTCTCCATCTCAAATTTGAAATTTGAGATTTCAAAAAGGGACAGGCAGGAATGCCTGTCCTACTTTTTAGAAGTTCAGTTTGAATCCAAACTGAAACTGTCGCGGGTCATAAACCGCGGTCGGCTGGCTGTAATAACGGCCGTTGCCGGCGCGCTGGTTGAATGCGCCTACGGCGCGAAAGTCTGGATTCGCGGCCGCTTCGTTGAAACGATTGAAGAGGTTAAAGCCCTCGGCAATCAAATCCAGTCGCACGTTCTCGCCAAAGCGAATGCCACGCATCACGCGTAGATCCAGGGTCGCGTAACCGTGCGTAATGCCGCTGTTACGAGGCAGGTTCCCAGCAGTGAACGCGGTCGTTGGGGCGACTAGGCGGCCGTCGGCAGTAAAGCTCGGACGATCTGTTGAGCCTTGCAAGTCGCCGTTGGTATCTGAGCCCGTCAGGATATTGAAAGGACGACCCGAAGATATTTCAATGATCGGAGCGAGTGTAAAGTCGGATAGGAAGCGATGCATAGTGCTCGAAGAGTTGCGCCAGGAGACGGGTGAACTGATTGCGCCGCTGAACACGAACCGATGACGCTGATCGAAAAGTGAATCGGCGCGCTCAGCGCGGAAGTTGCGATTGTCCTGCGGCTTGAGCAGCGTTTGCAGGTCGCTCGAATCGTCAATCGAATGGGACCAGGTATACGAAGCAAGGAAGGTGAAGTTGTTTGCGAAGCGTCGCTTCAACTCCAAATTCAGCGCATTGTAGTTTGAGTTGCCATCCGACAATTGCGCGTCAACTTCGCCGAAAGGCGAAAGTAATCCAGGCGAGCGAAGTGTGTTTGCCGCTGCTAATGCTGCGTCAAACACTGGCTTGGTGACGGCGCCTCCTGTCACTGAGGCTATGAAGAAATAGTTTGGTCCGTTGGGTCGGAAGTAATTGGCGGCAATCGGACTGACCACGCCCTGACCAGCCGCGTTGACACCAACCAAACCGGGGATGATGACTGTGAAGACTCCCGGCACAGACGCCATCGGCAAAGCAAAGAACTCGGCCGCGCCGCTACTGGGCGGGTTGGCTCCCGCGAAGCGCCGGAAATTTTCAATCAACAGATCGGCACGTGGCGAGTTGACATCTTCGGGGTGCGGCAGATGATGTGCGCCGACGAAAATCCAACCTGCCGAAAATGACATGTTCTTCGTCAATTGATGTTCAATAGTAAAGTTCGCCTGGTTGGCGTAGGCATACTCGAAGTTTCGGGCTACGCCTAATGTAAAGGGTAACAGCGGACCAAAGCCGACGAATGTCTGGTCATTGAAGCGCACTCGTCCAGGAAGATACTGTGCCGAGGTGGCCACGCCTGGCGTGGTCAGACCAGCCGGGCAGAGGGCGTTAGTTGTCGCCGTTGAGCAAATAGTTCCCTGAAAAATTTGCAGCAGGTTGATTGATGCAGTAGACGCCGGGCTACCCGGTAAGACGTTAAAGTATTGTTGTTGCTGTGCTGCATCCGCAATGTCCGAGTTGAAGGCCACAGCCAATAGCGGGTGATCGTAGAACAATCCGTAAGCGCCGCGCAGCACCGTCGTGCCTTTGCCGTTGATGTCCCAGGCAAACCCGACGCGCGGCGCAAAGTTGTTTGTGTCGCGCGGGAAGCCCTGTTGCACACCTACCGCGTTTTGGGCGGCCAGAAGGTCGGACGCAGAGAGCGCGATATGTGTCAACGGATCGGTGAAGGCTATGGGCGCAATCGTATCAGTCAATTCAACGTCGTAGCGCACCCCATAATTGAACGTCAGGTTCGGACGTACCTTCCATGCATCCTGGGCAAAGAAAGCCAGCGGACGGTTCTTGATCGCGCTGTTCGGATTGCCGAAACCCTGGATGAATGCACTCGGGAACCCTAAACCATAGGACTGAACCGGAGTGATCGCAGGCGCGGAGGCGGACAGACCTGGAATGAAGTTTGCCAGGGTGCTTTGCGGCACGCCACCAAAGTTGAAGAGTCCGGGGAAGTTCAACTCAAAGCGCGCCTTAACCTTGATCAAACTAAAGTCGCCGCCAAACTTGAACGTGTGATCGCCGTGAATCCAGTTCAAGTTATCAGTAACTTCATAACGGTTCTCCGTGCGATTAACCGGCGAGAACGGGTTTGAGCCAAGGAAAGCCGCGCCGATTATCTGGATAGCTGTTCCGGGAATCTGCGAATCGAAAGTAGCCTTGCGCCGGCCAAAATTGAAGCGCGCTTCATTGACCGTTGTGTTTGAGAGGGTCGAAGCAAGTGAAGCAACGAATGAGGTGTCCCGCAGTTTTGAAATGCCGGTGCGCGAAAAATCGTTTTGTCCTACCGTTTGGTTTTGGGATTCATCTTGTATCCCCGTTAGATCGCTTGGGTTGTAACCAAACCGCAGTGTCATCAGTTGGTTGTGATTGAATGCGTGATCGATGCGCCCGGATAAGAAGGTCGTCTTTTCCGAAATCGGAAAGACGCGTGAAAGACTGTTTAGCCCTCGAAAAGCAATCGGCTGACCTTTGGCATTTATCGTTGTAAAGCCCGGGACCACGCCATTATTAGCAAGCGTTGGAACGGGTGCGCCCGAAATAAAGAACCGCCCGCCGATTACCTGACCGCCTGGAATCGCGCCGCCGGGACTGATCAGAGTGCTGGCGCCGTTAAGTCCAATTTGGCCCCCCGATGACGCGAAAGTCGCATAAGTAATGGCGCGACCGATACGCGCCGCATCCAGACTCGCGAGTTCGCCGCCAATGAAAGCAACTTGCGCGGCTGTCAGGTTGTTGTAAACGTTGGTGAACGGTAGAAACGGAGCACCGATAGTAATGCTGTTGTTCAAACCGGCGCTGACGTTGCTCGTGAAAAATCCTGACTCCTGGCGGCGACGCTGCTCAAAGCTCGCAAAGAAGAAGGTGCGATCTTTGACGATCGGTCCGCCAAGCGTGGCACCATACTGCACGCGCGTAAACCCTGGTTTCTTGTTTGGATCGTTATCGATAAGCGGCGCCAGACCATTACGAGATTGAATTGATTTGTGCCTTAGGAAGCCAAATATATTTCCGCGAAAATCGTTGGTGCCGCTCTTGGTAACAACGTTGACGATGCCGCCGGTTGCTCGCCCAAACTCAGGCGCGTAGGAATTCGTCGCTACCTGATACTCCTGTACGGCCTCCATACTGACCGTCGAGCGTGCCGCGTTGATCGAGTTGTCTGTATAGTCCGCTCCGTCAACCTGCACCAGTGTCGAGCGTCCGCGTTGGCCACCAATATTTAAGCCCGACGTCGGCGCTGGTCCGATGGGACGGCCGTTGTCACGGCCCACGGTTGAAATCGTCAAGGCGAATCCTGTCGCGCTGCGTTCATTAATAGGCAGATCGTTGATACGCTTTTGATCGATCGTGTTCGACACAGTCGTGCTTGACGATTCGACCAAGGCAACCTCGGCGGTGGAAATGTCGACTGTGGCACCCACCGCTCCCACCGTCAACGGGATGTCGAGATCGGCGCGCTGACCAACCGTTAAAGTAACGCTCGGAATTCTTCCCTTTGAAAAGCCGGCGGCTGCTACCGTTATCTCATAACTTCCGGGCGGAAGATTTGTGATCTGGTAATAGCCCTCATCGTTGGTGGTGACGTCACGCGAAAAATTTGTAGCCGGATTTCGCACGGTCACTGTGGCACCGGTGACGGCAGCTCCAGAAGGGTCCCGCACATAGCCCTGAAGATCGGCAGCGTTCGATTGTGCCTGACCAAACGCGGTGCTCGCGCCAAGGAGAGCGGAAATGACTAGGATCAAGAAAGTGGATATGCGAACGGAAGTCTTCGGCGAGTGCGTAGGGGACGCAAACATCATTTCATTCTCCTTAGTAAGAGCAGCTTCGGTTAATGGGTGAACTGTCAATTAAGCTTCGACTCGCGCTGTACCGATAATTGTGAACTACCGCAGAATTTTCCTTGTTCGCGCTAAGTCTGGGGAGCAATCCAGTCGTCGAAGTCACGACCTTTGAGAAAAGCGCCGGGGCGCAAGTAGACGAAAATGCTCAGTCGTTTTACTCCAAAAACTCCCTGTCTGGCAAGCATTTCCTGTTTGTTGCGAAACCAGCCCGAGAACAACCGCAAACATCGCCGCGATTAACTTAGCGAGGCACGCGCCTTTTGCTGGTTGGCGTGGCGGGTGGCGCGCGCAAGTCTACGGCGCAACCGGGTGCTCGCACCGAAAAGAAGAATAGCTGTCTCTGCCAGGTAAGGCACGAACGCGGCGCGACGAAGTAATCCGGAAACACGCAACCGCGATTCGAACCTGCTGGTGTATTGCCGTTCGTATTCTTTGGCGATTAATTCAGCAGTTTGCGCGTCGCGCAGAATTCCAGGACGCGACACAATCGTTTCGGCAACAACTTCACCGCTCTCCAACGCCATCAACATGCCACTGCCAGTGAAAGGATCGATAAAACTAGCCGCATCGCCGATAGTTAACAGGCCGTTTGCCGGCGCCAACGTCTTGCGTCCAAAACCTTCGAGCGAAACGCTTAGCCAGGGCGAACGAAGTCGCGCCTCACAGAGCGTTTCAGCCGCGCGCGAATTCTGCATGACGACTTCCTGTAACACGCGATCCGGATCTGAGCCGCAACGGCGCACTTCGCTAGCCGAGACAATAAAACAGAGATTGCTCAGGCCGTGTTCGATCTCGCTGAGTCCGCCGTAGCCACCAACGTAGAAATAAATCTCGCAAGCGCCCGGCGTCACGCGTGTGTTTTCCAGATGGGCCTTGAATGCCACCAGCCCGCGCTTTTGTTTACTCGACCGGCTGCGCTGGTCCCGATCAAAATGTCTTGCTAAGGTGCGCGATCGGCCGGTCGCATCAATAGTTATCCGCGCCCGGTAGTCATTCGTGCCGGCAGAAGTCTTTACATGCACGCCACACACAGAATCATCTTCAAGCAGCGGCCCAGTCGCATGCGCGTTTTCAAGCACCACGACGCCAGCCGCTTTTGCGCGTTCGAGCAACCGCTGGTCCATTTCACTGCGACTGAGGCCGAGCGCAGTCGCTCCTGAAGTAAACCATTCGCTTGGGACCGCAACCTGGTGGCCCCGCGCGGAATAGAAAACAGTCTCGCCGAGTGAGGTGGCGCCGGCCGCAATCATCTGATCGATCACACCGAGCTGCTGAAAATGACCAAGGCATTCAGGAGAGATGAATTCGCCACACAGTTTTGCGCGGGGAAATTTCTTTTCCTCAAGCAGCAAAACCCGCGCGCCATGTAGCGCCAGCCGGATGGCTGCGCTCGTGCCTGCCGGACCAGCACCGGCGATCGCAGCGAAATGATGGCCCATTAGAACCCACTTATTTGTCGGATCATAATTAGAGCCGTCCTTAAAAACATGGGCCGGGGTCACACGAGTAGGGTCTAGGGTTAAAACTTTGGCGGCGATAAAGGCGCTGTAGTAGCGGTATCCGATTGTCAGGACGCAAAGCGCCCCGATCATGAAAGGCAGGGCATGCATAAATTATCGAGTGAGATTATAGCAAGCTTGAGTAGGACATTAAAAAGGCCCGCCAGACGTCTGGCGGGCCTTTTTG
>Ga0137418_10002826_pt1 | contig 15926 bp, 16 predicted proteins | sample CZODoug3_1_2_16f_FD_122242 | JGI IMG/M metagenome (GOLD analysis project Ga0137418, IMG submission 122242) | Vadose zone soil fungal communities from Angelo Coast Range Reserve, California, USA - CZODoug3_1_2_16fungal (Hybrid Assembly) | ecosystem: Environmental > Terrestrial > Soil > Vadose... | reverse complement strand
GGAAGCACCTTGAACGAGTACCAATCGTAGGCCTTTGCGAGCGGCCGCCAGACGCGCGAGAACTCGAGGACGAGCAGTCTCCCCCCGGGCCTCAGCACGCGGCGCATTTCGTCGAGCGCCGCGTCCTTTCGCGTCATGTTGCGCAGACCGAAGGCGACGCTGACACAGTCGAAGTAGTTCGAAGGAAACGGCAGCCCCTCCGCGTCGCACTGCACCGCCGGGACCGGGCGGCCGCGGTCGAGCAGGCGATCGCGCCCCCGTTCCAGCATCGCCCGGTTGATGTCGGTGAGCCACACCTCTCCGCTCGCCCCGGCACGTTTCGCGAAATCGCGTGCCAGATCGCCCGATCCGGCAGCCACGTCGAGCACCCTCTCGCCCTCGCGCACGCCGGCGAGCGCCACCGCGAAAGCCTTCCACAGCCGGTGCACGCCGCCCGACATCAAATCGTTCATCAGATCGTACCGGGATGCGACCGAGGAAAAAACGCCGGCGACGCGCGAAGCCTTTTCGGCCTCGTCGACGCGCTGGTATCCGAACTGGGTCTGACTCACGCGAGCATGCTAGCACGCCGTCAAGACGTGTTCTTGCCGGAGGCTCAGGGCTCAGGGCTCGCGGCGCGCCCCGGCTGCCTCGAGCCGCTCGAGATAGGTCCGCCAGAGAGATTGACGATTCGAGCCCAGATCGTAGAGGTAGTCCCAGGAGTAAATGCCGGTGCCGTGCCCGTCGGAAAAATGCGGCTGCACCGCGTAGCTGCCGACCGGCTCAAGGCTCAGGATATCGACATCCTTCTTGCCGACCTGCAGGACTTCCTGTCCCGGTCCGTGGCCGCGTACTTCGGCCGACGGGGAGTACACGCGCAGGAATTCGTAGGGCAGCTCGAAACGACTGCCATCGGAAAATGAAACCTCGAGCACCCGGGATTTCTGGTGCAGCTTGATTTCGATGGGTATCGGTCTGTCCGCGGCCGCCATAAGGCATTTTAGACGACCGGCCGCGCGAAAAACTCCTGCTTGTGCGTGCTCTGGCGAGACGAGACTTGCGCTTACTCAGGACGTTGAAACGCGGACCCGCTCGTAGTCGAAACCGCGCTCGAGGACTCCGGAGAGCGTGACGCGCTTTACGGCGCTGCCGAGCTCGAGTTCGAGCTCACCGGCGCGCCGGTACCAACCCGTGGGCAGCACCAGCGCAGGCGACAGGCCCGGGGCGACCGGCAGCATCAGCGCATCGGACCGCTGCGGGGCGCTCCGGTCGGACGAGCGCACGGCGCAGGCCTTTGCTTCCCCTTTCAGCGCTCGGGCGACTATGGTGAGCGTTTGATCCGGTCCTTCGATGAGCCAGTCGACATGGCAAAGGATGAACTGGCGCGCGCCGCTTGGCCGCAGCGCCACGAGCTGTCGGTGGGCGAGACGCATGCCCTGGGTCCCGCGACGAAGCCTGAACCCGTCGTCCGATTCCCCCAGCGTTTCCCACGTTTCCAGACCCTGCTCGCGCGCATCCCGGTCCGCGCTGGGCTGGAACGTGTGAAATCGTTCGGCTTCCCCGTAGGAATAGCTCGAAGGACCCGCGCTCTTCGCCACGAGGGTGCCTTCGATTGCATGGTGAATCGCGGCAAAGCCGCTCACCAGCTCCATAGGCGACGGGCTCGCGCGGCGCGGAAAGTCGCGCGCCGGTGCGGAATCAAACCAGGCGCGCTGCAGCGTCTTGAGCAGATCCTGAGCGGCGAGCCGCGTGCAATCGGAACCGAGTCCGAGCACGGCAGGCTCGGCGCCCTCTTCGAGGCGCTGGATGCGTGCGCTGACCGAGGCGGCGACGCGGGCGAGATCGAGAAAACGCAAGCTTGCCGAACCGTCAGCCGCCTTCGCCCAGGCGGGCCCCGAAGCTCCAGCGAGATCCACGGCGTAGCCGCCCTGAAGGGGCGCCTCGCGGCTGAGAACCACCTTGTGCGCCCAAGGGCGGACCCATTTGCGCGCCCAGTCCAGTTCCCGGTGAGACAGACGTTGCGGTTGGGCGAGGTGCAGCATCAGCGCTTCCACGTAGGCTGCCATCGGCGAGGATTCGACGCTCAGATCAGCGACGGTCTCGCTCCTGATTGCGCGCGCTTCGGCTGCCGCATAGGCCTGGTGCATCAGCTTCCAGTAGTCCGCTCCGAACTCGCGGCGCGCGAGCACACAGGTCCCGACCACCTCCCCCGCGCAGGCGAGCACGCGCTGGAAAAGTCGAGGGAGCGAGGGCTCGAGCTCGGGATGCTTGCCGTTCAGCGCTGCGCTCAGGAGACGTCCGTAAGCCCGGAGCATCGCCACCCACAAGCCGTTCGCCTGGACGAAAGCTACGCCTTCGCTGTGGTCGAGCGGCAGGGGTTTTCCGGCGAAGCCCTTGGTTTGTTCCGTTTCGGCATGCAAGACGGGATAGCGCAGGCGCTCGAGGATCTGCAGATAGGCCGAATGCCTGGGCGGATGAACCTCGATCTCCTCGAGCAGGGTCAGTAGCGCGCTGCAGGCATGCGGCATGCCGGCAAGCGCCGCGTGCGCAAGCCAGTCCTCACAGCTTGCCAAGTTGGCGAGACGCGGTTCCGAGTCCGGAAGGAAGTCGCGAAGGACCATCGGTCTTTCGGGGTCTATTTCTGCGAATTGCGACCATGCCAATGTACTATGACGCAGTCATGAACGCCGCGCAAACTGCGGCCGGGATGTGAAAAAATTGGCAGGGAACGGCGCGAGAGCGGGCGCCGCAGGGCGCGTCAGAGCGTCTCGAACGTAACGCGCTCGAAATCGGCGCCGCGATCGACGAGCGAAGCGAGTCGCAGCTTTCCGGAGCGCTCCGAGAGTACTTCGATCTCCCGATTCGGCTTGAACCATCCCGTCGGGACGACCAGCGTTTCCGGGGCCTGGAGCGCGGCGAGCGCCGGCAGCAGGAAGGCCGGGGTGTATTGCTCGGCTGCGGCGCCGGCCGTCCTGATCGCGGCTCCCTGGGGAATCCCAGGGAGGATGTAGACGCCGGCGCGCAATTCGAAGTCTACCGAGATCGAGAGCCATTTGACCGCGCAGAGAAGAAAGGCCTTCGCGTCCGCCAGCCGGATACCGAGCAACTGCCCGAGCATCAAACGCGAGCTTGCGGAAGGATCGACTCGCGCAAGGCGCAACCCGGAGGCGCTCTCGTCCCTGATTTGCCAAGTCTCGACCGCGAAATCCGGCGAAGGGGCGGGCTCATCCTCATGGCGCGTCGCGACCCGCCCGAGAGTCGCGATTTGCTCGTGCTGCACCTGGGACATCTTCTGGGGGCCTCCCCGGGCAGAGAACGCGCGGCCGGTGACGAAGTAATGCACCGCCGCCATTCCCGAGCAGATCTGTGCCGCGCCGCTCGAGCTGCGCCGCGGATGCGCGCGCGATTGCTTGTCCTCGCACCACCGGCGATAGAGCATGGTGAGCAGGCTTTCGGCGAGCGGGGCGGTCACGTCCTCACCCAGACCGAGCGCCGCAGGGCTCTCGCCTTTGCGCAGCAGGCCGACGCGCTTGCGCACGCTGCTCCCGAGCTCTTGGATGTCGAGAACGCGGGTCGTGTCGCCTTCCGGCATGCGGCGCGAGGCACCGGCGGCACTCGAGAGATCGACGACGAGCGGAGCGACGCCCTCGCCGGCGGCGGGGGGGGTGCGCCCGATCGAGACCTTGGGCGTCCAGCGCTCGAGCCAGAGCGAAATGAGTTCGAGCTGCCGCGGCGTCAGTTTTCCGGGGTTGGCTAGATCGACCAGCAGCACCTGCGCGTAGGTTTCCGTGCAGGTCGTCTGTCTGCCTTTATGGGTCGGGTGGGCGACTTCGCCTCCGGCCACGCCCCTCTCCTCGACGAACGCGTAGACGCTGTGCAGCAGCTTCCATTCGCGCTCGCCGACGTCCTGGTAGGCTTGATAGGAGGCAAGCATCCTCTGCCCGATGCACCACAAGACGCGCTCGCCGACCAAGGCTGCGTTCGTGGCGGAGGAGCCGCCTGCAAGCGCTTTCAGACAATGCTGATATCCGTACGATAGCGCATCCCAGAGCGCGTACACCCTTTCGAGGATCTCGCGCTCGGGTTTGGCGAGCGGAGCGGGGCGGCTGGAAAATTTCTTGGAATGCTCCTTTTGCACGAAGCTCACGGGCTCCCGCAAGAGCTCCAGAATCTTGAGCCGCTCGGCAGGCGCGATGCCGTAGGCATTCAGCTCGTCGAGCTGTGCGAGGAGACGAACGTGCGATGGGCCGACGTTGATGAGCGGCAGGGACTGCAACCATTTCGCGCAGCCGGAAGCATCCTTGAAATCGGGAGCGGCGTCCGGCTTGATGCTCGGGGGATCGAAGCTCGACATCGGTTCAGTCCAGTCTGCGCCTCAGCGCGGCCGCAAGCGCGCCGCGGTCGGGGGCCGGGCGCCGCGGGGCGTCCGCGCGCGTGGGCTCGGCCCAGATCGGGCGGGGAAAATGGCGATCGCGCTGATGGCGCGGAATCACGTGCCAGTGTAGGTGAGCCGTGACGTTGCCGAGGCTCGCAAGGTTGACTTTGTCCGGATCGAGGAGCGCGCGGAGCACGGCCTCAGTTCCGAAGACCGCATTCATGAGCCGTGCGCGCTCGGCAGGCTCAAGGTCGGTCATCTCCTTCACGTGCCGCTCGAGGACCACCCTGCAAAAGCCGGGATAATCCGGATCGTCGACCAGCACAACGCGGCAGAACCCGTCACGCCAGAGCAAATCCCCGCCGGGGGAATCGCATAGCTCGCAGGGTTTGTCGATCAAATTTTTACTCCCCGTCCGGGGGCGCCGCGTCGGCGAATCGTCTGCGCTCGGCGAAGGATAGCAGAATCAGCGGCGGCTACGGGCTTTCCCGGTTCGACGCCGGCTCGGCCGGGACCGCGTTCTCCGGAAAGATGTCCCGATAGCTCGCGTACGAGCTGCCGAACAGGGTGGGCCACGAGACCAAGGTGAGAATCAGCGCGAGGGAGTGCAATAGCTGCATCCTTCCCTGCACTAGGAGCGCCACGAATGTGAGCACTGTGAAGAAAACCGCGCCAGCCACCGCAGCATAAACGAAGAACGCCCGCCAGTTCTGCAACACGGCGAAGAAGCTGTAGAAGAGCGATTGAGCGGCGCCGCTCCCGTTCCACGCAACGAGCACGGGCGCAAACCAGAAAGCCATCAGCGCCGGGGTCGCGGCCAAGGTCGCGACCAGCATCGCATTCAAGACGCTGCCGTCCTGCATGGCCTCTGCGGAGGGCTGCTGACCGGACAGCATCAAGCTCATCAACGCGCCCGAGTCAGCAAGGGAGGCGACGCCGAGCACTACGACGATCGCGACGAGGGACAGGGCGCCCAGAGCGATCAACGTGCTTAGTCCGCTTCTGAAACCTGCGAAAAGCAGCCCCGGACGCAGCAGACCTCCGCGCTCGATCACCGCACACATGACCATGAAGCTAACGAAAAACGCCGGCAGCAACACTGTGGAAGCGGCAGGTCCCACGTAACGAATCTGGCCGAGGAGCGTAGCGGCGATCCAGTAAGTGAACACCAGAAACAGCCACATCGGCGGGCTCTTGCGGAAAAGGGCGAAACCCCTCACGAGCCACAACCAACCGTTTTTTGCCGGAACGACGCGCATCGCTAGACTTGAAATCCGCTCGTACTCATCTGCGCCAGTGTGGTGCAGCCGCCGCTTTCAAACAAGAGGGAAGGGACGGGTGCGGCGCGCCTCGAGCACCCGGCGAAAATGCTCCGGGTCATGCGCGTGGGTAAGCTCACCCGCGCGGGGCAGGTAGAAATCGTATAAACGCGAAAGCCAGAACCGCAGGGCTGCGGCGCGCAGCATCACCGGCCAGGCTTCCAGTTCGATCCGGGTGAATTCGCGGGCCCGGCGGTACGCCCCAACAAGCGCCGTCGCACGCCTGGAGTCGATTTCGCCTCCCGGGTCCACGCACCAGTCGTTGACTGTTACCGCGAGATCGAACACCAGCGCGTCGATCCCGGCGAAATAAAAATCGATCACTCCGCCGATATGATCGCCCTCGAACAGCACGTTGTCGCGGAACAGATCGGCGTGGACGGGGCCGCGCGGCAAATCGAGCGTGCGGTGGCGCGCCTGGAATTCGAGCTCGGAGGCTAGCAGCCCGCGGCGCCCTTCGTCGAGGAACGGAGTCACTTCGCGCGCAGCCTCGCGCCACCACTTCGGCCCGCGTGGATTCTCGAGCTTCCCGCTGTAGCCTGTTCCGGCAAGGTGCATGTCTGCGAGGGTGGCACCGACCTGCTCGCAGTGGCGCGGCTGCGGCGAGCTCACTGGGGTGCCGGGGAGGCAGGTGACGAAACAGGCGGGCTTGGCGTTCAAGGTTCCGAGGTACTTGTCGCTGCGGTCGGCGATCGGCGCGGGACACGGTATGCCGTGACGCGCAAGGTGCGCCATGAGGTTCAGGTAGAAGGGCAGCTCGCCTGCGCTGAGCCGCTCGAAGAGCGTGAGCACGAAGCGGCCGTGCGAAGTGGTGACGAAGTAGTTCGTGTTTTCGATCCCCGCGGCGATGCCTTGCAGATCGACCAGCGTGCCGATGGCGTAGCGTTTCAGCCAGGCCGAAAGTTCCTCGGCGGTGATGCGCGTGAAGACAGACATGATGCCCAGGCGGTCGCCGCCGTCGGCGCCAGCGTCAGAACCGGCGGATCACCCAAAGGGGCACCCGCACGCCGCGATCGAGGCTTTCGTTTCTCAAACCCGGGCCGTCGCCCAGGTCCTCGATCAGGTAGTACTCCTGGCCCAAAGGCGTAGTCACGCGCACCACGCGCCGGCCGTCGATGAGCTGCTCCTCGACTTGGTCGCCCCCGCCGGGCTGGATGCGCACCGTCGGGTCGCCCGGCTGCTCCGAAGCAACGCCGGGCGGCGGCGGCGGAATCTCGGGCAGGGGTTCGAGCTTGGGCGGCTGCTGTGCAGCGAGGGGCAGCGAGACGGCAAGGAGCGCGAGAACAAGGATTTGGCGCGACATCGGGCGAAATTCCATTTCCCGGCGAGTCTATCAGAACCGATGCGCATTCGTGGCTCGAAAGAGGGCCGCGCAATGTTCTGACATAATGCAGAACAAGCGCCAAGCTTCGCCTGCCGCCGAATCTTGCCTCTCATAAGTTCCCTTGGAAAAAACGCTGCTGCTGGTTGACGGGTCGTCGTACCTGTACCGCGCCTTCCATGCGTTGCCCGACCTGCGCAACGCGGCGGGCGAGCCCACCGGCGCGATCTACGGCGTGCTCAACATGCTACGGCGCCTCCTTGCCGACTATAAGGCCGACTATCTCGCATGCGTCTTCGATGCGCGAGGCAAGACCTTCCGCGACGAGATGTACGCGCAATACAAGGCGAACCGTGCGCCCATGCCCGATGAGCTCGGCGCGCAGGTCGGGCCGCTCCTCGACGCGATACGGGCCTCGGGCTGGCCTTTGCTGCAGATCGACGGCGTGGAGGCGGACGACGTCATAGGGACGCTTGCGCGCGAGGCCGAGAAGCGCGGACTGCGTTGCGTGATTTCCACCGGCGACAAGGACCTCGCGCAGCTCGTCTCCGACCGTGTGACCCTCGTCAACACGATGTCGAACGAGCGCCTCGACCCCGCGGGGGTGCAGGCGAAGTTCGGTGTGCGCCCTGAGCGCATGCTCGACTACCTGACGCTCATCGGCGACGCAGTGGACAACGTGCCCGGCGTCGACAAGGTCGGTCCGAAGACCGCGGCGAAGTGGCTCGAGCAATACGGTTCGCTCGAGGAGGTCGTGCAGCATGCCGGTGAGATCGGCGGCACGGTCGGCGAAAATCTGCGAAAGGCGCTCGACTGGCTCCCCAAGGCCCGGGCGTTGCTCACGGTGAAATGCGACCTGGAGTTGCCGGTGAAGCTGGAAGAGCTGAAGCTCGGCCCGCGGGACGAGAAGCGCCTCGCCGAATTGATTACCCGTTTCGGGTTCAAGTCCTGGCCGAAGGAGGCGGCGGGCGACACCAGGCAAGCCCCGCCTCCGGAGACGCTCCCCCCGCCCGTCCGCGCTGACCGCGAGGAGCGTCGCTACGAGACGCTCTTCGAAGAAGCCGATCTCGCTCGCTGGCTGAAGGTTCTCGAAGCGGCCGAGATCGTCGCCTTGGACACCGAGACGACGAGCCTCGACCCGATGCAGGCGCGGCTCGTGGGCATGTCCTTTAGCGTGCTTGCGGGCCGCGCCGCCTACTTGCCGCTCGCGCACAACTACGCTGGCGCGCCGGGCCAGCTGGGCGTGGAGCGGGCGCTTGCGCTGCTGAAACCCTGGCTCGAGAACGAAGGCCGCAGGAAGCTCGGCCAGAACATCAAGTACGACCAGCACGTGCTCGCCAACCATGGCGTCGCTTTGAGAGGTGTCGCGCACGACACGCTGCTCGAGTCCTACGTGCTGGAGAGCCACGCGCGCCACGACATGGACAGCCTCGCTACCCGCCATCTCGGGCTGAAAACGCTCACGTACGACGAGGTGACGGGAACGGGCGTCGGGCGAATTCCCTTCGAGCAGGTCGATGTCGCGCGGGCCGCGGCCTACGCTGCCGAGGACGCCGATCTCACGCTCCGGATCCACCATGCGCTCTATCCGAAACTGGAGGCCGCGGAAAAGCTCCTCTACGTCTACCGCTCGATCGAGCTTCCCGCACGCGAAGTCCTTTTCAGGATGGAGAGGGACGGGGTCCTGATCGACGCGGCGCAGCTCGAGGCGATGAGCCACGAGCTGGGGCAGAAGATGCTCGAGCTCGAAAGCAAGGCTCACGAGGAAGCCGGGCAGCCCTTCAACCTCGGTTCGCCGAAACAGATCGCCGAGATTTTCTTCGAAAAAAAGGGAATGCCCGTCATCAAGAAGACGCCCTCCGGCGCGCCCTCGACCGACGAGGACGTGCTGGAGAGGCTCGCGCTCGACCACCCGCTCGCGAAAATGCTCCTCGACTACCGGGAAATCTCCAAGCTCAAGTCCACTTACACGGACAAATTGCCCAAGATGGTGAATCCGCGCACGGGCCGGGTGCACACCAACTACGGGCAGGCGACCGCGGTCACCGGGCGCCTCGCCTCGAACGACCCCAACCTTCAGAACATTCCCGTGAGGACACCCGAGGGACGGCGCATCCGCGAAGCGTTCGTCGCTTCGCGCGGCAACGCCATCGTGAGCGCCGACTATTCGCAGGTGGAGCTGCGCATCATGGCGCACATCTCGGGCGACGAGAACCTGCTGCGCGCGTTCGCGGCGGGGGAGGATATCCACCGCGCCACGGCGGCCGAGGTTTTCGGACGCTCACTCCGGGACGTCACATCCGAAGAGCGCCGCTACGCCAAGGTGATCAACTTCGGGCTGATCTACGGGATGTCGGCGTTCGGCCTTGCGCAGCAGCTGGGCCTTGAGCGCGCCACCGCGCAGGCCTACATCTCGAGCTACTTCACCCGCTACCCGGCTGTGGCGAAGTACATGGAAGAAACGCGCAAGACCGCGCGCGACCGCGGCTATGTCGAGACCGTGTTCGGGAGGCGCCTGTGGCTGCCCGAGATCAAGAGCGCGAATCCGGCGCGCCGCGGCGGAGCCGAGCGCGCTGCGATCAACGCGCCCATGCAGGGCACGGCCGCCGACCTGATCAAGCTCGCGATGATCGCCGTGCGGGGGTGGCTGGACCGCGAAAGGCTTTCCACCAAGCTCATCATGCAGGTGCACGACGAGCTCGTATTGGAGGCGCCCGAAGCGGAGCTCGAGCGCGTAAAGGCCGAGATCCCAGAGCTGATGAGCGGCGTGGCGAAACTCAAGGTCCCACTTGTCGTGGACGTGGGATCGGGACAGAATTGGGAAAAGGCGCACTGAAGCGCCCACAAGAAGACCCCATCCGATCGTTACAGAGGAGGACGACGTGATACCGAATTCCGTTCAGGAAGAGCATGCCTCACCCGATGTCATCCGGCACCTCGTGCTGCTCGGCGACGCGTTGCAAAACATAGATCTCGGAAAGGGCCAGGCCGAGAGCGCGCTCGTCCCGCGGCCGCGCAATCCCTGGAAGCTGACCGTCCTCCAGCCCCTCGAGGTGCTGCAGCAGGGTCGGGTGCGGGCGATTCCGGCGGAGGTCACTCACATCGGGATCTGCGTCGACGGCGGCTGGGCGATCGAGACGAGCGGACTGCTGCAGGGCAGCGCGCGGACGATCCGCGAGGCGCTGGACGCTCTGGCCCGGGCCGCCGATGAATTCGAGAACATGTTCGCCCGCCTGATCGCCGCTGCCACGGAGGCCAGTGTGCCGACGATCGTATGCACGCTCGTTCCGGCGCGATATACGGAGCCCTCGCAGGAGCGCGCGGCCGCCACGGCGCTCGCGATCTTCAACGACCGCATCCTGCGGCGGGCCACCGCCGCGCGGCTGTCCGTCGTGGAGCTGCGCCTCGTATGCGACGAGGAGAGCGACTTTGCGAGCGAGACGCTGCTGTCGCACGCGGGCGTGCGCAAGGTGGCGAACGTGGCCCGCTCGGCGCTCTACGACGTTTCGCGCAATCCCGGACGAACGCGGGTGTATTTCTAGGTTCGCGCGGCTCCGAACACTTTCCTGAGAATCGCCGAAGCTGCGCCGGCGGGATCCCGGCGGATCTTCTTCTCTTCCTCGGCAATCGTGAGGAAAAGGCCGTCGAGCGCCTTGCGGGTGACGTAGTCCTCCAGTTGGGCGTCTTCCTCCTTGACCAGCCCGAGCTTCGCGCCGCTCGCGGCGATCTCGTCGTACTTCTCGGCGAGCTTCACTTTTTGCATCGCCTTCTTGACGATCGGCTGGAATCGTTTGACTAAGGGCTCAGAAGTCGTGCGCTTGAAATACCGGGTCGCCGCATCGTCGCCGCCCGTGAGGATGCCCTTTGCGTCCTGCACGCTCATCCTCTTCGCCGCGTCGACGAGCAGGGTCCTCGCTTCGGGCACCGCCGCTTCGGCTGCGCGGTTCATGCGAAGGACCAATTCATCCGCGTGCCTGTCCATGCCGATCGAGCGCATCACCGCTTCGAGCCTTCGCAGGGAAGGCGGCAGAGGAATCTTGACGCGGTCGTTCCCGAAAAACCCGTTTTCGACCCCAAGGCGCGCCACGGCCGCATGCGAGCCTCGCGTAAGCGCCTCCTTGAGGCCGTTGATGGCGTCGCGGTTGGAAATGTCGTCGAGGCCGGCGGCCCACACGGCGGCGGGAACGAGAAGTGAACCGAACCATCCGACGATTCGAACCATGAAGCGCCTCTAGTTCACGCCCGCTGCGTGCGCCTGCCGGTCGGCGTGGTAGGAGGAGCGCACCATGGCGCCGACCGCAGCGTGGGTAAAGCCGAGAACCTGCGCCTCCCGCTCGAACATCGCGAACGTCTCCGGGTGCACGTAGCGCGCAACCGGAAGATGATGCGGCGAGGGCTGCAGGTACTGGCCGATCGTGAGCATGTCGACGCCGTGCGCGCGCAGGTCGCGCATTACCTGGAGTATCTCGTCGTCCGTTTCGCCCAGGCCAACCATCAGGCCCGACTTCGTCGGTAGATGCGGATGGCGTGCTTTGAAGTCCTCGAGCAGCCCAAGGGAGTGCGGGTAGTTGCCGCCGGGGCGTGCCTTGCGGTAAAGGCGCGGCACGGTCTCGAGATTGTGATTCATCACGTCCGGGAGCGCCGCATCCAGCACTTCGAGCGCGCGCTCGAGGCGCCCTCTGAAATCCGGCACGAGGATCTCGATTTTCGTCGCAGGCGAGCTCTGGCGCACCGTGCGGATGCAATCGACGAAGTGGCCTGCGCCGCCGTCTTTCAGGTCGTCGCGGTCCACGCTCGTGATGACGACATAGGCGAGGCCGAGTGCGGCGATCGTCTGCGCGAGGTGCTCGGGCTCCTGCGGGTCGGGCGCGAGCGGCCGTCCGTGGGCGACGTCGCAGAACGGGCAGCGCCGCGTACATAGATCGCCGAGGATCATAAAGGTCGCGGTGCCTTTTCCGAAGCACTCGCCGATGTTGGGGCAGGAGGCTTCCTCGCACACGGTGTGCAGATTGTTTTCGCGCAGGATGCGCTTGATCTCGTGGAAGCGCGAACCTGGCGAAGGGGCGCGCACGCGGATCCACTCGGGCTTGGCGAGGCGCTCTGCCGGCGCGAGCGCGATCGGGATCCGCGTCTTCGCGAGGCCCTTCTTTTTCTCGACGGCTGCCGTCATCTGTCCTCGATGAGCCGGGCGATGCGGCGGGCGAGCTCGTCACCCATTTCCTCCGCATCTGCGAGCACTCCGTGTGCGCGCGTCTGCGTGACCGCGAGGCCGGGATAGCCGCAGGGGTCGATCGCCGAGAAGGGGGCGAGGTCCATGTCCACGTTGAGCGCGACGCCGTGATAGCAGCAGCCGCGCCGCACCCGAAGCCCGAGAGCCGCGATCTTCGCCCCGTCGACATATAGTCCCGGCGCGCCATTCCTGCGCTCGGCGCCCACGCCGTGAGCCGCTAGCACTTCGATCACCGCTTGCTCGATCAAGCTCACCATGCCCCGCACGGTCAGGCCGCGCCGCGCGAGATCGATGAGTGTATACACGATCGCCTGCCCGGGTCCGTGGTAGGTGATCTGGCCGCCGCGGTCGACCCGCTCGACCGGCAATTCACCGCTCCGCGGGAAATGTTCGGCGCGGCCGGCGATTCCGACCGTATAGACCGGCGGATGCTCGAGCACCCAGAGCTCGTCGGGCGTGGTCGTCCCGCGCGTATCGGTAAATCGGCGCATCGCCTGGTAGGTCGACGCATACTCGGCGAGGCCCAAGTGCCTGACGACCGGTGCTTTGCCAACGGTCATTCTCGGACGCACGGGAATGAGGGCGGCGGCTGATTTCGTTGCGTTTTGCATGGAGCGGATCACAACACCATCGTCACCATCGGATGATCGCACAATTCCCGGTACAGCTCGTCGAGCTGCTCGCGCGAGACCGCGCGCACGTTGCAGGTGAGGGAAAGGTATTTTCCCTCGCGGCTGGGACGCATTCCGAGCGTCGCCGGGTCGAAATCGGGAGCGTGGCGCTTCACCACCTCGATCACCGCCTGCGCAAATCCGGCCTGCGTCTTTCCCATGACCTTGATGGGAAAATCGCAAGGGAACGCGAGAACGGGTGAGTCGTTTTCAGACATGGACGGCGGGGGCACGCATCACCTTGGCCTTGTACTCCTGGTACAGCGCGTAGACGCGGGCGCAGACGGCCCCTCGCTTTCCCGCGTTTTTGCCCCTGCCGACCGGCTGTCCGTCGAGGGTTGTGATGGCGAGCACCTCCCTCGAGGAAGAGGTGACCCAGATTTCGTCCGCCGAGCGCAGCTCGCTCTCGGCGACGGGGCGAACCTCGTGAGGGAACGCGTGGGCGCGCAGGATCTCTATCACCACGTCGTAGGTGATTCCGGGCAATATCAAGTGAGACTTGGGAGGGGCGAGCACGGTTCCGTTCCTGACGATAAAGACGTTGCTCGCCGAGGCTTCGGTGAGCTGGCCGTCGCGCACCAGGATCGCCTCCACGCAGCCCTGATCCGCGGCGAGGGTGCGCAGCATGCAGTTGCCCAATAACGAGGTCGACTTGATGTCGCAGCGCAGCCAGCGGAAATCCGGCAGCACGATCGCCTTGGCGCCGTTCTCGACGAGCTCCGGCGAGGGTGGAACGAGCTCGCTCGCCATGAGGAAAATCGTAGGCGCGATGCCCTTGGGGAAGGCGTGATCGCGCTTGGCCGCGCCGCGGGTGACCTGGAGATACACATTCTGGTCATCCCAGGGATTCCCCGCGATGATTTTTGCGACGAGCTCCGTCCACTTCGATAGCGGGTGCGGGTTGACGAGTCGAATCGCGTCGAGGCTCGCCTGGAGCCGGGCCAGATGCTCCTCGAGGCGGAACGGCCGCCGGGAATACACCGGGATCACCTCGTAGACACCGTCCCCGAAAATGAAGCCGCGGTCGAGCACCGAAATCTTCGCCTGCTCGATCGGCATGAACTCGCCGTTGAGATGAATCATGCGCCTTCCTTCACTTGAACCACAGCCGAACAGAATCCCAGGCTCGGGCGAAAAATCCCGCGACCGCGACGCTCTCCAGCGCGACCACCGGATACTCCGTGAGCGGCTTGCCGTCGTGCGACACGCGCAGCGTCGCAACGCGCTCGCCCGTTTCCAGCGGGGCGATGAGCGGCTGCTGGCTGACGAGCTCCGCCTGCAGCGCGCCGGCGGCGCCTTTGGGCACCGTTACGTACAGGTCCGCAGCGGCGCCCGCCTTCAGCTCGCGCTTGCTGCCTTTCCACACCTGGAGCTTGCCGATCGCATCGCCCTTCTGGTAGAGACGCAGGGTGTCGTAGGACTGGAACCCGAAGTTGAGCAGCTTTTGACTCTCGCGGGCGCGCAGGTTCTCCGACGTCGCGCCTATGACCACCGACACGAGCCGTCGGCCGCTGCGCCGTGCCGAGGCGATGAGGGAATAGCCGGCGCTTTCCGTATGGCCGGTTTTCACGCCGTCCACGTTCGGGTCGAGCCACAGGAGCTGGTTGCGGTTCCGTTGCGTGATGTCGTTGTAGCGGTATTCGCGTTCCGAATACAGCTTATAGTACTCGGGATATTCGTGGATCAAGGCGGAAGTGAGCAGCGCGAGATCGCTCGCCGTCGAATAGTGTCGCGGATCGGGCAGCCCGCTCGAATTCGTGAAATTCGTATCGGTCATGCCGAGGCGACCCGCCTCGCGGTTCATGCGCTCCACGAACGCGGGTTCCGAGCCGGCGACGGCTTCGGCCAGAGCGATGCAGGCATCGTTGCCCGACTGGACGATCATTCCGTGTAAAAGCTCTTCCACCGTAACGGGCTTCCTCGGCTCGATAAACATGCGCGAGCCGGCCGTGCGCCATGCGCGCTCCGAGACGCGGATCGTTTGACCGAGGGCGAGCGACCTGCCCTTGAGCGCCGCGAAAGCGAGGTACGCGGTCATGAGCTTGGTGAGCGAAGCCGGCTCGATGCGCTCCTTCGGATTGCGGCTCGCGATCGACTGTCCGCTGGTTGCGTCGAGGAGCAGCCACGCGCGCGCCTCGACGACGGGCGGCTGCGGCGCGGCGGCGAGCGCGACCCCGGAAAGCAGCAGAAGAAGGCAGGCGGCGAGACGACGTGGCATGGGATCGCGAAGGACGAATTATACCGGCCGCAGCGCCCCCTCACCGCGCCGCGGCACTCGAGCCTTGCGGCAGGATGGCTTCCACTTCCACCTGAACGCTGCCGGTGTTCACGAAGCCGAGCTTGTACGCCGCCGCGTAGGACAGGTCGATGATGCGCTCGGCGTGGAACGGCCCGCGGTCGTTGATGCGCACGACGACGCTGCGGCCGTTGGAGAGATTGGTTACGCGTACGTAGCTCGGAATCGGCAGGAGAGTGTGCGCCGCGGTCATCGCATACATGTCGTAGCGCTCGCCGCTGGAAGTGCGCCTTCCGTGGAACTTGCGCCCGTACCAGCTTGCGGTGCCGCGCTGTCGGTAGGGCCTGAGGGACTGGTAGGGAACGTATTTCCTGCCCAGGGCGGTGTAGGGATTGTTGGCGCCGGGGTTGAGCGGCTCGGATCGCGGTCTTGCGTCGGCGATTCGGTCGAGGTCGGCCGGAAGCGGTCCGCCGGGGCCGTCGTCTTGGTGCCCGTCCCCGATGTGCTTCGGCTGGAGAGCGCATCCGGCGAGAGCAGTAACCACCAACGCCGCGAGCAGGAACGCGGGCGCAGGCCTTGTCACGTCTGGACGAGGGCGCGGTGGTGCTGGATGCTCATCAATATGCCTATGCCTAGAAAGAGCGTCACGAGCGAGGTGCCGCCGTAGCTGATAAGCGGCAGCGGCACCCCGACGACCGGCAGCAGTCCGCTAACCATCCCCATGTTGACCACTGCGTAGGTGAAGAAGGTGAGGGTGATCGAGCCCGCGAGCAGCCGCGTGAAGAAAGTCGGCGC
>Ga0137418_10002825_pt1 | contig 15927 bp, 17 predicted proteins | sample CZODoug3_1_2_16f_FD_122242 | JGI IMG/M metagenome (GOLD analysis project Ga0137418, IMG submission 122242) | Vadose zone soil fungal communities from Angelo Coast Range Reserve, California, USA - CZODoug3_1_2_16fungal (Hybrid Assembly) | ecosystem: Environmental > Terrestrial > Soil > Vadose... | reverse complement strand
CCAAATCGCGTCGGTGAGCGAGCGGTCCGCGGTGTGCTTGTTCGCCGAGACCGTCACGAACCTGCCGGCGGTCAGCTCCTTGCACGCCAAGCCCGTCCGCGGCGGCGAGCCGCCGACGCTGGATTTTTCCGTGTCTGCTTCCATGGTGACGAGCTCCCCTCGCTCGCCGTCACCGATCGTTGTTACGGTCTCGGTGTTCGGCGCGATCCTACGCTCGCCCTTGAGATGGATATGCCATAACAATCGCATAAATCCAGCGTAAATTTTTTGGTGCGTAGCTCTATACCTATTCCCGGATTCCGACAGTCTCTTCGAGCCCCATAAATCGCGACCCCAGCACAACTCAAGAGCGAATATAACCAGCTACGCTTACTTTATTCCGCGGTCCGTGACCGAACGCGCAGGCGGCATGTGCGCGCGCATCTTGCGCGGCAGGAGGGCCTGAAATACCGAAAGGAAACCGGGCGCCAAGTCTCGGCCGGCGACCAGATCATCCGACAGGGAGAGAAGCACGTGAGCGAGGACCGCTACCAGCGCGGCAAGCAAGTCCGTGAGTCCGTGCTCGGGCCGGCGCACGCCGCGCGCACCGCCAAGAACCGGACCCCCTTCAACGCCGAGTTCCAGGACTTCTTGATGGAGTATGCCTGGGGCGGCATCTGGGCCCGCCCCGGTCTCGACCACAAGACGCGCAGCATGATCACGATCGCCATGCTGGTCGGCATGGGCAAGATGGACGAGCTTATCGCTGAGGCACAGGCTAGTCTAGTGCCCACTAAGGACCAGTGGTATGAGATGACCGTCCACCACAGGGAACAGGGCATTGACCATAGCCGATGGCTTTCTGCTCGTACACGCTACTACGGCGCAAGAGACAGGCGTGGCAGATTCGTAGGTGAGATAGACAATAGCATACCTCTAGTACAGGAACTACAGCGCAATTCCCCTTATCCTGATAGCGACCATGACACATGAGTGCTGCTGGCGACAGACTAGCAGTCTTCTCAGGCCCTGTCTCTGCGAAGGAACGTATACCTCACTATAGGAACCTACTCTATGGAGAGCACAAGGCTGGGAAGACTATTGCTGCTTGCCACTGCGGCCGTAGCCCTCTTCTATTTTCTTGTGACAATGGCTGGGTCTCGCTAAAGGACTGGCCAGAACTAGACCACGTAATGGTGGACGAGTGTCAGAACCTCAAGCACTTTGAGGTATTCGTTAAGGCACTCGTGGATGACGATCCACTCTATAGAAGTATTGACCATATCATTGTTGATCCATTCAACATGCTGGTCGATATGTATATAGACTATCTACAAGATAACTTCTCTCCATCTTCTGCTGACGCTCGGGTGTACTGGACTAAGATAGCTGGTGCACCCGACGTAGACTCAAAGCCTTTCACTACAGCCGGGATGGGAGACTACCACGCAGTAAGAAACCACTTCAGAAAGATCATCTACCCTCTATTCAGAATCAACAAACACGTTACTCTCATATGTCATGAGAGGGAACCGTCCTTCATGGACAAACATCGGGATATCCGGGCCGCTCTTCCCGGAAAGACACTTGCAATGGTAGCCCAAAGCGTTGACTTCATCTCTCATATGATAGAGGATGAAGGTAAGCGGACTGTGAACTTCAAACCCTCAGCCCGTGAAGACGCTGGTTCAAGATTTAGGTATCTGCACGGACAAGTTATTAGCGCAGACGACCTACCAAAAATCTACACTAAATGGGATGGAACCACAAATGTCTGAAGAGGCTTTCGACAATCTCGATGGCGTAGTACCTGACGCTCTACAGGATGACACCTATCTCTGTGCAATAACCGAAGCTTCCATTGTTACGTCCAAGAAAGACGGCCGCCGCTGGTTCATCCTCAAGTGGGAGGTTGAGAAGCCAGAGGCTTACGCTGGTTGGGACCTCTCGGATGTCTACCGCGTCGCTGATGCTGTTGAGTACGAGAAGGCAGACGGTAAGGGCAAGGCTGAGATTCGTCAAGCTAAGACGAAGCGTAATGCCCGCCTGATGCAGCTTGGCGTTCCTCGCGATCAGCTCAATGATGTCGCTAAGAACCTCGACACTCTTGCTGGTATCAAGGCATGGCTGTCTGTTACTGTGCGGGCTAAGAAGGACCCCACACAGGGGCATAACATATGGATCAATGACGTGACGTTGGCTTCTGCGGTAGACGAGAAATCTCTACTCGATAGTTCCAACTTCTAGTAAGTCAGTGGACACCTGCCACCTCCCCTACGAGTACAAAGCGTCCACTTTAAGCTGTAGCCGAAAAGGGCGTCAGGATATGGCTACCCCCTGTAGAGTTACCCTCATAGGTAAAGGAAGTAAATGCTAAACAAGGAACTGATCGTAGGTGCCGCAGCAGCTATTACGCTTGGTGTGTGCATCGCTGCACTAGAGACTAATGCTAACTCAGCTATACGTAGCTCTATGTCAGTCGGTGACACACCCACTCCGGGTGACACACCCACTACGCCTGCGCCTATTGTTACGCCTACGCCTGGCGATACTACGCCTGCTATCACTCCTACGCCTGTTGATACTACACCTGTTAGCACCCCAACGCCGACACCTACTACTCCCACCCCTACCCCCACACCTGCACCCCGAGTGCCTAGCAAGCTTACTGTACAAGGGCTGTGCCGTGGTCAACTGTTCGCTATTTGGCTAGTTACTAATGCCAAGGGTGAGCGTGGTAGGAACTTCACTTACCAAGTGTGGATCAGGCCCGGCAAGTGGGGAGTGGCTAGTAGTGCTTATGTATCGGCACACACCACTGTACCTGTGATTACACATGGTGGCTCTACCATTCGTGTGCGGTACTACAATGGGTACGCTGTTGCTCTGCACACCTACGCTAAGGCTGCTCGCGCAGTCTGCTAGACTTGTGGGTCCGTGTTTTGCGGTGAGATACACGGCCTCATGAGTGGCTGGGATAGCTCAATAGCAGAGCGCCATTCGGTGAGAGTGGTAGATGCGAGGTCGAGACTCGCTCCCAGCACGGAGTTAGGTGGTAACGTGCTTGGCAAGGGGCACTAGGCTCCCTTACTCTCAACAGGACTAGTTATTTCGGGGCTAGTCCTGTCAAAGGTTGCAGCCCTGCTTAACTCTAAGGGCACCCACAGGTTGGACCATAGTACATGTGTGGGATCTTTCCTGTGGGTGTCCGGGGGAATATAGCTCAGTTGGTTAGAGCACTGGACTCATAATCCAATGGTCGTAGGTTCGAGTCCTACTATTCCCACCCCTCTAGTAAGGAGTAGCAAGTGAGTGGAACCTGTTCTATATGTGGCACCAGCGGTTCCACTATTGGTGGCATGTGCAATGATTGCTCTGGCCGTATTAAGGAGTAGTACAATTACACTCGAAGAGATCTACGAAGGATACCAGGCCGACCCTGCTTTCGACCACCTAAGCGAGAACTATAGATTCGTGCCAGGCATTGGCAATAGCGATGCAGACGTTCTCTTTGTAGGGGAAGCACCTGGTAAGACAGAGGATACTATGGGCGTGCCCTTTGTGGGGCCAGCCGGTGACATCCTAGAAGAGATGATAGAGGATGTCTTTCCAGACATCTATGAAGGACCTACTACCTACCTTACTAACGTGCTCAAGTACCGACCAGGCGAGCGTAACAGAGACCCCCATGTAAGTGAGATACAGGCTTCCATTCCATACCTTACTCAGGAAATCAACGCGATCAACCCCTATCTTATCGTGTTGCTTGGCAGAATCCCGGCAAGGACTTTCTACCCTGGCGAAGAGTTTAAGAATATTCGTGGAAAAGTGCTCGACCGTAGAGGGCGCAAGGTGCTAGTCACCTATCATCCCGCTGCGATTCTTTACCATAAGGATAAGCTCCCTGAATATCAGGAGCACTTCGCAAAGATAGGGGAGATCGTTGCCGATCATAGGATTGCGGGTGCTGTTGCATACAATGCAGGTAACAGCCTCGCTGGACGCCTCCTCTCGGGAGACCTATAAGGCCCCTAGCTGTGGGTGATCTCATGGCATTCCCCACACAGAATACGACAGAAGAGTTCTTCGATTTCCTCTATGAAGATACACGCGGGTTTGTCTACTCGGCCACTAAGAATCCGGTGACAGGTGAGTGGCTCCAGTACTTCTTTGAATGGCCGTCTCAACGACAGGAACTTATAGAGCATGTCAGAGATAAGAGCAGCAGTTACGAAGTGTATACAGCGCCTTCCCTTTACCGACGAAGAGAAGCTACTAAAGAAGCTTGGCTGGGAACGCACGTCCTCTGGGCCGAGTTCGACTACGGAGCACCTACAGAGGTTGAACTCAACAGACTGGGGATTCCCTCTGTCAGTTACAGAGTACGGAGTTCTACAGACACTCATGAGCATTGGTATTGGAAGCTCGGAGAGTTTGAAGTCTCTGGAGATGCTCTTGAATCCATCACGCGTAGAATCGCTTATAACCTCCACGCAGATCTTGGTACTTGGAATCGAAATAGAGTACTTCGACCACCCAATACCATTCATCATGAGAGTGGACGAAGCGTTGCTACACTCGCTAGGACAAGCGCTCGGACTAGCGTTGGGGAGTTTGGATCTCTCCGTGAACCTCCCTCCGCAGCCACTCTAGACGTCATTGATGATCTCCCAGAGGTCATGGAATGCATAGCCCACTACCACTGGACAGAAAATGCTTTCAATACGTTTCGGTCCAATGACATTCCAACAGGAGAGAGATCGGATCGACTCTGCTGGTTGGCCTACGAATGTGCAACTATGGGAATGGGGAATGCCGAGATACTATCCGTCCTTCTCAATGTTGACGAGCGATGGAAGAAGTTCTTTGGACGAGATGATAGGCTTGACCAGCTACTGGCAATAGTAGGTAGAGCCCGGCTTAAGTTCCCCGCACCCGCAGCGTTCTCTGAGGGCAGGCTACCAGTCATGGGTAGTGCTGACTTCGTAGCTCAGGATATTCAGATCGAATGGGTTATCGAAGGGCTCCTGCCCAAGGAGAGCCTGTGGGTGCTGGTCTCACCGCCCGCAGTAGGCAAGACACAGCTCACTCTACAGCTTGCTATCCACATGGCGCTAGGTCGTAGCTTCCTAGGCTTTGAGATCACACGCCCTATGCGTACTATCTTCTTCTCATTGGAGATGCCGGAGGATAACCTCCACTACTTCATGAAGAAGATGTTTGCACCTTACGATGAAGACGAACTCAAGCTACTTAATGATAACCTAAAGGTAGTCCCCCTAGGCTACTCGATTAGGTTCGATAACATAGCCGAACAGACTAGACTCCTGGACATTATGGATGAATACCGGCCCGATGGGATTATGATTGACTCCCTCGGTACTAACGTATCTAACATAGATGACACACCAGCTATCATCAACCTACTAGACTTCTATAAGAAACAGATAATGAGGAGATATGGCTGCTTCGTCGGGCTCATTCACCATTTCCGTAAAGGCCAGGTGGGCAATAAAAAGCCCAGCTCTCTGTATGATCTTTTTGGGAGTCAATATATTGGGTCAACATGTGACCTTGTCCTATCTCTCTGGAAAGACAATCCTGCGGACAGAAATGAACCTATCGCCGTCAATGCGCTCAAGCCACGAATGGGTATTGGTTTCGATGAGTTCTTCATCACCCGAACCGAAGACCTAAGCTTTGAACTTGTAGAAGAAACACCCACAGGAGCGCTAAGTGATACCTCTTCAGGTGGAGAAAACGGAGTCAGACTACCTATCTGACATTGGTAACATGCGCTATGCGTACAATGGTATAGTCGTCCTAGACATTGAAGGAAACAATAAAGATGTCAGAGCAGATCCAGGCTCATTCACCCTCGGCGTGTCCTATGCTTACCGAAATGGTGAAGCAACTGCGCCGGTCACTTCGGGCTACCTTGCCTTCAACCACAATGAGGGAAACCTTTCGTCAGAAGCAATGCTCTGTCTGCGGGCTGCGCTTGCAAATGGAGGTCGAAATAGATCCGGCCTTCCCGGAGGCACGGCAGCGCTTGACAGAGTCAGCAGAAGCGATAGAAAAAGTAATGAGGGCAAGGTCCTACACTTTGTCTTCCACAACGCCAAGTACGACCTCATCGGACTCCGAAACAACTGGGGAATAGATCTGGTAGATTCTCCTTGGTATGACACTATGCTCATGGTGCATATGCTCAACGAGAATCTACCAGACAAGTCCCTTGATAGTTGCAGTAGGTTCTATGGTGGCGAGGGCAAGGCTAAGTCTGAGATACAGCGTAGCATAGAGCAGAACTTTGGCTATGAATACGTCCCTGTAGGGATAATGTCAGAGTACTCCGAAGTAGACGCATTGCGCACTCTCGAACTCTTCGAGACTATACTACCTGAGTTTAATCGCCAAGGTTTCAATGGTAAGATATGGGAGGATGAGCGTGAATGGGTGCGCTTCATTGCTCGTATGGAAGCTGTTGGTATCGCCGTTGATCTGGAGACCATTGAATCTGAGATTGTCACAGGAGAGCTTCGTATGGCGGAGCTTGCTGACATTCTTGGTGGTAATCCTGGATCTCCTAAGTTTCTTGCTAAGCTGTTTTTCGATGACCTTCATCTTCCGGTAGTCAAGCGAAGCGAGAAGACAGGCAAGCCCTCCTTCGACAAGTATGCAATGGAAGAGTATGAACTACTACTTGCTCACTCTGCTCAGCCGACTGCTGGGCTGGTACTTGAATATCGTGGTTGGGCCAAAACAGTTTCGAGTAACTATAAGGCGTATCTTGATCTCCTCTCCCCCGACGGATTCCTACGACCGAATTATAAGGTGCATGGTACAAGGACCCAACGGTTGTCCTGTGAAAAACCCAACCTGCAACAAATTCCGCGCAGTACTCCAAAGCGGTGGAATGGTAATCTCAAGAAAGCGTTCGTGGCTAGGTTTGGATACACTCTCTGGGAGTTTGACTACGCCCAACTCGAATTCAGACTTGCTGCTGTTTACTCAGGGGACGAAGTTCTACTTCTTGCCTTTCGAGCCGGTGTCAACATCTTCACTGCTATGGCAACTGTTCTTGGGTGGCTCCGTCAAAATTGTAAAACATTCACCTATACGGTACTATACGGTGGAGGCGATAGAAGAGTTTCCATCGTCTTCAAAGTCTCCACAGCAAGAGCCCGCCGAATGCGGGAAGAGTTTTACGAGTCCTATCCAGCGCTACGTACGGAACAAAAGAAAGCGGCGCATCTGGCCAAGGTAAGAGGCTATCTCAAGCTGTGGACTGGACTACGTCGGCACTTTGCTGATCCAGAGAATGATGCCCACAAGGCGTTCAACTCTCTGACTCAAGGCGGAGCAGCGGAGATAGTCAAGCACACAGGTATCAAGCTAGGTAAGCGAGTGGACTGGGACGAGTGTAAGCCACTACTCCAGATCCACGACTCTTATGTTCTTGAGATCAAGAATGGCACAGAGGACTACTGGATTCCTATAGTCAGGCAGACTATGGAGGACGTGGGTTCTCTCCATGAAGCGTTCAAAGCTTGCCCCTTCACTGTGGAGGCTAAGCAGTGGGCTACCGATAACGTCTACACTAAGGATCTAGAGAATGTCTGACCGCCAGTTCACACGCTACTCTGTAGCTCCTCCACACGAGGAAGCCGCTCCGATAGCTGTCAACAATCCACTCTATGTGGACCGCAACCGTACCCGAGTAACCATCGACTTTGAGGGTCTGTTGACCCTACGTGAAGTCTATGAGCGTCTTGCTTCGCTCCAAACCCTAACCGATAACCTAGTCAATATAGACTACCGCAAACAAGAGGACTACTGTTGAGCGAGATGACCCGCCTAGAAGAAGCGCGTTGGCTTGCGCAAGAACTGTACGCATTTGTACAGTCATTGAAAGAGCATAATGACGACTACAGTCCTGTACTAGTAGATGAGTATCTCAAGAACCACGACGTAGCTTGGATTAGCGAATGACTACCATCTATCTCTCTATCGGGAACTCTGACAACAAGCTCCCACAGGATAGGTGGTCCGACTTCCAATCGGATTTCCAGATCCTCATCAATGACCTGTTCTACGGGGACAAGGCTACTGTCCACGGGACTTGGTACTCACTACCCACAGCAGCATTTCAGAACATGTGCATCTGCGTAGAGATACCAACCCAAGAGGATCGACACTCCCTAGAGCTGGCACTGCGGGCATTGTGTAACGAGTACGAGCAAGAATCTATAGCATGGGCGGAGGCGCCACAGACCCTATTTGTATACCCTGGGTAACTACGGACAATGGAGTCTTAATGTACGGCCATTTTGATGAGCCTAATCGTATACTCGCCGTCTACATGAATCACGGCAAGCGCGAGCAGTGCTACCTTTGTGGTTATGGTTCGGTGGGATCTCCCTTCCAACCTGTGGAGATCTGTTGCAGCTACGGCCATGCCTTCCTCTCTAAGTACAATGCCCTCATCACTAAGGGCTGGAAAGATATGAGGTTCTGGGATGGAGAGCCCGAGGGTTTCAGTGAACCCCAACTACTATCTGGCCTTCGATCCTGGTGGAACAAGTGGTTGGGCAAGCTTCGACAAGGACGCCAATCTCACCGGGACCGGAGACATTCTGGGCGGCATGGAGGGCCTCAGTCTATTCCTAGCCACGATTGAGGACATGCCCCACACAATCATCTGTGAGACCTACGAGATTCTCCCTTGGGTACCCCATGCCTTTAGCCGAGTGGAGACTATCCGAGAAGTAGGCATCATTCAAGAGTTCGCACTTCGCCATAATATAGAATTCATCGAGCAGAAGCCTATGGTCAAGAAGTCTGGTCGTAAGTGGGCCGGACTAGCACCAGACAAAAATAAAGCCGATAGCCATCATAAGGATGCCATCGGCCACGGTGTCTACTTTCTATACAAGGTAAAGAGACTATGGGTAATACGCCTCTTAGAGGCACCACGTCGGCCGTCGGCGTCACCACCTCCCACAGGGGGCGGCGCCGGGGCCTGCGTGAGACGCTGAAGCCAGGGGAGCACCAGATCGGTACCCTCATACCGCAGTGGGTGGAACGGGCTGCGTGTGGCGGTCGGGGCCGCGCAGAGGGTGACCCGTTCTTCCCTACATTCCCGCCCGGAAACCATAACCAATTCGTACTAGACGCTCTATGGACCGAAGCTAGAGCTATATGTGCTAGCTGCCCTGTGCTAGAGAACTGTAGGGAAGAGTACTGGAACGTACCTTCCCTTACTGTGGGTATGTGGTACGGCATGACACCCACACAGCGCGAAACATACCGTCGTAATCGGCGACGGTGGAAGAGACACCACGAGGTAATGAAAAGAGAGCCCAATGATTGAACCTGGCGCTAACCTTGGCTCACTAGACGTGAGTCTGCACACTGTTGTGAACCTCACTACCTGGTTGCTTAATCATGGCAACTAAAGGTCTAGACTTTGCTTGGGCTCATGTGCCGCTAGACGCAGTCGCTAAGTACGTTGGTAATGGTGGCTTTGTCTGTCGATATGCTTCTGACGACCTATCGAAAGATCTTTCATGGGCTGAAGCTAAGGCATATGCTGCGCGGGGTGTCTGGTCTGTTCTGGTCTATGAGACTACAGCTAACCGTGCAACGGCAGGCTTTGTTGCTGGACAAGTAGATGCTGGCAAGGCTAAGGCCAGGGCTAAGCTTCTACACATGCCCGACGATCGGCCTGTCTACTTCGCTGTAGACTTTGACTCTGCTGGTCCCGACGTGTTGCAGTACTTCAAGGGCCTAGTAGCTGTTCTTGGTCGTGCCCGTGTGGGTGTCTATGGCGGTATCCGGGTCTGTGAATATCTCTGGCGGCAAAGTCTTGTAGGCTTTATATGGCAGACATATGCATGGAGTGGCGGCTCATGGGCAACGCCTACTCACGTCAGGCAAGTTAAGAATGACATCGTTATAGGCGGAGTTGGTTGCGATGCTGACGAAGCTTATCCCGACAAGAATGGAGACTTCGGGCAATGGATGCCTGATATCTCTCCGCTGGCACACGTACACCCACAGAGCGCGGAGGATGACATGCCTTTCGGTGAACTCAATGAAGGTGCTAAGGCTATAACCATCATCAAGGTCCCAGTTGGTAAGTATACCAAGCTGGAACTTGGCTGTGACAATGGGCTACAGTTGCTGCCGCGTGCAGCAATTCGGGTAGCGTTGCAGCACCACATCCCGGGTACAGTGGCAGGCCCGGCTACTCCTTCATGGGGTACGATGCTGGAGTCTGTGGACTCCCAGAAGGACCCGGTGTCTATCACACTGCCTAGCAATGTTCAGCTCATCTCTATTCGTCGTGAGGACGCTGGAGACGTTCATGTTGGATGGTCACTCAGCTAGCCTTATCACTTGCACCTGCTGCCATGCTACTACTAAGAACAACTACTGGTCTAAGATGCGGGCTAGTAAGGAGGGCTGGTTCTTTAGAAGGGACGGCGCTTCCTATTGTCCTGAACATTTGCCAGATTGGCTTGCAGACTGGCGAGCAAAGAAGTAAATGAAAAGCCCCCATGCGCTTAGCGCATGGGGGCTTTTCTATGCCTTGATACATCGAAGATCTATGCGTAGGCGGTGGACATACTTCACGATCGCTAGAGAACGCTTGCGTTGTATCGGGTCTACTATCTGAGGTGACACTGGTACATCAATAGCTGCTAGTAGCGTGCACCAGCGTGCATCATTCTGCTGCTCTAGCGTAGCAAAGGACTGTTCTGTGCGCTGCTCAACATGGTCGGTGTAGTATACCCCTATGATTGCTACTGCCATAGGGGACAGCAGCACCATTACCAGTAGCCACAGAAGCACCCTCTTAGAGATGGTCACCATTCTAGCTCCAGAGTAGTCGCAGTGTGATTAGCATGGCTACTCCGAGGACAATGGTGGCGAGGGCTCCGTAGTTGTACCAAGTGGGGATGGTGGCAACCTTTCCGGCGGACCTGGAATAGAAGGTATATCTGGTTGGCCTGACCAGCCGGATCAGGGACGATGCTCCCGGTATCCCCATAAGGCTTAGACATGATAGGATCAAGAGAGCATTGGTGGAGTTTATAAGTATCAGCGATACCATGCCGCTGATCCCTACTAGAAAGCACGATATGTCTCGGCATATTACCACCCATACCGGTGCGTTCTTCCACAACGAATTATCCGTTCTTTCCTAGAGGCTGCCATAGCGGGCCGCCAAATCTGCCACATCAGGAGGCAGTCGCTGGTAGATGGCGCGAGGGTCTTGTTGTCCGAACTGAGACCGGAGCCTATCCATAGCTACCTTGCCCCTGGCCCCACTACCTTGTGGGGTAGTCAGCGGCTGTGGCGAGTAGATGCCTGGTTGCTGGCCTAGTATGCCCTGTATCCGCCTAGACAGCAAGTGCATGCCTGGTGTAGTAGCCGCATAGTTAGGGTTGCCCTGTGGACTCTGGTCTGTAGTTGTGCCAGTAGGGACCTTACCAGCAGCCTCTACTTGGGCATTGCCCATAGAGGACAGCGTTTGCTGTACAGGCGTGTGTGTGGGTGCTGTTGCATGGCTCATAGCACTGCCGATAAGATGAGGCAGGCTAGCATAGAACGAGTTAGTTCTTCCCAGTCTATTTAGGCGCGAGGACATTGGACCACCCTACCGGCTTAGCACCCTTGCGATTGGCAGCTAGCCTGGCTTGTGCTTCACGACGAGCTTGAGGGACATACGGACCAGAACCCTGGAGACCATTACCAGTAAGGTAGTTAATAATGGCTTCTGGGTTACCAAGTCCTTCTTTCTGACCACGATTAGTAGGACCAAGAAGGCCAATATTAGTGAGGCGCTGGAATATGTCTGCGCCGGGTATTTGAGCTGTAACGTACTGGTTAGGATCGTAAGACGGCGGCACATCGGAAAAGAGTTGACGATTAGTAGCCAATTCTATAGGAATACGAAGTGCAGGATTCAACATAGAACCCGCTCCCTGGAGAGGAGCCCTGGGATTACCCGCACCAAAGAACTGAGAGACCAGATCAATCATAGGGTTAGACGGGCCAGCGAAGGCATACCCACCCTGTGGCTTCCCAATCTTGTTTACACCCTGTCTTGCATTATCGCCTAGAAGACCGGCGAGGCCGCCCATACCAGAAGCACCCACAGGGCCAATACCCTTATCCATCAGCCAGCTTGGGAACATCTGGTTGGTGGGGAATGGGTCCTCCCGGGAGGGACTGTTTATACCATTGGCTTGTTGCATAGCATACTCAGCCTTGGAATATGCGTTGACCTTACCAGGCTTCTGGAGCATAGCTTCCCACACCAGCGGAAAAGCCTTGCGTGTCCATGAGTAGAAAGGTGCTATTCTACGCATATACTGTTGCTCAAAGCCTGTGAGGTCCATGCCATCGGGATGCCACTTACGGACTTCATGAGCTGCGTTGTCTAGCACTGTCTTGATGTCCATACCACGAGGTGCTTTTTGTATGAGGTCAATGAAGTGAGCTAGGCGAGTGAAGTGCTCATGAACTTGAGAAGTTCCTTGTGCTATATTCTGTGCTCTACCACCAGTAATACGACCCTTCCACCACTTATCTGCGAGCGGGGGAGCATAGATGTCTTCTAGTGATCTAGCAGGAATAAGAAGTCCGTGCTGGTGAGCAGCAATGTAGACTTGCTTAGCAGTGAGCTTTATGCCGCTCTTGGTAGTGAGTAGCGTCTTACCACCATCCGCTGCTGCCCTTGCCATAGCATCAGGAGCAATGAGGTTACCCACAGTAGCCCAGTCTTTGTACTGGTCGTGGTTAGCCGCCATAGCCCTGGCTGCTTTGTAGTACGGTATAGGGCTATTGACGCCAGCTACCCAGGATAGCCACGAGTCGCCGATGAAGTTACGAGCATGGTGAGAGGGAGAGTAGATGGTAACGCCAGACTTCCAAGCAGAGTTGATGCGGTCCATCTGCTTGAAGAAACTGTTAGTGCCCATGTACTTGACGCTATTAAGCTCTTCCATCATCTTGTTGATCTGGACTACTGTTTCCTTAGGGAAGTAGCGTCCAGCAAAACGAGGGTCGGCAGCCAAGTATCTGAACTCGCCACCTTGCTCTGCCTTACCAAAGCGAGCACCGATCTCATCCATGAGAGCGTACTTCTTAGCCAGCTTCTCAGTGGCTATATCTAGCTTGTTAAAGACCTCTACAGGATCTTCACCCTTGGCGAGCTGATAGCTCTCTATTGACTTCATCCATCTGGTTGGATCAGCGGCACTACCCTTATAGTTGATAACACCTCGACCAAGAAGAGGGTCATCTACCTTGCCGTTGATGAACTTGAAGCCGCTACCGGTACGAGTTAGTTCCCTGTTTATGTCCTTGAAGGTGAAGGCGGAACGCGTAGCTACAGAGCTAGCAACTCCCTTGACGCCTGTACGATCAAATAGCTCATTGACATGGTCAGCCATTTGTTGAGCAAGTTCCATAACAGCAGGATCGCCATGTATAGGCAACGCACCCGGGTTACCAAGATTCTGGAACTGTGCGAAAGCTTCCATACGCTGTTGCTTAGTGGTGCCCTTGACTACATCAGACCAAACCTTAGCCTGTCGCACGGCGTTACTCTGTGCGCTGAGCAAGCTATCTTGTAGCATAGGCCGTAGGGCGCTATAGCCATAGGCTGCATTGAATCGCTGGTTAAGGAACTCTACGGCCCTATTCTTATCGCCTATCTGAGTAGCAACCTCACGATAGGGAGAGTCCATGTGTGCAGCTATAGCCTTGTCGATGAGAGCCTGGCGCTTGATGACTAGCTTGGCTGGCACAAGAGAGCCAATAGGGTTCATCATCTGGCCAGCGATGCTAGCCGTGCTGGTCATGGCCTGCTGTGCGGGCTGTGCGGCCTTCAGGATGCCCTGATACATGTTAGAGGTGGCTGTTATGCCAGCAGGCGCCACACCAGACGCTGCGAGGCTAGCACGCATGTCAGGTGGGATACTCTTCAGCACTATACCGGATACTGTGGGTGCCTGTGTAGCTATAGACTGGGTAGCTGCCTGTGTGGCAGCGTCCAGAGCAGTAGTCATCTTAGGAGCGTCAGCAGCCGCCTTAGCCGCTGTTGCAGCCTGTGCCGTGTGTAGGTAGTCATTGGCCGCTGCTGCTGCCTTAGCAGGTGCCGCCGCTGCATCAGCCGCAGCACTAGCCGCGCTACCAGCTTCCGTAAGACCCTTAGCTCCCTTGAGTACACCCGCACCCCTGAGTACGCCCTTAATAGCACCGGGACCAATGTACGTTGTGGGGTCTGTGCCTATATCTAGGGCTAGGCCAGTTAGGGCTCTCGCTGTGTTACTTTGTCCAGTCTTGAGACCGAATACCCATCTACCTACTGCATCAAGAATAGGTTGTGCCTGCTTGTCATGTGTCGCCATGTCGGTAAAGGTATTCTTAGTCTGGCCTTCAAGGCCATGCCAAACATGAGGGTACGCATTCCAAGGCATCAGATTATTAATAGCTTGCTTGTTGTTGCCGGTGCCTAGGTTGTCGAGGATGGGCTTAATGAAGCTGGCTACGGCATAGTTAGGACGGCTAAGCAAGTCAAACATGCGACTAACCACAGACGGGCCAGGCGAACCAGGTGGAGGAGTAGGTGAGGAGATGTATTGCGACATGTTGGCGTTATTTAGAATAGACTGAGATATACTCATAGGCTGCCCTGTTGGTGTAGTTCCACCACCCGGGTTACTACCGATACTGCCTACAAGTTGGGCAAGGAGAGACGCGCTGTCTAGTGCCATTGCAATCCCTCCTTACACTAGTACTTGCCGAAGTAAGCGTACGCCGCTTGACCTGCTATGTTTGGATCCAAACCTTGTCGCTTCGCTTGTGCAGCTATGTCAGCTATAACCTTTTGATATGGAACATTAACTGTCTGGCCAGTAGTAGGATCTGTAGAGCTAACTTCACCCTGACTGAGGATCATGCCTTGAATAAGGCTCATATACTGGTTACCATTACTCGGAGCTGCTTGGGATAGATAGTTAGCTACACCGCTTAGGCCATTACCTATGTTCTGAGTAGTGTTAGCTGCCTTAGACTGAGCTAGGTTGTAGTTGCCTATTTCCATCTTGAAGCGACCGAGGTCCATCAGATGTGTGAACTGGTCATTCTGCTGCTGTGCTGCCTGCTGCTGAACTTGCTGTTGTAGCTGGGATAGAGCAGACTGGTAAGCACTAGCCTTTTGTCCTTCTAGCTGTGCTATAGAGGCACCCTGTGTCTGCTGGAACTTCTGGAGCTGCATGAGAAGGTCTTGCTGAGAGTTAACTCCCTGGAGCTTGGCAGTGCCCATGCCAGTAGTCCAGTAGTTATTCATGCCTTGTTGCTGCGTGCCTAGTGCTTGTTGCTCTGCATTAGAGACTGTGTCAGCCTGGTTAGTGTTGAAGGCTTGGTCTTTAGCAAGAGCACCCACAGTGCTGTCATTGGCAGCCTGCTGAATACCAAGATCGGCGTATGTCTTCGCCAGCTCCTGCATAGCACTAGAGTAGTTGCCCTTGATCTGATTTGTATTATCTGCTAGCCTAGCCTTCTCATTAGCCTTAGCTGCTGTGAACTGGGACTTAGTAGTCTTTAGGTCTCCACCATAGGAGCTAGCTAGTCCCGCGTACAGCTTGCCAATGGCTAGGCTACCGTACTTCTCATTCGCTGCGGCTTGGCTAGAAGCGTTCCTAAGAGCCGCGATCTGTGGGTCATACGTGCCACTGGCGGATGTCATCGCTTGTTGTCGTAGCTGCGCTATAGTAGGAGGCGTGTAGTTAGAGGCAGCCTCCCGCTGCATAAGCTGCTGCCATAGGAGGTCTAGAGCAGAGCCCGGGGCACCAGGCGCAGGAGGCGGCTGATAGACTTGAGAGGAGATGGTGTCAGCACTGCCTGTGAAGGGACCAGGGTAAGCCA
>Ga0137418_10002652_pt1 | contig 15929 bp, 11 predicted proteins | sample CZODoug3_1_2_16f_FD_122242 | JGI IMG/M metagenome (GOLD analysis project Ga0137418, IMG submission 122242) | Vadose zone soil fungal communities from Angelo Coast Range Reserve, California, USA - CZODoug3_1_2_16fungal (Hybrid Assembly) | ecosystem: Environmental > Terrestrial > Soil > Vadose... | reverse complement strand
AATTGGTGGGCGGCGTTTGTTGGGCGGCGGCGGTCGCGATGCTGGTGGTGGTGATACAGCTGCGGCGGCAAAATGCGGGATTGCAGGAGTCGGTTTCGCAACTGGGATCGTTGATTGGGAAGCAGACCATCGAGCTCGAAAATGCGCGGCGAGTGGCGGAGGCGATTACGGCGCCCGATGCTTTGCGGGTGGAGTTGGTGGCAGCGAAGGCGCCTCCGGTGCCACGTGGCAAGGCGTTCTATCTGCGGAACTGGAATAGCCTGGTGTTTGTGGCCAGCAATCTGGCTCCGCTGCCGGCGGACAAGATTTATGAGTTGTGGTTGTTTCCGAAGAGCGGCGGAGCACCCATTCCCGCGGGAATGTTCAAGCCAGACGCGAATGGGAGCGCGAGCGTGGTGAATCCGCGGCTACCAGCGGGTGTAGAGGCCAAGGCTTTCGCGGTCACGCTGGAACCGGAGAGCGGTTCGCACGATGCGCCTCGTGGGACTGCGGTTATGGCTGGGGGCGCTTAGTTCGTCGTCGGATTTCCTGACGTCCTCGTTTCGATCATTCCGAACAACGAAGGCACGGTCATTTTCTGTCGATGGTCGCTCGCCACCTGTGCTGGTCAGCTCGGAACCGCGTCGTTGAGTTGCCAGCGGGTGGCGTCTTTGGGGAAGCCACGCTCGGTCCAGGCGAGGACTACGCGCGGACGGACGGCGTACAGAACGGTCTCGTTGGGAATTGTCATAAGCGGCATTTTGTATTTTTCTCTCGAGGCGGAATCGAGTTTGGCCAACGTGGGCTTGTCGGATTCGGAGACCTCTTTGGCAGTGCCTTCGAGAATGACCACATCATCGCCGGAGTCCAGATGAATTGAGAGGGCGGGGTTGTGGGCCAGGTTGCGGGCTTTGCGGGTAGAGCGGCCGGTGCCATAGTAGAAGGTGTCGTCGAAGAAAAACCCCCAAACGGGGATGGAGTGCGGGCGACCGTCGGGGCGCGCGGTGCAGATCCAGTAGTTGCGCGCGCGACTGAGGCGCTCTCGGACATGCGTCCACGGGAGATATTGCCTGCGAGGTTTGAGGCCGTAGAGGGCGGGGACCTGAGGCAGTCCGACCTGGACGCCGGGCGGGTCGGTGGCATTTTCTACGAGCACTGGGCGCTTGCCGGCGTTCGATGGGGCGGGCCTTGCTTTGCTGGCTCTTGATTTCGGCATGGGCACCTCACGTGGCTTGACCGGAATGATACGACGGTGGGCGATTTCATCGAAGAGTTTTTAGGAGTTTGCCGACATCGTATGACCCGGAACCGCAGCTGTCCGGTCTATTTTTGGCCGCTCGTGACTGAATCCGCCGCGGCTCGGAAAGTATTCATTCACTCACGACAGCTTAGCAGCTTGCGGAAAGGTAGGTCTCGTACGACACGAAACCTAGCGGCTAAAGCCGACTGATTATGACGAATCTTACGGCGCGGCTGGAAGCCGCGCCCCTTCAAAGCGACGCACAACACCGAGTAAGGCTTCGCACGAATGGGTGGAGCACTCCTCGAGTCGATTGACTCGCCCTGTATAGTATGGGGGCCTATGTGGAGATATGCGTGTCTGTTGGTTTGTTTGATGGGCTCGGCCTTGGCTGCGGAAAAGAAGTCGGCACTGCAATTGATCGAGCTGGCGAAGTCCAATCAGGCGGACTTGCGGTCGGGGGTCGAGGCCACTTTCGACCCCAGGGACTTGAAGGATGGAACGGCGTGGACGGGGCATGGTCCGGATTTCTTTTTTGCGACTGAGGCTGCGTCTCAGCCGTCTCTCATCATCGACGAGGCTCCCGGTCCTCCTATGCAACATCTGGACGGGTCCGCCCTCTGGTATACGCCGGCACATATCGACGCTGTCGGGCGGCTGCATTCGTTCCACTATGTTCTCGAGGGCAAACCTTTTGGAGGGCGGCTTGATCTGCCGGCGTTCGGTCCTCTGTCTTATCTGCAGCCTGGGGTTCCGTCGGGCGCGCTTTCGGAGAAGATTACTCACACCAGCAAGATCTATGACGGAATGAAGAGCGAGTACTGGATATACGTTCCGGCACAATATGATCCGAAAATTCCCGCAGCTCTGATGGTTTTTCAGGACGGAGGAGGATATCTCGATCGCGACGGTAAGAATCCGGCGTTGAATGTCATCGACAACCTGATAGCACAGAAGAAAATACCAGTCCTGATCGCGGTGTTCATCAATCCCGGCGACATCACCGAGTCGCCGGGGACTCCCACTTATAAGTTCGTCAAGGGGTATTCCGAGACGTGGAGACGCAGTCTAAAAGATTCGATGCGGAGCACGTTGTACGACACAGTCAGTGATCGCTATGCCCATTATCTGCGGGATGAGGTGCTGGCGGAGGTGTCGGCGAAATACAACATCCGGAAGGACGCTTACAGCCGGGCGATTACGGGGCTGTCATCGGGAGGGATCTGTTCGTTGAACGCGGCCTGGCAGATGTCGGATCAGTTTAGCCGGGTGATTTCGTGGATCGGCAGTTTTACGAGCATTCAGTGGAAGGAGGATCCTCAGGTTGCGGATGGAGGGCAGGATTATCCGGACAAGATTGCGCGGGAGCCGAAGCGCAATCTGCGAGTGTGGCTGCAAGATGGATCGCAAGACCAGGAGAATCCGCTCTATGGGAGCTGGCCGTTGGCGAATGTGCGCATGGCGAATGCTCTGAAGTTGCGGGAGTACGACTTTCATTTCAGTTTCGGGAAGGGCACGCACAATTCGGGACATGGAGCGGCCGAGTTTCCGGAGGAGATGATCTGGTTGTGGAGAGACTACAATCCGGGGAAGACGGAGCAGATTTACGGGATGGAAGCGGGGGAAAAGGCGAAGCCGTTACTTCGGGTGGGGGTTGTGAATCGGGAGTAGGGTGTGGCGACCCTAGACTCTAGAGTCACTCGCAGCGAGCACGAATGAAGATTGCAGCGGTGGAACACTGTGATTGCACTCACAATGGGTCAACGAGTGCTGGGGCCTCCTTACGCCGATTCGCATCGCTGTTGGTTCGTCAGTTCACACCCGCGACGACCGATCGTTTCCCGCGACCGGGCACCAAACGGGAGGCTGAATCAAGCTGCAGGTCTCGCGCTACTTGAACGCAGTCCAGACTCATGCAGTCGCCAGTTCTTTTTACGGGTTGCTGTGGATATATTGAGTGATCTGACCGTTGTCGGCATTAATTTGCTTTAGGAATGCAACCATAGCATTCACAAAATCACCTGAGTGACCTTGTATGCTGCTCTGCAACTCCGGACGGTTGAGATACACCAGGAAACGCCGGAAGATGTCCCCTTTAACCTGGGACAGGATCTTTTGGTCCTGTATAGGGGTTAGGTTGACAATTGCTTTGATCAATTCCGGGTGATGGTGTGGATTACTCTCGAACGTGGTGATTTGCCTTGCCAATTTAACGAAATCTTTGCGTGTCTCGCCAATTCCGCTTCCCGTGGCCCCAACTCCAAAATAAGCGACCGCCGTCCCCGGAACGAGCGCCCCATTCGTCATCACCATTCCTGAGGCCGAGCCATATGAGGCCAAAAAAGTCACTTCGGCAAGATCAATTTCCCAGGGATGCTGGCTGGGGACAAGATTGACCATGACGTGACGCTCCAATTCAGCTGTGTAGATCGTCACGAAATCTGTCGCAGTCACTTGGGCAATGGGGGATAAAGTCGCAAAGTCCGAAGAGTTACAGTCGGTAAGAACCTTAAGTATAGCGGTATAAAACGGGCTGGCATCGGGGGTCGTGGCAGGCTTCAAGTAGTCTGTCAGCTCGCTGAGATAGTTCTTGTCGGAAGGATCCAGGAGGGAGCGCCCTGGAGCCGCCCCGTAACTCCGCCCGGACTTGACGATGGGTTTTTGGTATCCAAGGTTGTAAAAGTAGTTCACGGGATCGATTATTACCAGTGTTCCCGAACCGCTTGCCAGCAGCGCCATATCGGCGCTGGCGTCTACCGCGATGTTGGGACTGGCGTTTGGTTTGAGGTTGGATTGAGAAATGAAGGGTTGAAGACCACTTCGAATATTCCGTGGTGAGAACGATTTTCCCTGGATCTTCGACAGCAACCCTTGGAGATCAGTTTGTCCGTTCTTAAACATGCCAAACAACTTCTGGCTGACCTTCGAATCGAATTGATTTACGTCCTGTACTATCTGGTCTGCATTCACGACCGTCACTGCTATGCCATCATCGGTTTCGGTTTTGTCAAAAATTCCGCTCCCGCCAGCCTGCATAGCTTGCAGAAACGTGTGCCCCACAAAGCTTGAAAGATCGATGGTGCGCTCAGGGCTCCGTGATAGGAGAACCGCTCCTGCTGGAGAGCCAGCGTCGACAGCATGGATAGTTCCGATCAGCAGAAACGCAATCAATGCACAGCCCAAACTGAGGCACGGACGCAACAGATCGTGCCTTAGTGTTTTTCGGCGGTGGATTGCTTTATTCATTCTGACCTCCTGAGTTTTCCCGAGTGGTTGTTTGTTTTCAGCATATATACCACAGCTCGAGCGCCAAGTGGTGGAATCCCTGTCTAGTTATTACGGGACAGAGTAGCGTTGTGACGATCAACCAAGGCTAATGCCGGGTTTGCGAATCCGAAAACAATCGGGCCCGGACATGGCGGGATTATTCCCGATAAGTCGGCTTCTGGAAGATACCGATCTCCCCTGGGTGAGACACCACCGCTCAGTTGCGCAGTGGTGGAAATGCTCGGCCAGGTTCGTGGTATTGGCAAACAGGCACGGGTCTTTCGACTTCGGTCGGCTTCGCCTCCCCTTTGCTCAAGATGACAACCTGGATGTGGCACGCTGAGCGAACGCGTTCAGACCTGCGGCGAAAGTCACTTGCGCGCCGGCTGACCCTCCGCCAACTCCAGCTTCACGGTTTTGATTTCATACGGCTTGGTGTGCACGGTGACAGAGCCGGCGCTCAGAGAAAGATCTGCGACGTGGTGTTCCATGAGATCGGTCTCGGAGGCTGCACGAGCGGTTCCGTATAGGTGCAGGACGATGTCTGTTTCTTTGCCTGCCCATTCGTAGAAGCGCAGAACCAGGGCGTTGTCGTCTTCTGCTTTCTTTACTGCCGTGAGAACTACGTTGTCGGGCTGGAGCTGGACGAAGGAGTGTTCGGGAGGCAACGCTCCCTGATGCTTCTCGACCGGGAGGGCGAACAGGCGATCGTTCAATTCGTAGCCGCGACGGAGCCGCAGCAACGTTCCCGAGCGCGTGAGTTGGCCTTCGGGAAAAAGACAAACGATCTCGCCGGCGGCGAGTCGTTCGGTTGCAGCGCGAATCGCTGAACGCGAATGGCGGACGTCAATCGGGATACAACCGACAGTGCGCATAAATGAGCGCAGCATTGGCTTTTGATAAAATTCCTGGTCGACGATGTAACGAATCGGGCGGGGGCAAGCGAACTGGAGGACGAGGGCATCGACCCAGGTGATGTGATTGGGCAAGAGGAGGAAGCCGCCGTCCGGCAAATGCTCGAGACCGAGCGGCTGGACCCGATAAAAGAATTTGACGAGCGGCCGCCCAAAAAGATGGAGCGCGCGCTCACCGGCGGTCATGTGAGGCATCGTTTATTTGTTTACAATTAACGCGTGGCCATTTATCTGCCAATCGACAATTGGTGATGGAAGCAAGAGACCGTCCTCCTCCCGGAGCTTGGACCGCATTGGCCCTGCTGGTCGGGATCAATCTTTTCAATTACATCGACCGGCAAGTCCTGGCCGCAGTTGAGCCACAAATACGAGAGACATTTTTCGCGACAGGGGATCGGAATGCGATGGCGATTACGGGAGTGTTAGGGACGGCGTTTCTTGTGACGTATATGCTAGCCGCGCCGGCTTTGGGTTGGCTCTCGGATCGGTTCTCTCGCTGGATCATCATCGGCTCGGCGGTCATTGTTTGGAGTTTAGCAAGCGGGGTGTCGGGTTTGGCTGCCACATTTAGCGCCCTTTTGATCACCCGCGTCTTCGTTGGAATCGGCGAGGGTGGTTATGGACCGGCTGCGCCGACAGTCCTGGCCGATCTTTTTTCGCTGCAAACTCGCGGACGCGTGATGGCTGTCTTTTGCGCGGCAATTCCGGTGGGGAGCGCACTCGGCTACGTTCTCGGTGGTTGGATTAGCGAACATCTCGGATGGCGCTGGGCGTTCTATTTAGTGACACCGCCGGGACTTCTGCTCGGAGCGCTTTGCTTTACTCAACGCGATCCACGTGCGCGCGGCTTGGCACGGCCGGAACGGCAACGCGCCACTCTGGAGGATTATCTCACCCTAATTCGCACGCGGTCTTACGTTCTCAATTGTGTCGCCCAAACTGCGCTTACTTTTGCAATCGGTGGAATTGGGTTTTGGGTGGCAGCGTATCTGAAATTTCGCGGCCAGCCCGCATCGGCTACGAAATTTTTCGGGGTGATTATTGTGGTGGCTGGTTTGACTTCCACGTTACTAGGCGGCTGGCTTGGAGACCGCTTTCGCGAGCGTTGGCCAGGTTCCTATTTTCTGGTTTCAGCGTGGGGAATGGTCTTCGCCTTTCCACTGTTTGTGGTGTTCCTGTTTACACCATTTCCGGCGGCGTGGTTCCTGATGTTTGCGTCGGTCTTTTTCATGTTCTTGAATACCGGCCCGTCAAACACTGCGCTCGCGAACGTTACCCTTCCCAAAGTCCGAGCTTCTGCTTTTGCCTTGAATATCCTGATCATTCACCTTTTTGGCGATGCGGCAGCGTTTCCGACTATTGGCTTTATCGCCGGCCACACGAACATGACCATCGCCTTTCTTTTCGTCTCAGTCGTGATGTTGATCGGCGCTGTAGCGTGGTTTGTTGGAGTAAAGTATCTACCCGGAGATACAGCGCGGGTCGAAGCGGCGAACGTCTGATGTCGACCTAAAGAAAAGCGGGAATGCTTTTGGGCACTCCCGCTGTGGCAAATGCGATCCAATCGGATCGTTAAATAATTATTCTTGTTCTCCGCCAGGTGTCGGAGCCGTTTCGGCGCCTTCAGGGCTGATCTTCTTGTGTGAGCTCTTTTTGCCTGAAGGACTGGCCGATGACTCAGCTGAAGACTCGGCGCTGGTCGGTGTCTCTGCGCTAGTCGATTTCTTCGAAGCCTTCGTGCTCGAAGGACTGCCAGTTGTTTCTGCGGGTGATTCGCCGCTCGTTCCTCGCTTCGTTTCACTGGCCTTGTGACGTGTGGGAGCTGGCGATGCGCCGGTTTTTGCCCGCGTTCCTTTACTAGGCGACGCGCTTGCACTGGCAGCGGCCGAAGCAGTTGATGCGGCGCTCGCAGTCGGCGGAGCGCTTGCTGACACAGTCGCGCTCGGTGACATGCTGGCGGCTGGCGACGCGCTCATTGCTGCGGTCGGTGAAGGGTAGGCGCCTGTTTGAGTTTGCGTGGTCGCGCCGCTTGTTGTTGTCGCACCTGTCGTGGTCGTGGCACCAGATACGCCAACTCCAGCGGACACGCCGAAGTGCGAGAACACATTGGTGGTATATGTCGTATCGCTGATTCGTGAGTACTCGAATACTGGCGCGTTGTAGATACGGTCCCGCTCAACGCTCACCGTGAGATAACTCATATCGGGTGAGACGGAGTAAACGCTCCAGGGAACTGCAACCAGCTTGGCTTGGCCCGCCACTCGCGTGCCGGTACCGCCCGCGGAGAGGACGGTATAAGCCATGCAACCGTTGCTGCGATCAAGCACGACGTCTTTAACGACGCCGACGTCTTCGCCTTGCGCGGTCTTCACTTTTGTGCCGATGATTTTGCTCGTCTGCACGTAACCAGAGTTACTGGAACTGGTCGTGGTCTGGGTTTGTCCATTAAGTGGAGCCGCTGCCAAACCCAGGATGGCCAGCGCCGCTCCGTAAAGAAGATATGTTTTCATATGTTTAAAGACTGACGAAGTCGGGTCTTGCCTATTCAGGACCCACAACCCTGCTTCGCAGTAGGGTTTTTCCTTAGACGTGACTAATTTTCCAACTTCGACTCTGACAAGTGAACATCATAGGCCCGCGCCTTCTCGAGCGCTCCCGCCGCCTGCGCAGAATGTCCAAGTTTTGCATGCAGATCGCTCAATAACTTCCAACTGTCAGCGCGATACCATTGCCTTTGCAGGCAACTGAGCAATTCATTGATCGCCGCGGGTGTTCCGCCAGTCTGGTCGAGCAATTCAATGTAACGCTTCTCGATCGACCAATTAGGTGGCCCGGTCCGCGCGGCCAATCGCATTCTGCTCAGATCAACTTTTCCGTTCTCTTTATTTTCCAAAACGGCCAGATATTCATAGGCCTGCGCATCCACCAGCGGCATTTGGGTCGCACGAGTAATGAGCTGGCGCGCGAGCTTGAAGTCGTTTTGTTTCAACGCGACTGCGGCCAGATTGATCACGGCGAGTGGCTGGTCTGGTTTCTTTTGCAAAGCAGCATGCAAGTGCACGGCGGCGTCTTCTAACTTTCCTTCGGTCAACTCCAGTCCGGCCAGATTAATGAGCATCCTGGCCGAATCGCCGCCGTGGGCAATTGTGCGTTCGAGAAACGTGCGTTGATTTTTCCAGTCGAATGTTCGCACAAACGTGCGCGAACCCAGAAATACAAACCAGAGCGCAAGCACTCCCGTCATCACGCTGGAGATTCCTAACCTTCGCGCCGTTAATTTCTCCTTCAAGGCAGCGATCTCGAGAGCGACCGCTAGAAAAAAGAATGCGCTTGGCAAATAAATCCAATGCTCCGCGGCGGTTGCGTTCAAAGTGACCACGCCGCTGACTGGCAAATAAGCAATCAGCGCGAAGAGGAGAGAGATAAACACTGCCGGACTGCGTTTGCGTGCTCGAATCATCCAGTAGAAGAACGCGGCGATTAGGACCAGACCTAGCAGCGTTTGCAATTCGCGCCAGGCCGCGCGCGCGAGGCTGGCGTCATTGAACCCTGTCGGCTGCGTCTCCACATCGCGATCCATGTGCAGGTTCAGCGGAAATAAGATTAAGCCGGCGTATTCAGCGACCGCTCGCGAGACAATGATCGGTCTAACGAGCAATGGGGGAGGAGGGCTCAGCCTTGGCGCGGGATTATGCTCGGCTCCGGCGCGCAGACTGAAGTAGCTTGCGGCAACAAAAGCCGTTACTGCGATTATTTTCCAAAGGTCCGCCCAATTCTTTCTCCACAGGAAAAACGTGAGTCCGACTAGAGGGAAAATCAGGCCGGACTCTTTGCTTAACGCGCTCAAAAGAAGTGCGGCACCACTCGCGATGAAAAGCAGCAGCTTGCGCGAGCCAAGCGCGTGCAGCGCGCGAAGCATGAAAAATAAACCAACAAAACCGAATGTGACGGCAAGCGGATCGGCTAAACCGGACACGTAGACGACCGCGGCGCTTTGCACCGGATGAATCGCCCAGACGAGGGCGGCCCCCAGCGCGATGACTCCGGAGCGTCGCCTTTCGATCCCAAAGCTGAGGAGGAATTCTTCCGCAAAAAATAGCAGCGCGACGGCCGCCAAGCTGTGCCAAACGACACTGCTCAGATGGTACGGTGCGGGCCGAAAACCAAAGGCCGCGTAATCGGCAGTGTAAATGAGTCGTTGAATCGGCCGATAGAAATCGGAGGCAGTCGCGTCCACGAAAAGAAAGTGATTGAAACCTTCCGGTATCAGTCGCCAGCTGCGAATAAGCGGATCGCGCAAGATCAAGGCCGCGTCGTCCCAGACAAAACCGTTGCGCATCGCCGGCGCATAGCTGATGAAGACGAAAGCGATCAGGATTAGAGCCGCCCAGATTTTTTTCACGACAAACGAGGGAATCAATAAGCCGTGTGTCTACATTTGCGAATGTTTATGTCGATCTTGCGACTCGGATCAGGGCGGGCCTGGCGTGGAGTTTCGCTTGGCGCGGGTATGATCGCTATCGCCAGCAGCGCGCGTGCCGATGGCGTTCCGGCCGATTGCTCGCAGCTGATCGTGGCCATAGCGCCGGACTGGAATTCGATGCGCGGGAAGCTGCAACTGTTTGAGCGCTCTCACGGCGGCGATTGGAGCGCAATCACATCGGCGGTACCGGTTTTGTTCGGAAAAAATGGTTTGGCGTGGGGCATTGGTCTGACCGGCCAGGACGAGCCCGGTTTGCGGAAAAAAGAACGCGACGGACGGGCGCCAGCCGGAATTTTCGCAATCGGCAAAGTCTTCGGTTACGATGCTAAATTACCGCCAGGCGGCGATTATCCCTACCATCAGGTCACGGAAGGGGATGTATGGAGCGACGATCCACGCTCGCCGAATTATAATCGCCACATCGTGATCGATCCGCAAAATCCGCCCGACAATTACACCCACGAAAAGATGCGCTCGGGAGATTTCGCCTACCATTGGCTGGTCGAGATCCGGCATAATTCGGATCCGCCCGTGCCGGGAGCGGGCAGCGCGATATTTTTCCACATTCGCCGCGGCGTCAACCGGGCCACGACCGGTTGCACGACCATGGCTGAAGCGGACCTCGTAAAAATGATTGCGTGGATGCGTGCGTCGCGGCACCCCTGTTACGTCCTCCTGCCGGCCGATGAGTACGAAAAAAGGTGGCGCCGATGGGATTTGCCGCCGCCGGAAAAAACCGGGTTGCAATAATAAAAACAACGCGACTCGTTGATTCTCGCGTTGTTTAACGTAGTTGTTAGGCAGACGCTCATGCGAAGACGATCCAATCCCGATTCGGAACCGAACATCCGCCGCATCGACACGAAGGCTCGCGCGAAAAAACAGACGCACGGCTTTCAGGTGCACTTTTTGCGGGGAAAGAATGCCGTTACCAGAATGTTCAGCGACTCCCTTTATGGCGGAAAGGAAGGTGCGCGGCGAGCGGCGCGAAAATTCAAACGCACAACGATGGGTCGCGCTCCAAAGCGCGGCCGACGAGCCAGATCTCGGCGTCGACGCCGGCGTTAAGAATTTCTTTCGCGCCAGATTTTCCAGCACTCGAGAAACGCGGGCGCAAAATCCCGCGGTCGCGCCTTGATCCAACCGTCAACAATGCTTGGCGGGAACAATTGTCCGGCTTCAATCTCGTCTGGGTTGAGCCGCAGGTTAGCATCGTGCGATCCACAATAGAGAGAAACGAATTCGCAATCCGTCCGCTCTGACGCCGTTAGCTTTGCGATGTTTTCCAAGGGAATTTGGATCCCAAGCTCCTCTCTGAGCTCGCGTGCCGCAGCCTGATCGTACTCTTCGCCGGCGTTCACATGCCCGGCGGCGCTTGAATCCCAGAGCAGGGGGTGTCGATCTTTCCGGCGGGAGCGAAGTTGAAGGAAAACCTCCCCGGTGGAGTTGAAAATCAGGAGGTGGACTGCCCGATGAAGCAAGTTATTCGCATGCACTTGGCCCCTAGGAGCACTGCCTATGACCCGGTCGTATTCGTCCACGATGGAGAAGGACTCTTCTTGCCCAGCCTCGCTGCTTGCCGGGGCAATCGGGGCCACGTAGTTGGTTAATGCAATCCATTGCTGCAACGAGAGCTCTTCCGCGCGCGCTTTCACGTTGAGTCCGAGTTCAGCAGCTGCGATTTCCCATTTCGGCACTGCCTGGCGGATAAGTTTTCCGACTTGTTTGCGTCGCTGTGAGAAACCGCGTCGCACCAGTTCTTCGAATACTTTGTAGTTACAGGCTGGAAACTCCTGCGGATCACGCGGCGTGACGCGCACCAGCGCCGAGTCCACTTCCGGCTTCGGAAGAAACACGCTCGCCGGAACAGTTCGCAAATATTCAACGCGATGATGCAACTGAACGAGCAACGTGAGTGCGCCGTAATCGCTGGTAGCGGGAGTGGCAACGAGTCGTCGCGCCAGCTCCTTTTGTAACATAAACAACCACAGATAGATAGGGCTTGGATATTCCAGGAACTTAATTAAGAGCTGACTCGAAATATAGTAAGGAAGATTCCCGAGCAATTTTACTTTCGGCTGCGCATACAACATGCGCGTATCAAATTCGAGCGCGTCGCCATGCACGACTTCCAGCGGATCGCCTTGAAATTTCTCGCGAAGAAACTGCACCAGACGTTTGTCTTTTTCGATCGCAGAAACACGCGCGCCCTTCGCCAACGCAAGTTCTGTCAACGCGCCAAGACCAGGACCGATCTCAACGATAAAATCTTCCGGACTGATGGCTGCTTGATCGACAAGCCATTTCGCGAGATTTCGATCGTGTAAAAAGTTTTGGCCGAGACTTTTCACCGGCGAAACGCCGATTTCTCGCAGAATCGCAGCGATTTCAGACAACTTCATCGAAGGCGGCAACTTAGGCCTCGAAGCGTTGAAAATTAAACCCTTATTCACAGAATCCTGTGAATAAAGCAGGGTCAGAGAGGGTTTTTATTCACAAGTTATTCAACATCGAGATAGGCACGGGCGAAAACGGTGACCTCGGAACCTCTCGAAGCGAAATTGGCCTTACTAAAGCCGATAGTTTTGGAAAGAGATTGCGCTATCTCCGATCTAAAACCATAAACTATCCTTCTTCTTATGAGCTTGAACATCGAAGCCCTGTCGCGCGCAGCTACCGAAGCGCGCGGTCTCTGTATGGACGCGGTGCAAGCATCGCAATCAGGTCATCTCGGCCTTCCGTTGGGGTGTGCGGAAATGGGTGCGGTGCTTTATGGCCATGCTTTAAAGCACAATCCGGAGAAGCCGCGCTGGATCGGCCGCGATTACTTTGTTCTCTCGGCCGGTCACGGCAGCATGTTTCTCTATGCCTGGCTGCACCTGAGCGGCTACGATTTGCCGATGTCGGAGATCAAGCGTTTCCGGCAGTTGCATTCTAAAACGCCCGGCCACCCGGAATTTTTTGAAACACCGGGAGTGGAGTGCACGACTGGTCCGCTTGGGCAAGGTGTCGGCAATGCGGTTGGGATCGCGGTCGCAATGAAAATGGCGGCGGCCCGATTTAACACGAGTGAGCACCGCATTTTCGATCAGCATTGCGTTTGTCTCGCGGGCGATGGCTGCCTGCAGGAAGGCGTGTCGGCGGAAGCGAGCGCGTTCGCCGCGCATTTCGGTCTCGATAATTTGATTCTGATTTACGATTCGAACGCGGTCACGCTCGACGCTCCGGCGAAGATGACGCAGAGCGAAGACACAGCTGCGCGATTCAAGGCCTACGGGTTCGACGTTCAGGAAATCAACGGCCACGACATGCAGGCGTTTCTCGACGCCCTCGACAGCGCAAAAGAGAACGACAACGGGAAACCGAAGTTCATCGTCGCGCACACGTTGATCGGGAAAGGCATCCCGGAAGTGGAGGGGACCTTCAAAGCGCACGGCGAGGCGGGCGCCAAATTTGTCGATGCCGCGCGCAAAGGTCTCGGATTGCCCGACGAACATTATTTTGTCTCGAAGGCGACCTACGATTATTTCGCCGAACACAAAAAGAAGCTGCTCGCGGATTACGAGCGCTGGGAAAAAACTTACAACGATTGGCGAAAGAAAAACGGCGAGCAGGCAACGCTGCTCGAAGCCGCGATCGATCGAAAAGTAAATATCGATCTTTTGTCGAAGATTCCGGAGTTTCCGAAGGACGCAAAGCTCGCGACGCGCAAAGCCGGCAGCGAAGCACTGCAGCCGGTTGCGCAGGCGATCCCGTTTCTGATCAGCGGCAGCGCAGATTTGCATGGTTCGACCTTGAATTACATCAAGGACGGCGGCGATTTCACCCGCGAAACACCAAAGGGGCGCAACATCCACTTCGGTATTCGCGAGCACGGCATGTGCGCGATCCTGAACGGAATTTCGTATCACGGAATTTTCCGCGCGTCGGGCGCGACGTTTCTCGTCTTCACCGACTACTGCCGGGCATCGATTCGTCTGGCCGCGCTCTCGAAGCTTCCGAACATTTACATTTTCACCCACGATTCGATCGGGGTCGGCGAAGACGGGCCGACGCATGAACCGGTCGAGACAGTCAGCTCGGTGCGAATTATGCCGCAGATCGATGTGATTCGCCCGGCCGACCCGGAAGAAACAGCGGGAGCGTTTGCGGCCGCTGCCCAACGGATCGACGGCCCGACTTTGCTCGCCCTTACCCGGCAGGTGGTTCCGATTTTGAACGAGGTCGATGTTAAATTGCGGCGCGAAGGCGTCGCGCGCGGTGGTTACATCGCAAAGAAGGAAAAAGGAAAGCTCGAGCTCATCATCATGTCATGCGGGAGCGAATTGCAGCATGCCTTTGCCGCAGCAAAGGAGCTTGGCGATGGCGTGCGCGTCGTCTCGATGCCGTGCTTTGAGCGTTTCAATCGCGAATCGGAAAAATATCGCGAGGAAGTTCTTCCAAAGTCATGCCGTAAACGTGTCGCGATCGAAGCCGGAATTACGGAGACTTGGTATCAATATGTCGGTCTCGACGGCAAAGTTGTCGGGCTGCATCAATTCGGTTTGAGTGCGCCCGGCGCGGAAGTGATGAAAGAACGCGGCATCGATGCCAAGCACGTGGTTGAAGCCGCCAAATCGCTCTAGAACGCTTCTTCCGGCTCGGTCACGTTGCGGGCGCGATCTTCGAACCGGGTGAATTCTTTCAGGAACGTGAGGGGAATCTCACCAACTGGACCGTTGCGTTGTTTGGCAATAATTAATTCGGCCTCGCCGGATTTTTCCTGACGCGCTTCGTCGTCTTCCTCGTACATTTCCGGCCGAACAAGCAAGCCGACCAGATCCGCGTCTTGTTCGATCGAACCTGATTCGCGCAAATCGCTCAATCGGGGTTTGCCGCCTGTACGTTGTTCCGGCTGGCGATTCAATTGCGCAACTACAATGACGGGAATCTTCAATTCTTTGGCCAAACCTTTCAGGCCAGCGGAAATTTCCGAAATTTCGAGCTGTCGATTGTCCTGGGCCCGGCGCGATGTCGATCTCAACAGCTGCAAATAATCGACGATGATCAGCTGGACATCCTGCTGGGCTTTGAGCCGGCGGGCTTTCGCACGCAATTCCAAAATCGTCAGGCTGGCGCTGTCGTCGATGAAGATTTTTGCTTCCGCGAGCTTAGATGCGGCCGCGGTCAGGCTCGGAAAATCGCGCTCACCCAAAAATCCGTCGCGCACCTTTTGCAAATTTACACGCGCGCGAGAGCAAAGCAGCCGCTGAACAAGCTGTTGACTGCTCATTTCCAAGCTGAAAACGCCGACCGGCAGTTTTTCGTTGATCGAAACGTGCTCGGCAATGTTCATCGCCAGTGCGGTCTTTCCCATGCTCGGCCGCGCTGCGATTACGATCATCTCCGCGGGATGCATCCCGCTGGTCATCCGGTCGAATTCGACGAAGCCGGTCGAGATTCCAGTGATGCCGCCTTTGCGCTCGTAGAGTTTTTCGATCGACTCGATCGCTTCCATCACCTGGTCCTTCATCGAGAGCATCTGGCCCTTGAACCGGTCCTCGCCGACGGCGAAAATTCTCTGCTCCACTTCGTCGAGAAGATTCCCGACCTCGTCCTGTTCTTCGTAAGCGCGGCGCACGCTTTCGGTGGAGGCGGCGATGATCGAGCGCAAAATGTATTTGTCGCGAACGATCTCGAGATAGTAGCCGACATTGGCGGCGGTCGGCACGAACGTGAAAAGACTCGTGACCGCCGCGGCGCCCCCGACCGTTTCGAGCAGATTCCGATCGCGCAGCACTTGCGTGAACGTAATTAGATCGATGGCTGCGCCGGCATTCCAAAGATCGACCAGCACGCTGTAGATCGTTTGATGCGCCGGGACGTAGAAGTATTCCTCGTTAATTTTCTCGACCACTTCGGCGATTGCGTCCCGCGGCGAAATGAGCATCGAACCGAGCACGCCCTGCTCGGCTTCTACGCTGTGAGGCGGAGCACGGTGAATATCCTGCGCAGAACCTGTGGGCGATGTGGGAAAAACTCTTCCGCCGTTTCCTCCCGGCCCACC
>Ga0137418_10002823_pt1 | contig 15937 bp, 12 predicted proteins | sample CZODoug3_1_2_16f_FD_122242 | JGI IMG/M metagenome (GOLD analysis project Ga0137418, IMG submission 122242) | Vadose zone soil fungal communities from Angelo Coast Range Reserve, California, USA - CZODoug3_1_2_16fungal (Hybrid Assembly) | ecosystem: Environmental > Terrestrial > Soil > Vadose... | reverse complement strand
GCGCGATCCGGGTCGTAAAGATTCAGGATCGAAGCCTGCGCGAACACGTTCGTCGCGCCAACGCTGGATGGATGATCGGGGTTGCCTTCGATCTTCGTAGGCCGACCTTCGTGGCTCTCCACGAGCAAGCCAATCGCATCCGCGCCAAACGGCATCGCGGTGGCATAAAACTGCGGCTTGCCAAGCGTCATTCCATCGGGCTGCTTGACGTACGGCACGACGTACTGCTCCGGCGTTCGCCCGCAGCCGGAAAGTCCCGCAAAAGCCAGCGATGCCGCCATCAACTTCAGGAAATCGCGCCGGTCGACAGAGTCGTCCCACTCGGAAGGCGCCTGCCGCGGAAATTCACGATGCAGCAAATCCTCAAATTCGGGATCGCCGGCGAGCTCCTCGAGCGTGCGCCAATATTGCTTCCCAGTTTTGAACTGAAGCTTGGCGCGTACGGCGGCCAGATCCAACGGGCCTTCGCGCAGCTTCGCATCACCGCCCAAATCGTTGTGATCGTGCAGTCCGTCTAGGTGCTCGTGTTGTTCGTGCTCGCGCATACCGTCCATTAGCGATGGCAGGTCGAGCAGCTCGTCAGCTCGGCCGTCGTCCGAATCTGGTACTCTTCCCTCAATTTGGCGCCGACTTCCGCCTGATTGTCCGGGGCCTTCCAGTCCATATTGAAAACTTGATCCCTGGGGCGCAAAACTCGCTCGGGATCGCGGTGGCATTCGACGCACCATTGCATCAGCAGCGTGTTTGCCTGGAATACCAGCGGCATCTGGTTGATCTGCCCGTGGCACGACGAGCAGCCCACGCCTTTGTTGATATGAATGCTGTGATTGAAATACACGAAATCGGCCAGGCGGTGAATTTTGACCCACTGGATGGATTTGTCGGTGCGATAGCTCTCGCGAATCGGCTCGAGATAGGGGGCATTATTGAAAAGCACGGAATGGCAGTTCATGCAGGTCTTCGTCGGCGGAATCCCGGCAACCGCGGAAGTTTCCACGCCGGTATGACAGTAGCGGCAATCAATGCCGTCGTCGCCGACGTGATGCTTGTGGCTGAATTGCACGGGCTGCTCACGCGTAATGTTCTGCCGCGTCATATAAGGCGAGCGCGCCACCGCCAGCACAGCCACGAGCGCAATCCCTACCAGGAAAAGTGTCGAAAAGACACTGAATCGCGCGATGAAATTCGTACTGCGATGAAAAATCTGGGCCATGTCTGTTCAGCACTATGCGGGGGAGCGCTCCGGAAAGGAGCTGCGGTCAGGGCGTCCCACGAGTTAACCGGACAGTGCAAACCCGGGTCGTGCTCGACGCGATAGTGTCCAACAAAACTTTCGGGAATGCAACCTCCGCGCCCGCTTGTTTGCAAACAATTTGTTGCAACTTCCTGTGCAGATTTTGTGGAACTTTCAAGACTTTCAAACAGTATTCCCGTTTGCTTATTTCAACCCATAACGATGAAAGAGGTGGAGGCGAAATAGATCCCATCCGCCCGTACTTCCTTCTCCGTCCACACTCACCCACCATCACGGAGTGTGATGCTCGGGCGAATGGAGAAGTTCAAACAATTTTTCACAACATTTTTGACCGGGGCATTCGTGAAGGGCAGGGTCGTGGTATCTTAGAAGTACCCTCCGCTGCACTTTATTGCGGCGGAGCCTACTCTCTTCCGCGTGGCTCCCGGCAGCCGGGGCCGCCACACGCCGCTGGGGCGTGGTCCAACTGGTAGGACACCTCACTGTTAATGAGGACGGTGAAGGTTCGAATCCTTCCGCCCCAGCCAATCTCCCCCTGTAGAATCGCTACGAAAATCGGGTTCGGTGAAATACCGGCTCTAATACCGGCAAATTTCAGAAAGTTTCCCTTCGACACGCGACCTCATTCCCTATCTCGTTTCTCACCATCGCCGTGCCTTGAGCATCCCACCTATGGGGGAAGTAACACTCTTGCTACCGCAAATTTAAATGGAGGAGCTACGCACAATGGAAAATGACAGCAAGAAAAATCAATTTTCGCGTCGCGGATTTCTTGGAGTCGGATCGGCTACCCTGGCCGCTGTGGCTGGCGGTTTGTCGGTAGGCAGCGTTATGGCGCAGGAAGGCCAACAAGCTGGCAATGCTCGGACTGGCCGGAGCTCGACCGATCCGGGTCCCACAAATAGCCCCCTGGACGCACAGAATCCGGATTCCGCGTGGCCACCCGCCACCGATTCCAAGAGCCTGGTTCAAACGTTCAAATACCCATTCTCTTTTGCGAACAAGCGGACCTACGAAGGCGGGTGGTCACGGGAGGTGACCGTTCGGGAACTAGCCGTCTCGAAATCCCTGGCAGGCGTAAACATGAGACTCACAGCCGGAGGCGTTCGTGAACTGCACTGGCATACGGCGGACGAATGGGCGATCGTGCTCTATGGGACGGCGCGGATCACGGCCATTGATCGGGATGGCAAAAGCTTCGTTGCCGATGTGAAGAAAAACGATCTGTGGTATTTCCCCAGCGGGATTCCGCATTCGATTCAAGGCCTCGGGCCGGACGGTACGGAATTCATGCTGGTATTCGACGATGGAGATTTTTCGGAGTCAGAGACGGTTCTGCTGAGTGACTCGATGGCACACGTGCCGCCCGAGGTTCTGTCAAAGAACTTCGGGGTTGCCGAACTGGCTTTAAAAAATCTCCCCAAGCAAGAGCTATTCATTTTCCAGACTGCCGTTCCCGGAGCATTGGAGGCGGACCAGAAAGCAGCCGCAGGAGCACTTGGGAAGTCTTCGCGCGATTTCGCTTTTCGTACCATGGAAATGCCGCCGACGAAGCGCACGAAAGGCGGAGAGGTACGCATCGTTGATTCAAGCACGTTCAAGGCCTCAACGAACATTGCGATGGCAATGGTTACTGTTCACCCGGGAGGGCTGCGGGAACTACACTGGCACCCCAACGCCGACGAATGGCAGTATTACATCACGGGCAAGGGAAGAATGACTGTGGTGTCGACAGGTAACCGCGCTCGCACCATGGACTTTCAGGCGGGAGACGTCGGGTACGTGGAAAAAACCCTGCTGCATTATATCGAGAATACAGGAGATACAGACCTGATCTTCCTGGAGATGTTCAAGAGCAGCTTCTATCAAGACCTGTCGCTTTCGGAGTGGTTGGCCCACACCCCACCCGAATTGGTGATGGCACATCTCAATATCGACCGGGCGACGCTGGATGCAATACCGAGAGACGAGCTAGTGATCGTGCCGCGTTAGGCGATACGCGGGGCTGGTGAGGGCAGTTGCGGCTGAGATTGGCCACGGGCTTCACAAAACAGCAAGACGAGGGGCTAATCTTCGAATCCTTCCGCCCCAGCCAATTTTCTTGGCCAAGATAGCAGCCAGCCGCCTTTAGTCTTTGGCAACCGGCAACCCCGCGTCCAGCCAGCCCTTCCAGCCGCCGTCCATCGATTCGACGTTGCTGTAGCCCATCTTTTGAAGGTTATCCGCCACCAGCGCGGAACGGAATCCGCCGCCGCAATACAGAATCAGCTTTGTGTTCGTGTCCGGAACGCGCTGCTCGATGTCGCGCTCAATGATGCCACGCCCCAAATGGATGGCGCCGGGAAGATGTCCCTTGGCCCATTCGTTGTCCTCGCGAACATCCACGAGCAGAAACTTTTCACCCCCGTCGACGCGGCGTTTCACCTCCGCGACGTTGGTTTCCTTGATCTTCTTCTTCGCTTCGTTCACTAATTTCAGAAATTGAGCCGCATGAGCCATCGGAAAAACTCCTTCAGGGAATACTTCGAAGCGAGCATAACACAACACGGTGTGGCGTCACTTTTCCCACCCCGCAGTCATTCTGAATCCGGGAATTGCAATTGAAACCGCTCAAAGAAAATTTAGCAGCGGCTAACTTGGCGGTGGCTCTGCTTTCGCCCTATCCCCCGCGCTCTTTTTTGCAAAAGAGCGAACTAAGTTCACGAAATTCCAGCGTGTCTTTTCCGGCGTTCGATCGCCTTCGCCCGGCATCTTCCCCTTCCCGTTGCTGACAATCCAAAATAATTCGCCGTCGGTCACCTTCTCCAGGGAAGAAGCGTCGCGCCAGTCGCGCAGTTCCAGCTTCATATCAGCAGCGAGGTCGCCCTTGCCGTCGCCACCCTTGCCATGACACATCGCGCAATTGTAGCCAAAAAGCTTGCGTACTTCCGCCAACCCTTCCGGCGTGGGCGCGATTGGGTTCTTTTTCGCGGCGTCTTCCGGCGTCATTTTTGGCTCTGTAGATGGTTTTTCCTGGGTGGGACTTGGCTCAGAATACGCAAACCCGAAACTCGCGAGCAGAATCGCACTCAGGACGAGAACTGTCCCGCGCATAGTTTCCTCCTGACAGGATGGCCGAGGCAACGAGTTCGGCTGAATTTTGACCGGATTCTACGCCCTGGCAATGCGGATGGAAAGAATTAAAAAGATGAATGATGCGTCCCGGGTGAGCCGGAAGATTGGACTATTCCAGGTCGCGCCAGTTGGGCCCGGCGCCGATTTCAACGACGATCGGCACCGCCAGTTTGTGCACGCCTTCCATTTCTTCTTTAACTAGCTTTTCCAGCTTGGCGCGCTCCTTTGTGGGAGCCTCGAAGAGCAGTTCGTCGTGGACCTGCAGGATCATTTTGGCATCGAGCTTCTCTTTCGTCAGGCGCCGGTCGATATTGATCATCGCCAGCTTGATCAAATCCGCCGCCGTGCCCTGCAGCGGCGAATTGAGCGCGGTGCGCTCGGCAAAGTTCCGTAGCTGCATCTGCGGCGAATTGATTTCGGGAATGGGGCGAATTCTTCCAAACAAAGTCTTCGCCACGCCCGTCTTGCGCGTCTCGGCAAGAATATTGTCGAGGTATTCCTTGACGCCGCGATAGCGCGTGAAATAAGCATTGATGAATTTCGCCGCCTCTTTCTGCTCGATGCCCAATTGTTGTGCGAGCCCGAAAGGCGAAAGGCCGTAAATGATTCCGAAGTTGATGGCCTTGGCCGCGCGGCGGTGCTCCGCGTTTTGCGCCATCGGCCCCACGCCGAACACTTCCTGCGCCGTCCGTGCGTGGATGTCTTCGCCGTTGCGGAAAGCCTCCACGAGCACAGGGTCTTTCGAAAAGTGCGCCATGATACGCAGCTCGATCTGCGAATAATCGGCGGACAGCAGGATCTTTCCTTTCTCAGCCACGAAGGCGGCGCGTATCTCGCGCCCCAGCTCGGTGCGAATCGGAATGTTCTGCAGATTGGGATCGCTCGAACTGAGCCGTCCCGTAGCCGTGCCGGTCTGCGAGAAGCTCGTGTGCAGCCGTCCGGTTTCCGGATGGATCAGTTTCGGAAGCGCGTCCACATACGTTGATTTGAGCTTGGCAATTTCGCGGTACTCGATGATCTTCGCCGGAAGTGGATGTTGCGCGGACAATTCTTCGAGGATGTCGGCGGCCGTGGACCTCGCTTTTGCTTTTCCGCGCCGGGCGTTGGGCTGAAGATTCAGTTTGTCAAAGAGAATTTCGGCGAGCTGCGTCGGCGAGTTGACGTTGAATTCCGAGCCCGCCAGCTTCCAGATCTCCTTCTCCAGGCGGCGGACTTCTTTTTCCATCGACCGCGACATTTTCTCGAGTTCTTTGGGATCAACGCGGACACCCACGCGCTCCATGTCTGCGATCACCGGTGCAAGCGGCAGGTCGATCATTTCATACACGCCGTCGAGCTTTTGGTCCGACACTTGTTCGTGAAGAACCGGCACGAGGCGCTGCAAGTAATCGGCGCGCTCTCCGGGCCCTCCGCCCATCATCGCGTTGAATTGCCGCATCACCACGTCCGCGAAATTGTGATTCGCAGTCGTCGGCCGCAGCAGGTAGGAGAGAAGCTGCGTTGCGTGCCGGATGCTTGCCGCCCGGCCAGTCAGCAATTGAAACAATTTTGGATCGTGGACGATTTTCTGCAGCTTCGAGTCCATGAGAAGCGGCGCAAGCGCCTTCAACGCTTCGCCCTTCTCGTCCATCCAAACCGCACGCCCTTCGCCGGCCTTGGCGGAAACCTCAATCGACGCAGTGCGCGTCCCGAAGCCTTCCGTTTCGCGCTCACCTGCTTCAAGGTTCAGCCAGATCGCCAGCGGCCCCGCCTTCGGGAGTTTGGCCAGGTACTCGCGGAATTCGGCAACGCCCGCAAGCTGTGCGTAATCCCCCTTCACAGCCAGTTCGGAATCCGCCGACGCAGCGGGCGCCACGGCTTCCGCCCCCAGCTCTTTCAATAGCGAGCTGAATCCCAGCTCACGATAGAGTTCTGCGAGCGCCGCGCCGTTTGGCGGACGTAGTTCGAGTTCCGCCAGCTTGACCTCAATCGGCGCGTCCTTCGCAATCTCTGCCAGTTGTTTGGACATCAACACTTGTTCGCGCTGCTGCTGCAATGCTTCCCGGTATCGCTTGTTGGGCACTTCGTCCGCATGATCGAGGGCGTTCTCGACACTCCCATACTTCTTGATCAACTCGGCTGCGCCTTTTTCGCCGATTCCCTTTGCGCCGGGAATGTTATCAATCGTGTCCCCGAGCAGCGCCATGTAATCCACGACCTTTTCCGGCGGCACTCCCAGGATCTCTTCGACCTTCTTTTCATCCACGATGATGTCGCCCTTGAGGCCGCCGGAGCCGGTGCGCAGCGTTCGCACGTTTTTTCCGACGAGCTGCATCATATCTTTATCGTTGGACACGATCAGCACTTCCAGATTGTGCTTTCCTGCCTTCACCGCCATCGTTCCGATCACATCGTCCGCTTCGTAGCCTTTGACTTCGAGCACCGGCAGGCGCATCGCTTCGCACAACCGGCGAACAAAGGGAAGTTGCACGCGCATTTCGTCCGGCATGGGCTGCCGCTGCGCTTTGTATTTTTCGAACAGCTTGTCGCGGAATGTCGCTCCCGGAGGATCAAAGACGATACCGATGTAATCCGGCTGATAGTCCTTGATCAACCGCTTCAGGATGTTTCCAAATAGAAAAGGAATGTTCGTGGGAATTCCGCCGGGACCCGTGAGCCGCTGCGGCATGGGCGCAAAGAAGGCGCGATAAACATGCGCCATGGCATCCACAAGGAACAGTTTTTTCGGAGCTTCAGGCATTGGTAGATTGTGGCACGGAGCGGACGTAGGCGCCGACCCGGAGTCACGAACCCCCTATCAAACCGTGCGTGCGATTTTCCCGCACACGGCTTAACGATGATCGTACAGGCGTGGCTTGCACGGGGTAGCACACGGTACCGCGCAGGCGATACAGGCCATGACCGTGATACCAGTCGAAAGGCAATTCACGACAACGAGGCGTCCGTTGCCCACCACGCCGATGTTCCCAGCGCCGCAGCCGACGAACGACAAACTCGTCGATCCGATGAAATTCCCGATCACTAGTGCCGGTGCGGAAGTAGTTGCCCCACCCACGAAGAATTGGATTCAGCCGCTGAATGAGCTGCTCTGACGTCAGCCCACTTCGCCGACTGCTGGTTAGTGTACGTAGGCGCTCGCGGATGTGATTCATCGCCTTGGGGGACGGCCATCGCTGCATGAAGTGCCAGCGAGGGTTCCGCTGGATACTTCGGCGCTTCCGGATCGTACAGCCCAAGAAGATGAATCCTTCTCTTCCACGCCTTAAGTCCACCATCCGGGTCTTCGTGGGGTGCAGTTTTAGACCGAGCCTGTCCATCACCAGCCCGACCCTCCGGAGCGCTTCCCTGGCCTGCGATTGTTGTTTACACATCACCACAAAATCGTCGGCATATCGAACCAGTATCCCTAGCGACGCACACCGCTGCGCCCAGATCCGGTCCAGATAGTTCAGGTAGATGTTGGCCAAGAGAGGTGAGATCACTCCACCCTGCGGAGTTCCCGCAAGCGTCTCTCGTACCGCTCCGTCCTCCATCACTCCGGCTCTCAACCACTGCCGGATCACTTTCAATACCCGGCGGTCCGATATTCTTTCTTGTACCAGCCTCATCAGCTTTTCCTGATCGATGCTGTCGAAATAGCCTTGTATGTCCGCATCCACAACAAAGTTGTACCCCTGGTTGCCTGCTTCTCGGATGGCTTCCAGGGCTTGCGTCGCGCTCTTCTTCGGACGGAATCCGTAACTGCTGATCTGAAAATCCGCCTCGAAGATCGGCTCGATCACCATCTTTGCTGCCATTTGGACAACTCGGTCTCGTACCGTCGGTATCCCCAGTGGTCGCTGCTTCCCATCGGCTTTCGGTATGTATCGCCGCCTCACCGGTTGCGGTCGATACTGGCCTACTTTCAGGTCGGCCTCGATCCTTTCGAGGAACACTCTGACTCCATTTTCCTCGATGGCTCGTAGCGTGAGTTCATCCACACCAGCCGCTCCCTTATTCCTGCTCACTCGCGTCCACGCTTCCCACAGGACGTCACTCCGGTAGATCCGGTCATACAACGCGTGGAAACGCCGTGTTCTACTCCGCTTGGCACACGTCCATAGCCTGCGTTGGAGTTCTCGTACTTTATCTACTGGGTTTTTGGCCGTTCCCGGCATGCCCTCGCACTTACCCCCATACAGGCCTGATCAAAGCAGAGCCCCTTCCCTCCCGTGCGTTGTCTTGCGCACGTTCTCCGGTACTACGAGCCCCTCGGACTCCCTCCTGGCTCTCAGCGCTTTCTGCCATCCGGCTTTATACGTTGAGTTTTGCCCGACTCCAGGCTTGCCAGGTAGGGTCTCTCCTGTTACGCGCTCTTCTCTCGAAGCGTGCCACCGCCCCATACCCCGGAGAGGTCCACCAGTCGTTCCGGACTAGACTGCTGTCTGTTGCCTTCGCCGTGACATGAGCGGCTCGGCCCTCTCGAACACCTTTCGGCTGATACTCTGACGAGGCTGCAGCGTTCACTTGATATTGCGGCCCGCTTCGTTGCTCTCCGCTGAACGGACTTTTGACGCCCCGCTCTGATCCAGGGAATCTCTTCCCTCGATTGGGGCCTGCTTCCGGGCGCTCCGGCGCTTACCCGGTCGGGTCTTGCACCCGCTAGAAGATCGCATCTTTCAGGACGCACCATGTGGGCGAGTATAGCAAAGGACAAACATGCGACTCGCCATTCTGCGGAGTGCGCCTCTGCGCATAGGGCGGAATAAAAGGGGCCGCGCGGGTCTGTTTCTCGCGCGGCCCCTTTCCTGTAGCAGAGCTTCTTGCTTATTGTTTGTTGGGCTTGCTGGCTTCCGGTTTGGACTCGCCCCTTGGTTCCGACTTGTTCGCGGCCGGTTGCTTCGCTTCACCACTCTGTGAACCAGCCTCCGCCTGCGAAACCAGCAGCATCCGGGTGCCGCTGTCCAGGTGCACGTTCTTCCCCGCCGAAGTGATCACTGAACCCTGAGTGGCATTCGACGCCGCCGCGTTCAGGTTCAGACCGTTCAGGCCAAACACGCCTTGGCTGTTTGAAGTGAGCTGGCCGGCAGCGTTCAACCCGCCGACGGCTCCCTTCGAGGCCCCGGCGAGACTTCCGCCTGCGCCTGCCGCGGAATTCACCGCTCCGCCCGCAGCTCCACCAACGTTAGCGGCAGTGTTCGTCACCGCGCCCACCGCGCCGCCCGCTGCGGGAGTAACTCCGCCGAGCGCGCCGCGTCCACCGGCCGCGCCTGATCCCGCTGCCGAAGCACCCATGCCGCCCATTGTGTCGATATCCGATCCTGCTGCCGACGCACTGCTCTGCGCTGCAGCAAGAGCTTGGATTCCAACGCTCAACGGAATCTCCTGCCCATTCTTCAGGACCGCTTTGTCAAACACGATCCCCAGCGCTGATTCCGATTCGCCTTTGGCGCGGGCCGAAGCCTGCGTCACGTGTCCCACGAGTTTCGCACCCTTCGGAATTACGGTCTTTCCTTCGGACTTCACCGCTTCCGTGGTGCGCGCGTTTACCGCATCGCCCGGCTTGCACTTTTTCGAATCGATTGGCGAACTCAGCTCGGCGTTAAACGCCGTGCCCGTCGCCAGTGAACCATTCGCCTGCCCGTTCTGCGCCGACGCCGAAGTGGACGCCGATGCATTGGCTGATGCTTGCGCCTGCGTCTGCCCAGCTTGCACTGACGTCTGGCCGCTGCTCTGTGCGCCGGCTTGAGCCCCGGTCTGCGGCTGAGCCGCCGCGCTCATGCAGAAAAATGTCCCCACAACAATTGCCATCCCTGCGCGATTCATAGTCGTAATCCTCCTCGAACAAGCGTTTGGAGATGAGCTGGGTTTGTGGCTTCCAATATAAGGGTATCCATGCAACCGTTTGATAGTGGCAATGTTCATGCCGATATGTAAAGGCTGTGTTTTCTGTTACTTAGATTGACAGCCTGGCATGACGAGCCCGGAAGAAGCGCCCAGTAGTGCGCAGGATTTACAGGGTCGCGTCGTACTTTCCTCTCCCGTCGCCAAGCCAGTTAGGCACTCTGCAAATGGCCCAATAACCCCATGGGGTGCGTGCGCTGTACAGGGCGAACCGGTGCCAATTAGCTCGGAACGATTCCCAGAGGCTTAGCCACTTCCGCCAGAATGTCCGCGGCGCGCAGCAGTTGATCGCGCTTGTGCGTCGCGCTGACAATGGCCCGCAGCCGCGCTTTGCCTTCCGCCACGGTGGGATAACCCACGGCTGGCGCAAACACGCCCGCTTCAAAGAGTTTTTTCGAAAACTCAAACGCCTTCGACGCATCCCCCACGTGAATGGGAATAATCGGCGTCTCGCTCACCTTGAATTGAAATCCGCGCTTCTTCAATTCGCGTTTGAACATTTTCGTGTTGGCCCACAGTTTCTTGACCAGCTTTTCGCCTTCCGGCGAATCGAGCAGCGCGAACGCCGCCTGGCACGCCGCCGCCGTAGCCGGCGGGTGCGAAGTCGAAAAAAGAAATGGCCGCGCCCGCAGGTATAGAAAGTCGATCAAGTCGCGCGAGCCGCAAACGTATCCGCCCATCGCGCCAATCGCTTTGCTCAGTGTCCCGACCTGGATGTGCACGCGCCCGTGGCACTGGTGATGGTCCACGGTTCCGCGGCCGCCGCGTCCCAGCACGCCCGAAGCATGCGCGTCGTCCACCATCATGATGCAGTTGTATTTCTCGGCGAGGCCGCAGAGTTCCGGCAGCGGCGCGATATCGCCGTCCATCGAAAAAACGCCGTCCGTAATGATCAGCTTCTTTCCCGGAAAACTCGCGTTCTCCTGCAGGATGCGCTCGCAGTCCTGCACATCCTTGTGCTTGAAAACTTTGATCGTGGCTTTCGAAAGCCGCGCGCCGTCAATGATCGAAGCATGATTCAGCTCGTCTGAAATAATCAGATCGTCTTTTCCCAGAACTGCCGAAACGGTTCCCGCGTTGGCTGTGAATCCTGACTGAAACACCACGGAGGCCTCCACGTTCTTGAACGCCGCGATTTGCTCTTCCAGCTCCATGTGTATTTTCATCGTGCCGGCGATCGTTCGAACCGCCCCCGCTCCCGCGCCGTACCTCTTCACTGCATCCAGCGCGGCTTTGCGTAGCGCCTTGTGCGTCGTCAGCCCCAAATAATTGTTCGACGCCAGATTGATCACTTCTTTCCCGTCGAAGATAGCCACGGGCTTCTGCTCGCCTTCGAGCACGCGCAGTTTCGGCGCCACGCCCTTCGCGCGCAATTCCTTCAATTCGTCGGTAACGTACTGCAGTGGATTTTGCTTTAACGTTTGCGTTGCTGTTTCACTCATAAGTAGGTCTCCTGACATTGGGGAGTAACGCCGGGCGGGGAGTTACGTTGAAATGCTCAATCTATCCTCGCCGGAAGAGCGGACGATGGCAAGAAAAAACAATCGCCCCTCCTTCGTGCTTAGCGCGGCATGCCATTCGGATACAACAGAATCTTCCCAGCCAAACCGCCTTGCAACAGCGTAAATGCATTCTCAAACTTCTCCAGCGAGGCGCGTTCCCCAAACAGCGGCTCCAAATTCAACCGCCCCGCCTTCAGCAACGCTGTCATCTGCACCCACGTTTCATACATGCGCCGCCCATAAATTCCCTGCACCGTCGCGCCCTTGAAGATCACATCGTTCACCAGATCCAGCGGCACACTTTCCGTCGGAATCCCCAGCAGCGAAGCGCGCCCGCCCGCTCGCAGCGCTTTGAATCCCTGCTGAATCGCCATAGGATTCCCGCTCATCTCAAGCAATGCGTCGACGCCCGTGCCATTCGTCTCCGCAAGGATTTTGGCAACCGCATCTTCCTTCGCCGGATTCAGCACTACGTCCGCGCCCATCTTCTTCGCCATCGCGCGCCGTTTTTCGTTCGTTTCCGTCGCAAAAACCGTCGAGCTTCCGCACGCTTTCGCCACCGCAATGGCCATCAACCCGATCGGCCCGCAGCCCGTCACCAAAACCGTCTGCCCCGCGATCGGCCCAGCCAATACTGTGTGCACCGCATTCCCCAGCGGATCGAGAATCGCCCCGTAGTGCTCGGGAATCGCCGGATCCAGCCTCCAGATATTTGACGCCGGAATCTTCACGAACTCCGCAAACGCCCCGTCCTGATCGATCCCGATAATCCGCAGATTCTGGCAAATGTGCGCCTGTCCCAGCCGGCACTGGCGGCAGTGCCCGCAGTTCACGTGCATCTCCGCGCTGACGAAATCCCCCGCCATGACCGCGCGCACCTCGTCGCCCACGCGCTCGACCGTGCCGCAAAATTCATGCCCCAGCGTCACCGGCGGCTTGATCCGCGCCTGCGACCAGTGGTCCCACCCATAAATGTGCAAATCCGTCCCGCAAATGGAGGCCGTCTTGACGCGCACCAGCACGTCGGTCGGCCCGATCAGCGGCACAGCCACCGTATCCATCTGCAAGCCTCTCGAGGCTCGCATCTTCCGCAACGCCATCATCGTCGCTGCCATCTACGTTGTCCCTCGCTCAACGCACAATCCCCGATGCTAGCACACCGCCCCCCATCAGCACCCGTAGGCGCGCGACCCGGACCTTCGGATAGGAATGGCTGGCCGTGGTACACTGCGCGTATGGCCGCCAAAAAGAAGCAGACGAAGAGAGTTGCTGGCAAGAAAGCGAAGCCGGTCAAGAAGGCGCGTAAGCCAAAGCCGGCGAAGAAGAGCGCAGCTGGCGCCAGGAAAATTGCCACCCGGAAACGCGCGCGCGCAGCCAAGAAACGGACTCGCGGAAAGAGCCAAACCGTGGACACCGTGGCATTTGCACCGGAAGGACTTTCAGCGCGCTCCGGCGGCCAATCCGGAGATTTGCAGGGATTGTCCAGCCGCGAGGGCGCGGATTCGGAGAGCGTGGACGAATTGCTCGAGGAAGGAAACGCCTTCGAAGCCGAGGTGGTGAAGGGCGTGCAAGACGCCGGCAACGCCGACGAAGGCGAAGTTCGCACGCACGAAGTGCCGCAGGATGATGTTCCCGGTGAGTATCGCGATAAAGACGAATGAGCGAGTCGCCGCCTCAGCCCTATCGAAAAACTCACTACGTAAGACGGAGCAGAATTCTTTCTGCCTGCTTCGCCCGCTCCTGCCTTCTCTCCCTCGTACTACTTCAAGTCATTCTGGCTTAGAATCACCAAGGCAGTCTCGCGTTATCGGGGGATCCTGGAACAATTCGAATGGATGCAGACGCCCGCTACCAGGAATTTCGCGCTATTCGCTTCTTCGGTTCGCTCGATGGCCTTCGCGCCATCAGCATCATGGGTGTGGTTTGGTTTCATTGTTGGTGGGGCACGCCTTATTACACAAAGCTGCAGGCTATGCCGGTCCTTCGCCAAGGGGAGTACGGCGTTCACATTTTCTTCGTGATCAGCGGATTCTTGATCACCACTTTGCTGCTCCGCGAGCGCGAAAAGTTCAGCCGCATCTCGCTCCGCGACTTTTACATTCGCCGCGCCTTGCGTATTTGGCCTCTCTATTACGCTACCGTCGCGCTGTACATTGTCGTGGTGCTGATCTTTGAGAGGGGCACCGGCCGCGCCGCCAGTTTTTTCCATTACCTTCCCGCTTTTTTGACTTATACCTACACGTGGTTTATCTCCACGAAATGGCCTCCCGGGATTTTTAACCTGGCGTGGACTCTCTGCACGGAAGAGCAGTTCTACGTGTTCTGGCCGTTGGCTCTCCGAGCCTTCCGCGGAATTTGGCCTGCCGCGCTCATGGCGGCAATGGTTGCGCTGCGAATCGCCACCGGATACGGCTGGCTCCAAACTGTTCTTCCTCCCGACTCGCTGCCCACGCGCATCGTTCTCAGTGTGGCCGTGCCCATTTGCCTGGGGGCCCTGCTGGCTCAAGCCCTCCATACTTCCGTCGGTTTTCGACTGCTCCACTCCATTCTCGGCCAGAAGTGGACCGCGCCGTTCGCCTTGGTCGCGCTGGGCTTGTGTCTGATGCCGGCTCGCTTGCCACTCTGGCCTGCGTGGACTGCCACCGTCGCGCTCGTCGGAGCCAGCGTCGTTCGAGAAGACCACGGCTTGGCCGCGCTCTTGCGTTTTCGGCCGGTGGCTTTCATCGGCACGGTAAGCTACGGAATGTACCTGCTCAATTCCCTTTGCATCCATTTTGTTCACGTTGTACTCGGCAGCATGGGAGTGCAGTACCCGCCGGTAATTTTCCCAATCGGCCTGGCAGTGACGGTGGGTGTCGCCTACGTCAGCTACCGTTATTTCGAAACCCCATTTCTCGCTTTGAAAACCCGCTTTTCGCGCTTGAACACTTCCGCAGCCAACCCTTCCATTCCCGGGAGCACTGCTCCAGCGGCCACTGAATCGGCCCAGCCGTCCTAAGATTAGAGCGTCAACCGCACAATAGCCCGATGCCCCGTCTGTCATCCCAACCGCAGTGGAGGGATCGTGGCAACATGCACCCGCGCCTCAATCGATGGAACAACTACAAGACTCCTCCAACTTCTCCCTCGCTGGGTGCCCGGAGTGCCGGTGGCGTTTACCCCGACCGGGTCGGGGCACCTGGGGCTTTTCCTTCTTCTACTTTCCCGTCTTACACGGAAATGCACCCGCCAACGCAATCGACGCTATGTAACGGGTTGGGCGGTGCGCTTTTCCAGGATTCTCAGCCAGGTATTTCTTAATGACGCGAACAAGTTGGATCGCGGTCATTCCGTGAGGCACGCAGGCCATCCTGTCCTTTCTCGGGACACTCAGCAGCTCCCCATACACCAGGAAGCCATCGGCGAAGCCTTCCACCCAGCCCAGGCAGGTAGCATCACGTTGGATACGGGCAGCGTCTCTGATCCCTTCGCTGTCTACGCTGGCGCAGACCTCCAGGAAGTCGCGGCCAGACTGGCTGATATCCGGCTGCTCCGGTGCGCTCTTTGGGGAAGTGCTAGCAGGCGCACAAACAAAGAAGACACCAAGCAATGCAGAAACAAGAAGTAGGCGCACGATAGCCTCCCATTAGTCGCGGGATTCTACGTCTGATTTACGATGCTGTCAGCACAGCGAAACTTCCCACCGTCATTTGTGTCCCAGATGTCGTTGAAGGACCGAGCGAAGCAGGCCGGCGTCTTTTCTTCCCGTTCTTCGCTTTCAACTCTCAACTTTTAACTTTCGAGTGTTGCCTGCCTATTTCACCTGCTCCAGCACGCCAATCTTTTCCAGCGTCTTCAAATACTCCACCACTATCTCGAACGGCACTGGCCCATACTCAGCTGACACCGCATCGCGTATCTCCTGCGCACTCCGTTTCCCATCTGCAAAGTTCAGCGCCTCATACGCGTACTCTTCTCCCGCTCCCCACAATCCCTCATAACTCAACAACTTTGGCGTCGCCACTCCCGCCGTCTTCGCGCGATCCGCAAAATAGTCATACCCAAACACCGCCAGCGGCCCCTTCGGAGTCGCACGCCGCTTGAATTGCATTTCGGAAATGTTCTGGGAGTTCGGTGGCGCCTTAGCCTGAGGTGGAGCTGCTTTCGGAGTCCCCAGAAACGCTTGAAGCGATTCATCGGCGCC